>MDTE01127211.1_pt1 | contig 17580 bp, 15 predicted proteins | sample 811231 | NCBI WGS metagenome assembly MDTE01 (sample SAMN05326651, study PRJNA326480) | marine metagenome | isolation source: seawater | place: Indian Ocean: Red Sea | collected 2010
AAGCCTTTTTCATAACAAAAAGTATAAGCAATAAATTTTAATGGAATTTTTTTTGTTCCAGTTGGATCTTTTTGTCTTAATGAGCCTGAGGCAGCATTTCTTGGATTTGCAAAATTATTCGCTAATTTTTTAAAATCACTATTTTGAATAAACACTTCACCTCTAATATCAATCTCTTGAGGAAAATTTTTTGATTTTATTTTATGTGGAATATCCTTAATTGTTTTTAAATTTTCTGTTATATCCTCACCTTCTTTTCCATCACCCCTTGATAATCCAGTTACAAATTCTTTATTTTTATAAATCAAAGAAGCTGAGATACCATCAATTTTTGGTTCAGCACTATATTCAATTTTAAACCCAACTTCTTTATCCAAATAGTTGAGAATTTTTTTTTCAAAATTTACAAGATCCTCTTGAGTAAAAGCATTAGCTAATGAAAGCATAGGCACTTTATGGGTAGCTTTTTTAAAATTTTTTGATGGTTTAAATCCTACAGAATTTGATGGAGAATCTTTATCTTTCAAATATTTATGGCTTTTCTCTAATTCTATTATTTCATTTTTAAGTTTATCAAAATCGCCATCAGTTAATATGGGTTTGTTTTTTTCAAAATATAGAAAGTTATGATGTTTAAATATTTTAATTTTTTCTTGATATATTTTCTTTATTTTTTTTTTTTCCATTTTAAAAAAAGGATCTTATTTTATCTAATATATTCTTTTCATTTTTCTCTTTTTTTTCTTTTTTAATTTTAGAATAATCTTTGTTGAAAACTCTATAAGACTCTTTATACCATTCACTAGATTGATAATTGTATCCTAAAATTTTTGCATATTTTCTTGCTTCATCTTCTAATCCAATCTGATAATGAGTTTCTACTAATCTGTGTAGAGCTTCCTCAACATAAATTGTGGTATCATAATTTTCTATCACAAATTTAAATCTATTAATTGCCGCAATCCATTTTTGTTTTTTCATATAATGTCTGGCTAAATACATCTCTTTTGCTGCTAATAAATCTTGGATTAACTCTAACTTATATCTTCCATCTAGTGCATAGTCTGAATTTGGATATTGATTTACGATTAAAGTAAAATATTTATCAGCTTGCTCAAGCGGTTTTAAATCTTTCTTTTCATCAATAATGCTATCATAATAATTCATTGCCAATAGGTAATAAGCATAATCTAAATTTTTATTTTTTGGATAAAGTTTCAAAAATCTCTTAAGTTCATTTATAGAGTCACTATAATACCCCTGAGTCCAATAACCATAAGCTGCCATTAACGAAGATTTTGGTGCCCATTCAGATTGAGGGAATAATAATTCTGCCTCATTAAATTTTTTAGCTGCATACAAAACATCTCCTTTATCCAAAGCATCCAACCCAGAGTTATAAGCCTCTATCATTTGTTGCTCCAAACTATCGCCTTGTACTTCACTAACAATTTCTTCTTGTTTTTGTGAGCAAGCTGTTATTAGAACAAATAAAATTATAAAAGTTAAATATTTCATTAAAATGAAATTATTTATCAGTTTTTTAATTAAAACTAAACTATTATGCTATAGACTTTAAATGTCCTCTGTTAAGCAATGTATTAGGTACAATTTTCTCTTTTACCTCAAGAACTGAAAAGTTTGTATTATCATCAAACACTTTTCTTAAAAGCTGATTAGTTAAAGAATGTCCACCCTGTGAGCAAGTTAAACTCCCAATGATTTTATAGCCAGAAAGAGATAAATCTCCCATACAATCTAAAATTTTATGATTAACAAATTCTTTTGGATTTCTTATTTTTTCTTTATTTAAAATCTGATCATCTCTCACTACAATAGCATTATCTAATGAGCCACCAAGAGCTAGATTAATTGATCTTAATTTTTCAATATCTTCATATAAACAAAATGTCCTTGAATTATAAATATCATCAAGATTGGATTTATAAACATCAATCGAGTTTCTTTGTGTGCCAATTAATGTATTCTTATATTTTATTTCAAAATCTATATCTAAACTAAGTTTACTAGGTTTAATCTTAATATTCTTTTCATCTTTTTCTAATTCAACTTCTTTTTCTATCTTAATAATTTTTATTGGAGTAGTGCTTGTCTCAATTCCAACTCTCAAAATTTCTTTAACAAAAATTTTTGCAGATCCGTCTAAAATAGGAACTTCCTGATTATTAATTTCAACTAAAGCGTTATCAATTCCTATACCATAAAGAGCTCCCATTAAATGTTCTATAGTTGATACCGATACTCCACTATCATTTGTTATTGTTGTGCAGTAAGCTGCATTGCTTACGTTATACACGTTCGGTAAAATTATGTTGTCTCTTGAAATGTCTACTCTTTTAAAAATAATTCCTGAGTTAGGTTGTGCAGGTTTAACAGTAAGCAAGACTTCTTTGCCAGTATGAAGTCCTACACCTTTTAACGAGAAGCTGTTTTTAATTGTTTTTTGATTTAACCCTGACATTCAGAAGGGTTTAATACCTCGGGTTCAAATATCAAAAACAACAAATATTACGGTAAAATACAATTTAGCTAAAAAGATCAAAGAATCTCTCAAAAAATCCTCTATTTTTCCTACTTTTGTTAAGAAATACCACCTCATTTTCATTGCAACCATCAATTATTTTGCCAGCCATATCAAAAAAATTATGTTCATTTTGAGAAAAAAATTGTCTCACGTATTCTGCACTCGCAATTTGATCTAAGGTAATTTGATATTTTTTTAAAATTTGCTCAAAATTTATAATTATATTTTCTGGAATACAAATAAATCTTATATCTAAACAAATAGTATCACATTTTATATCTTTGGGAAAAAAAGAATAGTCAATTTGATCTATTCGGTAATTTTCAATAACCGTATGTATTATTTTTTTATTTTCTAAAGTTTTTTTACACTGTTCCTTTGCATCTTTTAAGCAATATACTAAATCTTTTTTTTCAATCAAATTACCATGATTTTTTTTTTTTAATAGAAATTTCAATTGGAATATAATCTTTGCTATCAAAAACAAGATTAACACCTTGAATAAATTTTTTTATTTTTTTTTCAATCTTAAATACGTTTTTACTTAAAAATTCGTCTAAATATTTAAGTCTTAATGTGTCTGAGTTATTTTGAAGCAAAATTTTATTTTTATATATTTCTTCAAAACTAGATCTTTTTTTAACAACGATTTCAATTTTATCAAAACTAATAAATAGAAAAATATTCAAATTTGTATCACTTTTCATTTACTATAACTTGTTTATTTTGACGAAGATCTATAATTTTTGCATCTTTAAAATTTTCATCGTCTAATATTTTAATAGATAAATTTAAAGATTGCCTAAGATTTTTCTTTGGATATCTTATTAAAATTCCTGAATTAGTTTCTAAATCCCATCGACCTGATTGAAAATAAAATAGTTTTTTAATTTCATTAAAATTAAGATCAGAATTATCAATAATTAGTTTAAATTTTAAAAATTCTTTAATATCAATGTCACCAAAAATAAACGGAATATCATTAATAACTTTTTTTCCTTCTATATACTTTCCATTGGAGCCAATAATGTATAATTTTCCATTTCTATTAGTAGTCGCTAAAAATTTTGTTTTAATAATCTTTAGTTTTAATGATGAGGGATAATTTTTAAAAATATGATATTTTTCAATTAAGTAATTTGAGTCAAAAATTTTTTCTATTTCATCTTTTTTTAAAAAAAACAAATTTTTCATCTTTAAAAAATCTAATTGATTTATTAATTTAATATTTTCTTTTTGTTCTAAACCTGATACTTCAATATTATTTATTTTAGGGAAATCTAAATTATAGAAATATTTGTTATTTAATGTTGTGCAAAATAATAATAAAAAAATATATAAATAAATCTTTTTACTTTTTAGTACCAGCATCTTTTAAAATTAATTCAAGAAGTTTAATAAAACTTATTCCACGATAAGCAGCTATCTCAGGAACCAAAGAGAGATTTGTCATGCCAGGTTGAGTATTGATTTCGAGTAAATAAAATTTTCCCCTAAAAAATTTGAAGTCAGAGCGTGTAACGCCTCTACAACCAATCAGATTGTGAGCTTTCAGTGAAATGCTCATTATTTTATCATAATCTTTTTTAGATAGTTTAACTGGAATAATATGTTTTGTTTTTGCTTTAGAGTTGTATTTAGCTTGGTAATCATAAAATTTTCTTTTTGGTTTTAATTCAATTGCTCCTAATTTTTTCTTACCAATTATTGCTGCTTGTATTTCACGTCCTGGAATGAATTCTTCTATTAATATCTTTTTATAATCTTTTAGTCGTTGAATTATCCTAAAAAAATTTGTTTTGGAACAAATAAAAACGTTAACACTTGATCCCTCATTTATTGGTTTAATTACTACAGGAAATTTTAATTTTTTACTAATAATTCTTGTGAGTTCTAATTTAGACTTATCAAAGGAATAACTTATAAAGTTTGGAGTACAGATATCATTCTTTAAAAATATTTTTTTTGATAATTCTTTATCCATTGCTATTGCGGATGAGATTACGCCTGAATGAGTATAAGGTATTTTTGTAGTCTCTAATATTGCTTGAATATAACCATCCTCACCGAATTGTCCGTGTAATGCATTAAATATTATGTTTGGTTTAAATGATTTTATAGCACTAAATAAATTATAATTTGGTTCAGAGAATTTTACTTTATAACCATTTTTTACAAGTTCTCTTCCAACCTGTTTGCCTGTATCTAAACTTATATATCTCTCTTTAGATATTCCGCCCGATAATATTAATATTTTTTTTTTCAAGTTATTTTAAAATCTTTATTTCTTTTTCTAAATTAATTCCTGTTTTTTCTAAAACGCTTTTTGAAACGTAATCAATCAACTTCTCCATATCTTCAAATTTCGCATTACCTTTGTTTACAAAAAAATTACAATGTTTTTCAGATATGCACGCATCTCCAAATCTCTTATCTAAAGGAACTGACTCCTTTATTAACTCCCAAACTTTTTTATCTGTTTGAGATATGGGATTTTTGAAGGTGCTACCTCCTGTTTTTACTTTAGTTGGTTGATTTTTTTCTTTTTCATTTTTTAATCTCATTACCTCATTTTTTATAGTTAAAAAATTACTTTTAGTACCTTTAAATGAAGCACTTAAAAAAATTAAATCCTCCGAAATATCATTTTTTCTATATGAAAATTTTATATTTTTTGACGGAATGGTTACTACATTTCCAATTTTATCTATTGCCTGTATTGATAGCAAGATATCTTTAAATTCTTTATTAAAGCATCCTGCATTCATCCTAATGCCACCACCCACAGTACCTGGAATACATGATAAAAATTCAAATCCACTTAAGTTATTACTCATAGCAAAATCTGATAAAGACTTATCTAATACAGAACTTCCAGCAATTATTACGTCTTTACCATGCAAAGAAATTTTACCAAAATTTTTACCTAGTTTAATTACTACACCGTTAAATAAGTTGTCAGATATAAGAGTATTTGAACCTGCGCCAAGAATGAAAATTTTTTCATTTCCATCAAGTTTTTTTAAAAAATTTATTAAATCTTTTAAATTATCTGCTTTATAAAAAACTTTTGCCTTTCCACCAATATTAAACCAATTTTTTTTCTTTAAATCACACTCAAATATTAAATCTTTATTAAAATCACTTAACAGGTTTTTTAATTCATCTACTTCCATTACATCAATTGTGGTAGTTTTCTCATCCAATTAGAGATTGATCCTGCGCCCATGCCAATTACGATTTTCTTTCCATAAATATTTTTTTTAATAAATTCAGTTAGTTGATTAAAATCATTCACTAAAAATAATCTTACCTTTGAATTTCTAATAATTTCTTTTGCAAAATTTGTATAACTAAATCCTAATTTAAGCTTTTCTCCAGCAGTATAAATTGGACATAAAATTACTATGTCAGCATTTTTGAAAGCTAAAGAAAACTCTTTTCTCAAATCTCTTAATCTTGAAATTCGATGAGGCTGGAAAACACAAACTTTTTCATAACTTTGGTAAACTTTATTAACACCTTCTAATACAACTTTAATTTCTGTTGGATGATGTGCATAATCATCATAAAAATCGACATTATTATAAGTAAAAATTTTATTAAATCTTCTTTGTACTCCCTTAAAATTCATTAAGCCCTGTTTGATATTTTTTATAGAAATACCAACCGTGATAGCAACAGCTGCAGCTGCCACAGAATTTCTTACATTATGAACACCTAGTAAGGGTATTCTCATATTCTTAATTTTGATCTTTTTTTTGTTTGGAACATTTACTTGCATGTCAAACTCTGTATATTTTTTTGCTTGGAAAATATTTTTAATTAAAAAATTTGCCTCTTTATGTGTTCCATAGGTATAAAAATTTAAATTTTTAAACTTTCTAATCATCTGATAGTTGATCTGATCATCTAAACAAATAAATGATTTTCCAAATGAAGGAACTTTTTCTATAAATTGAACAAAATATCTTTTTAATTCATCAATTGATTTGTAATAATCCATATGCTCTCTATCTATGTTTGTAATTATAGAATAAGTGGGAGGAATATGAATAAAACTACCATCCGATTCATCTGCTTCAAGTATTGACCAATCACTTTTTCCTAATACAGCTGTATTTTTAATAGAATTTATTACACCTCCATTAATTATAGTTGGATCTAATTTAGTTTTTTGGAATATTGATGCTACTAACGAAGTAGTTGTTGTTTTGCCGTGAGAGCCCACCACAACTATATTTTTCATCAATGAAACTATGTGTGCTAACATCTTGCCTCTTGTAATTATTGGTAATTTTTTCCTTTTAGCTTCAATTATTTCAGGATTATTTTTTTTTATAGCTGAGGAGACAACTACAATAGTAGCATTTTTAAGATTTTGTTTTTTTTGACCTATAAATATTTTAATTTTTTCTTTTTTTAATCTCTCAATATTTTTATTTGAATTCAAATCACTACCTTGAACATTAAAACCCTTACCCTTCATTATCAAAGATAGTCCGCTCATGCCAATACCACCTATTCCAACAAAATGGATTATTTCTGTCTTAGCTAATTCAATTTTCATTTATATTATTTAATATTTTTTGATTAACATTAATCCAGGTATTTTGGTAATTTAATTTTTTCAAATTTCTTTTTTTATTTAAATAATCAATTTTTTTTTCTAAAATATGTTTTAGAGTTTTCTCTATTGTTTGTTCAAACAAGTTTTCCTCAATAATCCAACAACAGTCATTATTTCTATAAAAATTGGCGTTTTCAAACTGATGATTATCTTTTGAAGTTGGTAGAGGTACAGCTATAAATGGAATATTCAAAAAAGACAATTCAGCTAATGTTGAAGCCCCTGCTCTAGTTATACAAATATCAGTCTGATTTATCATCACCGCTATGTTTTTTTCAAAATTGAAAATTTCATTTTCAATATCATTTTTCAAATAAAAGTCACTCAATAGAGGTATATTTTTTTTACTTGTTTGATGAATTATTTTTAAGGGAATGTGTTTAGAAATATTTACAATAGCGTTTTTTAAATCATTATCAAAAATTTTTGCACCTTGGCTACCTCCAACTACCAGTAATTTAATTTTGTCATTATTATTAGATGATGACTGTAATTCGTAAATATATTTTTTTACCAAAGGAAAAATCTTAATTATTTTTTTTTTTTGATTTTCGGGAAAATTTCTTACTTTATCTGAATAACAAAATATCTTTTTACAAGATTTTAAAAAAAACTTATTTGCTCTACCTAGGACTTGGTTCGGTTCAATAAGATAAATATCTTTTCTTAAAAATTTTGCAGCAAGAATTATTGGTAAAGACATGTATCCCCCAGTTGAAAAAATTTTATCTATTTTATTACGATTAAGCAAAATTATTGACTTTATGAATAAGAAAAAAATAAAAAAAATATTAAAAGGTAAAAAAAAAATATTATTCAATTTAGGCGTATTTATAATTTCTAATTGAGATAAATCTTTATCAAAATATTTTAATCCTCTTTTATCGGTAGAAATTATTACATTATAATCTTCTGTTAAATGCTCATAAAGTATACAAGCTGGTATCACATGACCGCCTGATCCACCTGTTGTTATTAAAAAATTTTTTTTCATCTTAATAAATTTTTCTTTTTGTTAAATTCAATATTATACCTGATAAAATAGAAATACTTATGATAGATGAGCCTCCGTAACTTATAAAAGGTAGTGTCATACCAGTTGTAGGAAAAAGTCTTATATTTACACCAGTGTGTATAATTGTTTGCATCAAAATCAAACTTGAACATCCTACTAATACTAATTTTGTTTTTTCATTATCTTCTAAATAGACCTTTTTAAAAACTGAATAGATAAATATTAAAAATAATGATAAAATTAAGATTATTGCAATTATACCAAATTCCTCAGAAATAACTGAAATAATATAATCTGTGTGAGCTTCTGGAACTCTATTTTTTAAAGTTCCTTCTCCTATACCCTTTCCAAAAAAACCACCACTAATAATTGACTCAATTGCTTTATCAGATTGAAAATTATGAGTTCCAATATCACTATCAAAAAAGGAAAAAAGTCTATCTTTGATATATTCAAATTTATTAACAAAAAAAATTAAGTATAAAAATATAGATACTAAAGTTAAAAATAATATTACTAAAAGTAAAATATTTATTCCTGAGGTAAAAATTAATATTAGCCAACTAAAAAAAATTAAAATAGTCTGACCTATATCTGGCTGCATTGCTAATAACAAAGCTATTAAAAGTGTAATTAAAAATGAAAATAAATACTTTAAATATATGTTGTTATATCTTTTATAAGTTAAAGTTAAACTTACAAATATAATTAAAAAAGGTTTAACAAGCTCTATTGGTTGAAATCTTGGTAATAAGTAAAAATCAATCCATCTTTTAGATCCTTTCACTTCAACTCCTATAATTGGTACTAAAACCAATAAAACTATTGAAATTAAAAAAATCATAACAGAAAACTTATAAAGTTGTTCCTGATCTAAAGATGAAAATAAAAAAATAATTATCAAACCTAAAATGATGAAAACAAGATGTTTAAAAAAAAATGAATAATCATTAGTATCTAATTTGTCTGATGCTATTAATGATGTTGATACTAGTGAAAAAAATAATCCAGTTAAAAATAATAGAATAATGACAGAAAAAATAAATTTATCTAAATTTTTCCACCATTCATAATATTTTCCAAATATAAAATCTTTTATATCCATTTGTACTTTTTAATAATTTTGTTGAAATATAGTCCTCTATCCTCAAAATTCAAAAAGCTATCAAATGATGCTGCACTGGGACTAAATAAGATAATCTTATTATCAACTTTTTGTTTTTTGCTGATATCAAAAACTTTTTTAATAGTATCTTTGAGATTTAAAAAACACTTATATTCAATTTTACCTTTAAGTTTATTTATGAAAAATTTTTTATTTTTCCCAAAAATGAAAGCTTTGACATTTTTACAATCTTTTTTTGATAATTTTAATTTATCTCCTTTTTTATTAACTCCACCTAATATCCAATAAATATTACCACCAGATTTTAGAAGATCTATTGATGACGAAAAACTAGTAGACTTAGAATCATTAATTATTGTTATATTTTTTTTTTGAAAAACTACTTGTTGACGATACTTAAGTCCTTTAAAATTTTTTATAGTTTCATTTAATAAGTCTTTTTTAAGATTTATTTTTTTTGATATATCTAAGACAAAAGATAAATTTTCTTTATTTGTTCTGGTAAAAAAATAATAATTATATTTTTGTTTTATAAATCTGCTTATCTTTTTTGTATCTACCTTAATTAATTTACTTTTATATTTATTTCTTTTAATTTTTTTTGAAATAAAATAGTCATTCTTGTTTATAAAAGCCAAATCACCTTTAATTTGATTTTTTAATAATCGAAATTTAGCGTTAATGTAATTATTTAAAGTTTTATGTCTTTCAAGATGATCAGGTGCTAAATTCAATATAACTGAATACTTCGACCTAAAATACTTGCTATATTCTAATTGATAAGATGAAGCCTCAATTACAAAAATTGTTTTCTTCTTGATACTTTTTAAATTTAAAATGGGATTGCCAATATTGCCAACTAATCTAACATCAAATTTTTGATTTAATAAAGTCTCATACATCAATTGACATGTAGTAGATTTTCCATTTGTACCTGTAATTGTAATGCAATCATTTTTATAAAATGCATAAAAAACGTCTAAATCAGAGTGAACCTTATTGTAATTCTTTTTTAAAAATTTAGATAATTTACATTTATTTATGTCTATACCCGGGCTTAAGATTATTTTATCAAAATCTTTGCCAGGGATTTGCTTATAATTTACAAGATACTTTTTAAATTTTGAAACTTTAATATTGGAATGAAAATCATCATATAAAAATACATTGTTATATTTTTTTAAAAATTTAAAAGCAGCAACCCCACTTTTGCCTAGGCCGTATATCAAAATTTTTTTATCAAAAAAAATATTTGAAATATTTTTCATTATCTTAATTTGAGAGTAGCAAGGCCAATCATAGCTAAAATTATTGAAATAATCCAAAACCTTATTACAACAGTTGACTCTGGCCAACCTTTCTTCTCAAAATGATGGTGTATCGGTGCCATTTTAAAAATTCTTTTTCCTGTAAGTTTAAAAGATATGACCTGAACCATAACTGAGACAGCCTCAAGAACAAAAAGTCCACCAGTTATAGCTAATACAATTTCATGTTTAGTAATTATCCCTACTGCTCCCAATGATCCACCTAGTGATAATGAGCCAGTGTCCCCCATAAAAATTTTAGCTGGTGGAGCGTTAAACCACAAAAATCCTAAACAAGAACCTATTATTGCACCACAAAAAATTGCAATTTCTCCTGTTCCCTCAATATAAGGTATTTGGAGATAATCAGAAAAAACTATATTTCCAGTAACATAACTAATAAAGGCAAAACAAGCTGCAACTAATATTACTGGAACTGTTGCTAATCCATCTAAACCATCAGTAAGATTTACTGCATTAGATGAACCAATTATAACAAAAACTGAAAAAGGTATAAAAAACCACCCAAGATTAATAATTAAATTTTTAAAAAATGGAAAATATAAATTAGTAATATCTTGGTAATCTACAAAATAAACATAAAAACTAACTCCTACAATTGCTAAAATAAATTGTAAGAATATTTTTAATTTTGAGGTAATTCCTGAGGAATTGCTAAACTTAATTTTTTTATAATCGTCATAAGCCCCAAGTAATCCAAAAGAAATAGCAATATATATACAAAAAAGTATATTGATATTTGATAGATCTCCCCAACATAACACTGATACTAACAATCCTAATAAAATTATAAGACCACCCATTGTTGGGGTGCCTATTTTTTTTATAATATGATCCTCTGGTCCATCATTACGTATTGGATTAAATATTTTTTGATTTGAAAAAAATTTTATAAATGGGCCACCAATTATAAGGACTAATACTAAAGATGTAAAAACTGATAAGCCAGTTCTAAATGTTAGATATTTAAAAACGTTTAAAAACCCAAAAGTGTCTACGAAATTTAATAAAAATTGATATAACATTAATTAAAACCTTTTATATCTCTAACTATCTTATTAAAACCTGTCGCATTTGAGGCTTTTATCATTAAATAATCATCATTATTTAAATCATTTTTAATCATTTCGATTATTTGATTATTATTAAATAAAACTCTACCTTTCTTTGATTTTGATAATTTATTAAATATAAGTCTTGCCCTGTTTCCTTTTACATAGATTTTGTCAACTTTAGCTTTATTTATTATGGGTGCAATAGCCTTATGTAATTTTTTTGAATGACTTCCAAGTTCCAACATATCTCCTAGTAAGAGATATTTTTTTGATTTTTTTGTTTCAATTTTTTCATAATTAAGTACTGCTGTTTTTAGTGATAGAGGATTTGAATTATAACTTTCATCAATTAAATTAATAATTTTTTTATTCATTTTTATTTTAAAAAAATTCCCCCTTCCTGGCGGAGCTTTAAAATTTAAAAAAATATTTTTGTTTAGTTTGGACACATTTATATTAATATTCATTACAGCTATTGTTGCTAGAATATTATAGATGTTACTCGTGAAATCATTTGAAATAAAAAAATATACTTTAAAACTTCTAACTTTAAGATCAATCTTGAAATTTTTTCCACTTTTTTTAATACTGAGAAATCTTATATCTGCATTACTATTTTTAATACCAAAAGAAATTACATTTAAGTTTCTATCTAGGGCTATTTTTTGATGAAATTTATAAAACTTATCATCAGCATTTAACACCACAAAACCATCAGGATTAGTATTATTTATAATTTCGGACTTTGCTAAAGCAATATGTTTAATATTTTTAAAATTTTTTGCATGAGCATAATTTATGTTGGTAATTACACTAATGTCTGGCTTTATAATGCTCGATAAATAATCAATTTCACCTTTTTTATCCATACCAACCTCCAAAACTCCATAATTATCATTTTGATTTAAATTTAAAAGACTTAGAGGTACACCAAATTTATTATTATAAGATTTTGGTGACATACCAACTTTAGAAACCTTTTTTAATGAACTACTCAATAATTCTTTAAGAGTTGTTTTTCCACAACTTCCAGTTATAGCAATTATTTTTGTAGAAATATTATTTCGAAAAATCTTCGAAATATTTGTTAAAAATTTAAGAGTATTTTTAACTTTTATTTGACGCTTAATATCAAGATTGCCTTGAATTCTATTAACGATTGCTATCGATGCACCTTTTTTAAGTGATTGTTTTACAAATTTATTTCCGTCATTTTTTTTACCTTTTATAGCAAAAAAAATATCATTTTTTTTTACTTCTTTAGAATTTATTCTTGCACTGTTAAAGTATGTTGAAGAGGGAATTTTCCTATATCTAGACAACTCTTTGAGAATATTTAATTTTAAGTTATTTGATAAATCAAAGTTTTTAACTTTAATTGCATCCAAAATAATCTTCTTATCTGAAAAAAAAATTTTTTTTTTTCCAATTTCTTGAATATTTTCATGACCCTTACCAGCTACTAATAAAATTTCACCGGTACATAAATTTTTGATTGCTTCCCTTATCGCCTTGGCCCTATTGGAAATTTCTATTACATTATCTCTTTTTATTCCTCTCATAATATCTTTTCTTATTTTAGAGGGATTTTCATTTCTTGGATTATCATTTGTTAAATAAATATCATCTGAATATTTATGAGCAATGTAACCCATTTTTGATCTTTTATTTTGGTCTCTATTACCACCGCATCCAAATAAAATATTAATTTTCTTATTAGGAAATTGTTCTCTTAAATTTACAATACACGTTTTTAGGGCCTCTGGTGTGTGTGCATAATCAAGTACAACTTTTGACTTATTTTTAATTTTACCAATAATTTCAAATCTACCTTCGACAGGTTTGAGTTTTGGAATAACTTTTAAGATGTTATCAATACTCACTTCACTTTTTTTTGCAGCAATAATTGCCATTAATACATTCTTAATTTGTATTTTTCCTATTAAATTTAGTTCAATATTTTTTATTGAATTATTAAATTTGATTTTCAGTTGTTGTGAATTTCCTTTAAAATTATGAGATATGATTTCAAATTTATTTTTCTTATCAGAAAGAGTGTTAATTATTAAATTTTTTTCAATTGTAATTTTTTTTATCTTTTCAAACTCTGGTATTTTTTCATCTGTTATGACATTGCCTCTTTTTTTTACCAAATTTTCAAACAAGTAAAGTTTTGCTCTCAAATAAGCATTTAAATTTTTATGATAATCTAAATGATCCTGAGATAAATTGGTAAATATTGACGAATTAAATTTTAACCCATCCAGTCTATTTTGTTTCAGACCGTGACTTGATGCTTCCATGACTACGTTTTCTATTTTAAAATCTTTAAGTTTTTTCAATATTTTAGCTAATTGTATTGGATCTACTGTAGTATTAGACAAATTCATTTTTAGTTTTTTTGATTTAACCCCAAGAGTTCCAATAGAAGCTACACTCTTTTTATTTAAATCTAATATTTGATAATAGAAATCTGCAATAGACGATTTTCCGTTAGTCCCTGTAATTGCAACAAGATTTCTTGGTCTTTTTTTGAAAATTTTAAAAGCTACTTCGGCCAACAATTTTCTAATATTTTTAGTATAAATAAAATGAATTTTATCTTGAAATTTTTTAGATTTTCTCTCAGATACTATTATTTTACACCCTCTTTTAATTACAAAGGGTATGAATTTATTTCCATCAGTTTTATTACCTTTAATCGCAAAAAAGATGTCATTTTTTTTTACTTTAGAGCTGTTAAAAGAAATTCCTGAAAAAAAAATATTACTTATTTTTTTATCAATGTTTGGAAAATAATCTTTTAATAACATCTTCAATTAATCTCACTATATTTTGTGGCTAAAATAGGCCCAATTTTTTCTATAATTTGACCAGCAACCTCTACTGTAGTCCATCCAGCAGTATTGAATGGTGTGCCCTTATATTTAATGTTTGAACCATCTCTGTAATGGTAAACATAATTTCTATTTGTTTTTGGTTCATCTAACATTAAAGCTAAAACATATTTTGGTTTAGAGGAAGGAAAAATTGAAACAAAAGAATTTATTTTTTTTTTAGAGTAACCGCCGCTAACAGTAATTTTTTCAGCTGTACCCGTTTTTCCTCCTACCTCGTAGCCCTTTATATTTGCTAATGATGCAGTACCTTCTTTTGAAGTTACTACTTTTCTTAAAATTGGTAATATTTTCTTTGAAACTTTTTTATCTAAAATTCTTTTTTTTTTTTCTTTATTATTATTTTCTATTAGACTGGGTTTAATCTCAAAACCTCCATTCACAATTATTGAGTAGGCCTTAGCTAATTGAAGCAGCGTTGTTGTTATGCCATGACCGAATGATGCTGTAGCTAGTGGACATTTTCCCCAATTAAACTTCATTGGCGTGCCCACTTCTTCAATATCAAAATCAATTCTATCAAGGAGCCCTATTTTTGAAAGAAAGGATTTAAATTTTTTCTCTCCTAATTTTTGAGCAATTCTTACTGAACCAATATTTCCTGACCTAATCAAAATTTGTTCTGCTGTTAAGTCTTTAGGAATATCTTTATCATATTCTCTTATATTAAATCCTGCACATTTTAAAGTTTTCGGTAAATCTAAAAATTTTGTTTCAGGTTGAATTATTTTTTTATCAAAAGCACTTGCTAGGGTGAATGTTTTAAATACAGATCCAAACTCATAAATACCTTTTGTAGCTCTATTTATGTAATCTAAATCTGTAATTTTTTTCCGTTTATTGAGATCAAAATCAGGTAACGATAAAAGAGACAAAATTTCTCCATTATCAACATTCATAAGTATTGCCGCACTTCCTTTTGTATCAAAAATTTTATTAAACTTTATAAGTTCATTTCTGATCAAAAATTGAATATCCCTATCAACAGAAAGTTTTATTGGTTCCTTACTTTTTTTTAAGTCTTTATCCAGCGACTTTTCTAAACCCGAAATACCATTATTGTTATCATCTATTTGACCAATTATATGACTGAATAAATTTTTTGAAGGATAAATTCTTACCAACCTTTCTTGTGGTTGGATTGATTTATCACCCAATTTCATTATTTTTTCATAATTTTCATCAGATATTTTTTTTTCAAACCAAAAAAATTTTTTTGTGTCAATTTTTTCTTGAATTGATTTATAATCTTTGTTTGGGAAAATATACTTAAGATTTAGTAATAATTTTTTTTTATCAATTATTTTTTTTGTACTTATTCCAATATCTATTGAACTAACTGTTTTAACTAAATAATTACCATTTCGATCGATAATATCTGCTCTATAAAGTTTATTCGAATAATATTTATTATAATCATTAATTTCAAATTTCACTTTCCGTGAACCAAGGTGTGTCAGATGAATTGAATATATCAGACAGATTATAAAAAAAACAAAAAATATAAATGAGATACGATTAAAACTTATATTTAATTTGGATAGATTTTTTTGAAACAAAAATTCTTCGTCATGATTTTCAATTTTAATTCTAATATCTTTTTTATTATTCATTTTTAAATTTAAATGCTTTTATCTCAAGAAAATTTGATTTTTGATTAAGTAAATTCATTTCATCAATACTTTTTTTAATCAGTAAATCTTCAAAATAAAGGTCTTGAAATTTTAATAATCTTTCAGAAGAGCTTAGATAATCATGCTCTAATTTATTATTTTCAAAATCTTTCTCTAAAATTCTGATATTTTCCTTAAATGCAAAAATTTCATCATCTATTCTTTTAGTTGAATTTTTTATAATCGCTGTAAACAAGATTAAAAAGAATATTAAAAAAATTATTGAAAATCTCTTCATAATTTTTTTCCAAAATTTTCTATTTCCACTAAATGATTAAACTTTTTAAAAATATCTGTTTCAAATTTATAGAAATTTTCTTTCTTAATTAAATATCTAAGTTTTGCAGAACGCGATGGTGGATTTTCTTTAATTTCTTTATCCGAAGGTTTGATAGGTTTTTTTTCAATCATTCTAAATAAAGTTTCAGGTTGATCAATTTTTGGTAAGTATCTAGAAATACTTTTTTTTTCGGACAAACTTTTAAAAAAATATTTTACTATCTTGTCCTCAATTGAATGAAAAGTTATAACAACTAAAATACCATCTTTTTTTAAAACTTTTGCAGCAGCAATTAATCCATTAATTAATTCTGTTATTTCTCTATTCACAAATATTCTAAGAGATTGAAATATCTTTGTAGCACTATGAGTTTTAAAATTTTTTTTTATTTTAGTTTTTTCAATTAATTGAACCAAACTTTCAGTATTAAGTTTATTTATTTTTCTTTCCTTCACAATTTTAGTTGCAATTTTTTTTGCCTCCTTTTCCTCTCCAAAATACTTAAAAATTTTCTCCAATTCCTTCAGATCAAGTTTATTAACTACTTCATCTGCTGAAAAACTATTAAGTCCCATTCTCATATCTAAATTTCCAGTTGAATGAAAAGACAAGCCTTTATCTAAATCTTTAATTTGTGAATAAGAATATCCAAGATCAAAAATTACTGCTTTTATGTTTTCATTTTTTAATTTTAAATCTTCTAATTGACTAAATTTTTTATTTTTAAAAATAAATCTATTAGAAAATATTTTTGATATTTTGTCAGCGCTAATTTTTGTTTTTTGATCTCTATCAAGCGCAATAATTTTAGTATTTTTATAACTTAAAATTTTTTTGCTATAACCACCTTGACCAAATGTGCAATCAATAAATGTGCCACCATGCTGAGGGGAAATAATGCTAACTAATTCATTTAGCAGTACCGGATAATGCTTTGGAATATCCGATAACATGGTGGCTTCCATTTATTTTCTCGAAGACCATTAATTTTTTTGTCTTCTTAAAAATGCAGGTATTTCAAGATCATCCTC
>MDTE01130431.1_pt1 | contig 17580 bp, 15 predicted proteins | sample 811231 | NCBI WGS metagenome assembly MDTE01 (sample SAMN05326651, study PRJNA326480) | marine metagenome | isolation source: seawater | place: Indian Ocean: Red Sea | collected 2010
GGGAATTATTATAAATAGATTCAGAGGAGACCTTTCATTATTTGAAAATGGAAAAAAATGGATAGAGAATAAAACTCAAATTCCTGTAATTGGAATTATTCCATGGTTAAATGATTCGTTTCCTCCAGAAGACTCTTTAGATTTGTTAGAAAAAAAATCACATTCAAAAAATGCTGAAATAAATGTTGGAATTATAAAATTGCCATCTATCAGTAACTTTTCAGATTTTGATCCTTTAGAAAATGAAGAATCAATACTGATAAATTGGATAAATAAGTCTCAAAAATTGGATCATCTTGATTTTTTAATTCTTCCAGGAAGCAAACAAACAATAAAAGATCAAATCTTTCTTAACGAATGCGGATTAGCAAAAGATATAAGAGACTATGCAAATAGTAATGGATCTATCTTAGGAATTTGTGGAGGTCTCCAAATGTTAGGAACAACTCTAGAAGACCCATTTTTCAAGGAGGGGGCGAATTCCTCCGCTAATAAATTAATCAAGGGTATCGGATTACTGCCATTAAAAACAATTTTCCTTAAAAATAAGATAACCAAACAAATAAAAACTGAATCAACATGGCCTTGCCCTTCTGAAATAAAAGGATTTGAGATTCATAATGGAATAACTGAACAAGACAAGAACCAAACCTCAATCAGTATGAAACCTATTTTTAAACAAATTAATCTTGGATGGTATACAGAAAATAATATAGGTGGAACTCTAGCAGGGACATATATACATGGGGTCTTTGAAAACGACATTTGGAGAGAGAAGTATATAGATCTAATAAGAAAAAGTAAAAATCTTCCCGCATTACAGAAAAAAACAAGATCTTATAAAATAAAGAGAGAAAAAATTATTGACAATCTTGCAAATGAATTTAATAAACACATAAATATTTCAACACTAATAAATTGAAAAAACTAAAAATAAAAATTACTTTTCCCAACAATCTTGAGACTTTTGCTTATCAAGGCGATGATTGGTTTGCAGTTGCTAAAAAAGCAGGTTTTGAAATACCAACAGGATGCTTAACTGGAAGTTGTGGCGCTTGCGAAATAGATGTAAATGGAAAGACAATTAGACCATGTATATGCAATATAGAATTTAAAAATCAATGTAATTTGAATATTCAACTTACCAAAGATCCTTATTGGTAGTTATAAAGATTTATTTATAAATTCTTTAGGATCAAACATATTTACTACATTTGGAAGAGATGATTTGATCTCAAAATAAATGATGATGGTATATGCATTTTCAATTGTATATGGATATTCTTTAAGAAAGAAATGAAAACTAAAGGGAAAAGAAATTTAACAGCGACATTATTTGGGGGATTAGGCAATCAACTTTTTATCTATGCTTCATGTAGGAGCTTATCTCTGAGATTAAATTATGAGCTTGTTTTAGATGACATATCTGGATTTTTAAACGATAAACGATATAGGCGGAAATGTGAGCTTGATAAATTTTCCTTACCTTTTTACGAAAGTAAAATAAGCAAAAGAGAAATTAAAATTTTTACACCTAAAAAAAGAAGGGTACAAAAATTTGTTAATGGAATTTTACCTATTAATTACAGAAATTATATTTATCAAAAAGGGATTGATTTCGACAATGTTTTGCTAGAGGTTAAGCCTAATAGATCACTAAGGATTGAAGGCTACTGGCAAAGTGAAGCTTACTTTATTAATAATGCTAATACAATTCGAAATGAAATAATAATCAAAGATTCTTTAAGCAGATTTAATCAAGAGTTATTGAAAGATATCAATAAAAAATCTTCAATTGCTATTCACCTTCGCGAACCCAACAAAAAGATTAATGATAATCTTCTGATAAATCTTGAGGAGTATTACCGTAAATCAGTTGATTACATGATTAAGAAAATACCTAATCCCAAATTTGTTATATTTTCAGAGAAAAAGCATTCAAGATTCATAAAAGAACTCTTAAGAGGAAAGGATGCTTTATTTATAGAAAAAAATGATGCAAGTATCGATCTTCATCTTATGTCAAAATGTAAGCATTTTATTATTGCTGACAGTACCTTTAGTTGGTGGGGGGCTTGGCTTTCTAAATACAAAGATAAAATAATAATTGCTCCATCTTACAGCGAATATAGTACAGAAAGAGCATGGGGTTTTAAAGGATTAATCCCTGAAAGTTGGATTCTAATGTAAAGCATATGAAAGAAGTCACGATATTACTTGCAGTCAAAAATGGCGAGAAATGGCTAGAAAAAACTTTAATTAGTGTAAGAAATCAAACATTTAAAGAATACGAATTTCTGATAATAGATGATGGCAGTACAGATCTTACAAAAACAATCATTTTAAAACATAAGGAGTTAGATGCAAGAATAAAATATTTTTATAAAAAACATAGTGGTTTAACAGAGTCACTAAATTACGGCTTAGGCAAAGCTTCAGGGAAATGGATTGCGAGATTAGATGCTGATGATATTGCATTACCAGACCGACTTAATAAGCAATTAAGTTTTGTCAAGAATAAAAAAAATACGGTTTTAGTTGGTTCAAATTTCTTTCTTCAAAAAAACAAAATAACCATTTACAGTTCCAACTTACCAAATTCCAACTCAAAACTTATTTATAGATTAAAAACATTAAAAGGATTTTTTCCTCATTCATCAGCATTCTTTGATAGAGAAGTCGCAATTCAAGTTGGAGGTTATCGTGCATCATTTATCAAATCACAGGATCATGATTTATGGCTGCGTTTATCAGAACGAGGAGAAATTAATTGTTTAAGCGAAAAGTTAGTAATTATTAATGAACATAGTGGAAGAATCTCTAATTCGCACTCAGATTATTCTCAACAAGTATATGCGAGTGCAGCAATATATTCTCACTATTGTCGTTTAAAAGAGGGTACTGATAAAAAAATTTTTAAGGATAGTGGCTTCAGACTTTTCCTCAAATTGTTAGATTCTTATCTGGCTAAAAATAGCTTCTTTAAGTTTTTGCAACTAAAAGAAGATATTAAATCAATTTTCTCTCAAAAGCAGAAGGGACTTTTCATAATTAGGTTGATATATAAAATATTAACTAATTGGAATTTATTTTATAAGTTTGTGGTTTTTTATTTTTTTGGTTCTAAATTACCCCTTAAATTTTACAAAACACAATTTTTTGAAAAAAAGTTTTAGTCTCAAAGAATTATTCGCAAAATATTTTATTTCTGCATAGCCTTAAGATTTTTTAAAAATTCAACTTGAGACTTGGAATCAATTAATTTATGGTTAGATTTAGATCATATACAAAAATGTTTTAATTCATAAAAGTAGAACTCAATTTTTTTTAAATGTGTGGATTTGTTGGATCAGCTTCTGTACATAGGGTAGTTGACAAAGAATGGCTTTTAAATGGATCAGAGTCCCTTTATCACCGAGGGCCAGATGACTCAAGCCAATGGATATCAGAAAACAATAGATTAGGGTTTTCCCACAGAAGGTTGAGCATTATAGATATTACAGAAAATGCAAGGCAACCATTTATGAATACTACTCAAGATGCAGTTATCATTTTTAATGGTGAGATATACAATTATAAGCTCATCAGATCCAGCTTAAAAAGTTTAGGTTATAAATTCAAGTCAAATTCTGATACTGAAGTACTTTTAAATTCTTATCTTTGTTGGGGTTACGAATGTCTCCAAAAGATAAAAGGAATGTATGCATTCGTAATCTATGACATTAGAAGTAATAAAATATTTGCAGCAAGAGATATCTGTGGTGAAAAACCCTTTTACTATAGTTACGATAATGAGACTTTATATTTTGCTTCAGAATTAAAAAGCATCCTTGTCAATAATTCCATCACAACTAATATTTCACTTAACTCTTTAGATTACTATTTAGCTACTGGCCACACACCAGCAGATATTTCAATTATTAAAGGTATAAAGAAATTAAAGCCTAGTAATGCCTTAACTTACGATTTAAATGATGGTTCAATAAAAACTTGGAATTACTGGAATCCTCCATACATTTCTAGTAATTCAAATTTTTTGAAAGAGGGAGAGTTAATAGAGAAATTAGAATCTACTCTAGAATCTGCAGTAGTATCTCAACTAACCTCTGATGTTCCTTTAGGAATATGTTTAAGTGGCGGTCTGGACTCAAGTTTGATTACTGCATTAGCCTCTAGACATGTTTCTAATATATCAACGTTTACAGCTATTTTCCCAAGTAATGAGAGTTTTAATGAAAGTAAGTATGCAAAAATAATTTCCAATAAGTTTTCTACATCGCATAACGAAATTCCAATTGATAGGCCTTCTTATGATATATTGCAAACCTTGACAGAATATTATGATGAGCCACTAGCTGATTCCTCCTCAATAGCAACTTATCTATTATTTTCTTCGCTTTCTAAATACTGTAAGGTAGCCTTAGGTGGAGATGGCTCTGATGAATTATTTGGTGGTTATTCGCATCACCGAACCCTTTCTTCTAGTTTAATTCAATATTTATCTATCCCATCACTGAGTATTTTATATAAATTCTTCTTAAAGTATCTTCCAGTTGGCTTTAAAGGCAGAAATTTTGCTTTTAAATTATTTTGCCAGCAATCGCGGCTTATTCCCCCATACCCTTATTTTTTCGACTTTATCTATAGAAAGAGATTATTGTCAAATCATACAAATTTCCATCCTGCATATGATCAATTTTTTTGCTCTCCTTTTAAACCAAGCAATGACATTGGCTTTATAACTATGAAAAATGATTTTATGAATTACTTAAGTGAAGATTTATTAGTTAAAACCGATAGAGCAAGTATGGCCAATTCTTTAGAAATCAGGTCACCTTTCTTAGATAAAGAGTTAATTGAGTTTAGTTTTAGTAGCATCCCCTCTAATTTCAAAACATCTAATACAAGAAACAAAATACTTTTAAAAAAGTTAGCAAAAAAAATATTGCCCTCAAATTTAAATATTGAAAGGAAACAAGGTTTCTCAGTTCCTTTAGCCAGATGGCTAAAAGCTGGACCCTTCAGAAATTTTATTTACGATATATTATTGGACGAAAATTGTTTTTTTGAGAAGAAAACTATTAGAGAAATATTGAAAAATCAGGATAAAGGTTATTCTAACTCTGAGAGAATATATAGTCTTGCTATGTTTGAATTATGGAGAAAAAAATATACTTAATAAAGTACGTTAATTAGGGTGCAATACTTTATTATATAGTGATTTTAAGACTTGAATTTATCGTGCATTTAATTTTTAAAAATTCTAACTGCATGATAAAAAAACAAAATATCAATTAGAAACATGAAAAAGAGTACAGTCTACATTGGTATGACAATAGACATAATGCACCATGGGCATATAAATATAATTGAAAAAGCGAAAAAATATGGAGATGTTGTTATTGGATTATTAACAGATAAGGCCATAGCAAATTACAAAAGACTCCCTTATCTGGCTTATGAAGAGCGCGTTAAGATAGTCAAAAATATTAAGGGGGTTGTAAGTGTTGTAGAGCAAAATGAGTGGGATTATGCCCCAAACCTACTACGCTATAAGCCAGAATTCATGTTTCATGGTGATGATTGGATTGAAGGACCATTGAAACCTTATAGGCAACTAGCAATAAATGCTCTTAATAGTTATGGCGGTCGATTAATAGAAATCCCTTATACAAAAGGTATTTCTTCAACTTCATTATCAAGACAAGTTCATGCATTAGGTACTACTTCAGAAATCAGAAAGTCTACACTTAAGAGACTGTTAAAATGTAAAAATTTAATTACTATTCTCGAAGCTCATAGTCCAATCTCAGCATTGATTGCCGAAAATGCATCTGAAGAAATTGATGGCAAAAATAAATGTTTTGATGGATTTTGGTCAAGTTCCTTAACAGATTCAACTGAAATGGGTAAACCTGACATTGAAGCACTAGACATATCAAAACGGCTTTCAAACATTAATAATATTTTTGATGTAACTACAAAGCCATTAATAATGGATGCAGATACAGGTGGAAAAGTAGAGCATTTTCAACTCAATGTAAGGTCTATGGAAAGATTAGGAATATCTGCAGTCATAATAGAAGACAAGAAAGGGCTTAAAAAAAATTCTTTGTTAGGTAATGATGTTTTTCAAATGCAAGAAGATATAAAAGTATTCTCTGAAAAAATAAAAGTAGCCACACAAAGTAGACTATCAAATGATTTCATGATTATTTCTAGGATTGAAAGTTTGATACTTGGCCAAGGTATGGATGATGCTTTAAGAAGAGCAGACGCATATGTAAATGCAGGTTCTGACGGTATCATGATACACAGTAGAAAAAAAAGTCCAGATGAAATATTTGAGTTTTCTAAATTATTCAGACAAGATCATCCAAATGTACCTTTAGTATGCGTTCCAACAAGTTTTAATCAGGTTAAGGAACCGGAATTAGAGCAGAATGGATTCAATATTGTTATCTATGCAAATCATATGCTTCGTGCCTCATACCCTGCAATGAAAAGTGTTGCTCATCAAATACTTAGGAATCAAAGGTCATTAGAAAGTGATAATTCACTTATTAGTATAAAAGAAATACTTGATCTAATCCCGGGCACTAATTGATGGTTGATCCAAATTTATTTTTAAAAGCCTTCATAAAGTCTGATGTAAGGTTTTTCACTGGGGTACCTGATTCACTCCTAAAAGAAGTTTGCGCATGTTTTAATAATGAGCTTAAAAAAAATTCTCATATAATAGCCACTAATGAAGGTGCAGCTATATCTCTAGGCATTGGGCACTACTTAGCATCTTCTAGGCCTGCTCTCATATATCTTCAGAACTCAGGATTAGGGAACATCATAAATCCTTTAATATCACTTTCTCACAAAGAAATATACTCAATTCCTTCGATTTTATTAATTGGATGGAGGGGAGAAATGCTTAATGGAGGGCTTCAAAAAGCAGATGAACCCCAGCATAGGGCTCAAGGGAGAATTACTTGTCAACAGCTTGAACTACTAGGAATTAAATATAAAATAATCGATAATTCTATCGAGGATATTGAATCAATAATTCTTGATATTGTCTCACAATCAATAATTGAAAGTTCCCCAGTTGCTCTATTAGCACGAAAAAATACTTTTTCGAATTATGAAAGAACTTATAACCATAATTTTCCAAAGTATTTAGTTAGAGAGGAAATTATAAAAATAATACTGACAACTATTTCCTCAGAAACAATAATAGTATCTACCACTGGAATGGCATCTAGAGAGGTTTTTGAAACAAGAGAGAACCTCAAGCAGGATCATTCAAAAGACTTTCTTACTGTAGGAGGAATGGGACATGCATCTCAGATTGCTGCAGGGATAGCGATAGAACAACCAAATCGTCAAGTAGTATGTATTGATGGTGATGGCGCACTACTCATGCATACTGGATCATTAGCTATCAGTGCTGACTGCCCTAACTTGATACATTTACTAATAAATAATTGTGCACATGATTCAGTTGGTGGGCAACCTACCAAAGCAGATTCAATTGAACTTAATGAATTAGCAAAAGTTTTTGGTTATAAAACGACAAAAAAGGTTTGTAGCGGAAACGAGTTAACTAAAGCTCTTAAAGAATGTCAGAATAAGCGAGGAAGTACTTTTATAGAAGTAATGAGTTCTAAAGGATCACGATCAAACCTAGGCAGGCCGACCTCTACCCCGATACAAAATAAGGAATCTATTATGAAGACGTTATCAAAAAATGACTGAAATTACTCCAAATTTAATTACTGATTTTGTAGATTTTAGGAACAAACAGAAATCGATCTTTACAGCTGGACCAGCTAGTCTAATTCCCGAAAATATTGAAGGACTTCGTCCATGTTTCGGAAGAGGGGATGAAGACTACAAAAAAATAGAAAATGAAGTACTAGAAAAGTTGAAGAAAGTAAGTGGTCATAAAAAAATAGTTAGATTACAAGGCTCTGCTTCCTTAGCATTAGAAATAATTTCATATAATTTCTTATATGGAAAAATTCTAATAATATCATCAGGTTATTATTCAGATAGGCTTAAGATCCTTGCTGATGGAGCTAAAAATATGCAAGGTGAGATTTCACAAATTGATGTTATAGATCTCAACTCAATTGATAAGCTCACTGGAAATTATGACTGGATAGTATGTTGTTACACAGAAACTAGTCGGGGTCTAAAATTACCACTAAAAAGGATAAAAAAGAAGGCAGAGGAGTTAAATAGTAAATTAATGCTTGACGCAACTGCTTCTATAGGGCTAGAAACTGATCATGATCTAGCAGATGTAATAGGATATAGCTCTTGTAAAGGTTTATTTGGTCTTACTGGAGCCGCTTTTATCGCATATAACAGTCCTCCTGATGTGGAAGTTGATTCATTTTATCTAAATTTAGAAACCCATTTAAATAAAGGGATGACGGGTCCCTATCATTCAATATGCTCACTCTTTAACGTCCTTCCAAAATTAGATGACTTTAAATTGTCTGTAATAGAAAATAAAAAAAAGTTTATGGATATTTATTCACGATATATCAATCTCCCAATAGAGAATCAACCACTTTTATGTACCTATGTTAGCTGCAATATTGTGGCAAAAAATAAAAAAGCAGTTCTTTATCAACCAAGAGGTCTCACTGAGGGGAGTGTTGTTTGTCATATTGGTGAAATACATTTGCGGGAGAAAGCAAAAGGTGAAATAATCGACCAATTAAAGATTCAGTATTAATTCAAGTTATGAGTAACGATAAGAAAAGAATTATGGTAGATATGTCTGCAACATTAATTCATCACGGTCATATCCGTTTACTAAAAGAAGCGAAAAATCTTGGTACTGTAATTGTGGCTTTAACTACTGATGATGAAATCAAAAAAGCAAAAGGCTACACCCCAGAATTAACATACGAGAATCGCAAAGAGATATTGCTATCAATTAAGTATGTTGATGAGGTTATTCCTTCTAATTGGCTAATTGATGAAATATTCCTTAAGAAAAACAATATAGATTTATTAGTGCATGGGCATGATAATTCGAATCCGATAGATAAAGAAAAACTCGTTATATTTAACAGAACAAAGGGCATATCAAGTACTCAACTAAGAGAACGAGTTTTGAAAAATCATTATTCTTAGAAAAAGTCAAAATAATCAAATAAATTGATGAAAGAGTTTTGTATAAATATTTAAAATTTAAGTAACTATTGCCTTTCTCGCTCTTTAGAATACCGAATAAATTTTTGAGAAAATTATATGAAAATACTCTTTTTATTTTGTGATATGTTGAGAGCAAATAAATTAAAGTTAATTAATCCAGAAATAAATTCAAATACATGTTTTGACGAATGGATTAGCAATTTTGGAGGATGTACATATACAAATTGCTATACGCCTTCTCCTGATACCCCAAGAAGCCTTGCATGTTTATACACAGGTCTTTACCCTAAAAACAATGGATGCAAGACAAGAATAGAATGGCCTGCTTTCTATTTGAAACCTGAAATTAATACAATATTTAAATATTTGATGAACAGAATTTCAATACTTTTACAACATTCACAAAAGCAGAAATAAAGACTGGAATTTTATCTAAAGAGGATCTAAGGAGAGTTACAAACTACAATTCAATATTTGATTTATATAAGTCGGATGTCATCAAACAAAACTCAGATAATGCATTATTTTTTTTAAACTTACAGGATTATCATCACTCAGTTACAGATTATTATGCTCTTCCAAAAGCTGTAATCAAAGGGAATAGAAGATTGATCAACACTTTTGATTTGCTTTTTAATAGATACCATAAAGATTTTTTTGACTATATTTTTATCTTCTCTGATCATGGCTGCTTTTTGGTAGATGATGAACGTGATAATGGTAAGCCTTATCAATTATTAAGAGACAACAGAAGCAAAATTTTTATGCACATTCGAAAAAAAGGAGAAAATAATCATACGAAAGACTCCTCATTAACATCGATTCTTGATATTTATCCAACATTATTAAATATTTTAAATAAATCAATAGACCCTAGTATTGATGGCATCTCTTTTTTTAAATCTAAAAAAGATCGTTTTATCGTCATGGAAGACAGTAGCGTTTTCAATCCGGGATTAGGTTTATATAACGATATTTGGAGATATAAAGACAATCAAGTTTCACTTTATTTGGATTTAGAAAACACACTACTTGAATACAATGACAAAACCAAGCATATGAATTCATCAATTAATTCATCAAAATTAAGTACAATAATGCATAGGATTGAAGATATCTCGGCATCATACTCTGAGATAAAAGCTCAGAAAGATATATTAAAGAGTTACAGTAAGATTGATAATTCAGATAGGCTATCCATATTTTCTGACGGTTCCCCAAGGAATTCACTAAAATTTTCGATTTTTTATAGGTTTGCCTCAAAATTTCTTTCCTTATTCTTCTTCATTTTTTATAAATTCAAAAATAATAAAGTATATAATTTTTTTAGAAGAAAATAGTCATCTTAAATTTTGAATCGAATTAAAAATAATTAAAAGCTTTCAACCAAAATACTAAAGTTAAATAATGAGAACTTAATAGCAAAAACTTAATAAGCATTCACTTCTAAATATTGATAATCAAAATAATATCTGATTATGATATTTTTAATATGAGATATCCATTTTGGTAATGCTAAATCTTCTCTATCATAAATATGATAACTAATATTATTTATGCAACTCGAATTCATTCAGGTGGGGGACTTATATACTTATCAATTTTGCATAAAAATTTAGATAAAAGAAATAATTTAATATTACTCGACTCTAGATCAATCAATAAGTTAAAGAAATTTAGGAAGGCTAAAGTTATTTCCATTAAAAAAAATATTCTTGCAGATATAAAGGTGTTTTTAATAAGATTAAAAACATATTTCAGTTTTCAATATAAAAATTATTTTCTCATTGAAAAAAAAAATAAACTCTCAGAATTATATTTAAACGGTTTCCCCCCATTAGTGAGACTACCTTTCGTGAGGAATAATGTAGAAATTTTTTGTCAAAATAGACTCCTCTTTAGCGCAGAACATGATCGTTATTTTAAAACAATTGATAAACTAAAGCATTTATTTTTAAAACGTTTATTTTACTCATTATTCATTCGTAAAACAGACAAATTAATAGCACAGACAAATACTATGAAAAAAATCATAGAGAGTAAATACAAGTCAAATAAAATAATTGTCAATGATAAGGTTTGGAAGGAATTAACTAAAAAAAATTATAAAAATGGTCTTAGGAATCAAGAGAAAAATATTATCTCTGAAAAAATGAGTAATAAAATCAGAGAAGTTGCCTCAGATCATATTATTTTATTCTACCCAGCTCATTTTTATCCTCATAAAAACCACTTAAATCTGATCAAGGGATTTCTTGAAGCATCTATCTCTGCGAAAAAACCTATTAAACTTCTTCTTACTATTCATGAAAACAATATTTCTTCTAATTATAGAAATAAAAAAATAATTTATTTCATAGGAGATATTGGATACCAATATATTCAAGAAATATATAAATTAGTAGATTTTTTGATTTTCCCATCACTATTAGAATCATTGGGTCTTCCATTGATAGAAGCAAAGCTGAATAATCTCCCAATAATATGTTCTGATCTTGAATATGTTTATGAAGTTTGCACCCCAGAGAAAACATTTGATCCGTATTCATACAAGGATATATCAAAATCTATTAAAGATATAGTTGAGAATTTTTAATTAAAATAATAAATGAAAAATTAAAAATTGAATGATAAATTTTAATGAAAACCAAGTTTAAATTGTTAAACCCAAAATAAATTTAAATATTAAGGAAAAAGTTCTGAATGAATTCTCAAAAAGTTAGAATAAATTTAAGAAACGAAAGTAAAACTTAATTTCTTACCTCTTATTAATTTAAATTCAGTATTAAATAATTAAAAGTTCAGAATTAAAGTTATAAGAAATTAATACATTTGTTTATATTATTTATATATTCAAACAAGAGCTAAACTAAATTTATAAAAACCTAATTATTTTTAAATGATTTTCCTTATATTTTTTATTTAGATATTAATTTTTAATTTCATGGAAATAACATCAAATTTAAATTATTATTATCTTCGGTTTTTCCGTTTCATAGCTTTTGGATTATTTGCTGTAAATGCCTTTTTGTTATTCTACGAAAGTACATTTACACCTTTTATTTTCTTAATTTTCAATATTATTTCATTATCTTTAATACATTTCTCTTTTAAAAATATAAAATCTATCTCAATAAATTTTTACCTAATAAGCTTTTTATTTGGCTACAATATTTTCTTACCAATATTATTAATTTTCAAAGATCAGTTTCCCCACCCTGGATGGAGATCAGTAGGGTATTTTGATTTTAAAGCATCAAGTTTTATATTTCCTTTATCCTTATCTCTTGCGTTTATATTTTTATTTATTTTATTTGCTTGGATATTTGAAAACTTAATAAAGTTACCTAATTATTCATGGAACAATAATCCTACAGAAATTCCTAAGAACAAAAATAATAAATTTTTTTTAAATGAAAAAATAATATTTTTCATTTCTTTATTAATTATTTCTCTTAATGCCTTTATTAACTATTTTATGTTGATTCATAAAATAGGTATTTCAGGGGTGGTTCCGCAAGAGCTACCTTTTAAGCTTGTAGGAATTCTCTATTACTACAGGCTACTTATTGTACCTTATATATATTTCAGAATAGGTGCACTTCTTTCCAATAAAACAACTTCTCGATTAATAATATTACTAATTTTTATATTGGTTAATTTCACTGCGCTAGTAAGCGGGAGTAAGGGTTTATATGTCTTACATATGCTTCCTGTAATTATTTATTTAATCAAGTGGAAAAATTATAAAACTCTTATATTCTCATTAATATTTTTGTTTATAAGCCTACCTGTTTACAGTCTTATGAAAAATATTATCTACTCAATTCACTATCAATTTGAAGAAGACTTATTAAGTTTGGATCTACTACTTTACTTACCTCAATATATATTTGAAACAGTCCTTAAAGACCCTGGGCAGATAATACAATCAGCTTTCTTATTAATAGGTAGATTTCTTGGCATTAGAGAACTACTAATGACTGTTTATAACTCAATTGAGATAGTAAATCCCTCAATTATTTTTCACTATTTTTATGGCCTTAAATTCTTAGATGTAAATAACTTTGTACCTTTAGATCTGACTGGAATTAAGTTACCTGAAGGGAGAGGATTTGCTGCTGGTGTTGACTTAATTTCTTATTGTTACCTCTCTACTAGAAATCCAATATTCTTCACATTTTTGGTAGCAATACTCTCATTTTCTTATATTTTAATTGAAAAACTATTAATCATTATTTTAAAAAATCTTCGAATAAATATGTTCGATACTATTGTTATATTGCATTTATTATTCTTAAGATATAGCCAAAGGCTGGATACACTTCCGACTATCATCTTATTTGGTTTTATTTTAATCTTGGTGAAATCCCTTCTATTGACTTCTAATAATTACAAATACCTAAATTAAATCTAAGGAATTATTTTAATTAATGAATAGTATTCGTATAAAAAGACTTGGGAAGGAATTCTTTTGGACTTCATTTGCTCAAATTTCAACTCTTATAGGATCTTTTATAGGAATAAGGCTAATTACAGAATTATTGTCTCCAAGTCAATATGGAGAGTTAGCTCTTGGCATGACTGTATCTACTTTCATGCAAGCCATAGCTTTTGGGCCCCTAGGTAATGGTGCTTTTAGATTCTTCTCTTCAGCCAATGAAGAAGGATTTGAAAGTACAAAATCATATTTTGCTGCCTTATATAGATTGGTTTTTTACATTATTTGCTTATTAACATTACTTGGAATTATAGTCACAATTATATTTGGAGTTTTTGGCTCACTAGATAAGTTTGCGCTAGGTTTCGCAGCATTTTTTTTTGGATTATTTTTAGGCCTTAATAATTTAATTAATAGTATTCATAATGCTGCACGGAATAGAACAATAGTTGCTCTTCATCAGACATTAGCGACTATAGGGCGTATTTCTCTAAGCACTTTAATAATAATATGCTTTGGAGCTTCAAGTAGTAGAGCAATGCTTGGATATGCTTTGGCGATGATATTTGTTTTTCTTTCGCAAATGTATTTTTTGAAAAGAAGTTTAGTAAAGAAATTTAATTCAAAAAATTTGAGAAAAATTGAACATAGTGCATGGATATCAAAATTAACCTCATATTCTTGGCCATTTGCAACATGGGCATTATTGGGTTGGGGTAGAAGTGCCTCTGAAAGATGGGCTCTTGATTTTTTTACTTCTACTAGAGATGTAGGGATTTACTCAGCTCTTTATCAAGTGGGTTATGTTCCCATCTCATTATTTTTCAATATGTGGTTATCATTCGTTAATCCAGTAATCTTTAAAAGAGCTGGAGATGGACAAAATACTTCTAGATTGAGGAAAATTTATCATGATTGCTGGAAGTTAACCTGTTTAGGTTTTGTACTTGTACTATTTTTGACATTTTTTTCATCTATATTTCATGAGTTCATTTTTCTAATTCTTTTGCCTGAATCATATAATGGTTACTCATATTTGCTTCCAGCTGTTGTTTTTGCGGGAGGAATACTCTCAATTAATCACCATATAACGACCGCAATTCACAGCCATAATAAAACAGGTGCATTAATAATACCTACTAATTTACTACATTTTATTGGTTTAACTCTTAACCTAATTGGGGCTGGTTATTTTGGTGCGAAAGGACTTGTATACAGCTTAATATTTTATTCAATTCTAAGTTTGTTGACCAGTATTATTTTATCAAGAATCACCTACAAAGAACTTAAATTAGCATGAGTAATATTATTGTCATTCTAAACTTTTCCAGATCAGGAGGAACTCTTTTATCACGTTCAATTGGTATGCTCCCAAATGTTATTTTGCTATCAGAGATCAATACTCATCTGGGAGCATCTACAAGAAATAAATCTATAAGTTCCCATAATGCAATAATTGAGCAAGTTTACAACTGGTATGGAATTAAGGTATCAGGAAATTCACTAAAAGAAGTTGTTTTAAATCTCTTAAAAATTTGTGAACAAAAACACAAGCAGCTCATTATTAGAGATTGGACATACATGGACTTCAGAAGCAATATATCTAACAACTGGAAGCCTAAATATAAATTTAGTTTAATAGACGAAATAGGAGAAATAAGTTCTATAAAAACTTTTGCATTTGTTAGAAACGCAATAGACATTTACCTATCGCTTGGGGTTAAAAATATTGAAACTTTTTCATCTGAATATCTCCTTTATGTAAATGAGCTACGTAAAGAAGGCATTAAATATATAAAGTATGAGGATTTTGTAATTGATCCAATTAGTACGATGAAAGAAATTTGTAATTTAACCAAATTAGAATATAGTAATAACTTTCTTGATTTTCAGAAAAATTATAAAATTACTGGTGACAACCAACTTGGTAGTGCGTCAAGAGGATATAGTTTATTCTCCATAAAAAAGCTACCTAGAAAGTGGGTTAATTATAAAAAACGCACCTTAATCGATAAAAGCAAGGATTTGCAAGAGGCTAATAGAATACTAGGCTATAAGGTGTATTATAAGGATGAAGTTCATCAGTCATTTTTTGAAATGGTCCTCCAAAGAGGAGGCTCCTTATTTAGGAAAATAATCAAAAAAATTAAAAAACTCTTTTAAATATTGTTAATGAAGACCAATTCTTTTTTTTTAAATATATTTTTTTGATTGATTTTATATTGATTAAACTCTGAAATTCTTTAATTTTTCATCAAAAATATCTAATTATTTATACTGAATAGATATTAATTACTGAGTAAGATATAAATACAATGGACAAAATAAAATCCCAATCCCAAAATTGTTTTTAGCAATTGGATTGCCATAAAGTATTAGCAAAATCTTAAACAACCTAATGATTAATAAATAATTTTGAAGAAGTTGAAAGCTAGTATAATTTAATATATTTTTAAAATGCTTAATGAAAATAAAAAAAAATTAAGCAAAAAGATTACTCAAATTGACCCTCCTAAACAAAAAAATGAAAATCTTATTTTTATTTCTTGATATGATCAGGTCAGATATGGGTTATAAAAATAATTTATCTTTTATTAAACATAATCCAATAAAACCTATACTTGAAAAAGTTGGAGGCAATATCTTTACGAAATGCTATACCCCTTCACCAGATACCACAAGAAGCCTAGCAGCACTTTTCAGTGGAAAACCACCAGCTTTAAATGGTTGCAATACAAAAACTAGATTTGCAAAACATTTTCTTGATCCAAACCAGAGGTCAATTTTCAGTTTATTAATAGACAAGGGATTTTCAATTAATATATTTCATGAACCAAATGAGTTAAATCAAGGTTTATTCCCAGAGTGTGTTTACAATCAAGCCAAAATTCACCCTACTTATAATCTTCCCTCTTTTTTGAAATCAACCAAAATAGAAAATAATAGTGCTACTTTTATCGGCATCTCTGATTTTCATCAAGTCTTTAATGATTATGGTTACAACGAAAGAGGTGCTAGAAAAGCCATAATAGAAACTAGTAAAACTCTAGAATTTTTATTTTCCAATATTGATATTAATGAATTCGACCACACATTTATCTTTTCTGATCATGGGTTTCGTTTGAGCGGAAAATTAGTGGATCCATTAATTTACTTAGGGCCATCAAGGACTCAAACTTTAATGGTGTATAGACAAAAGGGGCAAAATAAATTAGTTAAAAACTCTAAATTCTGCTCTGTTATGAGCGTATTACCAACATTAAATAATATTTTTAATCAAGATGAAAAAACTTATGACTATTCTTTGCTTAAAAGTAAAATGAGAGACTATATAATCATCGAAGATCACTTTAATTATCAGCCAAGGGTAAGGCATAATATTGAACTATGGGGGTTAATAACACCTAATGAATTTTATGTTAAGACTCTAGAAGGCTCCTCACATATGAAGCTTGAAAACAGCTTTATAGAACATATTTCTCATTCTGATTTTGATAGGATCCTCAGCAAAGAAACAGAGATAGATATCTACATAAAAGATTATGACGCTGTTCAAAGATATAAAAAATTCATGAGATCAGAATCAATCCGAGATATTTCTCATCTATCAACTGGGAAACTAAGATATCAAAGTAGAAAAAACAAAGTATCTAGATTTATTAAATCTAAATTTAAAGATATTTTTTAATTTCAATATTTCGATAAATGGCCAAACTTTCAATTAATTCATTTATTTGAGTTTGTAACCAACTATAAATTCTTTTTGCCATGTTAAAATTCAACTGATTTATCAAAATTCTTGTACGACATCGTTTTGATCTTAAAAGAATTGGTTAATAATCTGACTGCAATTCCCTCATTAATATTAAAGAAACTTTTATTATTAATAGGCAATTATAAGAATAGAAATTCAATCAGTATTTTTTCTGATGTCTCCCATAAAATATCATTTGAGAATAAATTTATAACTATTA
>MDTE01144452.1_pt1 | contig 17578 bp, 16 predicted proteins | sample 811231 | NCBI WGS metagenome assembly MDTE01 (sample SAMN05326651, study PRJNA326480) | marine metagenome | isolation source: seawater | place: Indian Ocean: Red Sea | collected 2010
AGCGTGGAGTCGGCCTGCAGGCTGGGCAGCTTGGCACGGAGGTCGAGGAGGTGGCGTGCCGCCGCGGCCAGGTCGGCCCGCGTCATCGCCACCTCGAAGCCGCCGAGGTTGCGCAAAAGCTGCAGAAGTACCGCGCCAAGCTGGAGGAGAGCGAGGCGGAGGGCGTGCCGGAGAGCAAGCGCCAGGACTACGCGCTGAAGCTGCAGCACTGGACCGCCGCGCAGGAGCGGCTGCAGCGCCGCCGCGGGCAGCCACCAGCCGCCACCACCTCCGGCTCCGGCTCCGGCACCCGACCCCCGGCCGATATTGATGGGCCTCAGATGACGTCTCGTCCCCAAGCAAAGCACACGAGCGACGATACCGATCCAGCCAAGATGAAATTAGAGAACCAACTAGCCTCTGACACCAAAGCTGATTGGTTGGCCGCGTCGCCCGCTGAGAGGGTGGAGCCAGGCGGGCGGGAGGAGAAGGCGGAGGCAGATGCAGAGCCAGAGCCGCAGCTAGATGAGGACCCGGAGCCCGAGCCCGAGCCCGAGCTCGAGCGCGAGCCAGTCGCCGTGCAGGTCACGGAAGTACTTGAGCATCTCCGGCTTGGTCTTGTCCCCCGGCACATACACGATCTCGATGCTGCCGCCCAAGCTGATTGGTTGGCCGCGTACCCGAGCCTGAAGCTCTTTTGGCGAGCGGCGGCGGAGGCGGATGCAGCGGCGGAGGCGGAAGCGGAAGCGGCCAGGCTGAAGGCTGCGCAGCGCCGCGTCGCTGCGGCCAAAGCGAAAGAGGAGGAGGGGGCAACGACTTCCATCGGCGGCGGTAAATCTCGCAAGAATCGTAAATCTCGCAAGAATCGTAAATCTCGCAAGAATCGTAAATCTCGCAAGACTCGTAAATCTCGCAAGACTCGTAAATCTCGCAAGACTCGTAAATCTCGTAGATCTCGCAAATCCCACAAATCTCGTAAAACTCGCAAAAGATAAATAAAAATATATATATGAATGCTGGGAAATAGCACATCCATCAATTTTAATCCATATAGAGACAAAATATGGGCTTTAATTAAGAAACTAAAAGAACTAGACGCCATTGATTTTTTAAATCTTAAATTTATCTGTCATATTCATTAGTGATGAATCATCATAAATAAAATTACCTGTTGGTTTATAGGTATCGGTAGATTTATACTGATTCTTAACTTGTTTTGTAACATTTGTATTTTTTGTTAAACTCTTGGCTCCTTTTACGTTCCAATAGATAAATAACCAATTGGGATCAATGTATAAAATATCAAATCCATTTGTTTTAAGACTATTCATAATATAATTTCTTAGTTCTAAAACATCATATAAAGGTGTTCCAATTACAAATTCAGGTATTTGATAAAAACAATATGTTCTTTGTAATCCTGAATTATATAAAATACGACTGTGACATTTCTTTAAAATAGAATCATATAATTCCATTCTCTTTAAAGATTGCTTATTAATAGTTGCATGTAATTCTTTCATATCAATTTGAGACATAATAATAATATTAAATCATAGAAATTTTTTTTAGAATTTATTCTAATGTAATTTTCGCAACAGCTGTAGTGGGCGCAGAAGGAACAACCGGAGTTGCTAATTGCGGTGGAATATGAGTTTGAGATAAATTATCACGACTTCTTGATCTTACTAATAATCTATCTTTATATTTACAACAAATTATTAATCCTGAACCAACGCCCGTTAAATAAGATAAACATAGGATTAATCCAAAATCTAATCCTGAAATTATCATTTATAATAATTCTTTTATTTTTTTTCATTTCGTTTTTTCATTTAAAGATTGATTTAAATTCTTACAGTAAATGAATAAACATAAAATTGATACATTAATCTTATCAGGTGGTGGGCCCTCTGGCATTTCTTATATTGGAATCTTCAAAGCATTAATCAATAATAATATTTTACAATCAGATTTATTAGGAATTCACGAAATTATAACGACATCTGTGGGTATTTTATTTGCTTATCTTATTTTATTAAAGATTAATCCGGAAATTTATGAAAAAATTATTATGAAATTCGATATTTTATCAGTGTTAAATTTAGATGATATTCAAATAGATAATTTATTAGTTGATTTAGGACTCTTTTCAACCGATAAAATAGGTGCTATTATACAATCTGTAACTAAAAATTGTTTACAATGTGAAGATATTACTTTACAAGAATTATATGATAAAATACCGATAAAATTAACTGTTAAAGTTTTTAATGTAACTCAAAAACGAACCGAATATATATCTTATCAGACACATCCGGATTTATCTATTATAATACTTTCTCAAATGACTACAGCTATTCCATATTTTTTTAAGCCTATATTATACAAGAATAATTTATATGTTGATGGTGGTTTACGAGGAAATTTTCCTATTGAAGCGTGTGAATCTGATAATTATTTAGGAATATTTATTAGTGGTGGTATTGTGAATAAAAATCATGATATTTTTAAATTATTTCCTATTTTGGAATTTACACATTCATTAATGGTAGACAAAGATGAAATGAATTTTAATAAATATAAAGAAGGAAAACAAAGAATTTTACATATTAAGATCGATCAAGGATTAAATTTTGATTTATCGATAGAAGATAAAAAAAATATTATACAAAAAGGATATGATAACACAGAAAAACATATTCTAAATTACATGGATAATACATCAAATACATAAATAAGTATCGTTAATAATAATGAATGAACAAAAGCATTCATTGAAATACTCCAAGTCCCTATCTTAAAAGGAACTCTCGAATCATTTTTCATAGGTATATCTAACAAAACTTCTCTTGATAATAAAAATGAGAATAATAAAATAAATATATATTTATCATAGTCATTGATTAATAATTTAAGAGCATTTATCTGTAATAAATAAAGATTCATTATAAATTATCATTAGATATTTTTTATTTTATTTTCGATTCAATTATACTATGATCTTCAAATTAAATTTCATAGCATCCTCATAACCATTCGCCCCCTGTTCACTCTTCTTCTTACCATAGGACAATCCCCACTTGGATTTCTCTTGCCATTTCTTAAGAGCATTCTTAACACCCATTTTATCCGGATGATTCTTAAATTCTTCAGATTCACACCATTCCTTAAAATCATCATAAAGATTCTCAAAATCAGTAGGCGCCATAACAGTAACCCCATCAGTTGATTCAACATGACCAGCAACCTCACAGCGACGATCAATCCATTGACCTACAAGATCATTATTATTACGATATTCATTTGTCTTCGCCTTAACTTCATCAGGAATATCAATACCGTTTTGATCATAATCTCTCCAATGAGGAAGTAGTAGAGCATAGAAGGGAATTACCCACATCGGAATTTTATTCTTAATACTCTTATCTTTAAGATATCTATTTAAATCTTCGTCTACTTCATGCTCATAATCTACAAAACGAGAAATGAAATCAACTACCTCCAATCTCCTCCATGTACCATCATCATTGGAAGGAATATTAGGAAGATCATTACACATACAAATCAATTTAAATTGAGGTGTAAATTCAAAAGGCTCCTTATACAAACCTCTTGCTGTAATTTTATCATTACCCGTAATTTCTTTCATTTGACCAACATTTAATGTCTCATTAACATCAGGCTCCTGCATAACAGCAAGTCGTTTACCTCTTGTAATTGCCATTTCTGGACTCGCAGCTCCAGATGCCTTTCGCTTCTGAGTCAATAAAGCAATCGGTAAATTACAAGCATAATCACCTAGACACATGGACATTAAATCAATTAATTTCGATTTACCATTACCACCAGTTCCTGTCCAGATATAAAATCCTTCATCGCGATTTTCACCCGATAAACACTTCGCTAAAAATTTCATAGAATATTCCCTTACATCGTCAATAGGAATAATCTTTTGGATGAAATCATTCATATCAGCAAAGAATCGGTTATAATGTTTCATTTCAGGAAAAGAATTCAAATTTGGAGTTTGAAATGATTCTAACATTTTATCCAATTGAATAGGCATATCTGATTCTTTTACAGGGAGAGATACTTTAGTTGACATCGTAATATAATCTTCGGGCCTGCCTTCACGGAAAATATTATTTTTCAAATCATAGACACCATTCTCAAATCCAATGAGGCTTGTATCTGTATCAAATTGTTCCATAATTTCTTTCTTGTAAAATAAATCACGAACATTCTTCATTAATCCATTCACATAATTACCCTGAAGAAGTTTCATCATAATTAAACCAATATTCTTTAATAATTTACCATAACCACTTTTACCTTCCATTACTTCTGTTGCATCCATACCTTCATCCTGCATGTTTTGAATTTCTTTTTCTTTTTCACTATGATATTTACCTTGATATTCATAATATAGTTTATAAATATCATTATGTATTCTTGTTTTAAGACATGTTCCTTCTAAAGTTCTTTCCCAGCGAACATCATTAAAATGAAACCATTCATCCTTGACATTCACTGAAATAAATTCATCTTCATAATATTTATGAATAACTTTGGCAACCAAATAATCGGCATCTGGACCACTTCTTACTGATTTATCAATATAAGTTGATAAACTACTATTTTTTGCTTTAATGAATTCTTGTTCATTATCATTCTTAGCCCAAAACATAAGAGATCCAATACCAAGTCTTTCGCCATTATGATTTGAATTAATACTATTCCATTTTGTATCACATTCATTAGGATCATATGAAGATGCCTGACTACTAAATTCTTTCCAATCTTCCAATAGATTTACATTAATATTATGAAGACACAGAGCAACATCAAACCATTTTCCATAATCTTCGGCTCTTTCTTTTGACAAACATTTTACAAGACCTTTGACTAATTTTAGTTCTTCCTCTTCAACAATTTTGAAGGGATTAATAATATTATTATTATCTACATAATAACCATTTCCATAAATATCATCATCATTACTCATAGTTACACTACTACTTTTCTTTGTATCTTTTTGTTTAAGTGTTTTCATGAATTCAGATTTGTATTCAACATTGTCTGTTGTACGATAACACATTGACATTAATTTCATAATTTCAATAGGATTTGTATAAAATTCCTGAAATATATCTTCATCGATTTCTTCAGGATATCCATCCTCAGCTATTTTATATACTTTTGTTAAGAGATAAGGAGTTTCATTCTCTTTTCCACAACCATAAAGTTGCCATGATGAAAATGAAGAATCTAAGATTTGTTTATCTTCATTATCAGGTCCAATTTCACAAGTATCGGTAAAGATTTCTTTAATTTTATTTTCATTTTGAATTAATTGAATAATCTTTTTGAATGCTTGTTTATTGACAACTATTTCAGGGAAAGAGATATGAATACCATCCTTACTTTTGAAATCACCTTTTGTACATGGATAAGGTTTAACCTTTTCCATAAGAAAAGCAACTCCTTTACCGGAGATATCTTTAATATCTACACATTCAGATATCTTTGTCCATAAGAATTCAATTAGGGTTTCCATTGTATCTTCAGTATATTGTCTTTCTTCAATCACAGATTTATATTTAAGATCAATATCTATTACAAAAGGGAAATAATCATGCATCTTCTCTACATACAATCTGTTTTGATCCCCTTGAATAATTATATCATTCGTTAATTTATAAAATTCGGGAAGTTTATCTTCCGGAATTGACCATTTTCCACCTTTCATGGAGGTATGGGTGATGGGTTTTTCATCAGTTTGTTTTTTAATATAATACTTCGCTAAAAATTCTTCCATCCCAAATAATGATTTCTTAATATTTTTTTCTTTAATTAAATTTAATTTACCCAAAAATCAAATTTTTATTCTATTTTACGACTAATTCCTTACTATGTAATTAAATTGTAATAAAAAACAAATCAAATTTTAATTTTCTATAAAATTAAATGAGTTTACGAAATGATTTAAGAAAATAAGGATATTCTTTTATTATTAACTATGTCCAAAGATGCGATGAAACGTATTATGAATAAAGATATGAAAGAAATTCATAAAATGAATTTATCAGAATTAGGTATTCATATTCACTTTGATGAAGAGGATATTATGAAAGCTTCCGCAATAATTATAGGTCCTAAAGATACTCCTTATGAAAATGGTATTTTTTATTTCGTTATAGAATTCCCGAAAGATTATCCATTTAGTCCACCTAAGGTAGGATATTTATCGCATAGTAAATATAGAATTCATCCTAATTTATATGTTGGTAAATCTCATGATAATTTTGTTGGGAAAGTTTGTTTATCAACGATAAATACATGGTCTGGTCCCAAATGGACAACTGTAATGCATATTGGTAGTGTTTTATTATCAATTCAATCTTTATTAGGGAATGATCCACTTCATAATGAACCTGGTTTTGAAAAGGAAGTAGGTGAAAGGAATGATTTATATAATTTAGTTGTTGAATATGATAATTATAATCATTTAATTTTGAATAATGGTTTTGATATCCATCCAAGATTTATGATATTTAAACCAATTATTCAAAATCATTTAACAAATGAAAAAAATAGAATTATTGAAAAATTAAATGATTTAGTAAAAAAACATCCAAAACCAGCGAAAATATCATTGAATATTTACAATATTATGATGCCAATTAATTATCCACATCTCAAAAAACTATTAACAATACAACTCGATAATTTATAAATTTGATTTAAAATAAAGTAATGTAATAAATATATAATGGAAAATTCGGATATTCATTTTTGTTCAGAATGTCATAATATGACTTTTATTTATTTAAATGATGATCAAGAATTAATTCATCATTGTGAAGCTTGTTCAAAATCAGAACCATTTCAAAATAAGAATTCATGTATTCATTCTATGAGTGTAACTAAATATGATAATTCAGAATCAATTAATTATAATAAATATATTACACAAGATATAACTTTACCTACAATTGAAGCAAATCCTAATATTCAATGTCCTAATGTAGAATGTGAATCTATTAAAGAAGTTAAGAATTCATCAGTTACATATATTAAATATGATGCTGAAAATATGAAATATATTTATATTTGTAATTATTGTGGTCAAAAATGGAAAAATAGTTAATTGCAATTACAATTATCATCCTCTTTATCATACATTATAAATCCACCGATTAAAATTACTAAAAATATTAAAATTATTTTAATATCAATACAAGAACAATTTTTAAGAAGATTTTTTTTCATTTTATACTGTATCAAATATTTAAAATTTGATTAAATTAAATTATTTAAAATATAATATTGTTGTGATAATAAATTATTATGAACGATACATATCAAGATAATGAATATTTTTTAACAGATAATATTAGACTTTTAAATAATAAAATGGAATATAGAGAAAATGAAAATTCAAAATTTAAACCGATATCGAAACGTAATTGGCATATTTTATTAGAAGATTATGGTTGGGAAAAAATTACAAAAAAATGGATTACTCAATTAAATAAATTAAGTCCTTGGAAAGAAAGAAATTCATTGTATGGTGTATTTGATTGTGAAAGTGATGGTAATTGTTTCTTTCATTGTATTGCTCATGCTCTTAATGAAAAATATTTAGGAACAGATACTTATTATAATTCTGATGATATTCGTAGAATGATTTCTGATAATTTATCTGAAGAACAATATGATACAATAATTGAATATTATCGTATTATGAAAGATGCTGATGATTTTGATGAAAATTGGGATCCATATTCAATTCATTCTATTGAAGAATTTAAAGAAAAAATTAATGTTTCGGGACATGAATATTGGGGTGATTGGATTTTACTTCAAGTTTTAGTGAATTCTTTGCAAGTAAATATTTTCATTTTGAATTCTAATTCAATTGAAAATGATTATTCGGTATACAATACATTAAATGATTATAATCCTAATTATGGAACAATATTTTTAATTTATGAAGATACATGTCATTTTAAGTTAATTGGTAATTTTAATGGTTCAAGAATGATTTCATATTTTGAAAATAATACTTTACCGATTGAATTTAAAAAATTATATCAGTTAAATTAAAATAATTTAATTTTTATATATAAAGAATATAATATAAATGGAGTCCGTAGTATTATTAGGATTAATGGGTGTCGGATATTTAATGAACAAAGACAATGATAAAAAACATAAATTATATTCTGAAACTCAACCACCATTATTTGTTGGTTCAGGTAATTCAGTTTATGATCAAGCAAATTATGCTGATGCTAAAAAATATGAAATAGGTTTAATGGAAGAGAATCATCAATTATCACTACAAGGTGATTCAAAAATGATTGATTCATTGAATATGGATGGAAGAAATACATTAAGAGATACCACAGATACTACTCAAGGGATAGATAATCAAATTCAATCAATGTCCGGTTCAAAAATATCAAGAGATGATTTTTTGGTTAATGATCAAGGGATTAAAGTTGAACCTTTTTTTAGTGGGACACCTCCTAATATTAATTATGATGATAATGTATCTTTAACTCGTCATCAGGGTGGTCAACATGCTTTCCGTGGACAAAAAAGGGAAACAGGTCCTTTATTTGAATTACAAAGAGATTATGGTAATGTTTTTGGAAATCAATTTGAAGGTGTTCGGGCTGATCAGTCAAGATATATTAATGGTTCAAATCGAACCAATGAATTACCTTTTGAACAAGAGAGGGTTGCTCACATTGATCAAAAAAGTGATATTAATCGTGATGTTGGTTTAACTTATGCTCAGAGAAATAATATTGATAATTTAAGAACTCTAAATAATCAAAAACAAAGTTTCGGAGCGAAAGTTCTAGGTGGGAAAGGGATTGATCATCGTGGAGAAGTTGGTGAAGTTTTTCAACATTCACCAGATGCTGATTATGTAAATACGGCAGATAGATGGTTAGTAACCACAGGTGCGATTACTTCACAGACAATCCAACCGGAACAAATTATTAAAGAAACAAATAGAGCTCATTTCAATGAAGGTAAATTAGGACCTGCGGGAGCTGTTAATTTTAATCCGAGTGAAAAGAGACCTATGTTTAAGAAATCTACTAATCAGCAATTAGATGTAGATACAAATCGTAATATGAATTTAGAAATGATGGCTACAGATGATAATCATAATAAGGATAGTTATTTTGCGTATCCAAATGAAAGAGAAATTACGGCTGAGAGAACTTATGAAGGTAATATTAAATCAGTATTTACGGGTGAAACTGAAAGATTATATGATACTGTTAAGCCAACAATTAAAGAAACTACATTAGATGATTCTCGTAATGGTTTTGTTGGATCTACGGCGACAACTGTTCCTACGGAAAGACTTCAAGATAATGTTAAACCGACCGTAAAACAAACAACAAATTATGAATATTCTGGCAATGCGGGATCTTATTTACATGGTTCTATGGCGAATGATCAATATTACAGAGCTGATCTTAATCCAAATAAAGAAATTATTTCTCAAGGTCGTGAACCAACTCCAGAAAATACAAAATTAGCTTCAGGTATGGATACAATGAATGTTGATATTAAGAAGATAGAATCTGATTATTTTAATCCAAGAATTAATAATGTTGATAAAGTATATCAAGAAATACCCACTGATAATACATGTGAATATACAAGAGATAAAGATACATTAAATAATGTTAAACTATCTGATCGTTTAGATCCCACGATGTTAGATCCTTTTAAAGAAAATCCATATACTCAATCTTTAGCATCATTTGCTTATTAAATATTTTTTTATTATCTATTTATTATTAAGTTTGATGAATAAAAATATTCATTTGTTATTCTTTTTAGGAATTCTTTTGTTAATTGTATGTATTAACAGAAAAAAAATAGAAGGTTTCGCCAATCAATTAATTATTCCTCAATTTGAATTTGCTATTTTATCACCGAAACAAGATATTCGTAGTGGTTATTATCAAGAAGAAATATGTCGTGATGATCCTTTATGGAAAAAAGGAAATAAAAAATGCCAAGATTACTCTATTCAAGGATCAGATTGTTTTGAAATTGGTGATAATGGTAAAACAGCATTTGAATCCTGTTTGATTGCTTGTGATAATTGTCCAAGTTCAATTCAAATTAAACGTAAAGATTCATTAAGAGAACCATCGCCTATAGAGGATGTCGATGAACCAGATTATGCTGTTTTTGAAGAATATGAAGGTGGGGGTTTTGGTGATGTAGGTTCAACTGGTATCCGTGAAATCTATGAAAAATTAGATTTATTAAGTGATAAAATAGATGATATGAATCGGATTATTAGTGTTGGTACAGCTTCAGAATTACATAGTTATCGGTATATAATAAGTATTCCAGAACAAACTATAAATAGTTATGAGGAGTTAATAGCCTATTTAGAAGATCATACTTCTACAGAAAATTTCCCCGATGATTATCCATCAAATGAAGAACAAGGGGAAACAACAACAAGAGACCAACAGATTGCTGAAATTCAAGGACAGATTAATGAAATTAAAGATATTATCAGAAACTATATAGGTGTTGACGTCTCTAATGATAATATTATTATTTTTAGTATAGAATCTGGATCAATTAGAATAGATTTTCAATTAGATAAAATGGTTACTGATAAAACTATTACTCAACATTTACAAGCGAAGCGTGATGAGGCGAGTGATGCAGATGAAGATGGGGGATTTCAATTCCTTCAATACAGTAATTGTCAGGAACACTGTTCTGAACAAGAAGGCGGAGAAGGTGATGCGGGTATATTTTGTTATTCCGAAAATACTGGGGGCGATGATGATAACGATGAAAACCAACAGGGTAACTTATATAATGATTTACCTCAAGAGATGAAGGGTAATATATCGTGTACTGTTCGGTGTGAAAATTGCGGGACTCCGCCCCCACCTCCCCCCACGTCCCCGCCTCCGCCGGTGGCGGAGGCGGCAGCAGAAGATGGGGGAGATGACTGTAATGGTCGGGGTCACCGTCCGGATAGTGATAATGGACCGTGTGTGTGCAATATAGGTTGGGCCGGTAATAATTGTGAATATTGCGCACTAGGGTGGGATGGCGACGACTGTACGACCCCCGGCCCGCAGTGCAGTGAGCCCGCGCCGCCGCCGCGGGGTCTCATTCCTACTTATACATACAATAATCTGGAGGGGGGGGCGGGCGCGATCTTCTCGCACGATGATGCGAGAGATTCGCGATATCAAGGACCCGGCACAGTAGTAAATTATAGGTGTGGGGATGGAATGCAGCTGTGCGAGGGGTGCCCCTCGCAGCTAACGTGCCAAACCAAGAGTCCTGGAGGTCCGCACAACGAGGCAATAAGCCAGTGGGTACACTCTAATGGAGATGAACCTAATCCATTTCCATACTGTGTACCCTCAGGATCAGGCTCGGTTAACCAGGGTGGGTTCCCTGGCCCCCCGCCTCCGGCTCCGTCAGTTGTCAGTAATTGCGACATCCCCTGCGTGCACGGTACTTGTACGGATATCTGCGGCCAATGCACCAACCCGGCGCACAACTGCCACGGGTGCGGCGGGCGCGAGGCGGTTTGTGATACTCCCTGCTACACCGCGGCCGACCAGGCCACGTGCCAAGCCGAGGGGAATACCTGGTGCCCCGGGCTCGATGATGAGATCTACAGGTGCGAGTGCAATCCTGGTTGGGCGGGCCCAGCTTGTAACTATTGCGATGAAGACTTGTGGTGGGTCCCGCCCATCCCCGAGAACAGAGAACCGGAAGCGTGTACCCAAGCATGCCCTGCTGGCTACTGGCAGGACAACAACAGTGGAAATAACTTGTGCACAGAGTGCCCATCCGTGCCCAATGCCGCACCGAACGCCAGGTACACGTGTAATGCCGACGGCTCGGGCAGTACTGTGTCGCAGTGCAATCCTGGTTGGGCGGGCGCAGATTGTAGCTATTGCGCCGACGGCTACTGGCTGGACACGTCAACCGAAACTCCAGCGTGTACCCAAGCATGCCCTGCCGGCTACCGGCAGGACAACACCAGTGGCCATAACTTGTGCGCTCCGGCTCCGGCTCCGCCCCCCCCACCTCGGTGCGAGAGCGTGGTGTGTCCAGATGCATCCAGTGCGTGCAAAGTCGCAGGCACGTGCCAAGAATCGGACGGCCAGTGCTCGACGGAGACGAATATGCCTGATGGAACCGCGTGCGACGACAGAGATGCGGGCACGGAAATGGACATCTGCACCGGCGGAGTGTGCTCCGGCAGCCCCATCCCACCTTCTTATGCGGCGGACACAGTCCCGACGAGACTGCTGGTATGGGGATGTGTAGAGGAGGAGTGCACGTCAAAGAATATTGACAGGGAAGACGATGAGATGTGGGGGGTGGATCCAAAAGGCTCTGGTTGGGACGCAGATGGCCAGCCGGCTCTGGCCTGGTCCTCCGCTAGTTGTTGCGGAGGAACCCTCCCCGGGACATACATCCCGCAAGGTGAAACACAGGACTGCGATAGTACCCTATTAAATATCGCCGAAAGTGCTATCCGAGAGCCCTGTACGAGCCTTGCACCTCCTTCTTGGCTCACCGACAATCAAGGAGAATACAAGCTCCCTGATCCTTCCGACCGCGCCGGCGCCGTCTGTACGTGGGATGACATTATGAATTGGTGCAGGGACGGGGGGGGTGCGGGGGGCTGGCTGCGCACTGATGGCAGATGGACCAGAAATGATGGCTCTCCTCCGCCCCCGGCCGCCTCCCGCGCGCCTGCTCCGCCGCCGCACGGACACTACCCGCCGCCCCCGGCGGCTTACACCGTAGTCTCGCCCAATGAATGGTTTCAGGATAAAACATCTAAGTGCCGTGAGTCCGGATACAATCATACGAACTCATCATGTATAGATCTATGTGAATACAACGTCTGGCCTCATGATGAGAGTGCAGCGTATACAACTTTATGTGCTCGATTAAGGAGCGGTGAGGGTGGGGCGGGAACGGGGGGGGATTATCATCGGCCGCCTCCGCCGCCACCTCCGCCGGCGGGATATACCTGGATCCTCGCAAGTGAAAGTGAGAAAGATTGCACTAGCACGTGCGCGGAAGCGAATCTCGAGTGCAGAGAGGGGGAATGGGGCATTTCGGGTCGAGAAGGTCTGGCAGCTTTTGAAGCAGTTCTTCAAGATGCCAAGAAATTCCAAAACGATCAACTATTGCCACTCCAAGTGACGACGTGTCGGAATCTCCCCGGATCGCCCGCCACCATAGGTGACACCGATTGGCCCGACTCCTCCTCGATCCGGCCGGTTTGGGATGGCCTCGATGAGCAGCGCATCAAGTTGCTTCCAGCCGTTCTAAGCCATCCGTCCATCGACAACCCCATATGTTATTGGCCAGATGGCGCGGAAATAATTAGCAGATGCGATGGGGGGGGAAATGATATCTTTATTGATCAAGATCTCGAGGGGCGAAATGAGATAAATCCTGCTATAAATCGCCTATGTAAGTGCTCTCCGCCGCCTCCGCCTCGCTTTTGGTTAGGGGAAGACCGGAGCAGCACAGCGACCTGGTCGGAGCGCAGAGAGGCGTGTCTAAGAGCGAGGGAAATCTCTATGGACGCGCGGACAGCCTGGGTAGATACAGGGAGCGGCCCTCAGCCGAGAGGGAGTGCGCAAAACTGGGACGCGACATGGGAACGCTGCGATTTTGCGGAACAGTGTAACGAAGCTGCTCGCATATTATGCACTCAACAAGGCTTTATTGGAGAAGATAATCAATGCCTGCGCGCGCCCACGGGTTCTGATTACGAATGGTGCTGGAGAGACTGCTGCGCATAATCCATTAAAAAAATAATTATATAATTTTCGTAAATATTTGAATATTTATTTCTTATGTATATCTTAAATGAATACATATGATCGTACATTTATATTTTCTTCTAATTTATTTGGTTCTTATGAAGTAAAAGCTGATATTCGTTATTTAAATTCTTTAGAGGATGCAATTGAATATTGCGTAAAGAATTTAATAGAAACATTACAAAAATATAATTTTGTTGCTTTAATTGAAACATGTAATACATATAATTTTCATATTCATACTCATACTTTCGATGAAATATTAATATGTAAACCAAATGAAATAATATATATTTGCGATAATTGCGCTAGTTGTAATCAAAAATAAAATATGATTTTAAATAATAATTATATGTTTGCGGAATATAATTATGATAATTTTCCAATAGTAAGCGTACTATTTTCTGAAACTATATCTAATGAAAATGAATTTGATCAATTTCTAAGACAATGGCTTGAATTATATCACAATCAAAAAGATTATTTATTCTTATTTGATACAAGAAAAATGAATAATATACCATTCAAATATTCAATTAAAATGGCATTATTTATCAAAAAATTAAGAAAACAACCTTATCATTATCTTCAAAAAAGTTTAATCGTTGTCAATAATAATAAAATAAAAAAATTATTAGATTTTGTATTTACAATGCAATCACCAGTAGCTCCTGTATATATATGGAATACAGAAGAATTAAATCATTTAATTCTTAATGAAAAATTAACTCAAATAAATCGTAGAAATTTAACGGAAGATATAATTTATATAAAACCGAATCAATCCTTTATCCCTTTTTTATGATAAAGTTCCTATTTGACGAATATAATAATAAATAAACAAACCATAGAAATTCTTTGAAACAATATCTAATAAATTATACATGGTATTTTTAACTTTTAAGTTCATTAATGCGGCTATACCATATAAAGACCATACTGATACTAAAAATATAAATAAATTTGTACCAATAGTTGTATGTTTAGCATACTTATCATAAATTAAATGGAACGCTAAAATGAAGAATATAAATCCTAAAACAACTGATAAATTTTTCTCTAACACTTCTATTTCACCAAGATAACCAAAGAATAACATTAGAAAATTTAATAAAACTAATTTGATAATATTATCTTTATGATCAGTCATAAATGACCAAAATTCTAATTTATCTTCTCCAGATTCTTTTTTCCTTCTATATTCCATGAATATAATTGTTGATACAAGCATTGTAGGTGTTGTGATAAACCAATCAATATATCTGCGAGGTGTCATTATTTTTAAATTTTTAAGAGCTAAAATTACCCATATATAAAAGAGAGCTTCAATAAATTGAACAATAGCTTCTAAAATTAAAATATCTTTCATAATTTCATCTTCAGGTTTTAGATCATAAAATAGACCATGTAGTGATATACTTGTTGTTATAAATTGAGCTATTAATGATATATAAATAGTTTTCGCTACTAATTTATCCTTAATCATATTAGTTTATCATTATATTTTTTTTTATTATTTTTTAATAATGTCTGAAGAAATTGATTATAAAGAAGGCGATCATTCCGAATTTATTCAATATTTATTTTCGGATTCACCAAAACCTCAAGGAACAATAACTTTAGAATTACCTTTATCAGAGCCAAATAAAAATATTGGACTTCATGTATTTGAGCAATTATTAATGATTTTTGTGGATGGTTTAAAATACTTTTATGGTGAAAATGATAAAGTAAATATTAATTCATTAACAAAAGAAGATATTGAAAAAGTTAATGAATATTTTATATCAATGAATTATGCAGTTAAATTAGATTATTATCCTACAATGAATGAATATCAATTTAAATTCCCAAATTATTTTAAACATCAAGAAAAAATTACAAATGAAACCCAATTAGAAGATTTCTATTATGAAGTTTTTAATGAACATAATTCTGTTTTCAGAATTTTTTTTTCTAAGTTATAAAATAAAATATGGTAAGTGGAGGTGGTGAATGTACATGTTGGTCGCGTGAATGTTCTTATTGTCGAGAAGAGAGAGAAGAAGAAGATAGAAAAGAAGAAGAGAGAAAGAAAAAAGAAGAAGAAAAGAGAAAAGAAGAAGAAAGAAAAGGAAAGGAAAAACAAAAGCAAGCGAAAAGTAAAAGGAGAAGGAGAAGAAAAACGAAGAAAAAGAAAACGAAGAGAAAATCGAAGAAAAAGAAAAGAAGTATCCGGAGGAGAAGATAATTAGTTTAAGTTTAATTTTTATAATAATTAGTATCATTAATTTATGGAAGAGTTAAATACTCCAATTTTTGCTCAAGCGAAGGTAGAATATACAAAACAACTCATTGAGATTTTGTATCCTCATATGTTCGACGGTGTTAAATCTATTTATGATGAATCTAAAATAATTTATTCATCTAAGACAGGAACTCCTATTTTATTGTTATTCAGAGAATTATTAGAAAAAGTCCCTATATGGAATAGTGAAATTATAGATTCTGAATGTAGTAGGATTATTAATAATTCTAAATGTGATTGGATTGATGATTTAATTACAGCTGTATTTATAAGTCATACAAAGATTTTAACTTCTATAGGACCCAATCAATCCTTTCAAAAGATAAATGTTACAATACCTAAAACAAGTTCATTTGTTCATAAAGCTTATATAAATTCAGCGAGAGAATTATGGAAAAATCCTTATTTATTCAATGAAAATGTACCCGGACATGAATATCAAAGGAATTCAAAAGAGATAGAGAATATTATTAAAAATTGTATTGAAAATACAATTCGTCATTTATTACCGATTAAAGAAATATTAAAAGAACATTTAGATACAGAATCAGATAATAATCTTTTGAATCAAAAAGAAGAAATTAAAAAATTATTAAGAGACGAATTGAAAGAATTGAAATCACATGTTAAATTAAATGAAAATTCAGAGGGTGAAGAGGAGGAAGATGATGAATTACCTGAAAATAATAATAAATCTACCGTTCAAAAAGAAGATGTAAATTTGGATCCTGTAATAAAGAAAGAAGATGAAGAAGATATTAATCTTGAACCCGTAATTAAAAAAGATGATAATGAAGAAGAAATATTAGAAGGAGAATTATTACCATTATTAGCTGAAAAATTAGAAGAAATAACTGAAAAAGATAAAGAAGATAAAGAAGATAAAGAAGATATAGATAATACAAATTTAATGTTCCCATCAAGTGATGATCCTACGGATGAACAAGTTGAAAAACAATGTTCTGATATTGTGGTCAATGATATTACAATACCCGTAGAGATACCAAATGAAAATGAGGGGAATGAAGAAACTAAAGAATTACCGAAAGAAGAAAAATATGATAATGTTGATGTAACTATTGATACAAAAGAAGAAGAAGATCCAGATAGATTAAAACGATTAATGACAAATATGGAAGTAAAAGAAGAAGTTAATGTAATTAAATCTGAGAATAATATTGAACCAGAGAACCAACAAGTTATGAATCCTGATTCAGGTCCCAATTTCCCTCCTCTACCTATTCAAGAACCCGCTCCAGAACCTACACCATCATTTTCATTTAATTCATTGTATCCAAATATGAATAAAGATAAACCGATATCAGTAGAAAAAGTTGAATCAATACCTGAACTATCTGTAAAACCAACACCTGAACTATCTGTAAAACCAACACCTGAACTATCTGTAAAACCAACACCTGAACTA
>MDTE01094549.1_pt1 | contig 17577 bp, 14 predicted proteins | sample 811231 | NCBI WGS metagenome assembly MDTE01 (sample SAMN05326651, study PRJNA326480) | marine metagenome | isolation source: seawater | place: Indian Ocean: Red Sea | collected 2010
CAGGAGTAATGCCCAAAGCAAGCAGGAAGGCAGCATTGAACCCACAGGCAAACGCCCAAGTCACAAGAGACCAGATAACTAGTCGAAGGAATAGTCTCGCATCCCGTAATCTGGTAACAGCAGCAATAGCAGTCACAATGTGCTGAGCCAAGCCAAATTTGCCGACTAATGAAGGAGATCGCTCCTCAAACTTTTGGATATACCGAATCATAGTTTTAGAAAAGACGATAACTACAAGAATCGCACTCACAGAAATTGCTAACGCAAGTGATCCTAGCAAATATACTGGTTGAAGCCACTCATTGCCCCTCAGTAAAGGCCACTGCCATACGAGAAGCAAAAGCAGCGTTCCTAAGTCAAAAACATGTTCAACAAATATTGCGGTGAGTGCATCGCTCACAGAAACCCCAGTTAGGCGGTTTGCTGCATAGCCTCTTGCGAGTTCCCCTAAACGAAATGGCAATACGGTTATCCCCAGATACCCTATAACCAACGCCGCCAATAAATGTTTCCTGCGTATCTCTGAAGAGCCTTGGAGCAACAATCTCCAACGCTCCATTCTACACAGCAAACTGATTAGCAGGAATACTAAAGCTACGGCGACGTACCGAAATTGCATCCCCTCTAGAGATTCAAGCAAATCCTTCCATACCACCATCTGCGTAACTGCCCATATAGAAACAGCACTGATGGAAATCACGATGATCCACCGAAGCCATAACGTCACTGCTTACGCCCCGCATATACTTCAAGATGAATGGAAATTAGCAATAATCCATGCACAGCCTTTACTACTAGAACCATAAGATACCGACCCGATGAAGTGAAGCCCTAGCCAACACATACAGAAAGCCCCACATCTCAGACACCAATCTAAATCTTGGTCGAACGCGCCCGAATCGCGCATGCGAACCAGGAATAGAGCCAATTTTCGCGCCATCTAAAAGCATCTTCAGCGTGATCTCAGGGCTGAAATTGAACCGATTGGAAGTAAGCCCAAGGCCCATAGCATAGGTCCTATCAAATAACTTAAATGCATATGTACTGTCCGCCAACTTTGCACCAATCATCACCTTAACCATAGAACGATAAATACTCTGGTAAATCCTATATCGCCGAGATATCACTGTAGTATTTTCCGGCTCTAAATATCTGGAGCACTGTACCAATTGATACCCTTCTCGTGCTTCTGTAACTAAGTCTGGAATTAAATGCACTGGGTCTATACCATTCACATCAACACACAGAGCATATTTCCCAACTGCGTGTCCTAAGCCATACCGGATCACAGCACCATAGCCTCGACGCGACAATTTCCGCCTCAAGACCTTGATGCGAAGTTCAGGATATTGAGGTTGGAGTGCCTCTCCTATACTCGGGGTCCCTTCATCAACAAAATCTTCCAAAATTATCGTTTCAACGCTTAAGTTCGCTTCACTACACACCCTAGATAATTCAGGAAGCAAATTAGTTAAATGATAACTTTCATTAAAACAAGGGACGATGATGCTTAATTCTGGAATTTGGCTGCCTACGTCAAGCCCAACTGTATACCCATACTGGGAGCGATCCTGCCTAGACAAGCCCATATTATCAGTAGAAGGCATCTTGGGCATCCCGACATCAGTTCCAACCATCGAGCCAGATACTGACACACTCGGATACCATACGTCATCTTGGTAAGCTACCTTTACCATTGAATCAAAACTTTCCACCCTTAGCCCTAGAGTCTCCATGCGTTCAAGAATTAGACTCCGATCCACATAGTATTCGAGATACGGCAACAAGCGAATATCTGAAAGTTGATACTCTTCACATAAAAGCCGCAACATTGAATATTTATCAATTCTTTCTCCCCCCAGATGAAGTAGCCCATCTACTTCGTCCATTTCCAGCAACTGAATAAGCATTTTAGAGAGAGCAATAGTAGTCAAAGGAGTGCATATCGCATTCACAAAACCGGGGATATCGCCTTTTTGCGACAACAACCAGCCTAATAGGTTTCTTCTAGATGTTAACTCGCGCCCAACAAGAGATGCCCTGACCGTCAAATGCCCGCCATAAGTAACTTCACCTAAGGCTTTACTCTTCCCATACAAATCATCTGCATCGCTAACGCTCTGCTCTCGATAATTCCCATGCTGCCCGGAGAATACGCCGTCAGTGCTTATCTGTATTAGCCGTGCATGGTGAGCTGTGGCTAGACGAGCAAGATCATGAGGGAAAAGAGAATTGAGAGACAATGTTTCAGAAGGATCAACTGCAACAGGACGTATTAACCCTATACAATTAACCACTACATCCGGTTGACTCGCCTCTATTACTTGCTCAATCGCACCAGGGATCCGAATATCGATTCCATCGTAGATTACACCGTCCAACAAACCATAATCGGTCAATTCAGGTTTACTCGGGCGCATGGCACCGGACACTGTGTGTCGAGTTTCCTGTAACAACTGGAAAAGTTTGTGGCCCAACATTCCAGAAATCCCTAGGACCAGAACGTTCATCACAGAGTGTCCTTAACCAACTTTTCCAATTCAGCATCAGTAATGAATCGACGTGAATCCATATCAACCTGCTGGTCTGTGATCGGCTGTATATCGTCAAGGGCAAGTTCCTTTGCCAAATGGCTTATGATTATAAGTTCACCATAAGATTTGGCAAGGGATTTCTCTTCTTCAGCAAGTAGAACTGCATCCAATTTTTCGCCCACTCGAGCAGTGTTATCATGCACCTCTACCTGCCCATTGCCTATGACATCGCGCATAGCTGTTGCGAGTTCCGCGATACGTATGGGTGATGCCAATTTAACTAACGTCTCACCACCTCTACAGTGTTCAAAGGCAAAAATGCACAGCCGCACAATCTCTTCCTGCGTTAGGAAAAACCTTGTCATCGAGGAATCAAATACTGTTGCAGTGCCCCCTCCTCGAAGCCTTTCAGCAAACACTTCAAATACTCCACCTCGACTATCAAGGATATTGCTATAGCGAAGGTTCACTCCCCTAATATTGCCTTGATAATTACTATCAATCACTAGTCTTTCTGCCAAAAACTTGGTAGAGCCGTAAACTGACACGCTGTAAACCGCTTTGTCAGCACTTAGATTAACCAAACACTCAACGCCCTGTCGCACTGCGGAGCGTATGACATTCCCAGTACCTATAACGTTAGTGGCAATAGCTTCCTCAGGGTTATCTTCACAAGCCGGGATTTGTTTCATAGCGGCAGCGTGTACGACATAATCAACCCCATGCATTGACCGTTCTAATCTAACTTCATCTCTGACGTCACCTATCACAAACTGAACATTACCCCTGTTCCGTAACGTATCTTTCATCAAAGACTGCTTATACTCATCTCGGCTATATACGATGACTTTTGAAACGCCCCCATCAAGAAACATATCGACGGCCTTATGTCCAAATGATCCGGTGCCCCCAGTCAGAAATATTACCTTATCTTGCAGAATATTTTTCGGCATCTATATTCCTTCCGGAAGAGCATCAAACTTCCGAAGTTCTCCATTCTTCAACAACATCTGGACATATGCACTATTAGAGTATCTTTGACTACTCACATCCTTGATTCGTCGGTCAGCTAATAGATCACGCATTTCCACAATCCCATCACTGATGGAAAACTGAGGGGCGAAGCCAAATGCTCGCTTAGCCTTATCACTAGTTACTCTATAATTCCGATTGTCTTCAAATGAAGCTTCTGTATACTCAACTTCCAAGTCAGGAAAATGCTCGTTCAGATATTCCGGGAGATCGCGGATTCTGATATTAGATGAATGAAGATTGTAAATACCCACATGATCTGTATCCACATTCGCAACAATGGCTTCTGCAGCATCCTTGACGTGCAAAACAGGCCTGTACTGATCTCCCCCAAATATCTGAATCTTGCCTTCATATAGGGCTCGAAGAGTGAGAACGTTGATAACCAGATCCAGACGGATTCGTGAATGGTCATCGCCTAACCCAAATAGAGTTCCTAATCTAAATACCATTGCTTTCTCATGAAGGAATTGCTCAGAACTCACCTTGGTTTCGGCGTAAACGGAAAGAGGGTTCAGTGATGACTGTTCATCCAAGAGATCATCATTTGCCCCATACACAGAGCACGTAGATGGGAATAGGAGTCTTCCGTCGAAATTGCGCTGGGCCCAATCCAAGGCCGAGTTATTGATATCCCATGTTAGTTCTGGATTCGCTGCACATGCACCATCACCCACCAACGCCGCCAACCATATAACTACGTCAGCCCATTGCAAATGTGGCAATAGCCTCTCAGTATCTCGAACATCCCCCCAAACAAACGCTGTATCCTTCAGGTAGCGTTCCTCGTAAAGTAGCGCATCATACACTCGGACATTATGGTCCGTGCGTTGCAGTTCATCAGTAACTGCTCCGCCCAAATATCCAGCTCCACCAACAACCAATACATTAGACATATTCACACCCTTCACTAACCATAGTCTATAGTTAGGAACTTTCTCTTATATCAAAGACGAGATATCCTGATTGTCTTTCAACGAGATCATAATTTTCATTCAAATGATACCAGAAAGCTTGATGCCCTTGCGTTTCTTCTGTCCCACTGCTGTAACTTGTATCCACCGCTACGAACAATGCAGCTCCTCTGTTTCGCAATCCCTCAAAGGTTTCAATGTCCTCAGTACCTCCATTAAGTCGTATTGAGATACTCTCTCGATTCGCAAGATAAGTCACAACGGAAGTTGAGGCTCCTGGCTGATTAATGATAAACCATTCGTCTACAGCAGTTCGCTCCTTGACTGCTTCGGATACCCTTTCAGCATATGGCATCCTGCGTTCTGTGTCATACAGGTAAGAAGCTAACCTCACATACATGTACCCATAACCCGTTATAAGCACCACACACACACACAGCAACATCGCCAGCCCAGTTCGGAAGCTTACTAACCTATGATACTGCTTACTTCTGAAGACTGACTCTGCCCCCATCCCTGCCAACAAACACCCTAGAGGGAAAATAGGTAGCTGGTAATACACGTGACCAATATTTGGGCCAGCTAGAACAATCAAATAGGTAACAGCACCAATGACCCAAAAATAAATCATCATGGAGGTTCCGTCTCTGCGATACTGTCTTAACGTACCAATGGAGGCCAAAGCAGCACCCACTGGGGTGAGATATCCGACAATTAACGCCCCTCCCACTTGAGTATAAAACCGGTGATCCACTAACATCGCAATAGGGTTATCTCTTTGAAATACAACATAAAAAAGATTCCAGGAATCTGGCAAATCTTGGTTCGGAGTGATGCTGCTGTATATTGTCCATGCAGCGAACGGTGCGATTGATACAGACATGTATCCTACAAAGTCAATCCTTCGTAATCCTGAAAACCCATATGCCGCTACCCATGTTGCCAGGATCGGGAAGAGAATAACCGCACCGGTCGGTTTAACAAGCAAAGCAAAAGCGCTGAATACAACACCTAAGCAATAGAAGTAACTCGTCCGACATTCAAAATATTTCATAATGAAATATAGTGCCCCAAGGGAAAAAAACATCATGGTGGCTTCCGCCATGAACGTGCGTCCAAAATAAACGGAGAACGGTGCGAAGCTATAAATTGAGAGCGCAACTATAATTCCCAAACTGCTCAAGTGATACCGTGCTATACCATACAAAAACCCTATAGACACCACAGAGAATGCCACAGCTAACATCCTGCCAACCACTGCACTTTCCCCAACCACCATATAGAGAGCTGCAGCAATACTGTGTATAAACGGAAATTCCAACAAATGGCACGATTCCCCAGGCCCAAAGATATCTAAGCGGGGACACCACCAATTAAGACCATCCAATTGCAGATTGCGGGCAACCATTGCAACTTGTGCCTGTCGCTCGGCATGGCTATCCAGATATAAGTTTGCTACGTCATATATCCGGAACAATGCTCCTAGTGAAATAATCACCAGAACAATCACCGTAAGCCAACGAGCAGAAGCTCCTTGAGCGAGCCCTTCTTCATGACCATACCTAATGGAATATACGAAAGTCCTCAGTGAATTCATATGTATGACAAACCTAACCCACTCTATAGCTAAAGTGGCCCAATCTCTGAAACGACACAGTATCTTACGGCATGGTCAGATACCGCACCTTCGACCAAACAACCTAGCCCAGCATAGATTCGTATACATCAATTAATCCCCGTACGTATCGGTGCTGACTGAAATTCTGCTCCACATGTGTTCGGCCCTGTCTGCCCATAGCTTCGACCAGTGTTCGATCATCCATCAGTTTCAGTATCGACTCGGCTATGCTCTGTGGATTGCCGGAGTCTGCAATTATACCAGTTTCTCCATCGACAATTTCTTCAGTCGCCCCGCCATCACTAGCCACAACCACAGGGGTGTTCATTGCCATAGACTCTAACGGTACCAACGGACCCATATCTTGTGGAGAGCAAAACACTAGCAAATCCAAGGATGCGTATACTTGGGGCATATCAGATTGATTGCCAACAAACTTAAAGTACTGCATCATCCCTGAGTCTTCCACCAGCTTCACGACAGACTCCCTGTAATCGAGCTCACTAGGTATCTGATCATCAGCAGCCCCAACGACCACGAAAATAATATCCTGGCGCACCGCTAGTATCCGCAAAGCGGATTCAATAAATATCCCGACACCTTTTCTTGAAGTAAACCTACCTACAAACCCAACGAGCCACCTACTCTTATCCACCACTAGTTGATCCTGGAAATTTTCTTCCACACTCAAAATCCCAGGGTCAAAGTAGTCAAGATCAACCCCATTGTAAATAGTACGAACTTTACTAGTGGCTACCCCATTTTGAACAAACCCGTCAGTAATAAACTCGGCACAAGTCACAATCTGGTCCGCGAATCTGGGAACTACAGTGTAATATCCCCGGTTCGCCATATTAGAAAGCCTAAACCCATATTCATGCACATGGACGAGGCTCGGCACATTGCTAATCTTAGCGGCAATAGCTGCACCAACAAAACTGCTCGCGTGAGAATGAACGAGATCTATTGAGTATTGTTTAATAATCCTTCGTATGCGATTAGCCGTTCCCCACATATTCCACAAATATTTCGCCAAATATAGCTTTTGCTTAAGACGAGCAATCTCAAGAACTAAATGGTCTGGGCGTTGCACATCGACTACCAGCTCCGCTCCCGCGTTCAAGAAGGCCGCGTCATATCGGGGATTAGCAAAGGGAACCATGACATAGGTTTCAAAATCGGAATCTGCAAGCCCAGATATTAGAGTAAGCGCAGCACGCTTTACCCCTCCACCGTTGTCTGGGACATCCGCAGGGAAATAATATGGGAAAACCTGAAGTATCCTTTTTTTGTTCTTACCAGCCATATAGTTCTTCGTGCTCTTACTCTTAGGAGAGTTTATATAGAAATCCTGCTTTCCAATTAATTACTGTTAATTGGAAAGGGAATTCTATTATACTTACCATTCCAGATATCATTTCGTTTCAGGATTTTACGAAAGTAAAAACCCGGATCAAGTAGCAACGACTTCCACGCAAACCCCAAGCATCTGGCAAATTGTCTAGAAGCAAATAGTGCAAGCATCTGCCGATGTTGCTTCTGTGCTTGGTGTCTTCGAGCAAAACCCTCTGATATAAACCAGTCGTTGAAGAATTGGTAGAACTCATTCCAATTCTGAACGGCCCCTTGTACATTAGCAGAAAGCAACCCCTCAGCAAGTAGCACTCGCGCCAGAAGGGCAAACCTAACCTGGTCGGCTGATTCGTCCCCGAAAGCTATGGAATCCGTTCGATAGCGCAAATAGGTCAAAGGCTCAGCTAAACTTGCTACTCTATGCCCCTGTATAACCCGAAGATACAATGCATAATCCTGAGCTTTAACAAACAATGAATCGTAATGCCCCAATTGATCAAGCACGAGTTTACGGCACATGATCGTACTATGCGGCAGGGGGTTTTCGCACTTCAAAAGCAATTCACAGAGAGACTCATGACCTGACGGGTACAGCTTAACGCCTAACTCATCACCATTAACGTCAATTAGCGTAATCCCAGTTCCAAGCAGCGCGACGTCGGCATTCAATTCAAGAAAGCGAACTTGTTTTTCTAGTCGCTGAGGAGCCATGATGTCGTCTGCATCTTGCCTTGCGACATATTCCCCAGTTGCATGAGACAACGCAAAATTGAGTGCATTAGTAAGTCCAGGTACTTCGAACTGTAGAAGTCGAATTCTGGAATCTAGTGACGCATAGTCTTGGAGGATGGTCTCTGAACCATCCGTAGATGCATTATTCACAATGATAAATTCGAAATCTGAGAGCGTTTGATTCAGGACGCTCTCTATTGAGGCCTTCACATAACGCTTATCATTGTAGACACTCATTACTACGCTGACGGTCGGAGGATTTATTTTGGGTTGATCCCCATAGTTTTTCATCTTTCATCTCTTCGCTGAGGCAGGAAATAGCCTTTGTCACCAGCGATACCTCTGATACTATCTGCCTCTATTCTACCTAGGTATTATCAAGCACACTCACACGAAATCTCAAGATAAATTCCACGCCTGAAGCAGCGTATGTATTCCTAAGATTCGATATTGCGAACTGAGCTCTTGACGATTACCGAGTCGAACACCTCTGAGAAATTGCAAATCCTTGTCCAATATTTCAGACATATCCCGAACTGACTCTTCTAAAGACCGCTTCAATGTACTCGCAAGCAATTCTCGGTGGCGTTCTATGGCTTTAGGGTTAGGCAAAGCAATTTTCCCATTAGAAGCCCATAATGCTCCATAGACAATGCGTTTATATACCTCAAATGCCGTGCCTTCTATTTTCCCTCTCATTGAATCCACAGAGTAAAATTGATCCTGATTACCGAAACCAAAAGCAATAGGTGATATCACACTAGCAGCTGTTTTAAACAAATTCCGACCTTCTCGAAGCGAAAAAGGCAACGCATTAAAAAATGTAGCATATTCGTAATTTGCAAAAGGTCTTATGACGGTACCAAACTCCTCTATAGGGGCAAAGACGTTTGCAGTCAAGGAAAATTGCCGATCAACATTGTGCCAATATTCCTCCAAGTGACAAGGAAGGTTTACAGAATTATTGTCGACTGCGATATCAGTAATATCTGCTCGTATTTCATCTCTTTCTTCACTGGAAAGCAAGTGCCATATGCGAGTTGAATATACTTTCTTTGCAAGAAATGCCTCCATTGCGTCCTCTTCAGACAAGTTAAAATCCTGGGCAACACTGGGCTGATCAATGCCGGCATATTCCCCTCCAAGATATCCGTGCACAATCAAGTCATAAGAAGCTTGACTGCTATGCATCGAAGCATACATATGACAATGTCTATGATTACTTAGGCCCCCCGTCATAAGGGTTACAAGGTCACCATAACTTTTATAGAAATCATTTTTTAGTTCTACGTTCTTAACATGGATCCCCAGTGCCTTACCAACCCTGTTGGCAACAAATCGTTCACTCCCTTCGCTGGGACCGAACACCATACTGTCAAAAGAGACTCCTTCTTGAAGCAGTAAACATGCTAAAAGCCTCGAATCGAATCCACCGCTTAGCGGAAGGAGCGTTCTTGATCCCTCAAATGAAAAGGTGTCTAACAAGTGCCTCAATAAATCTACTGCTCCATCTAGAAGTGAATTGTTTGATGGGACAGGATTCCCTTGATGAAATGGTAAAATGAATTTAGATTGCTGAGTTATCTCAGCTGAAGGAATATCAATACTTATGCGTTTGCCAGCAATTATCTTCTTAACGCCTTTAACATAAGTACGATCTCGCAGTAAATTATCAAAAATCATTGACTCAAAAATAGCCGTCCTATCCAGTTGCATCTTCCAAGTAGAGGCTGAGATGCATTCATACAACTGATCAAATCGATCCGATACAGCGCAATAATCTGGTTGAATGAAGTAGAAGAGAGGGTATTCTCCGTACCATGAGGAGTTGACCACTATTTGTCTGTTGGGAAGGTCAACGTACACGTACTGCTGGTCTGGTCGCTCTAAATCTACATAAGAAATATCTTTATATAGACCATTACCACTCGGAGTTAAGTAGAATGAATGATCAGGAGACCGCAGCTGGTTATCAAGGTATATTGCTCCAGATCGGTATTCGAACAACATACCAACCCACGCTCCAATCAGCTAGTTAGTGTATCCAATAAAGGCACCCATTGGCGTCAGTGAATTATATCATGACCGTTGCTCATAAAAGCGACGTCAGTAAATGTCGTGGGTGATGTTCTGTCATCATTGCCCCCCCTGAAGACCGAAAATCAAGTTTTCGTAGAGCTGTGAATCATAGTAATGCCCACGTGATTGCTAAACTTACTGTGATATAATTCCCATTACTTGAATACAATAAGCCTTCAGGCGTCATTCCGCACCAACGACCGCTCACTAAAACCTTGAATCACAAGGGTGAGTCACCCGAGTTCTGGCCACTGGAGACAACAAAGGTAAAACTAATGAAGCCAAATATACTGCCTAAGATCGATCCATGGGTAAGAGACATCATTGTAGACCCTCTCAGCAAACAATCGCTACGAACTTCCGAAGATGGAACAGAGTTGATATCCCCCTACGGACGAAGATATCCCATTGTAAACGGTGTATACGATCTCCGGCTCCTTAACAACATAACCACCCCTGATCAAAAACTATGGAAATCTGGACAGGATTTTTATGAATCTTCGGCGACCGAAAATGCCCTAGCCGACAGTATGGATTATGCAGGAGAACTCGCGGGGGTACGGGAAGTATACGAAGCAATTCCAATTGAGGGAAGATGCCTCGACGTGGGAGGCCATCAGGGACGACTGCGCGCGTTCTTAGATCCTGCTCAGGAGTATATTTCATGCGATCCTTTCTTAAACGTATTTGATCGGATACGGCATCCATCGAATTTAACTGCAACCTACCCATTTCTGACCGAACCTGTAAATTTCCTGTGCTGTGAGGCTGAGTTTTTGCCATTCGAGGCTTGCTCTTTCGATACAGTACACATGCGGTCCGTAGTCGACCATTTCAGAGACCCTGAACTTGCATTCAATGAAGCATATAGGACATTGAAAAGTAATGGGAAATTAGTTGTTGGACTATATGTGCTCGGCGGAAAACAAGGAAAAGTGACCGCCCTCGAACAGAGTAAGGAAATGGTCAAACACCTCCTCGACCGAACCCACATCCGTGAGGATGGTGACCATCATATATGGCATCCCACGTACCAAGAGCTAGTCACTCTCATAGAAACTTGCGGCTTCAAAGTAGAAACTGTCCATTGGCAAAAGAATACCAACGATCAAACATGCTACATTCAGGCATCTAAGACTGAAGGGCTGTCAAAGATCTCAACATAAAGACCAATGTGACTACAGAGATGAAGATCTGGTTCTTGACCTTGCATAAACGTGGTACAACTGACAAATCCGATGGTTCTGCCTAAGGTGATTGCGACCAAAATCAGGTACCCAATAGTGAATGAATGGTAAATAGTCCCACTAAGATTTAACAGCCACCACGTGAAATCCATAGCAAAGAACTTCCGATGACCCCTCATCACGACTACTAAACCGACTGAGCATTTTTTGCACCAATATCATCGAAATCCATTCCCAAATCCTAGGTCTATCATGAGAATATCGTTTCGAGATTGATGGAATACGATAAACTTCCTGCGCTAGATATTCAAAATAATTGCCGTTAGGGTAAATTCCTAAAATCTCAAAATCATAATCACTCAATTGTCGCTCAAACCAGTATCGGCTAAATCCAGAGCAAAAATGATACGGCGCCATATGCGTCAGAGAACAAAATGGAGCAGTTATAACCAGCATACCCCCTGGTCTCAAGAGTCTTCCAAACTCCTTTATAGCCCTATCAGGATGAGGTAAGTGTTCAAGCACTTCAACACACATCACCGCATCAAAGGAATTCGTCTCTTCAGGGATGTCCACGATATCGCTAACAATATCAAGTTCGCCATAGTCAAACTGGTCGGAATGCAAGCCCACCCCATCTCCCGACACATTGTACTGCCCGAAGTCTTGTGAAACGTAGCGCAAATGGCTGCAATAACTACGGTATCGCTGTGTCCCCGCTCCCGCATCTAGTATGCGACTACCTTCGGGAATATCTGATAGAGTTTTCTCCAACCATATTTCGCGCAAGTCTTGACTATTCGTACCTACTTTAGGCTTTAACCCTCGTAATAAATTGTTCAGGTTCATCTATGCCTCCAAATATTCAGGTAACAGCTGAACCAAAGTCGATGATATACATTACCGAATCGTAGGCTATGGCAGCAGATTTTCTCCCGAAATACCAAACAGATACAACTTATCCAACTAAATATAGAGCAAAGAGTTCATCTGATAGAACTAGCCCAAGCTCGATTAGATACATACCATTCTACTGCGGCACCAACTCCATCACTCAACCCTACTTTAGGAGTCCATCCAAGTTGTGATTTTGCTGCATCAATTTTTGCCCATGTCTCATCAACGTCTGCTGGATGAGGCGCCTCTTTGTCAATTATTGCCTGCTTACCCAAACAACGTTCAACGATGGCGATAAGGTCATTGACAGATGTCGGGTTATCATTGCCCAAGTTAATAATTCCGGTCCCCTTTTGGCCAAGTGCCAATATGGTCCCCTTAGCTACATCATCAACATAGGTAAAATCTCTTTTTTGAGATCCATCCCCATACAGCGTAATCGCATCTCCCTCATAAATCGCCCGTATGAACCGAAACACACTCATATCTGGTCTTCCCGCAGGACCATATACCGTGAAATACCGAAGTATGCATGTGTTAAGGCTGTATAAACTACTGTAAGTGGAAACTAACACCTCCGCTGCCTTTTTCGAAGCAGCATATGGCGACAGAACAAAATCCGTTCGTTGCTGTTCGTGGAACGGAACGTCTCCATTCCCATAAACGCTGGAGGTAGAAGCAAGAACGAATTTTGGCACATCATATTTACGACAAAATTCCAGCAAATTGAGTGTCCCGATAACGTTCGTCGAATAATAGGTCCATGGATCAACCGTGCTATAGCGTACTCCTGCCCTAGCTGCTAGATTAATCACTCCATCTAAGCCAGGAGATTTTCCAAGCTTCAATTGGTCGATCCCAGTATCCAGAAAGGAACTCTCGGATATATCTAGCTCTTCATAATCGAAATTCTCATGGATAGTCAATTGCTGAAGACGCCAGTTTTTCAGTCGTACGTCATAGGCATCATTGAGATTATCCACGCCATACACTCTGTGTCCGGCCTCCAGCAGTAAGGCGCAAACTCGCGAGGCGATAAATCCAGCGCACCCCGTTACTAGTACTCGCATAATGTCCTTTCGATAGTTTCAGTCCAAGCCAATTTTATCAAATGCAACCTTAAAACGTGACTCCCACGTGTGGTCGGTGGTGGCCCGTTTGTATCCAGCCTCAGCTATCATTTGCAATTCCCTGGCGTGACTAGCGTAATAGGTAGCCTTGGCAGCCAACTCTTCGGGACTATCAAAGCTTACTATTTCAGTCTCCAGATCGTAGTATTCACCCAATTCGGCTGAATATTCAAGGAAAGCAGCAGCCCCAGTCATTGGAATCTCAAAGTCTCGCATCCGAATATGACGAACGTACTGCTGAGCAGTTCCTTCAATAATCGCTTTGCTAAAATTTAACGCCATAGAGGAAGCATTGTATGTAGCAATCATTTCATCATCCGTAAGGATAGGACCTGCTACCCTACCAACGAGTTGCGAATCAGACCAGCCCGACAGCAATCTCCTCATACCACGCCAGACTCTGGGTATCCCTCCAGATTTAAAGGCGAACATTCCCTTAGTTGCAAGCTGGCGAGCATTCTGTACTTGCCACCCTGGTCCCCACACCCTCACATCAACCCCAGCACGCACGAGAGTGGCTATATAATTTTCGCGATCTGCGTACTTAGATCCAATAAAGATCATTGGATATTCTTTTTGCCGGTTTCCCCGGAAAAACAGATCAGGATTAGCCCCCATTTGCACATGAATGACGTGTGCCCCAACTGCTTCAAATTTTTCCAAAGCGGCACGCTCGGGCACCATACAATAATCATACTTAGGCGCAATCTCTTCAACTGTAAAGAATTGATGGACATTGTTACACGAGAAATTCAGTGTCGGAATTTCCAAATCGTTGATCGCTGAAAGCACACTATGGTCAACACAGCGAGAATAAAAATAACTAAAGAAAAGATCCACAGGTTTTTCTTGGTGAGCAGTTACAACTGCATCGTACAATTCTTCGGTAAATCTTTGTCGCTCTTGTGATTCTTCATTACTATCTGCGAACGACCCTGCTATGAGAGAACCAAAATCGCGTTCCAAAACAACCAGTTCATGCCCAAGTTTTTCTAATGAAGGAATAACATGCTTAAGCCAAATTTCAGTATCTCGTATAAAGATACTCCCGCGTTTTGGGAAGGCCAGAAAAATCCTCAACAACTTCTCCTATCACACCAAATGTCCAGTTATCATATTCAGAATAACTTATAGCCTACGTACAAAATAGAACCCATCAGCAAAAACCCATACCACAGAAAACCAATTACAGTAGTTAGGCTACCTTTCGGACCTGGCAATAAAGCTGAACTAACGAGGAAAGGTATAACCATGATGCGATACCTCTCATGAATAAATGGCTGCCCCCAAGCCACAGCAACCAATATTACAAACAGTGGCAAAAGCATGATTAAAAGTCCTCGGTATTCAACATACCGTAGCGCGTAATATGCTGAAGAGAAAACTTTCGGCATCAATCCTACATAAAGGCTGGCAGAAACCACTGCTACCAAGTGTTGGATATACAAAGGTGTTTCCCAGAATATATCGATGTTTGGCAGAGGGGCTAACAAATGTGCGATCATCCGTATCGGTATGTACAATAGGCTTTCAAAAATATTTGTTGGAACGAAAAGCTTGCCAATTGAAGAAGCAGTCCACAATTGCGAAGTACTCGTCGCGCCACTAGTAATTGATCCCAAATAACTATCATATGTGAACGTTGAAGATCCAACAGCTTCGGTCAACGTTGGCACTCCCACAGCAAAACCACCGAGGATCGCTACCAGCAAACTAGCCCTCATGAATCTCCTCATGGAAAACGCTACAAGTATTGATATGAGAGCGATACTAGCGATTGCAGCCAACAACATGACTGGACGGACCAATAACAAAGCAACAATTGCAAAAGGAACTACAGACAGCCACCAACGACTTATCCCCCGCTTCATAAACCCAAGAAGCAAGGAGGACATTCCCAGAATAATAAAAACCAAACTTGCGGTGACAATAGCCTCTCGTCCAGTAATGGAATCAAACCAAACTGTTTCTGGAATAATGAGCAACAGACCCAACAGTAATAGAATGTGTCTCTTTGGGCTCGTAATATGAATAAACACTGTGGTCACCAATAACGCCGCCATTAAGCTCACGAACGTGTTAACCATAGCTGGACCGATAGGATTGGCTCCAAAGACAAACATCTGCACGGCATAATAGTAGCGAATCCCCACATTCCTAAGAGATTGACCAGCGACTGTCTCAAATCCGTTGTTCAGGAGATAAATGCTTTCCACATAATACCTTTGCGGATCAAACCCATAATTAATGTTTTGATTGACAAAAGGGGACCAATATTGCAGGACGAAAAACAGAACCAAAGTAATTTTCAGAATGTACAGCCACCCTAGAGCTGAAAGGCTTCGAATGCCCGTAGCTTTCGCAACTTTATCGATAACAACAACGCCACCCGCACTGGAAGCGATAATCGCCAACAAAGGACCGAATAAATCGCCACTGTATTCCGGCTGAAGCCATAACCCCCAAACCGGAATCACTAAGATAAGTGCCAGTAGCTGTAATTGCATTTGTCCTAGCTTGTTCTGTTTGCTCAGCATATATCCATGTGCTAGTTCAGCTCTCATGCCAATCAACATCCTAAATATATTAATCCGTTACAGATAGTAGCCATACATCATTGATAATGGGTGATGGGATGCACCCGCAATCTAACACGCCAATCCATCTTATCTTCAAAGAGACTACATGTCATCAGACATAACGTGAAGAAAAATGGCGAAGTATAGCAGAAAGTGCCCTACTCTCATATATGTGCGATCCTTGCCATGGCTGAGAAACCACAATGCGACTTGTACTCATGATGGCAATACCATCTTCCTTGACTTGTATTTACTTGAATCACAACAGATTCTCAACGGCTCTAGGCGTAGAGCTAATGGGATATTATCTGATTTTACCAAGTATGAATCTGGTTACCCTAAACTTCAATATGACTAACTGCAAAGCACTTCTTGGTCTCGAAATCAGCCAAAATGGCCGTATCGGCACACGAGATGACGCCACCTTATAGTCCTCTGTGTCGTCTACCTTCCATGCCCCAACAGCTACTGCCCACAGTGCCTGTATTGAACCATAATAAAGTTCTCTCTTTCGACGACTAATGTATGCTTGATCTACCTTTTCCAATAAAGGATGTCTGAGAATTGAAGCTTGATATATAAATGTGTCCGCTGAGAACCGCATTTCAGTATACCCCTCATCAGCTCCTGCTAGGACATCCGAGATCACTGCTACTCGAGGATTGGGAGCATGATTCAGCAAGGAATAGCACAGTGCAATGAAATAGAAGTTTGTCCCTAAGAATTCTTTGGACTCCTCAATAACTGCGGCGACCGTTTCTTTTTTTTGCAATATATATGCGGTTACTTTAGGAACGCGAAATACCAACTCTGCTTGCTCATCGAGAGATTGGGGAAGATAGACATCATTCGGATAGTCAAAAAATCGAATTCCTGAGCCTGGAGGCTGTTCAAATGAAAACATCAGCACTTGAGGAAGGTTACTGTGAATAGTTGCCACTACCCTAGCTATCGCGCCATCAAACAAAATGTCATCATCAGCAAAGTACCATATGTATTCCGACTTACAGTGCACATATAACTCGTGCACATTACCATCGAATCCCAAATTCTCCAATTGATACAACATTTCAACCGTAACACCGGAGAATTGAAATGTTTCCAGAAACATCGCTGTGTCATCGGTCGAGGCGTTGTCACTCACCAGTACGCCCACCTGATGATGAAGACCTTCTTTTGCAATCTGCTCGCAAATTTGAAGAAGGCATCGTTCCAACTTATGCTGGCGATTGTAGGTGGGAATTGCTATCGTCAAAATACTCATCGTGACCTACTATGATCTTCCTTCTACCCGAAGATTCCTTACCCCAGGAAGTATACCCAGCAGGGAAACTCCCCCAAGCACCATCAATACTAAGGCAGAAAGTACTTCGTCCTGATACCAATCATTGACCCATGCGAAGAAAAATACTATGGCCATCGTCAGAATCGTCACGATAGATAATCTAAACTGCCTAAGAGATAGAGGCATATATACAGTCAAAGCATCTAGCTTTAATTTTAGCGGCGGCAATACAGTTGA
>MDTE01157563.1_pt1 | contig 17573 bp, 17 predicted proteins | sample 811231 | NCBI WGS metagenome assembly MDTE01 (sample SAMN05326651, study PRJNA326480) | marine metagenome | isolation source: seawater | place: Indian Ocean: Red Sea | collected 2010
AATCGACCGGTCGCCCCACTTCGGAGACACACACGGCGTCGCCATGGCCCAGCTCCTGAGGCTCGGCGAGAAGATCGCCCGTCGCGCGGTCGTGAACCGCGGGGCGGTGCAGTCCTTCGCGCGGCCCTTCGCGGCTAACCCCCTCGCGGTGCACGCGGATGATGACTCTTTCCTGAAGTGGACCACCCCAGAGCCGCAGCAGTTCGTGCACGCGGGGATCCTCGCGGCACCGGAGACCAAGGTGCGTTCGGTGCTGACCGCGAACTCGGCCACCTCCGGTCATGACCCAACCGCCGTTTGAACCCCGATCAGGGCTCGAAAGACCCCGCGCGTTCGCCCCCGACCGCCCACCCGCGCGATCAAAGGTTACCCTAGAACCACCCCAAAATCCAACGAGCGTCCCGGTGCTGATCGCCCACCTCTCCAACGTTTTCTTCCCCGCCCCGCGCAGGTCACCACCCTGCCGAACGGCATGCGCGTCGCCACCGAGGCGAGCCCCCACGCGCAGACCGCCACCATCGGCGTGTGGATCGACGCCGGCAGCAGGTACGAGACCGCCGCCAACAACGGCACCGCGCACTTCCTCGAGCACATGGCTTTCAAGGGGACCAAGACGCGCACGACCGCGGGCTTGGAGGAGGAGATTGAGAACATGGGCGCGCACCTCAACGCGTACACGTCGCGGGAGCAGACCACCTACTACGCCAAGGTGTTCAAGAAGGACGTGGCCAAGGCTGTGGACGTGCTGTCCGACATCCTCCAGAACTCCTCGCTCGAGCCTGCGCACGTGGAGCGCGAGCGCGGCGTCATCCTGCGCGAGATGGAGGAGGTTGAGAAGGAGGTTGAGGAGGTGCTGTTCGATCACCTCCACGCCACCGCGTTCCAGCAGACCGGCCTCGGGCGGACCATCCTCGGTTCCGCCGAGAACGTTCGGACCATCACCCGGGAGAACCTCGCCGAGTACATCAAGACCCACTACACCGCGCCGCGCATGGTGCTCGCGGGCGCGGGCGCGGTGGACCACGACGAGCTGGTGAAGCTGGCGCAAAATAGCTTTGCGGGTCTCTTCACGTCGGGCGCCGCCGTGGACAACCTCATCTCGCAAGACCCCGCGCACTTCACGGGATCCGACGTGAGGATCCGCGACGACGACATGCCCACCGCGAGCTTCTGCGTCGCGTTCAAGGGTGCGTCCTGGAAGTCTCCGGACGCGGTGCCCCTCATGGTGATGCAGGCGATGCTCGGGTCGTGGGATAAATCCGCCCCCGGCGCGGCGCACGCGGCTTCGCCCCTGGCGCAGTCCGTGCACGCCAACGAGCTCGCCAACAGCTTCATGGCCTTCAACACCAACTACGCGGACACCGGTCTCTTCGGCGTCCACGTCAGCAGCGACGCGACGGACCGACTCGACGACGCCGCCTTTGCCGTCATGCAGGCGCTCCGCGACCTCATCTACGATCCCAAGGTTGAGGACGTGACCCGCGCCAAGCAGGCGCTCAAGTCCTCCCTGCTGCTCCACAGCGAGTCGTCCACGTCAGCCACCGCGGAGGAGATCGGCAGGCAGCTCATCACCTACGGCAGGCGCATCCCGCGCGCCGAGCTCTTCGCCCGCATCGACGCGGTCACCCCCGAGACGGTGAAGGATGTGGCGTGGCGATACATCCGCGACGAGGACCCCGCCATCGCCGCGATTGGTCCCACGCAGTTCCTGCCGGACTACAACTGGTTCCGCCAGTCCACGTACAGCCAGTTCTACTAAACACGGGGTCGCGTGGTGTGGTGACGGATATTTGTAATCGTATTGTTTCAAGTCTCATGATGACGAGATCGTCGCGTGTCCCGTCGAACGCGCCCCGTCGCCAGCAGTCCCCTCAGAATAAAAAAGAAAGGACGACGAAAGGTGCCTAAAAGCCACGACGCCTCGCACAAGACGAGACCATGAGCCACGCGTGCGCATCCTGCGGCGGTGACGAGACGCCGTGGCGCCGGGGCTGGACGGTCAAGGCTGGCGAGCGGGCGCTGCTCTGCAACGCGTGCGGGCTGCGGTGGAGCGCGGGTCGGCTTCGGCCCCCAGTCCCCTCAGTGGAACCGCCGAGGAAGAAGAGGAGGAGCTCCCTCCCCGCCGCCGCCGCGCCCGTCCCGATCGCCGCGCGCGTGGCTCCGCCGTGTTTCAGCCCTCGCGAGAGCGAACCGATCGACGACGGCGGGAAGGAGGTGGACGGCGCGGACGCGGAGACGCCCCGGCGGGCGACGAGGAGGAGCCTCCCCTCGGGCCACCGCCGACCCTCCGCGGGCGAACCGTTCGAGGGAGAGGACCTCCCCGAGACCTTCCATCCCACCGCGGTGCCCGTGATCCTCCGCCAACTCGGCCCCGGACGCTGGTGCAGGTACGTCGCCGTCCGCGAGCGTTCCCCCGTCCACGAGCGCGGTAAAAGGACGCGAACCTTCGAGCTCGTCGCCGAGGACGGAACCGCGCTCGAAGCCGTGGTCGGAACCGCGTCCGCGTCGAGCAATCACAAATACCGCTACGAGGTGTGCGACGGGCTCGTGGCTCTGGCCATGGACCGGATGGGCAGGCCGTTCGCGTCCCCGCCGTCCACCGGGCACCTCAGGAACGCCGCGGACGCGTGCGCGTGGCTCCGCGCCGTGGTGCGGGAGAGCCGCTCGGCGGGTCGTTCGTTTGTCGACGCCGTCGCCGCCGCCGTCGCGGTCGACGACGCCGTGCGACGGGAGGAACTCGTCGGGGGCGCGTGGCGCGAGTTGGAACACGCGATGGGTCAAGACACGTGGCGCTGGGCCACCGGCACCGCCGGGGAGCTCGCGGTGGCGCGGCTTCACGAGATGGTTCGCAGAATCGACGAGGGCGCGGGGATCGTTCGGGGAAGGAAAGCGCTCACCGCCAGGGACGCGGCTGAGATCGTATCGGAGCTGAGGTGCGTGTGGATGCGCGTGGACGGCGGGATCAACATGGAGACGCTCGAGGAGACCGGGATCGCGCGGGCGGTCGCCAAGATCGCGAGCATGGAGGGTAATCGCGCGGAGAGGGAGACCGTCGACGCGGCGAGGGCGATCTTGAAGGAATGGCGGGAAACGCAAGCGGGGCTCGTGGCGACGCTCGAGAATTTCTTGGGATCCGAGGCGGCTCACGAGCGCGAGGTTTCCGCGTCGCGATGAAGGACGAGGATGCCGCATGGCACGGCACGACGATCCGACGCGAACGAGCGAGTGAACGAGATTACGTCGCGATAAAGAATCAAATTACCTCATCGGCATCTGCCGAATTTCCTTGATCACGAGCTTCATGAGCAGCAGCCCCGCGATGAGATCCGCGGCGTACAGCATGAAGAACACGTGATTCCAGTCGTTGGAGTGCGCGCTAATGTATCCCACCAGGAACGGCCCCACCGCCGCCCCGATGCTCCCGGTGCCGTCGATGATGGCCGTCACCGTCGCCAGCGCCCTCGCGTTACCCTTGAGCGACTCGTGTGTCCCGAGGTCGGCGCTCACCGCCGTGGTGATCAACGCGTACGGTCCGTTCACCAGCGCACCCGCCAGCATCATCAGGAACACGTTCGCGGTCATGTTCATGCTGCCGTACTCGCGGTACATGTACAGCACCGGGATGGACAGGTAGACGAATCCGGCGGATGTGAGCGACCTGGCGTTGAAACGGTCGGAGACGTACCCGGCGATGATGCCCCCCGCGACGCCGCCGATGTCGAAGAGCGTGGACAGCTCGCCAGCCTTGGCGGCGGTGAGATACTCCCCGCCAATCTCGGTGCGCTCGATGTAGAACGGGAGCCAGTACAGGAACGTGTACGCCACCAGTTTGGTGAAGAAGAGGCACAGCGAGAAGGTGACGACGCCCGGGATCTTGAGCGCCGCCGCGAACCCCGCCGCCTGGGGCTTGCGCCTCTGCTGCGCACCCTCGATCGCGGGGTTCAGCGCGTCACCGTTGGATGATGCCATGATGCCCCCTTCTCCCTTGGACGCGTCGCCCGCGGTGCCCGCCGGGGACTGGTAGCCCGCGTCCTCGGGCGACACCACGAGCCAGCCGTGCACCAGGAGCCCGACGGCGACGGTGAGCAGGCCGTTGACGGTGAACGCCGCGCTCCAGTCGCCGTACCTGAGCATCCTGGACGCGATGAGCGAACCGACGATGTTTCCGACGGACGTGTGCGCGTTCCACACGCCCATGATGAGCCCCCTCTTGCTCTTGCCGAACCAGTTGCCCATGATGGACACCACCGACGGCCACCCCGTGCTCTGGAACAATCCCGCGCACACCTGCACGAAGATGAAGTAGAACATGTCGTGCCTCTCCCACGCCCTCGCCATGCCGAACATACACACGAACACTCCGCTCCCGATCATGCCGTACGTCAAAAACACCCTCAGGTCCATGCTGTCGCCGATGTGACCCGAGAAGAACATGCCGATGCTGTACGAGGCGAGGAACGCGACGTCGGTCTGGCCCAGCAGGCGGTTGCCGTCGGGGCCGTTGAAGGGCGCCCAGCCCCGCTCACCCAGCGCCCTCTGCTCCTCCGTGGGGTTCAGCACCGACTTGACGATGGACGGGGGCTTGCGGCTGGCGTGGTACATCATGTAGGACAGGAACGTGATGACCAACACGGTCATCCTGTACTGCGACTCCGTCAGGTTCCTGCCGCCGCGCGCGGCGACGAAGCGCGCCATGGCTGGGGGCAGGCGCGAGGAAGTGGACCTGAACTTCTCCATCGCGCTAGCGTGGGACCCGTCGGTATCAGCCGCGGTATCAGCGATGACAAACGGTCGCCGCGAAGCCCCGATCGCGCGCCGGACCCAGTGCCCCCCATCTTCGCAGCGTTGTGGACGCGGTTCGACCACGAACGTTGGCAGTCAACTTCGAATCTGTCCTGGACTCCATACACGGACATGGTCCATACATTTTGAACCATCGTTTCTTGAGTTAACCGTGATCCGGAAATAAAACCGTGAGAAGCATCTCCAAGTTATCCACACGACGGAAAAGGACGCCGCCTTTACCCCCGGGGGTCAGTTGCCACCGGGCTCGCACCTAGTGCCTTCACCAAGCGCAACTATTGAGATGGCCTCGGCCGCTCTTTCCGCCCCTAACTTCGTCCGCGCGGCGCCCGTGGGCAGGGTCGGCGCGCGCCGCGCCGCCAGGCCCGTCCGCGGCGTCGTGGCGGTCCGCGCCGAGACTGGCGAGAAGCAGGTTGCGGGCCTGACGCCGTGCGGGAAGTACCAGGAGCTGTGCAAGGCTGAAATCCCGACCAAGATTCCCAGGTGAGCGTCCATTCGACGTATCGTCAACCTAATCGAACGGCGGGAACGTCGACGCGTCCCGCCTGCCGCGATCGCGGCCGCCCGCGCGCGCGTTTCCGATCGCACTCACCGACGATTCGAGAGCATTCATCTCTTCATGATGATTAACCTTTCGCCGATTTCCCCTAACCTTACCCCTCTGCTCAGGCACGACTTCCTCAAGCAGATGTACCGCTACATGGTCATCAGCTTCGGCGACAATGGCCTCGCGTCCTACGGCAAGCGCATGGAAGTCGAACTCGTGGACGGCGAGGATGGCCTGACCAACGGGATGTGCGTGAGCATGTACGGCCTCAAAGGTGAGTTGACTCGCCGCGGACCCGCGCCGCCGCCCTCCTCGCGCACCGCCCGACACGACATCCGAGGCTGACGACAACGGCGATGAATGCTATTAACTCTCTTACCGACTCCCTCCCGAATGAACTTTCGGGCCACTTGGGGAATATTTGTTCGCTTATTACACACCTGAGCCGCGCGCGGCGCCAGCCCCGGATGTAAATTTTTGTTCCTTTTCTTTGTCGCGGCGGGGTTCGCCCTTTCTTTAACCCCGATCCAGATCGCTGACCGAACGCACGTTCATCCCTCACACACGCACACACACACACACAGACGGCGCCGAGGTTTTGATCTGCGAGCTGTACTGCGAGATGGACACCGAGATGGTCCCGTCGTACGACACCCTCATGCCGTCGCAGGATGGCGAGATCATCAAGTCCAACCGCAGCGGCAAGGATGAGTTCGTCAAGGGCAGGTTCTTCGTGATTCGCAGGCCGGTGCCCATCGACGAGAGCGCCAACCCGGCGCTCAAGCAGATGATCAAGGACATGACCCTCGCCATCAACAAGTACTACGCCTTCGGCTCGTGCTTCTCGGAGGACGACACCTAATCGATTCAGCGGGTCATTCGGGAGAAGAAGAGAGAGGGTACGGGAGAGTCGAAGCGGCGAGGAGGATGCGGGTTGTTTATTAGCTCTCGGTGCATGCATAGCGTGTGAATATTACGAAAAAGAACACGACAAGAGGAAAGGGCCGAAGGCGCGGACTCCAGACTACAACCCCTTCAGTTGCGTTGAAAACTAGGTCAAAGCTAAGTTTCGCGAGTCTACTACGTTAACATCGCGCGGGCGAAGGCACGCCGCCGTTCCTCGCTCGCGTCTAAGAGTAAGGCACGTGCGCCCGAGGGTTCGCACGACCCGATGCCGCCTCATGTCTTCGGCGGGTCCACCGGGTATCCCCGCATCCGTTTCACCACATCCACCAGAGCCTTGAATGAGTAAGGCTCGTTCTGCGCCAGGTCGGCGAGCATCTTCCGGTTGAGCTGGATGTTCTCATCCTTCAGCCCGCTGATGAACTCGCCGTATCCGATGCCGTGCTCCCTGACACCCGCGTTGATCTGCTGGATCCACAGCCCGCGAAAGTCCCTCTTCTTCGCCTTTCGATCCCTGTACGTGTACTGCAGCGCCTTCTCCACCCGGTTCCTCGCGATCCTGATGGTGTTCTTGGCCCGACCCCTGAAACCCTTTGCGAGCTTGAAGATCTTCTCCGCCTTCATAATTCGCGCCCGATCCGCCCAGATGCGGGAACCTTTGCCCGATGCGCCCGAGAGTGAATGGAGAACGGCGGGGCGATTCCACACGGTTGATTCTGGTTGGTTCACTCAACGAACGCAGATTAACGAACGCTGGGCAATATTCATGTAAACAGTATTTAGTCAACTACTCTGAACTTATAATGTGTTGACACACACACAATGTTTCACATTTGATGGGAAATGTAGATCTCGCAGGTGTATTCATGGTTACCGAGGTGTCGAATTTTGTAGGGCTTTGATGGTCTCCCACCTCTTTTACCCCGACTTCACCGCAGACTAGCCCTTTTCAACGAGCGTCACGTACGCAAAGGGGACAAGGGAGACACCATGGGTGAGTTCACGACCATGCACGACCTCTTCGTATCATGCGTCGTACCGCCCGTCGAACGCGCGCGTCGCGCCGCGGTCTTTGCCCGGACCGCCCGACGGGATCACGGCTGCCGTAAACCCTTCCTTCCCTGCGAGACGCTAAATTCCGTCCCCATCTCCCTCTCCTCCCTCAGGTATCTCTCGCGACTCTCTCCACAAGCGCCGGCTCACCGGTGGCAAGCAGAAGCCCTGGCGCAAGAAGCGCAAGTGAGTACATCCCCCGCACGAAATCGCGTCGGCGTGGAGCGTTCGGGACCGGTTTCCGGACCTTCCACCCATGCGCGGAGGTTTATTTTGGTTTTTAGGGTTCTGGGGAAAAAAAGCCGATGGCGGACCCGGCGAGGCGCGGGATCTCGCGCGCCGACCCGCGGGACTCCGGTCCCCGGTCCCCGCATGACCACTCGATACATATGCACCCCATCCATCGCATCGGAACTGACCGCGCCGTCCCCCCCCGCCCCGTCACCCATCAGGTACGAGCTCGGCCGTCAGCCCGCCAACACCAAGCTCTCCTCCCACGTGGATGTGCGCGTGGTGCGCTGCCGCGGCGGCAACAAGAAGTTCCGCGCGCTCCGCCTGGACCACGGTAACTTCTCCTGGGGTTCCGAGAACGTCACCAGGAAGGCCCGCATCCTCGACGTGTGCTACAACGCGTCTAACAACGAGCTCGTGCGCACCAAGACTCTGGTGAAGGGCGCGGTGATTGCGATCGACGCCTCCGAGTTTCGCTCCTGGTACCAGCAGCACTACGGCAAGAAGATCGGCATCAAGGTGAAGGACGGCGTCAAGGTTGAGAGCGAGGACATCGACGAGAAGCGCAGCAAGAGCCTGACCCAGAAGCTCAACAAGCGCAACAAGGGCCACGTCGTCGCCGCGAACATTGAGCAGCAGTTCACCACCGGCCGCGTCTACGCGCTCGTCACCTCCCGCCCTGGCCAGTGCGGCAGGTGCGACGGCTACATCCTCGAGGGTAAGGAGCTTGACTTCTACATCAAGAAGATGCAGAAGAAGAAGGGCAAGCACGGCGACGCCGCCACCGCGTAATTTGTTCGCGGCGAAGTGGAGTTGTGGAAGTACTTTAGATGTTTCCGTGATTAATCCATCGGAGATGTGACTTTACAACACCGCGCCCCGCCGGTTCTCGCAACCTTTCCCGGTGAACGACGACGGTGGCGATACTCTCGAATGAAGACGCCGGTCGTCAACCCTCTCCCGTCGCGACTTCCCCTTCCACTCTTGGACCCTCGCGAGCCACATCAAGATAAAATCAACTTTCATCTTTGGACCATTCCGACACGCGCTATGGCGCGTCTGATCCATCGCTCTATCGGCGTCGGTCAAACCGCCAGGCTATCCACGCGCTTTGGCATCCATCCGAGCGGCCGTTCCTCCGTCGCGGTCGTCGCGGCCATGTCGCAATCGCACGCCTCCGAGAAGGACGTCATCGTCATAGGGAACGGGCCGATCGGCTCGGCAGTGGCCAGGCACGTCGCCGAGGATGGATACAGCGTCCTCGTCGTCGACGGCGGAAATCGTCTCACGTCCGCATCGGACGATATGGGCAGGATCGTTAGGCCGTTGGACGCGGAGGGTCGCGAGCGATGGACGCGGTGGAACGTGGAGTCCATCGAAGCCTTCGGCGACATCGAGACGCGTTCGGGCGTCGACTTCTTCCAGCGCTGCGGCTCCCTGGCTTGCGGAACGGGCGCCTTCGTCGAGCGACCCGCGCGCCTGCTGGAGCAGAACGGCGTCCCCCACGCGCGCCTCAAGTCCGGCGCGGACGTCACCCGACGGTTTCCCTTCCTCTCGGTTCCGGCGACGCACGTGGGCGTCGTCGACGACGTCGGCGGGTTCGTCGATCCGGGCGCCATGATCCGCGCGCAGAACGCGCTCACGGTGGAATCGGGGCGAGGCGACGTGCGCGCGGGCGTGGTGACGCGCGTCGAGGTGGTCGGCGGCGTCGAGGCGGACGGCGGCGGCGAGGCGGGCGGCGTCGAGACGGGTTCGCCGCGGCGGGTGCGCGTCACCACGGAGGAGGGCGACGCGTTCGTGGGTTCGGCGGCGGTGGTGACCGGCGGGGCGTACACCGCGTGGCTCGTTCGCTCGTCCGGACTGAGCCGGGACGAGGCGAAACCGGGGCGGACGATGACGACGCCGCGCGCGAGCCCGGACGCGAGCTCGGGGCTGGCGCGCGTGCGCGTCTCGAGGCGTACCGTCCTTCTCGCGGAGGTGACAGAGGCGACGGCGAAGGGGCCGCTGGGCGCCATGCCCACGGTCAAGTACCAGTTCGCGCCGGCGCCGAGGGACGACGGGGGATCGTCGCAGTCCAGGAACGAGGCGATGAGCGTGTACGTCCTACCCCCGATATGGTACCCCGACGGAGTGCTGGGCTTGGAACCCGGGTGGTACGTGAAGATTGGGGGCGGCGCAAACGATTTCTTCGACGAGGACCGCGCGGACGATGCCGTCGCCGACCTCGACGAGTGGATGAGATCGGACGGTGACGACTCGGTGGCGGACAGGCTCCACGACGTGCTCGTTGCGCTCATGCCGGACACCAACTTCCTCAGCGTCCAGAGCAAGGCGTGCGTGACCACCTGCAGCGACGACGGCGAGTTACAGTGCGAGGCTCTCGGGGATGGCGGCGTCGTGCTGGCGGTGACGGGTTGCCAGGGGAAAGCGGCGGGGCCCGCGGACGCGATCGGGCGGGCGGTGGCGAGCGAGGTTGCGGCGAGGCTCGGTGCGTAGGTTTTGCTGGCGTCTGGCATTTTAATTATTAAACATCGAACTCATCAGATGAACCTTCTAGAATCACGACTTCTCTATGTACATTGTTACTGCGCGGGTGGCGCCTGCGGGGGAGGAGCAGCCTCGGCGGGAGGCGCCTCCGCCGCGGGCGCCGCCGCGGGCGCCGCGGTGGCGGCGGGAACCTCCGGCACCGGGGGAGGCGGCAGCGGCGCCACCCTCTCCGCGCGCAGCACCACAGACGCGCGGTCCATCACGGTGTAGACGTTCGAGGCAAGCGAGGGCCTGATCATAGCCTCCGCCGCCGCCTTGGACTGCGCGGGGATGTCGTCGGCGTCGAGGAAATCGTACGGGGGCTGCAGGGCCGAGTCGGCCACCATCCTCCACGCGCATCCATCGGGGGGATTTGGGAGCACAACCTTGGCCGGGAGGTGGTGCGCGTTGAAGGCGACGTAAAGAGTCTCGGAGTTCTCGGCACCGGCCTCATGGCTCTTGACGGTAAACGCCACGAAGCGGCTCGTCTCGTCCCACATGGGCTGGTCGGGCTCGTGTCCGTGCCACTTGATGTTGTTTTCGTTGGGGAATTCGCTCAGGCGGAGCGCGGGCTGCCTCGCCTTGAACGCGCGCATGAGGCGCATAAAGCGGCTCAAGCCGGCGTTCTTGACCGGGTCCTTCGCGATGCCCCAGTCCATCCAGTTCATCTCGTTGTCGTGGCAGTACGTGTTGTTGTTACCCCCCTTGGTGTGACCGTACTCGTCGCCCATGTAAATCATGGGAACGCCCTGCGCGACGAAGAGCGCCGTGAAAAAGTTGCGCATCTGGCGGTCGCGAAGCATTTTCGCAACGGGGGTGGCGTTGATGCCGTCCTCGTGGGGGCCGAGGCCGCAGTTCCAGCTCAGGTTAGACTCCTCGCCGTCCTGGTTGTCCTCACCGTTCGCCTCGTTATGCTTCTCGTTGTATGACACCAGGTCTCGGAGGGTGAAGCCGTCGTGGCAGGTGATGAAGTTGACGGTGTGATGCGGCTTTCGGCCACCCTGCGAGTAGAGGGTGGGGGATCCGCAGAGGCACTCGGCGAAGATGCCCGCGTAGCCGTCGAAACCGCGGATGAAGTTGCGGGTATCATCCCTGAACCTTCCGTTCCACTCAGCCCACTTGCCGTAGTGTGGGAAGTTGCCAACCTGGTAAAGGCCGCCGGCATCCCAAGCCTCAGCGATGAGCTTGACCTTGCCGAGTATGGGGTCGTTGGAGATGGCGGCAATCAGGGGAGGATCAGGGAGGGCCTCGCCGACGCCGATCTCGTTGTTTTCCATGCCGGTGCCGGGGTGACCCTCGTCGTTGGGCGTCTGCCAGTTGGACGGCGCGCGGGTCAGGATGGAAGCGAGGTCGAACCTGAAACCGTCGATGTGGTACTCGGTGACCCAGTACTTGAGGCAGTCGCAGATGAACTCCCTCACCAACGGATGGTTGCAGTTGAAGGTGTTGCCGCAGCCGGAGTAGTTGTAGAACTGACCCTCGGGGGCGACCATGTAGTAGGTGCGGTTATCGAGGCCGCGGAACGAGAGCGAGAGGCCGCGCTCGTTACCCTCGGCGGTGTGATTGAACACCACGTCGAGGATCACCTCGATGCCGTTCCTGTGGCACTCCTTGACAAGGGTCTTGAACTCCCTGTTCGCCGCCCTACCGCAGTCGTCGCCTGCGGACTTGGCGTACAGCTGCTTCGGGGAGAAGAAGTTGACGGTGGAGTACCCCCAGAAGTTGTACCGCATCTCGCCCGTCACCGGGTTCGGGGTGTAGTACTCGAGCTCGTTGAACTCGTGAATCGGGAGAAGCTCGAGGGCGTTGAAACCCATGCGCTTGAAGTAAGGGAGCTTGGGGATGATGTCATCGTAGGTACCGCCTCCCTCCTGCGCGGTGAGACCGCGGACGTGGCACTCGTAGACGCAGAGCTCCGACAGGTCGTACTTGGGGCTGGTCACGCCCTCCCAATCAAAGTTGTCCTGCCTGGAGGGAACCGCGCCCGCATACTGAGGCCAGCACTCCTCTCCGACCTGGCACATCGCGGACTGCTCGCCGTACTTCTTGCGATCACCGGAGAGCACGGCCTTGGCGTAGGGATCGAGCAGGATGTTCTCCCAGTCAAAGTGGTGACCCTTGTGCTGGTCCTTCTGCCCGTTGATGCGGTAGCCGTACAGCATCTGGTCGCTCGCCTTGGGCAGGTGGATGTGCCAGGTGTTGCCGGTGCGGTTGGTGGTGGGATCGAGGGGGATCTCCACGGTGGGCTCCTTACCAGCCTTGAGGTCCTCGGGCTTCCAGATGCAGAGGTGAACGCCAAGGCACTCGGGCGCGGCGTACACGGCAAAGTTGACGCCATCCGCGGAGAGCGTCGCGCCCATGGGCTGCGCCGTGCCCGCGGTGGGCATGTCGAACAGGCCGGGGTAGGGCTTCTGCGTGAGTGGCGGCGGGGTGGGAACCGCGGGCTCGGCGGGAACCGCGGCGGCGACGGGCTCGGCGGGCGCGGCGGGGGCGGGCTCGGCGGGCGGAGCCGCGGCTTCCTGGGGCGGTGGCGCGGCAGCCTGGGGCATGGGCTGTGGGGGCTGCTGCTGCGCGAGCGCCTCGGCCTCGGACATGTCCTGGTTGGGCGGCTGCACGGCGTGCGAAATGATCGAGCGACGCGAGGATATCGCGACCCTGCTCTTGACGCTCTTAGCCTGCGAACGCGGGGGTTGGGGAAAGGGGAGGGGCACGTTCTTGAGAATTGGGCCTCGAACAGGCGGATTTTCGCGGGCGCGGGGTAATCGGCGCCAGGTTTCGATCGCGCGGGGTTCGCGAAGCGGACGGGTTGAGGCTCACCTGGACGCGGTGTTGACCGAGGGCGACCTTCCGACCTCCCATGATCGCGCGCGGCCGCGCGAGCGCCGCGGGGGCGACTAGGCGAACGGTTTGACATTGCGCCAACATGGTGTGATCTCCCCGGTTTTTTTCTCAGGGGGGATTACGTTTGGCGTTCCCTTGAGGTTACGCGAGTTGCTACGCGCGGGGATCGACCGTATTCGAGTGCCGCACAATCTGCCGCGGTACACGAGCAAACTTTACACCCGCACTTGCGTGCGCGCGCAGTGAAGCCGCGGAGTTAAAGGTAAAATTGCACGCTTCTTGCCGGATAAGGGAAAAAGCCCTTTTTGTTGAGTCGGACCGGCATTTTTTTAATTGGAGGTTTACGAACCCTTGTCCGGAACCCCACAAACGCGGCAAAATAACAATTTCTGAAACCCTGGTTCGCTTTTTGGCCTCGGGGTGCGTGACTAGGAGACATGTCAGCGAATCCTGCTCAAAAAGAAAATCCTCGGAATTCTCGCTTTTCCAACCTCGACGCACGCGAGGAAAAAATAGCAAATGCGAATTGGAGCAAAAACTTCAGCCGTCCGAACGCTCCCTAGCCGTCCGCCCCAACTGGAATGATGTTAGGGGGCCATCATCAAGCACAGTCCCTGGTCTTTCAACCTTGGGAGCGATGCAGACTTCCGGCTCAGACTAGGGAGTCATAGCTCTTCTTCCGACATGAGAAGCTTGTCAGTATTTGGAGAATACTGATTAGGGTGTATCTACTGTAGAAATGAATCCTGTTCAAGTACAGTCGATACGAAATGTGGGACAAATTCATTTATATGCCCCAAAACGAGTCGTACCCTCGCGGCTTATGGGTCGCTTTGCATTCGAAGCAGCGGAAGATCGGCACCGGATGACGGATCTCACTCTCGGGAAAACCCGGAAGGCTAGGGTAATCCCGGTGCGCATCGACACAACTCGCGGCTCACCACGCTCCGAACCTCAAAGAGAGACATGTCAGCCACCGCCGCGATTCACACCGGTCGCATCACCCTCGGAGCGCCCGCCCGCGTCGCGGTGAGCTCCTCCCCGAGCCCGTCTCCCCTGCTCGATCCAACCATCTTCCGATCGATTGTCATTGTCGATTCGCTTCGTCCCATCGTCGACTGACCCATGCATTGCGCCCCGTCCTCGATCGCAGCAGACCAGACGCCATGCTAAGCCCGCGCGCCACAGTCGCATCGTCGCCAGAGCCGCGGATGAGCGCGCAAAGCTCCCAAAGGACTACACCTTCCACTCCCCCGGCAGCGTCCAGGAGACTGACGACGCGGTGGTGTTCGCGCATCAGACCCCGGAGGAGGCGGGGAAGTGGAAGGACTCGTCCGTGTTCCACGTGGGCGACGGCTCCTCTGATCCCGTCCGTTTGGGTGTGGTCATCGGCGAGTTCCACAACAGGCTCATGGACAGGATGCTGGAGGACGCGAGGGTGAGCGCGGCGGCCATGGGTGGGACCATCGACCAGGTGGTGTGGGTCCCGGGCACGTATGAGGCGCCTCTGGTGGTGGAGCGCATGCTCGAAGACGACGCCCTAGATGCGGTGTGCGTGGTGGGGTACATCGAGAAGGGATCTACGCTGCACGGTCAGGAGATGGGCGCCACCTGCTCGCTCATTTTCAAGCAGCTCGAGCTCGAGTACGGCAAGCCTGTGGGCATGGGCATCATCGGACCGGGAGCCACTGCAGAGCAGGCGGAGGGACGCGTGGCTTACGCGGGCAACGCGATCCGCGCCTCAATCCGTATGGCCAGGTACATGGCCAAAAAATGAGCGCTCGTGTCGTATTAATATCAACCCAAACACGTCTTTCAGAGCCTCCCCGCGGGCAGCTCGACCAGGACGCAACCCTCGTGCACAGCGATTCCCAACTCCTCGCATCGAGAGCTGAGCTCCTTCGACCCGGCTCCGGGCTGGACGAAAAGGTTGCGTATCCCAAGCGCGGCCATCTGCTCCACGACGTCCATGCCCATCGTCGGGTTCACCACCAGATCCACGCACTCCACAGACTCAGGTTCCGGGAGGTCCTTAAGCGAACTGAACTCGGCCGGGGGCTTATTGTAAGGGTTCACGCGGAAGACCTCCTTCCCGTGACTCCTGAGCCTCTCAGTGAGCTGCCCGACTACGGGGTTCTTGCCGTGGTTGCCCACCACGGCCCAAACCTTCTTCTTGAGCATCGCGGACCCGTCACTCGCCGCCATGCCCGCGGTCACCCGGAACACGGTTGCGCTCATCGGGTGTGACGATTGACAAGACAGGATACCGACGCAATAAAACCTTTCGTCCTACGCTCGGGATACACTCGCCGTCGGCGACGAGGGGTGGACAAACGGCGTTCGCGGCGGGTCCGGGAAGACCCAGACGCGCGGATCGTTACATCTGGGACACATGAGGCGCGCGCTGGTCGCCGCGGGGAAGCAGCTGACGCGTTGCCAAGCGCTCGTCGAGGCGTCGCCCGCGCAACATCGGGGATGGGGTAGCTCGAGCGCGGGGGAGTGGACGACATCGCGACGTCTCGGGTGGTTCCGCGAGGGTTGGGGACGATATATATCCACGCCCTCGCGCGATTGGTCCCTCGACGAAGCGTCCGAACGCCGTCGCCCGTTCGCGAGCATCGGCGTCGAGGCGTCCGCTCCGACGCGGGTCGGCATCCCATCGATCGATGGCGCGAGGGGGTACTCCGTCTCCCCGCCGACGAGGAGGGGCGGAGACGCGTCCGATCGCGTCGACGTCACCGCGCGCGAGACGAACGATGTCGATGCGGATCGGGTGAACTCCGGCGATGCCGCGTCCGTGTCGTCGCGCGGCGACGGGTTCGCGCGCGCCCCCGAGGCTGAGCGCACGTGGGTCGACGAGACGCTGCCGCCCTTCGCGGTGCCTTACGCCAAGCTGGTGCGATTGGACCGACCCGCGGGAGTGTACCTGCTCGCGTGGCCGTGCCTGTGGTCTATCGCACTCGCCGCCCCGCCGGGGTGTCAGCCCGACCCGTACCTGTCGGCGCTGTTCTGCGCGGGCGCGTTCCTGCTGCGGGGCGCGGGGTGCACCGTGAACGACCTCTGGGACAGGGACATAGACAAACTCGTGGCTCGAACCAGGAACAGGCCGATCGCGTCCGGGGCCGTGTCGCCGACCGCCGCGCTGGTGTTTCTGGCCGCCCAGCTCGGCGCGGGCGCGGGGATCCTGCTCCAGCTCAACGATTTCAGCAAGGCGCTCGGCGCCTCTTCGCTCGCGCTGGTGGCGGCGTATCCGGCGATGAAGAGACTCACCCATTGGCCTCAGGCGTTCCTGGGCCTCACGTTTAACTGGGGCGCGCTGCTAGGATACGCCGCCGTTCACGGCACCCTCAACCCGGCGGTATGCGCGCCGTTGTACGCCAGCGGGGTGTTCTGGACGCTGCTTTACGACACCGTGTACGCGCATCAGGACAAGGACGACGATAAAAAGATCGGCGTCAAGTCCACGGCGCTGCGCCTGCAGGAGATGGCCGGGGGACGCGCGGAGGACACGAAGAAGTACCTGGCCGCGTTCGGCGCCGCGTCCACCGCGGGTCTGTGCGCGGCCGGTCACGCGGCGGGCGTCGGGCCGGCGTTTTATCTCGGCGCATTAGCGTCGGCGGCGCACCTAGGGTGGCAAGTTTGGGACGTCAACCTGGATGACGGCGAGGACTGCGCGGCTAAGTTCAGGAGCAACGGGACGCAGTACGGGGCGATCGTCTTCGCGGCGTGCGTCGCAGGGAAGCTGACGGGATACTGAGGGGGCTCCGAGGGGGGTCGGGGCTCCGAGGTGGGTCGGTGCTTTGAGTGAGGGAGTCAGTCGGTCCGGGCGTCGACGACGGGGTGCTTATTTTTTGACAGACTGGTTGTTTTACACGGCGACTCTGACGCCTATTGCTGGTCGATCGCCTTGTCGTTCGGCCCGATGTTCGAACGATGCACACCGACGTTCTTGATGGACTCGAGATACGCCTTCACCTCCTGCGTGATGAAAAGGAGGGCGAGCGATGTGTCAGTCGACGCGGCGGGAGGAACGCGGGTTGGTGATGTTAAAATATCTCGGGCACGGGGTCATCGTTCGAAGGGGCGAGTCGGCTCACCTCCTTGCAGTTCTGGTAATGGTTCACGCCCTCCAGCTTGTAGCACTCCTGAACTCGCTCGCGAAGCAGCTGCGGTCGAATGGGTGAAGGGGAATCGCGTCAGCCGAAGGCGCTGAGGTCGGGCCAGCGTAGCCTAGGGTTTATTTCAGATGTGCGTTCCAGCGTGGCAGGGGAGTTATGCGTCGCCTCGGGCGCTCACCTTGGCGGTCTCGATCTTCACCATCTTCTCGCGAACCACGTGCTCTCTCTGAGCGATGGCCGCGACCTTGTCAGCGAGTGGGTCGGACGGGTCGAAGTTCTCGGGCGCCCCCGGGAAGTTGGCAGCCTCTCCGTAGAATTGCTTCGCCATCGGTGGATTTCTCTGAGAACGGACCGATCTATCTAACCGCGCGGGGTGCGGGTGCAGTGGGCGAGGGTTCCTCGGCGGGTTCGAGATGCGCTCGGCAAGGACCTCGGAGGAGAGTTCTCGACGGAGTACGAGCCACGCGCGCGCTCCTCGTTCTGAACCCGACCTTCGATCCGCTCGGGGGTTCGTGCTGCAAATAGGTCGCACAGGACCTCAGCTGCTCAGT
>MDTE01036932.1_pt1 | contig 17565 bp, 14 predicted proteins | sample 811231 | NCBI WGS metagenome assembly MDTE01 (sample SAMN05326651, study PRJNA326480) | marine metagenome | isolation source: seawater | place: Indian Ocean: Red Sea | collected 2010
ACTCAGAATCCAGATCAATGACCCCGTCAATGGTGGGGGGTTCGGGCAAGGGCAGCGAGTAGCGGGTTTTTGTGGGATCGAGGGATTCCGCGAAGCCGGCAAGCGGGCCGCTCATCGCGAAGAGGAAGAGGGTGAATCTCAGTCGAATACTCATGTTACAGGGGAAGTTCTAAGGTCTATTGGTTGCTCGTCTAATCACGACCGGCACCGGAGAAGACTCCGGGGTTCTAGGGATCATCCGAGTAGGCGTGGTCTGACTTCAAAAGGCAAGCATATTCCACGATGGTTGCTGGCAACGATTCGGGACTTCGGCTTTGAAGCATTGGCCAATGACGCCATTTGTTAGATGGAAGTTTTCTAACTTCTCGTTGATGGAGGTGGATGCCAGCTGGGTCGATCATGAAGTGGATGGAAGATACTTTCTGCGGGAACTTGCCTTGGGGAGTGATCCGCGACGATTTGACAAGGGAAAGGGATATGGATTCCCCTTCGATCCCAATCGTGGGCAGGGGGTGATCCAAGTCGACCTTCAGAAGGGATTGGACCCTCTGGCTGGGATGATTTCCGGAACCTCCGATTTGGCCTCGACCTCCCGTTGTCTCAGGTGGGTGTGGTTCGGGGATGAAACGAGTTTCGAGCCGGCGCCTTCGGGGATGGTAAGAGGTTATTTCGAGTGCGGCTCGACCACGGTCAGTTCTCGCGCCTGGCGGGGCGTCCCATCTAGCGGCTGGGTTGCCCATGCTCCAAGGCTGCGATCCGAGGAGCCCCTCTTGATGGCGGCCCGTGCGACCTAGTGCGTCATTAGGTGGAGGATTCCTCAGGCTGTTGGGACGCGAGCGATGGGCTCTCCCTCTCGCCTTAATCGGAGGCATTTCGCGAGGGATGGTTGGCGAAAGGGTTTGCGTTGCAATCAATGACCCATTGATTCCCAAAGAGGATGCGCTTGTTTCGATTCAGTTTCAGGTTGATTTTATTCTTCGAGGGGAGCTTAGTGGGGGGGATTCTACGTCTGGGAGAAGAGCTTTGTCTTGACGAGCGTATCTTGAACCGATGATGAAACGAATGGTTTGCTTGGGAGGTCTGTTTGCCCTGCTGGGAACGAGCTGGGCGCAGTTGGTGATTTCGGGGAACGAGAACAAAATCGATCTCACTTCGGGAACGCCGGAGGTGGTTCCAGGGGCCGAGGCCGATTCGCTGTCTCTAATCGATTTCTCTGATTTTCCGCCTAAGGTCGATCATCTTTACGGTATTGCCAATTCGGTCATTGGGCCCCCGTCCAACATCGCCATTTCTCCTGACGGGGAGCTCGCCTTGATCGCCAATTCGCTAAAGATTGACCCTGACGATCCCACCCAATACGTGCCGGAGGATCACGTTCACGTGCTTGACTTGGCCGCCAGTCCCCCTCGGGTGATGACGGTGAAGGCTGATTTGCAGCCTTCCGGCCTGAGTATTTCGGCCGATGGTTCCTATGCCTTGGTGGCGAACCGGGCTGCGGGGACGGTGTCAGTTCTCCACATCGAGGGAAAATCGGTGTCCCTCGCCCAAAATGTGACCGTCTGTGCTCCCGAGTTGAATGTCTCCGATGTGGCGATCCACCCGAACGGTCATCTGGCCCTGGCCAGCGTGCAACAAGGGGGATATCTGGCGGTCCTGGCGATCGACAAGGGCGAAGTCCAATTGACCGATCGCAAGATCTCGGTTTACGGAAAGCCCTACCGGGTGGTGATTACCCCGGATGGGGAGGTCGGTCTGACGGCGGGACAAGGATTTGGCAGTGCAATCGACTCCGATGCCTTGACGGTGGTGGACTTAGAATCAGATCCCATTCGGAGTGTCAATTATTTGGCAATCGGTGCGGTGCCGGAATCCATCGAGGTGAGTCCGGATGGCAAGTTGATCGCGGCGGTCCTGATGGCTGGGTCGAATCTGCCTCCAGGAGATCCCCATCGAACGGATGCCGGATCCGTTGTCCTGATGTCTCGGAAGGGGACGAGTGTGGAAATCGAGCAAACGGTGCCAGTGGGTCCCATTCCAGAGGGCGTTGCGTTTACCTCTGACGGGGATTATCTGCTGGTGCAAAGTCACCCTGCTCGGGCGATCTGGGTGTTTGAGGTCAAGCGCCGCCGGTTGCAGGATACCGGGTTGAGGATTGAGGTTCCGGGGATGCCTTCTTCGTTGCGGGCTGCTCCGGCGGGCTTGGAAGAACCGAAGGCTTGGTTTTCTCGAGGACAAAAAGATGAACCGTAGAGATGCTTTGAGGGGGATGGGGCTTGGTGCGGCCGGTACCCTGGCGGCTTTGGCGAAGCCCAATGACGCGTTGGCGCAAACCTACGCCAGCGCCACGCGCGGATTAGCGCCGCTCAAAATCACCAAGGTCCGGGCGATCAAGACGCGGCCGCAGGGTGCTCGACTGGTCGTGGTCAAGGTGGAGACGAGTGAACCCGGCCTCTACGGAATTGGATGCGCTACCTACAACCAACGTCCCCTTCCTGTGGTGACGGCGGTCGATGAGTATCTCGATCCCTTTGCTCGCGGTCGTGATGTCGACAACATCGAAGATCTTTGGCAGAACGCCTACACGAGTTCCTACTGGCGAAATGGACCCGTTCTGAATAACGCGCTGAGTGGGCTCGATATGGCGCTGTGGGATATCAAGGGGAAGCGGGCCAACATGCCGGTCTACCAGTTGCTCGGAGGGAAGTGCCGCTTCGCAGCCGATTGCTATTCGCATGCCCGTGGGCGGGATTTCAAGGAACTCGAGGAGAGTGTCAAATCGAAGATGGAACAGGGGTTCCGTCATGTTCGAATTCAACTAGGAGGGTATGGGGCTGGACACTTGTCGACCGGGGCGAGTTTTAAGGAGGCGGGATTTGGTTCGCCGGTGGACTCGCGAATGGACTCGTTACCCTACCTCAAGGCGATCCCGAAAATGTTTGAGCATATTCGTTCGACCTGTGGCGAGGACATCGAGCTGTTACACGACATTCATGAACGCATTGAGCCTATCGAGGCGGTGCGGCTTTTGAAGCAATTGGAGGCCTATCGGCCGTTCTTTATCGAAGATCCATTGGCTCCCGAGTCGAATGAGTTCTTTACCTACCTTCGACAACAGACCTCCGTTCCCATCGCCATGGGAGAGCTGTTCAATAACCCCCACGAGTGGGTGAACTTGATCTCTCGCCGATTGATTGACTTTATCCGAGTTCACATCACTCAGACGGGGGGATTCAGTGTGGCCCGGAAGATCGCCACTCTGGCGGAGTTCTTCGATGTGCGGTCGGCTTGGCATGGACCGGGGGATCTCAGTCCGGTGGGGCATGCTGCCAATGCCCACCTCGATTTGGTGATTCGAAATTTTGGAATTCAAGAAAGTGTCAACTTTAACGAGGCCATGCGTGAGGTGTTCCCCGGGGCGCCGACGATGAAGAATGGCTTCATGTATGTTAATGAGGCGCCCGGGTTCGGAGTGGATCTCGACGAAGAGAAGGCGAAGAAGTATCCTTTTCCGGACCATCCAGGCTATTGGACACCGGTGCGGCGTCGTGATGGGACGGCCGTCCGGCCTTAGTGGGAGAAGCGAATGAAAACGATGAAACCGATCGGTTGGGGAATTGGGGTTCTCTTGGTGGGACTCTTGATGGTGGGTTCTGTGGGGTGTGGGTCGGGCACTTCTTCGGGGGAGGGCGCCGCAGGGCAAGGTGTTGGTTTTCCATCTAAAACGATCACTGTCATCTGTCCCTGGGCGGCGGGAGGGGGAACCGATCGAGTGTCCCGTTTCCTGGCGGATCAACTGGAACGGAAACTGGGGAAGCCGAGCGTGGTTCAGAACAAGACCGGAGGCAGCGGTGCGGTCGGGCATGCCGCTGGCGCGACGGCTCGGCCCGACGGGCATACCCTCTTGATGGGGACCTTTGAGCTCAGCACCATGCATTGGATGGGAATCACCCCACTGACTTTTGCCGACTATCAGCCCTTGATGCAGGTGAATGCGGATGCGGCCGCCATCTTCGTAAGGAAGGATGCGCCCTGGGAGAATCTCCAGGCCTTCTTGGATCATGTGAAGGCCAACCCGGGGCGTGTGCAGATGTCGGGTACGGCCACCGGGGGTGCCTGGGATTTGGCCCGGTCTGGATTGATGCTCGAGGCGGGCCTCCCGGTGGAAGCAATTCGTTGGATTCCCACCCAAGGTGCCGCGCCTTCGCTGGTACAGCTTCTTGGCGGACATATTGATGCGGTCTGTTGCAGCGTGCCCGAGGCCGCCCCTCAAATGGATGCGGGTGAGTTGAAGGCCTTGGCGGTGATGTCATCGGAGCGCCTTGCCGAGTATCCCGATCTTCCGACCGCCCGGGAATCCGGGATCGAATGGGATGCCGTGGGTTGGCGTGGTTTGTTGCTTCCCAAACAAACGCCAACGCCCGTGGTTGAAATCCTGGCCAAGGCGGTGGGGGAGATTGTTGCCGGCGACGCTTACCGAGAATTCATGAAGAAGAATGGCTTTGGGATCGTTGTGAAGGGCCCCACAGAGTTTGGTGGCTTTCTGGAAAAGGAAGACGCTCAGTGGAAGACGGTGATTGAAGCGGCGGGGTTCTCCAAAAAGTAGATGGTGGCTCAACGAGTATTGGGGGCGGGCTTCATTGGGCTCGGGGCCTTGGCGGTGGCCTTTGGACTCGGGATCCAGGAGCTTGGCCTAGGCCAGAACCGTGATCCTGGGCCGCGGGCCTTCCCTCTTGCGTTGGGACTCATTCTGGTCGGCGGAGGTGTCTTTGAATGGGTCGCCTCATGGATGCACTGGGGTCGTCAACCGGAGGAAAAGGAAGCCCGCTCGGAGATGGAAGTGAGGGATGGGCAGGTGCCCCGCTCCGGCTTGCGTCACATGGTGGGGCTCTTGATCGGGCTTTGCCTTTATGTCGCCGCTCTAAATTGGCTTGGCTTCACGTTGTCGACAATGGTCTTTTCGCTCGCAATGATGATCCTCCTGGGGGTTCGATGGCCGGTCGGTCTGGCCACGTCCGTAGGGTTGCTCTTTCTCATCCATGTGCTCTTCCGGATGCTCTTCAAAGTACAGCTTCCTGCGGGGACACTAGGGCTTCCGCTTTAGGGCTTCGTCGGACGGGCAGGGAATCAAGCTTAATGGGAGTCACGAGGCACGTCTGATCCCGAGGCACCTTTGAGGAAGTCAAAATCGACCCCCGTGTCCGCTTGGCCGACCGAACCGTAAAAGAGGCTGACATAGCCTCGGTCTGCCGGAGCGGGGGGAGGCGACCATTGCTGGCGGCGGGCGTTGAGTTCCGCTTCGGGAACATCAAGGCTCAGCCGGCGGGCCTTGACGTCGAGGGTGATGGGATCGCCCTCTTGAACGAGCGCTAGGAGGCCTCCTGCAGCCGCCTCGGGCGCGACGTGGAGCACGACGGTTCCGTAGGCCGTCCCGCTCATCCGTCCATCCGAGATGCGGACCATGTCCCGTACGCCTTGATCAAGGAGCTTTTTGGGGAGCCCCATGTTCCCCACCTCCGCCATTCCGGGATAGCCCTTGGGGCCGACATTCTTGAGCACCATGACCGAGGATTCGTCGATGGGTAAGTCGGGATCGTCGATTCGTTGGTGGTAATCGTCGATGTTCTCGAAGACGACGGCTCGGCCTTGGTGGCTCATCAGGTGTTGAGAGGCCGCTGAGGGTTTGATGATGGCTCCGTTCTCACAGAGGTTGCCTCTCAAGACGGCGATTCCTGCCTCCTTAGCAACTGGTTCGCTAAGGGGGCGGATGACCTCGCGGCGGTAACAAGACGCATCCTGGTTGTTTTGCGCCAGCGTTTGGCCATTGATCGTGAGGGCGTTCCCGTGGAGTTGGGGAAGAAGTTCGCGGATCACTGCAGGCAGCCCCCCAGCTTCGAAAAAATCTTCCATGAGATGCTTGCCCGAGGGCATGAGATCGACGAGGAGTGGCAACCGGCTTCCGAGTCGATCAAAATCCTCAAGATCAAGCGGGAGTTGCAGCCGGCCGGCAATGGCCAAGAGATGGACGACAAAATTGGTTGAGCCTCCGATCGCGGCATTGACCTTGATCGCGTTCTCCAGGGCCTCCCGGGTCACGATTTGCGAGAGGCACGTTCCTTCCCGGATCAAGTCGACAATCCGTCGCCCGGTTCGTTGGGCGAGTGATTTGCGCCGGCTATCTGGAGCAGGGATCGCGGCGCCTCCAGGAAGAGTCAATCCCAGGGACTCGACCATGCAAGCCATTGATGATGCGGTGCCCATACTCATGCAGTGGCCGATCGAGCGCGACATGCCCGCTTCCGCCTCTTGAAACTCTTCATAGCTCATTTCGCCGCATCGAAGATCCTCGCTGAAGCGCCACAGATCGGTTCCGGAGCCGATCGTTTGCCCTTGATACTTTCCGTTTAGCATGGGGCCTCCGGAGACCACGACCGTCGGGAGATCGACGCTGGCGGCCCCCATGAGCGTTGCGGGGGTCGTCTTGTCGCAACCGGTGAGCAGGACGACGCCGTCCAGGGGGTTGGCTCGAATCGATTCCTCGACATCCATGCTGACCAAATTGCGAAAGAGCATCGCCGTCGGGCGCATCAGCGGTTCCCCGAGGGACATGACGGGAAACTCGAGTGGGAGCCCTCCGGCTTCGTAGACGCCCCGTTTGACGGCCTGGGCAAGGTCTCGAAAGTGGGCGTTGCAGGGCGTGAGTTCTGACCACGTGTTGCAGATCCCAACGACCGGCTTACCGGAAAATGAATCGCAGGGTATTCCCTGATTCTTCATCCAGCTCCGATAAATGAAGCCGGTCTTGTCTCGCTTTCCAAACCAGGCTTGGCTTCGAAGCGGTTTTGAAGGGGTGGTCACGAGGTCAGTTTGCAAGAGATCGAATTCGACGGACACTCTTTTATTCTTGGGTGGGGCGGGTTCGTGTTAAGCGCGGTGTTTTTCTTTGATGAATTCGATGGCATCGGGCGGTAGGCTGGTGGGGATGACCCAACGAATTGGAATTGTCGCCTGCAGTGCAGAGGGGGCGGCGCTCTGCTATCGAACCATCTGTTCCTTGGCGGCAAAGCGGATGGGTCCCCACCAGCATCCCGAGATTTCGATGCACACCTTCTCGTTGGCGGACTACATGATTCCGGTCAGGTCGGGCGATTGGGGGGGCGTGGCAGCCATGATGCATCGATCCGGACGGAAACTCGCCGCAGCAGGCGCCTCCTTCCTGATTTGTCCCGACAACACCATTCACCAGGCTTTTCTGGAGGGCGGGTTGCGGGGGCCCTTGCCTTGGTTGTCGATTGCTGAGGTGGTCGCGCGAGCGGGGCGGGAGGGCGGTAGAGAGGTTCTTGGCGTCATCGGGACACGGCCGCTCATGGAGGGGCCGGTTTATCGGGAGGCCCTGATGGCATTGGGAATCGAGAGGGTCATTCCCGAGCCGGCGGACCGGGATCGAATTGACCAAATCATCTTCGAAGAACTGGTCTACGGGGTGATTCGTGAAACCTCACGGCGTTTTTTCTACGAGGTGATTGAGCGATTAAAGGGCATGGGGTGTCAAGCGGTTGTCTTGGGTTGCACCGAAATCCCGCTGATTGTTCGAGAGGGTGAGAGTCCCTTGCCGACCTTGGATTCAACCCGATTGCTGGCCGCCTCCGCACTCGAAAAAGCCCTCGAGGCGGTGCCCGGTTCTTGATCAAAGATAGGGGATTGGGGCTGGAAAGCCGATTCCTGATGGAAAGTGGTGCCAGAGGCAGGATTTGAACCTGCGACCAAGGGCTTATGAGTCCCCTGCTCTACCACTGAGCTACTCTGGCTTGTGATCGGCCTTCAACGTGGCCTCCCCGACTGGGGCCGGGTAGCTTATTGAATCGGGATTCGGGGTGACAAGACATTTGTGATCCCGGGGAACCGCCTTTCCTTCCCCTCTGGCTGGGGAGGGCTCGAGCGGTGGGTCGGGCCGACGGGCATGACTTCTAGATTGACCGTCTCTGATGGAGGCTGTCTTAATCGGGCGGGCGAAGTGATCATGCGTTCGGATCATCATAAAGCGACGTCGACGGTTGAGGTATTGGGAACCCCCCTGCAGGTCACTGACTACGAGGTTTTTTCGGATTTTTGTCATCGGCGAGTGAAGGAGGCAGGTGTGTTTTCTGTCGACTTTACCAACACTCAGATCGTGACGATGCGACGGACTCAGGCCGCATTTCGGGCGGAAACCGAGGGGGTCGATTATTTCATCCCCGATGGCATGCCTCTGGTCTGGTGTATGAATCAGGGCAGGGCTGGCCTGAAGGATCGGGTCTATGGCCCGACTTTCTTTCGCCACTGCCTTGAGCGTACCACTAGGGAGTTTACCCATTATTTCCTCGGGGGATCCGAGGGTTGTTTGGAGCGCTTGCGAGAGCGGATGAAGCGGCTGAATCATGAGATCCAGATTTGCGGCTATCGAAACGGATATTTTTCGAGCGAGGAAGAATCGGAGATTGTCAACGAGATTAATGCGCTCTCGCCGGACTTCATCTGGGTGGGGTTAGGGACGCCGAAGCAGCAGTCGTTCGTTCATCGGTGGAAATCAATGATTCACCGCGGTGGGGTGTTTGCGGTGGGCTATGCATTCGACGTGAACGCTGGCACGAAGCCGGATCCTCCGCTCTGGATGCAGCGGATGGGTCTGGGGTGGGCTTTTCGATTGTTCTCTGAGCCTCGAAGATTGGCGGGGAGATACTTAAAATATAATAGTCTGTTCTTGTTTTTTATGTTGTGGGATGGTGTGTGTGGTCGAGCTATCACGTCCCATCTGAGGTCGGAACCGTCCAAAGGACCTTTTCATGATCCCGGCGGAACGTCGGATTAGTAGGTCGGAGAACGAAGAGTCGAATGTCGGAATCAGGAGAAAACGAAACGCCAGCGGTCGAAACGATTTCCTTCGTCGACGAACTGAAGCGGGCTTGGGGCAGACTCCCGCGCAAAGAGGTGTTTCTCGTTCTTTTCGCCTCTTGGGGGGCGCTCTTTCATTTTCTCGGCAATTCGACGTTCGGCTATACCGATACCAGCTCGATTTTCGCTTGGATGTACAATGCTTATAACGCGCCCCTTTCCGAAGATGGACATGGTAATCTAATCCCCTTTGTGGTGCTGGCCCTGGTCTGGTGGAAGCGGAATGCGTTGCTTGGGGATCATCTGGAACCTTGGCGGGGTGCGTTGGTCCTGGTGCTAGCTGGGTTGATGATGCATATCATCGGATTCATCGCTCAACAACCGAGGATCTCGATTGTCGGGCTCTTCTTGGGGCTTTACGGAATCATGGGGCTTTGCTGGGGAAAGCATTGGATGATCAACATCTTCTTTCCCTACTTTCTCTTTGCATTCTGTGTGCCGATCGGATCCCTGGCGCAGGTCGTCACCTTTCCGCTTCGGCTCCTGGTCTCCGAAATTGCGGTCGGGTTTGCGACGACCGCATTGCAATTGGACATCATCCGCGAAGGCACGCTCATCTTTGATGGGGATCGAACCTTTCAGTATGATGTAGCGCCGGCATGCAGCGGGATACGAAGCCTCATCACCTTGTTCGCCCTGACCACCATCTACGGGTTTGTGAGCTATCGATCGCTCTGGCGCCGTGGCCTCATGATGTTCGCCTCGATTCCCCTCGCCGTGTTGGGGAATGTGCTGAGGATTACCACGGTCATTGTGGTGGGCGATGTTTTTGGGATGGAGGCGGGGCTTAAGATTGAACAGAAATTGGGATTTCTTACCTTTTTGGTGGCCATCATTGGAATCTTCGTCCTCGAGCATTTTATTCGGGAAGGACAACCCAAAAAGGCAGTTGCTCATGAGAATTAGTCAGTGGATCTTTCCCGGGTTGACGGTCGGCCTGATTGCCTTGACAGCGGGGTTTTTGTCCTACTGGAAGGAGATTCAAGAGCTGGGTGAGCCAGGCCTTCGAGTGGAGGCGGAGGCAGAAGGCGGTGAGCTCGAGATTCTCTTCCCTGAGACCGTCCTTTACTACAACAGCCAGGAAAGGGAGATTATGGAGAGCGTGGTTCAGGCGCTGCCGCCCGATACGACCATTGATGTTCGCAGGTATCAGTCTTCCGATGGATTCTTCATTGATCTGACGGGCGTTCTCATGGGGACGGATCGGACGAGTATTCATCAGCCGCAATTCTGTCTGACGGGGCAGGGTTTCAACATTACCGAGACGAGTCAGGAAACCCTTGTCTTTGGAGAGGAATCCGGTGCGGAACTTCCTGTGATGCTCCTCAAGTCGGAGAAAGAGTTTGAGGGGCAGGTCTACACGGGGCTCTACATATACTGGTTCGTCGCCGATGGGCTCACCACGGCACAGCATTGGGAGCGAATGTGGTGGATGGCGAAGGGATTATTCGCAACGGGCAAATTACAACGCTGGGCCTATGTCAGTTGTTTTACGGTTTGTCTTCCTTCCCACGAGGAACTCGCCCTGAATCGGATGAAGGCTTTTTTGATGGACGCGATCCCGAGGTTTCAACCACTTGGAAAGGGCAAGCGCGTGGGTGGGGACGAACCCAGTGAAGACACGACGGGGGACCCAACGCCCGGTTTCGAGTCAGAGGGTTAGAGACCGCGAAGCGGCTTGATCAACTTTCCGGTGGCAAGAGGAGAAAGCATCCGATGTTAAGGCGACAACGACAAATCCGAGGTGACCTGTTAAAGATCGCTGATGGTTGCTTGTTTGGCCTGGGGTTCTTTCTAGCCTATGTGATCCGGTCGAACGAGACCTTTCTTGGGCCGCAGGTGCTCGGCTTCCTCGGGCTCTTCGGAGGGACGAAGGAGATTGAGAATTTTGATGATTTTCTGCCCGTCATGGTACTTTCGGTGCCGATCTCATTGGTGCTTTTGGAGGTGCAGGGATTCTATGATCGAGCCCTCGTACCCTCTCGAAAGGAAACGGCTTGGCAGCTCTTCAAGGGGTGCACGGTGGTCACCGTTGCGGTGGTCTTGGTCATGTTCCTCGCGCGAATTCAGTTGTCCCGTGCCGTGATCATCCTTTTCGGGACCATGAGTTTCGGTTTAGTGATGCTCAAGGAGGAACTGCTACTTCGCTATTCAAAATCCAAGCTGGGCCAATCTCATTTTCGGCGTCGGTTTATTTTGATCGGCGCGCCGGAGGATACTCAAAAACTGAGTGAGCGAATTGTCCATGAAGGAAAAACCGATCTCCACGTCGTTGCTGAAATCGACGTGAACCAGACCTCGATGGATGAATTCCTGGGGCTGCTTCACGACCATTCGGCCAATGGTGTGCTGATGTCAGCCAAACACACGTTGTTTGGGCAGGTGGAGAAGGTGATTCAGGCTTGTGAAGTTGAGGGGGTCGAAGTTTGGATGCTGGCCGACTTTTTTCATACGGAAATCTCGCGGACGAGCTTGGATGAAGTCAGCGGTCATCCGGTGATGGTTTTTCGAACGGCACCCGATGCATCGTGGCAAGCGGTCGCCAAACAATCAATGGACACGATGGGGGCCCTTTTGGCGATCATCGCGTTTCTTCCGATTCTGTTGTTTTGCGCGATCAGCATTCGGATCAGTTCGCCGGGACCGATCCTGTTTCGACAACAGCGTTCCGGCCTGAATGGTCGTCCCTTCACGATGTACAAATTTCGGTCGATGGTGACGGATGCTGAACAGCAAAAGAGGGAGCTTGAGGACCTCAATGAGATGGAAGGGCCTGTGTTCAAGCTGGCGGAAGATCCGCGAGTGACCTGGATTGGCAAGTTCCTGCGGCGGCGAAGTTTCGATGAATTGCCCCAGCTCTTCAATGTGTTGAAGGGGGAGATGAGTCTCGTGGGCCCCCGTCCCTTGCCGGTTGATGAGACCCTTCAATTTGACGATCTCGCCCATCGGAGACGCCTGAGTGTCAAGCCGGGGTTAACCTGTCTTTGGCAGATCAGCGGTCGAAACAATGTCAAAGATTTTCAGGAATGGGTGCGGCTGGATCTCGAATACATCGATAATTGGTCTCTCTGGTTGGACCTAAAGATACTGGCGCGTACGGTGCCGGTTGTCATCCTCGGGACGGGGGCGAAGTAGAATGTTTCTAAGGTTGGCTAGGAGTGATCGTATGATCTCCTAAATAATGAATCGAATTCCAATAGATTATTTCAAGAGGCTGAGGCTCTTGGAGAGGGTGGAAATGAGCAGTTTCTATTTGACCCGTCCCTTAAATTCCAGTAACCACCAAACCGAACAAGGCAACTTCAACCAGCTGGGTGATTTCCCCAAGCTGGTTCTTTGTTGCCCGGTACACAAAAAGCAGCGGATATCATGAAGTCTAAATCGTATCTAGGAATCGACTTTGGGGCCGGAAGCCTGAAGGTCGCCGAGTTCGAGCCGACGGAATCCGGCGGGATTTGCCTTCGCGCGTTTGGATCTCATCCACTTGGGCTCGGCGGGGCACAGGAGGCGGCTCGCGAGGGGGTCATCAAGAAGGGGCTTCAGACCTTGTTGGCCGAGCAAGGTTTTGGTTCGAAGGACATCAATGTCTGTGCGCCGGGATTTCATGTGTTCTCCAAGTTTGTCAAGCTTCCTCCCGTCGACTCTTCGAAGGTCACGCAGATCATCCAGTATGAGGCGCAGCAAAACGTCCCCTTCCCATTGGAAGAGGTCGTATGGGACTATCAGATTTTGGGAACTACCACTACTGGAGAGCTTGAGGTTCTCTTAGTGGCGATCAAGACGGACTTGGTCGAGAAGCTTTTCAAGACGGCGGAGTCAAATGGGATGACGTTGAGCTTGGTGGATGTGGCTCCGGCGGCATTGTGTAATGCCTTCCGCTACAACTACGGTGATCTCGAGGGGTGCACGATGCTTCTCGATATTGGTGCCAAGACGAGCAACCTGATTTTCTTCGAGGAAGGCAAGGTTTATTCTCGAAGCATTAACATCGGGGCTAATTCCATAACCCAAGAGTTTGCCAACGAATCAAAAATTCGATTTCCGGATGCCGAGAAATTCAAGGTTGAGGAAGGGTTTGTGAGTCTTGGTGGGGCCTACGAGGACCCTGACAATCCCAAGCAGGCGCAGATCTCGAAAATTGCCCGCCAGGTGATGACCCGGTTGCATATTCAGGTCAACCAGACCATGCAATTCTACCGAAGCCAACAGGGTGGGTCGGCGCCGGTTCGATTGTTTCTTGCCGGAGGGGCCTCGATCATGCCTTACACGGCTCAGTTTTTCGCTGAAAAGCTGAATGTTGAGGTCGAATACTTTAATCCGTTTCGGACGATCCAGATTGATCCTTCCATCAACCTGGAGGACTTGGCGAAAGTCGCCCACTCCTTCGGAGAGGTCGTCGGGCTGGGGTTGCGCCGGGTGGTTCAATGTCCGGTGGAGCTTAACTTGATGCCTAAGTCCTCCCTGAGGCGTCAGGAATTTAACCAGAAAAAGCCATGGTTCATAGGTACGGTCTTTAGCCTCGTGGCGGTCATTGCGGCGATCGGTTGGTTTTTCTCACAACTCACCCAAGAAAAGCAGAGCGCGGTCAGCCAGTTGGTGCAGCGGGCGGCTCCCCTGGAGTCCTTGTTGAACCAGTTGAGACCTGAAGAATCGGCTCTCTCCTCGCAACTGCAGGAAGTACAGGAACTCACTCGGTTTGTTCATGAGAAGTACTTTTGGAACGATATTCTCACAGAAGTGCGTGGGTCTATTGTTGCTGCAGAGCGTGAGACTGAGCGAATGTTGGGCGTCCATACGGGGATCTGGATTTCAGAGATCAAACCGGATATCCCGGGGCTTGATCTGACCGAGGTCGAGGAGATCGATTATTACGCAGACGAACCAGGCCAGCAGCAGACCTTTATGATGGATGCCGAGTTGATGGCTCGTTACGGGTTGCTGCCGACGGGAGAGTTCGGGGGCATGGGGGGTGGGATGGATGATGAGGAGGAAGACCCTGAAGAAGGCTTGGTTGCGCGATTAAACCTCATTTGCAAAGGGGTGAATCGAATCGGAATCAACCAAAACGCCAACAATCAGTTAGCGTTCAATCTCCTGAATCAATTGCACTCCCGGACGAACCTATTCGATCCAAACGAGACCGAACTGACCGGGGAGCTGACGCCTGTCAGTCGCATGGACAATACCTTCGACTTTGAAATCACCATTAAACTAACCAACCCTCTGGAGCTTTAATACCATGAATTGGGTCAAGAGTAATATCGGACTGGTGGTTGGGGGCGTGGTCGCGCTGGCCCTAATGGGCGTCGCTGGCTGGTTCCTTTACACGCAAATGGAGGCAGAGAAGCGGGCGGAAGCCAATCTCGATACGGGATTATCGAATCTCAAGAGCCTATTGACTCGAGATCCCCATCCAGGGGATCCGGATCGGGGGGTGGACAACATTGGAGCCGTCCAGGCTGAACAAGAGAAGGTCGAGAAGACGCTCCTGGGACCCCTGCGGTCTTTGTTCAAACCCTTTGACGTTCCCAAAGACTTAGACACTTTCAAGTTCAAGAGTCTCCTTGAGGAGCGGATCGCCGTGATGCAACGGGCGGCAAGGGAATCTGGGACCGGATTGCCAAAAGAGGGAGATTCCAAGTACAGTTTCTCATTTAGCGACATTCGGCCCAAGGTTTCCTTTGCTCCCTCCACCATCCAACCCATGGCCTTTCAATTGCTTCAGATTGAGTCGCTTGCCGGGGTGTTGTTTGAGTCCAAGGTGCACTCAATCAATGGGATTAAGCGCCTCGAAATCACCGAGCCTGAGGAAGACAGTGAAGAAGAGGAAGAGGAGGATGATTATGACGATGAGGAGACATCATCCGCCTTCTCGTCATTTTCGATGACCTTGGATAGTGACAACTATCTGGAGGAAGGCGAGGCCATCACCAACGAAATCACCGGAGCGGTTATTTTTCCATTCCAACTGAGCTTCCAGTCCTTTTCGAGCGAGCTTTCCTCCGTCATGGCAGGGCTGAATGACAGCGATCATTTCTATCGGGTCAAATGGGTCGTGGTCGAACAGTCATCCGCTAGTAGTAGCCAAACGATGGATCCCAATGCAGCACTTTACGCTCCGGATCCCTCAATGCAGGCGGCCTATGGAGGGATGGCAGGAGGTATGGATCCGTCTCTGGCCGCCCGCTATGGCATGGCCGGCGGTGCTGCTGGGGGGGGCGGCAGCCCCTATGGGGGAGGACGTTATGGGGGTGCCTATGGTGGGGGTGGCTACGGAGCCGGTGGCTATGGTGGGATGCCGATGGGAGCCGGCATGCAAGACGAGTCATCGATGGACGATTTAGAAGAAAAACCATTGACGGTTAACATGCTTGTCGAGGTAATCTCCATTCCCCCGAAGTCAAAGGAGTCTGAAGAAGACGCTGAGGGTGATGGGTCTTCCGGATACGACGGATTTTAATTGGTTGCGAATGGAATTTCTGAAGAAACATTACGAGAAGGTTATTCTCAGTATCGTTCTCGTCCTGCTGGCTGTGGCGGCAGCCTACCTTCCCGTTCGGGTGGCGGCGGTTAACAAAGATATTGAAACCGAAGTGCCACGGGTAAATCCCAAAGAGTTCACCCCATTGGATATCAGCACGAACATCGCGACGCTTAATCGGGCCCAAAGAAAATCGAGACTCAAGTTGGCTGGAAACGACCACAATCTCTTCAATCCAGTGGGTTGGGTGAAGAGTAAGGATGGCGATCTCATGAAGGACCGGTTTTATGGTCAGAAGGGCCCTGAAGCCATCGTGATCACCCAAATCGATCCCCTCTTTCTACGGGTGCGTTATGATCGAATGGCGCAGGATGGGGGCGAGATCAAATATTACTTTGGGGTCACCCGAGAGGCCGATGAAAAGAAATCGAACCGCCGGGTGGTGACTCGAGCGATTCGCGCGCGAGAAAAGAACGATATCTTCATTTTGAAAGAAGTGAAAGGAGATCCAACCCGCCCTGAAGGGTTCGTCATTGACCTGCTGGCCGACAACCGGGAAATATTGGTCAGCAGTTCCGAGCCTTACAATGAAATTGCAGGCTACACTGCCAATCTCGTCTATCCGCCGGAAAACAACCGCAAATTTAACAAGAAGCGTCGGGGCGACAAGGTCACCATCGCAAAGAAGTCCTACGAAATCGTGGTCGTCCTCGACAATGAGGTCGTGTTAAAAGACACTAAAACAGACAAGCGAACGACGGTGACGGCGAATGCTTCTGAATAATTTTAGTAATTGTATGGGTCTCGAATTGAAAGCCAACCAGACTATGCTACGAGCATTTAGAACAGCGGTAAATCTTTCGGTGATTGTTGCCGCTACGGTGATGGGGACGGCACAGCCTGTCCAGTCGGTAGTAGAGGATGAAATTGTCAGGCGCGAGGAAGCTCTCATTGTTCTGCGGATGAAGCTTGAACAGGCGGACGCCTTGAAGGCTGAAGGCGAGCTCATGAAATCTGCACTCCTCTACGAGGAGGCCGTGCGTCAACTCGAGATCGTGGGTGAAATTTCCCAGGTTGAGGTTGAACGCGCGCGGACCCTTGAGGGCATGTCTGCCGTTCGCCTCAAATTGGCGTCAATGGATCAACGAGGAGGTCGTTTGGTTGAGGCCGACAAGCAAGTCGTCCGGGTTCTGAAACTCAATCCCAATGATCCGGCGGCGATCAAATTCAAGGAAGCCAACGACAAACTGCTGGAGGAGAACCGAGGTCGGATCCCGAGCCGAGAAACACTCGCATTGTTGCCGGAAATCGAAGAAACCAAGGTGGGCGCATCCATTCTGGTCCAAGACGCAAAAATCCTTCTGGAAGCCAACCAGCTTGAACAAGCCGAGGCGAAGCTGATCAAGGCCGCCAACGAAGATCCCGAGAATCGGGCGGTTTGGTATTACCGATCAATCCTAGCAGAAAAGAAGTATGCCCGAGAAGCACGAAAGCGGGAGGTGTTTTCGAAGAACAAAATGGTTGAGGTTGAAAATGCCTGGTCTCCTCCGCTTCAGCGCCATTTACTTCCTGAACCCAATCCCTATGCCCGGACCAACCTGGTCTATACAGGCGAGGGCCGTCAAAAGATTCAATCCAAGTTGGATCGAATCGTGTTGGATCAGGTTTTGTTTGATGGCTTGCCTCTGAGTGAAGTGGTCAAGTTCCTCTATGATGAAGCACTCAAACGTGATCCCGATCAAGAGGGTATCAATTTCATCATCAATTCAAATGTTGATCAACAGGCTCCATTCAATCCTTTGAATGTCGATCCGCTGACCGGTTTGCCGGCACCTTCGTTGCCGACCGAAGAGATTGATCTTTACAGCGTGAGCATCAACATCAACCCACCGCTCCGGAACGTCAAACTCAAGCATGTGGTGGAAGCGGTTGCGCAAGTGGCCGAGACGCAACTCAAGGTTTCGGTGATGGACTACGCGGTCGAATTTTCAAAGAAAAACGACGAACCTGAACCAATGTATTCAAGACGGTATCGGGTCGATCCCAACACCTTTATCCAGGGGATGGAAGGGGTGACAGGCATCTTTTTGGATTCCTTGATCCAAAGCGGCGGCGGCGGCGGCGGCATGGGCGGCGGCGGTGGCGGCGGCATGGGC
>MDTE01154266.1_pt1 | contig 17565 bp, 17 predicted proteins | sample 811231 | NCBI WGS metagenome assembly MDTE01 (sample SAMN05326651, study PRJNA326480) | marine metagenome | isolation source: seawater | place: Indian Ocean: Red Sea | collected 2010
CTTGTAGCTCAACTGGATAGAGCGCCTGACTTCGGATCAGGAGGTTCTGGGTTCGACTCCTAGCAGGCGCGCCAATTTATTCACCAACATTTATCAAGGTCCCTTTATCTCTTGCTTTGTCAAATGAGTAATAAAAAATTAATATAGATATTAACAAATAAATTCCATTTAAATATAGCGCATTAATTATATTTTCATAATTCACAATTCCATTAACTAAAATATTTCTAGTTTCTTCAAAAATATAAACTAAGGGTAATGCATAAGCTATAGATTGAAAAAATTCAGGTAAAATTTCAACTGGATAATAGATGCAACCAAAAGGGGCTAATAAAAACATTGTAGACCATGCAATATTTTCAAAAGATGGTCCAAATCTTAAAAGTCCTGCAGATACAAATAAACCAAGCGTGATACCAAAGGTATATAAACTTAAAAAAAGAAACGCCAATGGTATTCCTAAATTTAATATAGATATTCCAAATAGTGGAGAAGTTAATAATATTGCAGGAACTAGACCAATTAATGCTCTAATTAAAGCTGTAATAACTAAAGAAATAATTATTTCACTAATTTTCATAGGAGCAATAAATAAATTGGTAAAATTTCTACTCCAGATTTCCTCTAAAAATAACATATTAAAACCGATACTTGTTCTAAATAAAAAATCATAGAGAATAGCGCAAGAAAGTATAACTCCCACTGCACCACTATAGTAGGAACTATGAGCTGCAAAAAAATTTGAAATAAAACCCCACAATGTAATTTGAATTGACGGCCAATAAACAAGATCTAATATTCTTGGAAATGATCTTGTTATTAAATAAAAGTGCCTTAAAAAAAGTGCGTAAATTCTGATAATACTCATTATTCATTTCTCGCAATAGTTAAAAATACTTCTTCTAAATTTCTTCTTCCGTATTTTGAAATTAAATCATTGGGAGCTCCTCTATCAACAATCATTCCATTTTTCATCATCAATACAGAGCTGCACAATCGTTTTACTTCATCCATATTATGAGAAGCTAATAAAACTGAAATTTTTTTTTCCTTTTTATAATTTTCTAAAAAAGTTCTAATAAAATCACCAGTCTCAGGGTCTAAAGAAGCAGTAGGTTCATCTAATAAAAGAACTGTGGGGTCATTTATGAGAGCTTTAGCTAAGCTTACTCTATTTTTTTGGCCAGAGGAAAGTTCTCCTGTAATTTTATCTAAAAGTTCATTTAATCTTAACTTGTTAGCTAGATATTCTATTCTGTTGGTCAAGTTTTTTACATTGTATAATTTTCCATATACTATCAAGTTTTGCTTAACTTTTAGTTTTTTTGGTAGCTCGATATATGGTGAGATAAAATTCATTTTGTGAAGAACAGAAATTTTATTTTTTTCAATATTCATGCCATTGATTAAAACTTTTCCTTTAGTTGGTTTTAATAAACCCAAAATCATTGCAATTGTAGTAGTTTTTCCACAACCATTAGGTCCGAGTAATCCGATCATTTCATTTGCACCAACTTTGAAATTAATGTCACTGACTGCCTCTTTTGTTTTGTATGATTTGGAGAGATTGATCGCTTCTATTGAATTTGCCATTAAAATTTTGATGCTCTATTTAATCTATCATTGATCGTTTTGCCAATGCCTAAGTTTGGAATTTTTTCTACTGCAATTTTTTCAAATCCATCTTTTTTTATTTTTCTGAGAGTTGAATATAAGTTTTTTGCAGCTTCCTCTAAATTTTTTACTTTCGATAAATAATAAAAATTTTTTAAATTTTTCTTTCGCTTTTTTATTAATACAAAAGCCTCATTTTTTTTAATTTTTTTTACATTCTTTCTTAAAGGGATTCCAGGTGAATAATGTATATTAGATAAACCTGGAGAAATTTTTTGTTTAGAATTTGTATTTATACTCACTTTTTTTTTTAAAATTTTTTCAATTTTTAAAATATCTAAACCACCCAGTCTTAGTATTGAGGGTTTGTTTAAAAGATTGATAATTGTAGATTCTACCCCTATTTTACTTTTTCCACCATTTAAAATATATTTTATTTTTGATCCAAATTCTTCTTTGACATCTGAAGCTTTAACAGAACTTAATCTTGATGATATATTTGCACTAGGTGCAGCTAATGGGTAATCTAAACTTTTTAATAAATTTCTGATTAAAGAATGTTTTGGAAACCGCACTGCTATACTTTTTTTTCCATTAGTAACGAATTTTGAAATTTTAGATTCTTTTTTTAATTTTAAAATGTAAGTAATTGGTCCAGGTGAAAATATACTATAAAGCTTTAAAAAATTATTATTAATTTCACAATCTTTTTTAAGTCCTTTAAGACTATAATAATGTACTATTAAAGGATTATTATAGGGCCTTTTTTTAATCTTATATATTTGTTTGACTGCAATATTAGAATAAGCATTCCCAGCCAGTCCGTAAACTGTCTCTGTTGGTACGGCAACACACTTGTTATTATCTAAATATTTTTTCGCTTTTTTGATATTTGATTGAGTAGATTTCATGTATTAATAATTATTATATGAAAGAAAAAAATTTACCACCTGATTATGATAATTGCTCTATTGAAGAGCTGTCAGATAAAGTAAATAAAATATTAGTATCTTTGGAAAATGAAATTGATTTAAATAAATCAGTAGAAAAATATCAAGAACTTTTGAAATTAAATAATATTATTGAGAAAAAATTTCATAAAAATTTTAAGTCGATTGGACAAGAAACAAATGAAAAAATAAAAAAAATTACTAAAAAATATGAAAAAACAGCTTAAGAAAATTGCTAGTGATACAAATTTATTTTTAAAAAAATATATTCATAAGCAAAGTCGTTCTGACTTAGTATCAACGATGAAGTATGGTTTATTTCCAGGAGGAAAGAAAATAAGATCAAAAATTTTAATTGATTTTGGCTCTATGTTTTCAATAAATTATAAAACTTTAGTTACAATAGGTTCGGCAGTGGAATGTATACACGCGTATTCACTTATTCATGATGATCTTCCATGTATGGATGATGATAATATAAGAAGAGGTAAGCCATCAACTCATATAAAGTATGGTGAGTCAACAGCTGTTCTTGCAGGTAATTCGCTATTAACAATGGCATTTGAAATTTTAGCAAGTCGACAATTAAAATTAAATGATAAAATTAAGATAAATTTAATTAGAAAATTATCTGAATGCTCTGGTCATTTAGGAATTGCAGGAGGACAATATTTAGATTTAAGTTATGAGAGGAAAAAAATTTCAAAAAATAAAATAATTGAGATGGAAATAAAAAAAACAGGTAGACTTTTTAGTTTTTGCTGCGCAGCTCCTGCAATAATAAAAAAAAAGAATATCAAAGAGATAAATTTTTTTGAACAAATTGGTTCTAAAATTGGTCTTTTATTTCAAATTGCTGATGACCTAATCGATTATAAGGGAAATGTAAAAATAGCAGGAAAAAAAACTCAAAAAGATAAAAAAAAAGGCAAAGCAACACTCATAAACTTATTGGGATATGATGACTCGATTAAATATTGTGATAATATTATTAAGAATATTATAAAAGACTTAAATAGGTATGGATCAAATTCGAAACAAATTAGCTCAACATTAAATTATATTTTAAAAAGAAAAACATGAAAAAAAAATATAAATTTTTAAATGATATAAATTTTCCTTCTGATTTAAGGAAGGTATCAGAAAATAACTTACAAAATGTTGCAGACGAAGTGAGAGATGAAATGATAAGTGCTGTCTCAGAGACTGGAGGACATTTAGGTGCAGGTCTGGGCGTGGTTGAATTAACAGTAGCACTTCATTATGTTTTCGATACACCGAATGACAAATTGATATGGGATGTAGGGCATCAATCGTATCCGCATAAAATTTTAACTGGAAGAAAAGACCAGATTAGAACTTTAAGACAAGGGGGTGGTTTATCAGGTTTTACAAAAAGAACTGAGAGTGAATATGATCCTTTTGGTGCTGCTCACAGTTCAACTTCAATATCTTCTGCTCTAGGTATTGCTGAGGCAAATAAATTAGAGAGTAAATTATCTAATGTCATTGCTGTAATAGGAGATGGAGCAATTAGTGCAGGTATGGCTTATGAGGCAATGAATAATGCTGGAGCATCAAAAACCAAAATGATTGTGATTTTAAATGATAACGATATGTCAATTGCCAAACCAGTTGGTGCTATGAGGACTTATTTGGCAAAATTATTTACAGGTAAAATATATTTTAGTCTAAGAGAAACTTTGAAGTTAATTACATCAGCGTTTTCAAAAAGATTTAGTATAAAAGCAGGTAAAGCAGAAGATTTTCTGCGTTCTGCAGTAACAGGTGGTACTCTTTTTAATTCGTTAGGTTTCTATTATGTGGGTCCTATAGATGGTCATGACATATCAACACTTATTCCAATTTTGAAAAATGCTAGAGACTCAAAACATGAAGGCCCGATAATGATCCATATTAAAACTCAAAAAGGAAAAGGTTATTCTTATGCTGAGAAAGCTAATGATAATTACCACGGGGTGTCAAAATTTAATGTAGAGACTGGTGAACAGATTAAAAGTGGAACAAATATACCTCCATATACAAAGATTTTTGCTAATACATTAGTTCAGCATGCTAAAAAAGATAGCAAGATCATTGGTATAACTGCAGCTATGCCAGGGGGAACTGGAATGGATATTTTTGGAAAAGAATTTCCTAACAGGATGTTTGATGTAGGTATAGCTGAACAACATGCTGTAACTTTTGCAGCTGGATTAGCAACTGAAGGATATAAACCTTATGCAGCTATTTACTCTACTTTTTTACAAAGAGCTTATGATCAGGTTGTACATGATGTTGCTATTCAGAGTTTACCAGTTAGATTTGCAATAGATAGGGCAGGTTTAGTGGGTGCAGATGGCTCAACCCATGCAGGTTCATTTGATATAACTTATTTGTCAACTTTACCAAATTTTATTGTAATGGCACCGAGCGATGAGTCTGAATTAGTCAAAATGATTAATACTTCAGTAAATATCAACAATAAACCATGTGCAATCAGATACCCAAGGGGAGCAGGAGTAGGAGTGGAATTACCCCCAATAAATGAAATAATTGAAATTGGAAAAGGAAGAATTATTCAAACAGGAACTCAAGCATGCATACTTAGTTTAGGAACAAGGCTTGAAGAATGTAAATTAGCAGCAGATGATTTAAAGACCAAAGGTATTTCAACAACAATAATAGATGCAAGATTTGCTAAACCTCTAGACGAACACCTTGTTTTAAAATGTGCAAAAGAACATGATGTAATGATTACAATTGAAGAGGGATCAATTGGAGGGTTTGGTTCACACGTAAAAAATTTACTTGCAGAAAAATCCGTATTTGACAGCGGTATTAAATTTAGATCAATGACATTACCAGATAGATTTATTGAACAAGATAATCCAAAAAATATGTACGACAAAGCTGGCTTGAATCACTCTCAAATTTCAAAGAAAATTTATGATCTTCTGTTTAAGAAAGAGACAATCAGAGTTGTCAAAAACTAAATCTACTTATCCACATTGAGCTTTATTCATTAAATAATGATCTAGTAAAATACAATTCATCATCGCCTCACCAATAGGAACTGCTCTTATTCCAACGCAAGGATCGTGCCTCCCTCCAACTGAAATTTTAGTATTTTTTCCATATTTATTTATAGTTTTTCTAGTCGCTAAGATTGAAGAGGTTGGTTTAACTGCAAACGATGCAATAATTTCTTGACCAGTTGAAATTCCACCAAGTATACCCCCGGCTTTATTTGAATTGAATTTTAATTTATTACCTTTAATAGAGATTTCATCCGAATTTTGTTCCCCACTTAACTGTGCTACACTTATTCCTGCTCCAATATTTACTCCTTTAACTGCATTAATGCTCATGAGGCCCGAGGCAATATCTGTGTCTAGTTTTGAGTAAATAGGAGCACCCAAACCTGCTGGAATTCCTCTAGCTCTTACTTCTATTATTGCACCACAAGAAGATCCAGATTTTCTAACACTTAATAAATATTTTTCCCAAATTTTAATCATAGATTTATCTGGACAAAAAAAGGGATTTTTTGAAATTATTTTATCGTTCCATTGATTAGTGTCACAACCTAATACTCCGAGTTGCGTAACAGCACCAATAACTTTAAATTTTTTACCTAATTTTTTTTGAAGAATAATTTTTGCTATTGCACCAGCAGCAACTCTTGCCGCTGTTTCTCTAGCTGAGGATCTTCCGCCCCCTCTATAATCTCTAATCCCATATTTTTTAAAGTAGGTAAAATCTGCGTGACCAGGTCTAAATTTATCTTTAATATCTCGATAATCTTTTGACCTCATATCTTTGTTGTAAATTATCAATGATATTGGCGTTCCAGTGGTTTTACCTTCGAATACTCCTGATAAAATTTGCACTTTATCTTCCTCTTTCCTTTGAGTTGTAAATTTTGATTGTCCTGGTTTTCTTTTATTCAGTTCTATTTGAATATCTAATTCTTTAAGGTTTATATTGGGAGGACAACCATCAATTATACAACCAATAGCGGGCCCATGAGACTCTCCCCAAGTAGTGAAACGAAATAGCTTTCCAAATGTATTAAATGACATTATTTATATTATATAGATTATTTTGTTAAAATTATGAATCAAAAAAACTCTTTTAATATTAATAATTGTTTTCTAGATCTAGATGATCCAATTCAATTATTTAAAGCATGGATGGATGAAGCAAAGAAAACTGAGCTAAATGATCCAAATGCCGTTTCATTAGCAACATCTAATAAAAATAATATTCCATCAGTAAGAATGGTTCTCTTAAAGGATTTTAATAATAAAGGATTTACATTTTACACTAACCTTAATAGCCAAAAGGGTAGTGATCTAAAAGAAAATCCATACGCAGCTATGTGTTTCCATTGGAAAAGTCTTTTAAGACAAATTCGAATAAGTGGAAAAGTTTCATTAGTTTCTAACGAAATTGCAGATAATTATTATGCATCAAGAGAATATGAAAGTCGAATTGGTGCATGGGCTTCAAATCAAAGTGAAGAATTAAAAAGTAGGGATCATTTAACTAAATCTATAAACGATTTTAAAAAAAAATATTCTGACAAAACGAAAGTTCCAAGGCCAAGTCATTGGTCTGGTTGGTGTCTAGCTCCAGAAAGTATTGAATTTTGGCTAGATGGAGAAAATAGAATTCATGAGAGACTTAAGTATAGCAGGCAGGGTTCTGATAAATGGACAAAGTATTTGTTAAATCCTTAAAAATTTCTTGATAGACTAAAAGAAGTAAGATTTTTAAAAATAATCTTTTCTTTAGTGTCTTCAAATACACTTAGCGAGTTTGATGCTAAATTGATATAATGTTGTGCTTTTTGATAGCATTCGTTTAGTATATTATATTTATTTATAAAAGATATTATGATATTAAAGTCTTCTATCGATTTATCTTTTTTTTCAAATATTTTAGTTAAGTTTTTTTTTTCATTATTATCTATTTTTTGAAAAAGTAAAATTATAGGTAATGTTATTTTGCCCTCAAAAAAATCTTGCCCAATTTTTTTTCCAAAAAATTTTATTTCAGAGTTATAATCAAGAGTGTCATCAGCTATTTGGAAAGTTAATCCTAAATTTCTTCCATAAAATTCAAGAGCATCTTTTTTTTTTATTTCGGCATTAGATAAAATTGCACCAACTTTTGTTGCAGCAGCAAATAGCTCTGCAGTTTTAGCTGATATTATTTTTATATATGTTTCCTCAAGCATATCAACTTCACCTTTGTGTTGAAGTTGCAAAACTTCGCCCTGTGCTATTTTTGATGAAGTTGATGATAATAATTTCAATACTTCTAAGTTTCCATCTTCAACCATCATTTCAAAACATCTGCTCAATAAATAGTCACCAATTAAAACTGAGGAATGATTGTTCCAAAGTTTATTAAGAGTTTTTTTACCTCTTCTTACAGTTCCTTCATCAATAACATCATCATGCATTAATGTTGCACTATGTATTAATTCAACACAGGCTGCTAAATTTATATCTCTAGAACCTTTAGAATATCCACATAGTTTTGCACTACCCAAAGTTAATAAAGCTCTTAATCTTTTTCCTCCTGTTTGAATATGATAATCAGTCATTTTTTGAACTAAATGAACATCACTGGCTAATTTTGATTTAATTTTTTCCTCAGTTAAAAATAGTTTTTCTTCAACAGATTCTTTTAGTTGAAAATAAGAATCATTTATTTGATTTTTTAGCTTTACAACTGATCCCATAATAATTTTAAACTAATATAATTAAGGTATATATATTACTTATCAATTGACGCACCTGTTTCTTCAATTATAAGTAGTCTTTATATTCAATAAATAATTCTATAAGAAATAAATATGTTCTCTTTTTTTAAAAAGAAAAAAATTGTATCCCATTTAAGATTAAATGGGATAATTGGAAATGTTGGAAAATTTAGGCAGGGTATTGATTTTGCAAACCAACAAGAGGTCATAAAAAAAGCTTTCTCACTAAAAAAATCTATTTGTGTAGCTATATCAATAAATTCCCCAGGTGGCTCACCTGTTCAATCACATTTGATTTATAGTTACATAAGACAACAAGCAAAAAAAAATAAAAAAAAAGTAATGGTATTTGCTGAAGATGTGGCTGCTTCTGGAGGTTATCTTATATCTTGCGCAGGAGATGAGATTTATGCAAATTCTAGCTCAATTATTGGGTCAATAGGAGTCATATATTCATCTTTTGGATTCACAGAATTAATAAAAAAAATTGGTGTTGAAAGAAGGATCCATACAGCAGGTAAAAACAAAAGTACACTTGATCCATTTCTGGAAGAAAAAAGTGAGGACGTTGATAGATTAAAAAATATTCAACTAGATTTGCATAAAGATTTTATCGATGTTGTTGAAAAAAGCAGAGGTACAAAATTAAATAAATCTGAGGTAGAACTTTTTTCTGGTGAATTTTGGTCTGGAAGTAAAGCTAAAAACTTAGGTTTAATTGATGGTATAGGGAATGCTCATGAGATTTTAAAAGAAAAATTTGGTGAAGAAGTTGAGATTAAAAAATTTGAAAAATCAAAAGGTTGGCTAAGTCAAAAACTTTCATCTTCTAACAATCAATTAGATCAACTAGCAAATATTTTAGATGAGAGATCAATTTGGCAAAGGTATGGTCTCTAAAAAAAATAATAAAAAAATTAACCCTTTATCTTTTCAAGATACAATAATTAATCTTCAAAAATTTTGGGATAAAAACGGTTGTGTTATATTACAACCTTATGATTTAGAGGTTGGTGCTGGAACATTTCATCCAGCTACTACATTAAAATCATTGGGACCTAAGCCATGGAAAACTGCTTATGTTCAACCTTCTCGTAGACCAACTGATGGAAGATATGGTGAAAATCCAAATAGACTTCAACATTATTATCAATTTCAAGTTTTAATAAAACCTTCCCCTGAAGATATTAAAAAACTTTATTTGAATAGTTTAAAAGCTATTGGTATAGACCATAATAATCATGACATAAGATTTGTAGAAGATGATTGGGAAAGTCCGACATTAGGAGCAGCTGGTTTAGGTTGGGAAGTGTGGTGTGATGGTATGGAAATAACACAGTTTACATATTTCCAACAAATGGCTGGAATGGAATGTAAGCCTGTGTCTGTTGAATTAACTTATGGCTTAGAAAGAATATGTATGTTTACACAACAAAAAGACAATGTTTATGATTTGAATTGGAATAATGAAGGAATCAAATATCGTGAAGTATTCTATCAATCTGAAATAGAATACTCAAAATATAATTTTGAGTTTGCTAATACTGATGGTCTTTTTACTATGTTTGATTTATTTGAAAAAGAAGCAAAATCATTAATTGAAAAAAAAATTTCTTTACCAGCTTATGATCAATGTTTAAAAGCAAGTCATGTGTTTAATATTTTAGATGCTAGGGGTGTAATTAGTGTTGCTGAAAGAGCAGGTTATATAAACAGAATAAGGAATATTGTTAAATCAACGGCAGAGGTTTGGATAAAAACTCAAAAAGATTAATTTATGTCAGAGTTGTTTCTTGAATTATTTAGTGAAGAAATTCCTGTCGCTCTTCAAAAAGATTTACGTGAAAAATTACTAGAAAATTTTAAATCTTTTTTTGATAAATACTTAGTTAATTATAAACAAAGTTTTTCTTATTCAACCCCAAATAGATTGATTATTGTTTTTCAAGGATTAGATGAAGAAATAAAGATTAAGTCCGAGGAGATAAAAGGACCAAATATAAATGCCCCAACAAAAGCTTTAGAGGGTTTTTTAAATTCTAATAAAATAACAAAAAAAGAAACATACATAAAAAAAATTGATAAAGGAGAATTTTATTTTTTTAAAACTAAAGCAAAAAAATTAAGAACTATCGAATTATTAAAAAAATTTATACCATCGGTTTTAAATGAACATAATTGGAAAAAGTCAATGAAATGGGGAAATTATGATTTAATGTGGGCGAGACCTCTTAAGTCAATTTTGTGTATTTTCAATAAGAAAACAATTAATTTCCCCTTTTATCATATTAGATCATCAAATTCATCTTTTTTAGATAAAGATTTCGAATCTAAAAGAAAGTCTTTTAATGATTTTAAAAACTATCAAACTTTTTTTAAAAGTATTGGAATTATAATCAATCAAAGTGAAAGGGAACAATTTATTCAGAAAGAATTTAATAAAATTTTATCAAAGAAAAATTTAAAAATTCAAAATAATAAAAAACTTTTAGAGGAAGTAACTGATCTTACTGATTGTCCTAATATATTGTTATGTTCATTTGATAAAAGATATTTATCAATTCCAAGAGAAATATTAATTTTAACAATGGAGTCTCATCAAAAATATTTTCCATTATTTAATTATAAAGATGAAATTACAAATGAATTTTTGGTTGTGGCAAACAAAAAAGATATCAAAGGATTAATTAAGATGGGTAATGAAAGAGTTGTGGAAGCAAGATTAAGGGATGCAGAATTTTTTTGGAATAAAGATAAATCACAAAATTTGGTGAAAAAAGTATCTGAGCTTAATACGATGACTTTTTTTAAAGGCCTCGGAAACTATTATGACAAAGTACAAAGAATGAGAAAACTTGGCTCATTGATTTCTGATGATCTTTTAATTAGCAAAGAGAAAGTAGAGTTGTCGGCTTCTTTAAGCAAAACAGATTTAATATCCGACATTGTATCAGAATTTCCTGAGCTTCAGGGAATAATGGGCGGATATTTATCAGCTGCTCAAGGAATTGATAAAGATATATCTGAAGCAATTAAAGAACAATATTTACCAGTAGGATTAACTTCAGCTGTTCCAAAAAAACCTTATAGTATTACTCTATCTATTTCAGATAAAATAGACACTTTAGTTGGATTTTTTGGAATAAACGAAAAACCAACAAGTTCTAAAGATCCTTTTGCTCTAAGAAGATTAGCATTAGGTATTATAAGAATAATTATCGAAAACAAAAAAAATCTTAAATTAGGTGATTTAATTTCTTATGACTCTCAGCTTTATTTGAATCAAGGTTCTAAATTTGAAAATCAATTAGTTCATAAGGAAATAATTAATTTTTTAAAAGACAGGTTTAGATATTATTTGAAAGAAAAAGATATTAGATACGATATAATTGATTCAATCGTATATTCATTTAATATTAATAATATTGCAACTCTTTTTCAAAAAGCCAAAGCTATGAATAGAGTTGTAAATAAACAAATTGGTTTTGACATAATTCAAAGTTATAAGAGAGCCCAAAAAATTATTTCATCAGAGACAAATGAAATTAGTGATGACTTTTCTAATGCAGCCGACCCTAGCATTTTCAATACTGAATATGAAAAAAATCTTTATAAAAAAGTTTCAGAAATAAATAATTATTTCTCTAATTCAAAAAAAGATGAAAATTTTGATGAAACATTAATTATTTTATCAAATGCAAAAAAAGAAGTATTTGAATTTTTTGATAATGTAAAAGTGAATGAGGAGAGTGATATTTTGAAAAAAAATAGACTGGCACTTATAAATAACTTGTGTAAAACATTTGAAAACTTTACAAACTTTCAATTAATAAACATTTAAATGAAGAAATTAATTTTCAATTTCAAATCTAAGAAATTAAAGAATATTAAAGACAAAAAAAATTTACTAGGTGGAAAAGGAGCAAATTTATCTGAGATGGGAAGGATGGGCCTACCAGTTCCATCTGGCTTTACTATTTCAACTGAAGTATGTGATTTATTTTTTAAAAATAAAAAAAAATTAAACGCAAAATTAATTAATCAAATCAATATAGAGCTTAGAAACATTGAAAAAGATTTAGGAAAAAAATTTGGTGATTTAAATAATCCACTTTTACTATCGGTAAGATCTGGAGCTAGAGTATCTATGCCTGGTATGATGGATACAATCCTCAATCTAGGTTTAAATGATAAAACTGTGGAAGCATTATCAAATAAAACTACTAATGGAAGATTTGCAAAAGATAGTTATAGAAGATTTATTCAAATGTACGCAAATGTAGTAATGGGTGTTGAAAATTATCATTTTGAAGAATTAATTGAAAATTACAAATTAACAAAAAAAGTTTTATTAGACACAGATTTAGATGAAAAAGATTGGGATGGATTGATTAATGACTTTAAAAAAGTTGTGAAAGACAGAACCAATAAAGATTTTCCACAAGATGTTTATCAACAATTAATGGGTGCTATAAGTGCTGTTTTTTTATCCTGGGAGAGTAATAGGGCTAAAATTTATAGAAAGCTAAATAAAATTCCCTCTGAATGGGGAACTGCAGTTAACGTTCAATCTATGGTGTTTGGAAACATGGGAAATAATTGTGCTACTGGAGTAGTATTTACAAGAAATCCATCAGATGGAAACAACTATATTTATGGTGAATACTTAATCAATGCACAAGGTGAGGATGTGGTAGCTGGAACAAGAACACCCCAATATATTACAAAAAAAGCTAGACGATCTGCAAAAGTGAAAGAACTTTCAATGGAAGAGGCAATGCCAAAAGTATTTAAACAATTAGAAAAAATTTTAAAAAAACTAGAGAAACATTACAAAGATATGCAAGATGTTGAATTCACAGTAGAGAATAATAAGTTGTGGTTACTTCAGACAAGATCAGGAAAAAGAACATCTAAATCTGCTGTGAAAATTGCTGTTGATATGGTTAAAGAAAAATTGATTTCAAAAAAAGAAGCAATATTAAGAATTGATCCAGGTTCTTTAGATACATTATTACACCCAACATTAAACGAAGACAGTAATGTTAAAGTAATCGCCAATGGTTTACCTGCTTCTCCTGGAGCTGTTTGTGGTAAAGTTGTGTTTACTTCTGAAGAAGCTGAGAGACTAAATGATATGATGCAAGATACAATTTTAGTAAGAGTTGAAACTTCACCTGAGGATATTCACGGCATGCATGCAGCAAAAGGAATTCTAACAGCAAGAGGAGGTATGACAAGTCATGCAGCAGTAGTTGCTAGAGGGATGGGTAGACCTTGCGTCTCAGGCTCCAGCGAAATTAATATTAATTATGAGAAAAAAATTTTTAAAGCCTCAAACTTAGAAATTAAAGAAGGAGATTTAATTACAATTGATGGTTCTACTGGAAGGGTAATTTTAGGAAATGTGCCTACAATAAAACCAGAAATTTCTGGTGATTTTTCAAAGTTGATGAGTTGGGCTGACAGAATTAGAAAATTAAAAGTGAGGACAAATTCAGAAACTTTACTAGACACAAAAACAGCAAGAGACTTTGGAGCAGAGGGAATTGGTCTATGTAGAACTGAACACATGTTTTTTGACGAAGAAAGAATATTATCAGTAAGAGAAATGATTTTATCTAAAACTAGAGAGGATAGGGATAAGGCACTAAAAAAGTTATTACCGCATCAAAAAAAAGATTTTATGGAAATTTTTACTATCATGAGAGGTTTGCCTGTAACTGTAAGATTACTTGATCCACCTTTACATGAATTTTTACCAAATTCAGAAAAAGAGATCTCAGAAGTAGCCAATATATTAGGCGCAGATATTAAAGATGTTAAGTCAAGAATTTCTGAATTACATGAACAAAACCCAATGCTTGGTCATCGAGGTTGTAGACTTGGAATTTCTTATCCAGAAATTTATGAGATGCAATGTAGAGCTATTTTTGAAGCAATTGTTGAGCTAAAAAATAAAAAAATTGAATCCGCTTTTCCTGAAATAATGATTCCTTTAGTTTCGACAGAAATAGAAATAAAAATTATGAAAGATTTAGTTAATAATGTTGCAAAAAAGATAGAAAAGGAAAATAATATCATTTTAAAGTACCTAGTTGGCACCATGATTGAATTACCGAGAGCAGCGATAAAAGCTGAAGATATAGCTAAACATGCACAATTTTTTAGTTTTGGCACAAATGATTTAACCCAAACAACTTTTGGTATTAGCAGAGATGATAGTGGTAAATTTTTAAATGATTATATTGAGAATAAAATTTTCTCTAAAGACCCATTTGTTTCTATTGATGAAGGAGTTGAGGATTTAATTAAGATAGCAGTCTTTAAGGGAAAAAAGAGAAATAAAAACATAAAGTTAGGCATTTGTGGAGAGCACGGTGGAGATCCATCGAGTATATTTTTTTGTTCTAAAGTTGGTTTAAATTATGTTTCTTGCTCACCGTATAGAGTTCCAATAGCAAGGCTTGCTGCTGCTCAAGCTGAAATTTATAAAAATTAAATACATTTATAATTTTAATAGTTACTTTCTTAAAATAAAATTATATCCACTACATTGTTTTAAATTATTTTTATTTGATGAAAATTTATCTAAAAAAGCATTTATTTTAAATTTCTCTATATATTCTTTCCATCTTCCACGAAATAAAATATTTAATGAAGTAGTTAATTGGCCTCTTACCGGAAATAATTCTACTTCAGAAAAATCTTTAAATAGATAACTAAGACCATCTCTTGAAAATCTAAAATAATCTTGAAATTTTAAATCATCAGGAGCATGATAGTTGTATAAAAAAGGAACATAGCCAAAAACATACCCATTTTCCTTTAACATTCGTTTTAAATTAGCAACTGCTAAAAATGGATCATATACATGTTCAAGAATAGCAATACATATTATTTTGTCATACTTTCCTTTTAACGAGTTATCTAATTCACTGCACAAATCAAAAACTATATCAGGATAATCATCGAAAACATTCACATCTAATGTTTCTAAAGTTTTTGATTTTATTTGAGAAAATTTTTCTCTCATACATTTTCCTATATCTAAAACATCGTCGTTTAATTTAATTTCTTTTAAAATTTTGTCTCTAAAATCACCATGATTTTCGATATAAAAATAATTAATTTTTGTTTTTTCAATTAATTTAATTAATTCAGAATTTTTAGTTTTAGGATTACCAATAATTTTTGTCATTTTTAAAATGGGCGTTCTGTTGCCCGGCATTAGATTGAAATTTAGCATATTTACTCACTTTTCAAAACATATTATTTAAAGACGATGATAAAGAGAGAATGGTAATGTCAAAATATGATTATATTAATGACAAATTTTTAGATCATTATTTTTGTGATTACAGTGTTGAAAATATAGATTAATCTTTTTTTTATCCTAAGTTAAAAAGAAATTCTGTTCCAAAGGTTAAAATTATTAAACCTATTGAAACAGCAACCGCACCAATTAACCAACCAATAAATCCATCCATATTAATCTTTTTACCTAATTTATCTAAGCCGTGTGTCATTGGTATAAAGACTAAAAAGATTAAAAGGATAGCTGCAACTACTATAATTATAGCAAAAAATACTCTACCAAGATCTTCCATATCTTATAACTTGTCACCGAAAATTAAACGTAATACAAAGACTACAATACCAATAATTATTATACCTAAAAGCAAACTAGTTATTGCATCTCCGATTATAAAGCTAATTTTATCCATAAAATTTATTTTGGATGACTGTCCTGATAACTATCGACACATCTCTGAACAGCCATTTTAGTTAATTTTTTATATTTTTTATTTTTTAATACAGGATCAAAAATTTCTGCAACTAAGTCTCTTTTGGGCAATGGACCACGCATACTACTAACGAGTTGGCTCATAATAGGATCAAACAGTTTTTCATCAACAAGTTTTTCTTTCCATTCTTCACAAGTATCAATTAATATTTTTAAGTCTCTTTTAGTATTAGAGATTTGTAGTTGTGTTGCTTTTTTTTTTAACCAGCCAAGCATATAAATATTTTATTATAATACAGCCTTTTTTTAAACGAGTACAGAACGAGTCACCAGGTTGTATTTTTAAATTTACGTTGATAATCAAAACTTATTTTAAAATAGGAAGGGGCGTTCTGTTTCTCGTCCCTTGATTAATAATATACAGAAAATAACACTTTTTCAAAAACTTCGTGTAAATCTTCGTGTAGTGTTTTGCTCATTTTGCCGATTTCTTGACTTTCAGCTTTATCTATTTCTGTTGTACAATATTAAAGTAATTAATAAAGTTTAGATAAAGATATAATGCCAACAATGAAAGGTATTCGTTCAAGAAATATATATAAAAAACATCAAGAAAAACCATTTGAAATTTCACGAACTAAATTTGAAGATTTTTTAAAATGTAAAAGATGTTTTTATTTAGATAGAGTGAAAGGTGTAAACAAACCTAGTTCACCTCCATATACTTTAAATAATCTAGTTGATGAACTCCTAAAAAGAGAATTTGATCAATATCGTGCAGATAAAAAACCTCATCCTTTATTTAAAGAAATGCATTTTAATGGAATACCTTTTCAACATGATGATTTAGATAAATGGAGAGCAAGTCGTACTCAAGGTATTAAATATGAAGATGAAGATACCAACTTAATATTAAAAGGCGGTATAGACGATATATGGTTAGATTTGGATACAAACAAAGTTGTCATCGCAGATTATAAAGCAACATCAAAAAAAGACGGCGTGGCAGATGATATTTTAGAACAACCTTTTTATGGTTCATACAAAATTCAATTAGATTTTTATTCTTGGTTGTTTGAAAAAAATGGATTTGAAGTTGCAGATTTTGGTTATTTTTTATTCTGTAATGGAAAACAGGATAAGCAAGAATTTAATTCTTTAATGGATTTTGAGTATAAAATTATAAAATATAATACAGATACTTCTTGGATAGATGCAAAAGTAATAGAAATGAAGAGACAATTAGATAGCGATGAGACTCCTAATTATTCCGAAGAATGTGATTTTTGTATATACTCAAAAACAATAAAAGAATTTTAGTAATATTTGATATGTCTAACATTAATGCAATCACTAGAAACATAGTAGAATTATTGGATAACAAAAAATATTCAATCGAGTATTATCAAAGGGAATATAGATGGGGAGAAGAGCAAATAGTAGAACTTCTAACAGACTTGGAAGATAAATTTTTTGAA
>MDTE01115626.1_pt1 | contig 17564 bp, 14 predicted proteins | sample 811231 | NCBI WGS metagenome assembly MDTE01 (sample SAMN05326651, study PRJNA326480) | marine metagenome | isolation source: seawater | place: Indian Ocean: Red Sea | collected 2010
TATCAACTTTGATTCTAACTATTTTTTTTATAAGAGGATTTGCTGTTTTTATTGGATGTATTTGTTTAATTATGAAAGACTTACATAAAGTAGTTCCAATTCTTTTAACAATACTTTTATTTGTATCTCCCATTTTTTATTTACCAAGGTCTTTAGGTAACTTAATTTTTTTAGGAATATCTAACCCTTTGTCATATCCAATAACGTGTTTTAAATTTTCTTTAACTGGAAACATTGAATATTTAATTTTTAGTAGTTCATATTTAGATTTTATAATTTTATTTTTACTTTCTATTTTATTTTTTCTTATTCAGACGATTATAATTAGGAATGTAAAAAACTTTACATGGTTTGAAAGAGTTTTGTGAAAAAAGTTGTTATTGATTGTAAAAACGTAAATAAAACTTTTAAAATTTATTCTAAATTATTAAGAGGTATATTGTTCCAATATTTTCAAAAGAAAAAAAAAAATCCATATTTAAAAGAAGTTAAAGCGTTACAAAATATTAACCTTAAAATTTATAAAGGTGAAATAGTTGGTTTTTTTGGTCTTAATGGTTCGGGTAAAACCACTTTGCTTTCCTGCATATCAAAATCATTAACCTTAACTTCTGGTTCAATTAAAACTAATGGTTCTATTACTAATTTAAATGCTGTTAATGAAAATATTAATGAATCATTTTCAGGAATAGAAAATATTATGATGAATTTAATTCTTGCTGGACAGACTTTTAAAAATGCATCTCAATTTGTAGATGAAATTATAGATTTTGCAGAATTATCTCATTGTGCTGAAAATCCAGTTTATACCTATTCCTCAGGTATGAAAACAAGACTAATTGCGGCTATAGCTTTGCATGAAAGTAACATTAGTGATATCCTAATTATTGACGAATTTTTATCTGCTGGAGACGCCTCTTTTAAGGGTAAAATATCGGAAAAATTTAGTAAGATATGTAAATCAGGTAAAACAATTTTAATTGTAAGTCATGATATTGGTTTTATCGAAAATTTTTGTGATAGAGCTTTTATAATAAATAAAGGTAGAATAGTTTTCTCAGGAAAAACTCATGAAACCTCTAATAACTATAGAATGTTAGTTACCGAAAAAAATTTTGAAAATTTTAAATATTCAAATAATTCTAAATTCTTTTCTTTGGATGAAAGCGTAAAAATCACTGGGGGAAGTATAAAAGGTTTTAAAGGCAAAGATTATCTCTTGTGGAATAAGCCATTTAAGTCTACTATTAATGTTCAATCAAACAAAAAACAATTTTTAGTATTTAAAATTCAAATATTTGATCTGTATAAATCACTTATTGTATGTGAGTTTAATTCTGGAGTTGAGGAATTATCAAAAAGAACAGATAGTAATATAAACTTTATTGGAGAGAGAAATTTTATTTTTTCTTTTCCCAATTGTCCTTTTGGCGGAGGAATATATTCTTTGTCATTTACAATTTATGATAAATATTCAAAAATACTGGCAAAGGCAAATAAATTATTGACATTTAGTGTTAGGTCATTCGAAAACAATGTATCCAGAACAAATTATAGTGAACTTCAATACAAATTTAAAATAACTAGGAATTAATATGCTAATAAATTTCTTGGAGAAAATAAAGCCATTTAAATTTTTAGGAAAAAAAAGTGAAAAACCTAATAAAGAAATTAGTATTAGAAAATATCCCTACCCCTATAAATGCTTGCTGTCAATTAACAATGATACAGATGGTTTTCACTATTCTTCATTTAAATCCTTTCATGAATTTGTTAATGGAAAGAAATCAACAATATTTGGTCAAGGATTAAATTTAGAGATTTCTGATAGCTTTTGGATATACTCAAAGAGAAATGTCTCTTTATATAAAAATCATCCTTGGGAAAGTAATAAAAAAAATAAATATTTTGAAGAAATATTAGAACTTTGCAGATTAGGAATTTTAGATACTCTCCATGGCTTTGGTGATTGGGTAGAAGATTTTAATCTTGAGAGAAAACAGATTGATAAAATTTTAAACTTTCTATCAAAAAATAATGTTAATCTAGAGGTTTATGTGAATCATGGTGGTTATAACATGAGTCATAATTACGCTGGAATATGGTCTTATTACCAACAAGCAGATAATATAAATCATAAGTCATACTGTTTTGATTTACTAATAAAGTATGGCTTTAAATATTTTTGGGCTGACCCTTTTTATGAATTCACAAAGTTTGGCGATAATTTAAATTTTAATGATAAGGATTTCAAATTTTATTTAAAACAATATGATTTTTCGAAATTCTTATTTAGGCCAAGTCCAAAAGATTTTACAAAAAGTGAAGAAGTATTAAATAAATTTGATAAAAAATCCTTAAATAATTACAAAAGAGATTTATTTAATAGAACCTTAATCAAAAATATCAGTAGAGATGGTATTAAAAACTTTATGTTTAAAAGGTTCAGAGGCATCGATGGCCCAACTTCAAGTAATTTTGTCATTCAAGTTAACCCAGAAAACCTAGATGCTTTAGAGCGTTTAGAGGGCACAATAATTTTATATCAGCATTTTGGAATTAGAAGAGCTATTTTAATGGGGAAAGGTCATGAATCACAAGGGTATACAACAGATAAAAATGTATTAGATTTTAATAATATTGCTGCATTTAAATTATTAGCAAAAAGATATAATGAAGGAAGAATTTTAGTTACAACTACAAGAAAATTATTGAATTACATAAGAGTAAGAGATTATTTAGATTTTAATATTAACAATATTCAAGACCAGACTTTTATCAATATTAAAGGAATAAATTGTCCAGTTTATGGCTATCAAAAAATAGAAAAAAATATGTTAAGTGGAGTTACTTTTCAAATTAAAAATATAAATAAAATTCCTATAGTCCTTTTAAATAATAAGAAATTAAAAATAAATAAAATCATAGATAAGAAAAATGGAAACACTTTTATATATTTCCCTTGGAAAAAAATAGATTGGCCATTATGAATCTTTTATAGATGATCGATAGAATATTAAAAATAAAGAAAAAAAATATATATGATTATGTTTTCATTGGTGCTAGTCCAGCTATGATTGCACGTGCAAGTTACTATAAATTTTTAGGAAAAAAAGTCGCATTAATAGATCGGGATAAAGAACTTGGAGGAAGTTGGAGACTTATTTCACCTTTTAAAGATGGATTAAGGTATGACTGTTTAGAAAGATATCTTGCAGGAGGTTTCAAATCTAAAGAAATTTTAAGAGAGTATGGCTGCCAAATCAGCACTAGAATTTTAAAATATTTATTTAAAAAAAATCTAAATATTTTTGAAAAAAAATTGATTTCTAAAATCTTCAAACCAAATAAAAAATTACTTTCAGAAAGTGAAAGGTATACTCTTTTACCAGCAAGCGAAGGACAGTTTATTGATCTATTACGAAGAGGTAATATTGATAAAGAAGAAATAAAAAAGTATCAAGAAAAATTAAAAACTAAAGAAGATAGAAAAATTAGAAGAGACGCAGATGTGAATTTATTCTTTGTTGAAAATACCGATAATTTGCTAAAACCTTTAGAAAACAGAGCCATTGACTATAAAGTTTCAATATACAAAAAAACGAGTGTAAAAAAAATTAACATAAACAAAGAATTTATTAAAATTACTGGAGAATTTCTTAATATTTATTCTTCCAGTGTTATTTTAGGAACTTATTATAATGGTAAAATTTTTAAAAATAACAGAGAAATTAAATATAAGAAAAAAAAAAATAATAGACTGACCTTAATCTTTCGAGTCTACTCGAAGAAAAAACAAAAATATAAGTATTTAAAATTTCGGGGATGGGAGCATATTGTTGCACTTCAAGATGTTTCATCGATTAATGAACCAAGCAATCGAAGTACATTTTCCCTATTTTTGAATCCTGATGAAAAGTTTGCCAAGGAAAGAGATATAAATTATTTTTTTAATTTTCTCAAAAAAAAAAAGGTATTAAATGATGATTCCAATATTGAAAAATACTATTGGTATAGCTACTCTTTTATCAAAGGTGTTGATAGTATTAAGGAAAAAATATCTAAGATTACTAACAATAGAGTCAAATGTTTATATATTTCTAACCTAGGATTAGATATTGTAAACAATCCAAAGATTTGGAAAATAGCATTAACAAAAGCTTCTTTTATAAATAAATTAACTAAATATTTAAAAAATGAAGATTCAAATGAATTACAAAATTAGTGATCTAAAGAAAAAAAATTTAGATATAGTATTTAAAGACATAGAAAAATTATCTACGGTAAAACGTTTCATTAAACTAATCAGCCAGAGAAAGACATTACCGCCACTAGATTATCTCTCTTCAAAAAATTTAATAAAAATGATGATTGAATATCAAATTGCATGTTTAAAAAATTTTTCATATCTTTTTAATTTTAAAAGAAATAAAGAAATTAAAAAGATATTAAATAATATTGATTTTGAAAAAAGAGTAAGTAATGTTGAAAATGTTAAATTAACTGTCAAAACCTATTCCTATAGGCTTGGAAAAGATTCAGCTAAAAAAAAAATATTATTTATTGTAAATAAACTTAGTAAAGTTAATTTTAATCACATTTTAAAGTTTGTTTTGAAAAAAACTTCAAATGATCCTCGTGCAATTATTAAGTGGGTTGAACAGAATATTATTCACGTTGATGCGTCTCCATGTGTAATTAACAATAGACCATTAAACGCCATTGAAACTTTAATTACTGGTATAGGTCAATGTACAAATTTGGCATTGCTAGCTGGTTCACTAATTCAATCAGCTGGATACTCTGTAAGATATTGGTCCACGAAAAATCATACATTTTTCGAATGGTGGAATCCAAGAAGTGAATCCTGGCAACTTGAAGACAGCAATTTCTTCCCTACAGAAGTAAACATACCAAGAGGATTGTCATTAAGTCAATTTTACGAATCTAATGATCTTTGGAAAAAAATTTTTGACACTCTTCCAGCAAGGAATAAATTAACTCAACACTCTGTATTCACGCCTGATAAAACTTATGGACTTAGTCTCTTAGAAAATAATATTATCGAACCAAATTCTTTTAAAAACATAAAAGTCCCAATAGAAATAAATAGTCCACTAAATGCTTCAAAAAGAAACGTCGAAATTAAATACGTTAAAAAAGGAAAAAAAAATTACTTGGAAATATTTAATTTAGAAAAGAAGAAGGTTTTATTGATTGTAATTAATAAAGAATTTCCAGATAACCAACCTAGTCTTTTGGAAAATAATTTATTTATTAACCACGATATTTTAACTTATAAATCAATTCCTGAATATTTAAAAGATATTGAAAATACAAAATTTACAAAAAAATTATTTATAATCGAAGCGGGTAAAAGAGTTATAAAAAAAATAGATTTTTTTAATACTTCTTATATTTCAGTTTTGGTCAAAGACTACGAAAACATATATTGTTTTCCTATGTTATTAAATAAAATTAAAATAAATAAAATTAAGAAAAAAATTATTAAAACAAAAAAGAAAAATAGTTTAAAAGAATTTAAAGAAATACAAATTGCCTATAAAAAGAATTACGAAAAAAATATATATCCTAAAGCTATAGCATTTTCAAAATCATCGACTATACGAGAAAGGCTTATGAATGAATTTAAAACCTTTAATCCAAATAATATTAAAGGGAAAGTCCTTGATGCTGGATGTGGTACAGGGGAATTTAGTATGATGATGTCAGACTTTGTAGATGAAATCAAGGCTGTGGATTATACCGAAGAAAGAGTAAAGTTTTTTAGTGATGTAATCAAAGATACAGATTTAAAAAATATGAAAAAAATAAAAGTTTTAAAGGGATCATTTGAAAAAACTAATTTTTCAAATGAATACTTTGATACAATTTTTTGCAGGGGTGCAATTTGGCAAACTAATATTAAATCAACCTTCAAAGAATTTTTTAGAATCCTAAAGTCAGGAGGAAAGGTTATTTTCGATTTTAATACTGATGCATGGAATCAATATTTAATGATTGATCCTCAAAATGAAAGTAGATATAAAAATGGAGCTGATACGCTATATAACTCTATATGGAGAAGATACTCAGAAATATCCTTAAAGTACTATAGAGAATCAATGAGAAAAAGAAAAATTCCACTAAAAGAAAAATTTTTATTCCGATTCAAAAAAAAAGTTTCTCTTGAGAGTTTAATTAAAGTAAGAAATAGAATTTTAGAAAATTTAACAATCCCTGAAGTTAATCACGCAAATAAATTAGAACTTTATACTCGGTTAAATCTCGATGAATCCTATTTAATAAAAGTTCTTCACGATATTTTTTTAAATCTTCTTGAACTTGCCAATGGTCCGAGCACATCAATGAGTTCAGAAAGCTTTGAACCGGATGAAATAAAAGATTTAGCATACAAAGCGGGCTTTTCAAATTTTAAATATTGGATAAAGGATGAAAATAAGAAAATACCTAATGAATTTGATTCTACAAATAGTAATCATTTTTATCAGCAATATTTAGGAAAAATAAAACAGTGGAATGCATCATTAAAAAAACCATTTTAAATTTAAATTTATCTTTAACTTTTTTTATTACTTAATTTGAATATTTTGACTCTATTAATTTATCGATAACTAAATACAAAAAAAATCGTTAATAATTTTTACAATAAGTAACTGTTGTTTCCTTTTAAGGTTATGAAATAACGGCAATGTAATTGAAGCTTTTTCACAAAATTTAGAATTTGGAAAACTATTTTTTTTAAATAAATATTTTTTAGAATAATACTTTGTATGAGGAATAGAAATAGTTCCTAGGCTTGTTTGAATACCTTTATTTAGAAGATTTTTCATTAGATCATTTCTTGTTTTCCTGTTTCCATCCTTAATTAAAATTACAAACGATTGATATGTATGACCTGTTAAGACTTTCTTTTTCGAAGATGGAAGTTTTAAATATTTATTTTTTTCTAAAAGATCAATATAGAACTGAGCTTGATTAACTCTTTTTTTTATAATTGATTTTAATTTTGAAAATTGTATTACACCAATTGCACCAGCTACATCAGACATTTTTAGATTAATTCCAGGAAATGAAAAATCATCACGAGTCCATGGTCCAACTTCTTCAGAAGGATCAATAGTTACTTTTTGCATACCGTGATTAATTAATCCTCGTGCTAAATTAAACAAATTACTATCTTTAAATGTCAGCATTCCTCCTTCTCCAGTTGTTATAAGTTTCCTAGGGTGAAAAGAAAAGCAACCAAAATCACCAAAATTTCCAACTAATTTCTTTTTATATTTGGTGCCTATGGCACATGCAGCATCCTCAATAATTTTTAGGTTATACTTTTTAGAAATTCTTAAAATTTCATCAATATTGGAAGCTAATCCAAATAAATGAACGGTAATAATAGCTTTGGTTTTTTTATTAATTTTTTTTTTATTTGTTCTGTATCAATATTTAAATCATCTTTGTTAATATCAACAAATACAGCTTTAGCTCCAAGAAATTCAACCACATTCGCTGTTGTAGGCCATCCAAAAGCAGGTATTATAACCTCATCATTCTGCTTAATTCCTAAAACCTTTAATGAAATTAACAATGATGATGTACAGGAATTAGTTGCTAGAGAAAATTTTGTTTTTTGAAAACTACAAAATTTTTTTTCCAATAACTGTACTCTTTTACCTTCTGTTACCCAGCCAGAATCTAAAGTTTTTTTCAATAATTCGTATTCTTTGTTGTTAAAACTTGGTTTGGTTAATTTAATAGTCATTTGCTTTTATTAATTATTTTTATTTCTTCTTGAGGCCAGTAAAAAGCATCTTTATATTTTTTTAATTTTAATTTTGTATTGATAAAAATGCATTTATAATTATTTTTTAATTTAATTTTTATACCATTATTTATATCTTTAGAATTAATATCATTCTTTAAAATATTTGAACATAATGGTTTAATAAACTTCTTATCAGGATATCTATTATATCTCCATCCTCTTGATTTGCTGCTAATAAATAAACTTAAGAAAACTTCATCACTAGTTTTTGTTTTAGATTTTAAATATAAATGATTTTGTTCAAGTTTGAAAAGAATATCTATTGGTTTCGGTGGAAATTTTTTATTTTCTATATTCAAATAATAATTGGAAATGAAAGGGTTACTCCAAATGTCCTTTTTATCAATATATCCATAAAAATCTTTCTTAGTTATGGTTTTAACAATCTTTTTATCAAACAATATAGAAAAATTAAATGATGGTAGTTTGTCGATAATTAATGGATTATTTTTTACATCATTGAGTGATGCCCATTCATTTTTATTATTTTTTGGAAAAATACCGAATTTTAAAAAATGTGCATCAACTATTCTCCATTTTCCCTTGTATAATACTTCACAAATGACATGATTCTTAAGTTGAGTAATTTTACTTTTAAATCCAAATTTTTTAAATAAATAACTAGCTAATAATGAAGTATTACCGCATTTTCCAAAACCTAAAAAAAGAATCAGAAATGGTTTAATTAGAGTTTGCGAATCAAAATAATTCAACACAGGATGTTTCACAACACTGTCTTGTACAAAACAATATATTCTGTAAAAAAATGTTCCGTCATAGTTTTGAATAATCATATTTCTAATGTATTCTATCAAATGTTCTTCATTTATATTTGTGAAAACAGAATTTATATATTCTAAATATTTTGTAATAAGTATATTAGAATTGTTAGTTATCTGACTCTCAAATAGAAGTTCTGTAATTTTATGGCTTTTTTCGTAACCATTATTAAAGAAATTAATATCATAATCATTGAAATTAATTTTTGCTAAGAGAACTTCATTTGTATATTTTAGCTTAGTGTTAATTAGTTTCTTTTTGTTAAAATAATTATCATCTACAAATATTGAGTTTTCCGATTGATAATCTAAGGAATAAAGATTAGTGTTTTTTAAATCATCTAACATTCGGATTGAAGGAAACTTTAATTCAGTATTATGGTTATTTATATTTAAAAAATCTTTAAAAAAAACTTGGATTTTTAGCAACAAATCTAAAAATATTTGATTCTTAAAATTTAATTTAGAATAAAATATTTTTAAGAAATAATAAGACATTATATAAAAAAATTTATTGAACAATTTTATGCTAGATGACTTTCTTATAAGATGAATAAGATACCCAAGTTCGACTTTGATCTTTTCTGATATTGTTGGGAAACACACAATTAAGCTAGAAAAATAGTTGTAAATAAACTGATTTAAAAGATTCTTATTATTTTTGTATGAAATATTACATTCAATATTTTTAAACAAATTTTCTAATGTAATAGTATTTCTGTAAATTAACCCATCAACTTTTAAAATTCTTGAACATTCTAAAAGTTCCTTGTTACTAATTTCACTGAAATAATTATAAAAAATAATTAAATCAAAAAAATTATTTGAAAACTCTGTTTTTTTTAAATTAAAGAATAATTTATTATTTTTTAAATTACTATTTATAGAGGGATTATTCTCTTTAATATTAACTAAGAAATATTTTTTATAACTGGATACTATTTCTTGAATAAAAAAATCTTCGTTGTTTGATACTATAAGAATATTTCCATTAATTTTGTTAAAGCGGTTCAAAAAATTTATTTTTTCCTTGTTGTGCATATATTACTTCTAATATTTAGTTTATAAAAAATTTGCTAACTATTAAATTTAATTATCCGACAAATATAATTCTTTTAAACCTATTTCTGGATCTCTAAATTTATACCTCCGCGTATATTTTCTTATTTTATCTAAATTAACTTTTGTTTCTGATGTCTCTTCTTTTTTATTAATAACAAATTCTACATTTTTATTCATTTTTTTTGCAATATTTTCTGACAACCTTCTGATACTTATTCTTCTTTCTGGAGCAAGGTCAAAAAAATCAGATATATTTTTTCTCATAATATGTGTTATAAAGTTTGCACAATCTTCAGCATGTGTTATATGAATTAAATCCCCATCTTTTGAACCATTTAATGTTATTTTTTGGTTATTATTGATTTTTTTACACAAAGAATTAACAAGACCATTATTTTCTATATTTGAGTATAAATAAAACATTCTCAAAATACTTACACCAATATATTTATCAAAATTACTAATTATTTTTTCAAAGGATAATTTTGTATTTTGATAAAAATTATTATTTCTTATTTTTTTTTTTGTAGAAAATTTTATTTCACCAGTTGATGTATATAGAAACTTCTTAACATTATTTCTCAAGGAATATTGAAGTAACCAGAATGGAATTTGTAAATTTATTTTAAATATATCTTCATTTTTTTCTGGAAAGTTTTTGTAATGTTCAGACTGAGCTAAATACAGAATAGTATCTATTCCTCTGGGAATTTTTTTTATAATTTCTTTTTCTGATTCTTTACCTAAATCGCATTTGATTTCTTTAATATTTTTATAATTAAAATACGTCCTTCTTTGAAGAGAATATATATAAAAGTACTTATTAAGATTTTTGGCTAAGTTTTTTCCTAGATGCCCAGTTAGTCCTGTAACTAATATTTTTCTCATAACATTTTATTATAAACAAGATTTATTTTTTCTAAAATAACTCTATTTGAATGATTTTTCTCATACCATTCTTTTCCAGAGGAACCTAAATTTTTTAACAATTTTCTATTTTTGTAAAACTTTTCTAATAACATTGAAATCTGTTTACTGTCTCTAGCATTAATTACAGGCGGAGTTGTCTTAAAAAAACCTTTTATGGATATAGGGTCAATATATGTCATTATAGGTTTACCATGAAACATGGCTTTAGCAGTTATACTTCCAATTGCACCAAGTATAAACTGATCAATTATAATATCAGATATGGAAAAAAACTTAGTCATCATAAAAATTGACTGTGGTTTAATCCACATAAAGTTATTTGAAATCTCTAGCTGTTCAATTAAACGTTTGCTTTCATTAATTTTTTTTCCCCACTCTACCGCAATAACAAGGGGGTTAGAATTTGTTTTTTTTATAAAACTTTTAACTCCATTATAAAATATATCGTTCCCTTTTAGCCATGACCTATCATAATTTTTATCTAACGTTTTCATATACTCCCAGTGTTGTCGCGGGGGATGAAAAAGAATAAAATCATTTTTTCTACTTTTAACCAAATCATTTTTAAGTTTTTTTATATCTTTGTCTAATTGCCATTTTTCATTTATCGGGTGAGGAATATAAGAATAGGATTTACATTTTACTTTTCTCACATTTTTAACAGTATCGGAATTTGTTATAAATAGATGTTTTGTCATGCAATAAGAATTTAACACTAACTTGCCATAAAAGTTATTTTGAAATGGTAAAGATCTTAATGTACCATGTTCGAAACAAACATACTTAAAATTATTATGAATTAATGGTTGTATAACTTCTGTTCCATAACAATGAAGAATATCGTAATGTTTAAATAGTTCCATCAATTCAGGCTTAAAGTGTCGAATTAGGTGCAGATAATCTTTAAATGTAAAACTAATATTTTTATCTGAAAAATTTTTTTTTAAAGACTTGAATGCTAATGGTAATAAAAAATCTGGAATTTTTAATTTTAAAATTGTATTAAAAGAAAAAAAAACATTTAAGCACGTGTTTATAAATTTTGATAAGAATAACCTAACGTTAAAAACAAACAATTCTGAATAATTTTTTTTTCCAATTTTTACCTTTAAAATCTTTTTTAAAACTTCATTTTTTTTACCTTGATAAAACCATTTGGGTCTTGAAAAATTAATTTTACTTGTTTTCCAATCAGGATTAAATTCATCGATATCTTCATTAAGCTTTGAGTCTTCCCACTCTGGACAACCCATAATATGAAAATAATCCATGACTAAAACATCATTTATTGTATTTCCTGATTGGTTGAGAATTTTTGCATTCAGATAAGCGTTATTAGCAATATTACCTATATGTAAAATTCTTTTTTTCACTATTTTTAAAAATAAATTTTCAACAATTTTTCAAAATTTAAAATATTCCAAATTATAGCTTTAAATCTATGTGGATCCTTTTTTTTAAAATTATTTATTTTTAAATTTAAATTATCTATGTTTATAAATTCTTTTGAATATTTAAAGTTTAAAAAATTATCAAAACTATTTTTTTTTAATTGATCGCCATACCATTCAGAATCTGGTGCAGCAAACCCTTGTTTTTTAAATTTACTAACATTTGATATGTGTTTTTCTAATAATTTCCTAATAATTAATTTTCCTTTGACGATTGAGTTATTTTGAACTTTTAACTTATGTTTATGACTCAGTTTCATTGAATATTCAAATAAATCATTTTCTAAAAAAGGAACCCTCGCTTCCAAACTATTTGCCATTGATAACTTATCTTCTACATTTAGATAACCTTGTAGAAATGTTTTGCATTCAAAATTCTGAATTTGGTTCATATTATCCTCTTCTGAATTATTATACTTATCAGAGCCAAAATATGAATAAAATGAGTCTCTAATTCTATCATTATAGGAATTATCATAATTATTAAATATAGCAGATAGGAGTTTTATATTGAAAACACGCTGACATTTTTTAAAATAATGTTCTAAAAATTTATTTCTATTTTTTTGAAAAATACTATCGTACCTCCAAATATAACCAGCAAATAGTTCATCACCTCCAGCTCCTGATATAACAATCTTGTGTTTTTTTGATACCTCTTTAGCAATTAAATAATTTGGGTATGATTGCCCAAGTTTCAAATCTTCTTGATGATAAACCAACTTATCTAAATATTTCATATTGTCATCTGAGCTTACTAAAAGAGTATTATGATTTGAATTTAATAATTTTGCTGTTTTTTTTGCTTGCTTTGACTCATCAAAATGCTTCAATTTTTGGTTATCTATACTAAAACCACATGAATAAGTATTAAGTTTTTCACAATAATTATTTGCTATTACATTAATAAGGGTTGAATCCAGTCCAGAGGACAAATAAAAAGCCAAAGTCACATCCGCAACTAGATTTTTTTTTATTGAATTTCTTAATAAAAAATCAATTTTTTCTAAATCATTAGAATTTGAAGATTCATTTAGAAAACAAAAATCCCAATATCTTTTTATTTTTAAATGCTTACTATTCTTTATGTTAAATTTTGAAAAACAACCATGTGGAAATATATTTATGTGTTTGAAAAATGTTTTATCTCTCAATAAATTTTGAAAAATAAAGTATTCATAAATAGATTCAGTATTTATTTCAACCTTTGACAGATAATTTAAAATTCCCTTGATTTCCGATGAAAAAATAAGCAGATTGTCATAGTTAAAATAGTATAAAGGTTTTACTCCAAATCTATCCCTTCCAACAAACACCTCTTTACTTTTTTTATCAAATATTACGAAAGCAAACATACCGTTGAGTTTTTTAATAAATGACTCTCCCCAAAAAATATATGAATTCAATAAAACTTCTGTATCAGAATTTGTTTGAAATTTAATTCCTTCTTTAATAAGTTCCTCTTTAATTTCCTGAAAATTATAGATTTCCCCGTTATAAATTATAATGTAATTGTTATCTAAAGACGCGTAGGGTTGATTGGCTTCAGGTGATAAGTCAATAATCGATAGTCTAGCATGAGCCATACCAACATTATTTTCAATGAATATAGATTGATTGTCTGGCCCTCTATAAGAAATCTGATTAATAGTTTTATTTAAAAGTTTTTCTGATATTTTTTTATCTTTATCAAAAATAAAGAAAATTCCACACATTAGACCTCTGATAAGTATTTAATTATTTCACTTAACCCTTCATCAAGAGATATTTTTGCTTTAAATTTGAGTTCATTTAAACTTTTTTTTGGACAACCAATTCTATTTGTCACAAAAGTTTGACCTGATTTTTTAAATTTTATTTTTAGATTTTTATTTGAAATTTTTAAAATTTTTTGGGTTAATTCAAGAATTGAAGTTTTAATTCCTGTTCCGATATTATAAAATTGATCGGAGAAATTTGATTTCATAGCTAGTATATTAGCCAAAGCGCAATCTTTCACATTTATGAAATCATATGATTGTTTTCCGTCTCCATAAACGACTGGTTCTTTGTCTTTTTTTAAGTTTTCTAAAATTTTCATTATGACTGCAACATATGCTCCTTTAGAATCTTGTCTTAATCCATAAACATTCATATATCTTAAACCAACATATTCAAATTTTTTAAAATTTCTATGATAATAAGACCTTATTATTTGCTCAGATGCTACCTTAGTAGCACCATAAAAATTTGTATTATTTAAGGGATGATCTTCCTTCATTGGTTCACTTAGAGCATCTCCATAAACAGATGCTGATGATGAGTAGACAAGTCTCTTAACATTATTTTTAATTATTGATTCAACTACATTTAGAGTTCCTTTGATATTTACCTCGAATGCAGACTTAGGGTAATCCCAACAGTGTAAAAGCCACAAAGCTGCAAAATGAAAAACACCGTCTATTCCTTTCATAGCGTTATCTAATTGATCAAATTGAGTTATATCTCCTCCTATATCAAAGATTTTTACTCTTTTATCTTTAAGCGCATTTTTTAAATTAGTTAATTTTCCTCGACAAAAATTATCAAAAATAAGAACTTCTTTTATATTTTCTTTTAAAATCAGGTCAACTGTATGAGAACCAATTAATCCAGCACCACCAATAAATAAAAATCTTTTATTATTAATATTCAATTTAATTTATCATGTTGATTACACTAAATAAAAACTAAAAGTAGAAGTTATTTAATATTTGTCAATTTATTTAATTTTTCACAAACATAAATAATTTCTTTTTCACTCATTTCTGGGTAAATTGGAAGACTTAAAATAGATTTTGAAACTTTATCACAAATTGGGAATTGATTATTAGAAAAAAACTTTCTATATAACTTCGTTTTGTGAATGGGAATAGAGTAATTTATTCTAACATCAATATTATTTTTTTTTAAATTATTGAAAATCATATTTCTCTTTTCAACTCTTATGGCATAGTTATGAAAAGAGTGTATGTCATTAAGTCTAGTTTTTGGTTTTTTTATATTTGAATTTAGTAATTTATCGTACAATTTTGAAATTTTAATTCTTTTGTTTACCCATTTATCTAAATATTTCAATTTTTCAGTTAATATTGCTGCCTGCATTCCACTTAATCTTTCATTGAAACCTAAAACATCAAAGTTATTTTTTGAAAACTTTCCATGATTTCTTAGTTTCTTAATCTTTTCAATTAAAGTTCTATTGTTACTCACAACACAACCAGCATCTCCAAAAGATCCAAGATTCTTACTTGGAAAAAAACTAAAGCATCCAAAATCTCCAAAAGTACCACAATATTTTTTTTTTATTTTTGAACCATGAGCTTGAGCAGCATCTTCTATAACTTTTAACTTATACTTTTTTGCAATAAGTAATATCTTACTCATTTCTGCAGGATTACCATAAATATGAACAGGAATGATTGCTTTAGTATTTTTATTAATTTTAGACTCAATTTTTTTAGGATCAATATTGTATGACTCTTCGTTTATATCGACTAATACTGGCTTTGCACCTGTATTGCTAATTGCTTCGACCGAAGAAATCCAAGTAAAAGGTGAAGTTATGACCTCATCTCCTTTCCCTATACCAGATGCTAACAGAGAAAGAAATAAAGCTGATGTACCAGATGAAACTCCTACACAATATTTTATATTTAAATAATTAGAAAATTTTTTTTCAAAATTCTCAACTTCTTCCCCTAAAATAAAAGAACTGTTATTAATTACCCTTTTAATAGCATTATCTATTTTACTTTTGGCTGATAAATAATTTTTTTTTAGATTATTCGAAGGTACTTTCATAAAAATAATTTCTCTACATTATTATTTTAAAAATGAGTAATATTCTTTTTCATATTCACAATAATAATCCTTGTTAAGTTTAAACCCTGATTTACTAACCCACCATATATGTTTAGCTGGATTTCCAACAACTAAAGAATGATTTTTGACATTCTTTGTAACAACTGAACCAGCACCAACAAAACTATAAAGTCCAATAATAACTCCACATATTATGGTTGAATTAGCACCTATCGTTGAGTTTGCTTTTACTAGAGTAATTTCATATTTACCACCCCTTGGTAAAAAAGATCTAGGGTTTTTAACATTTGTAAACACACATGAGGGTCCACAAAAAACATTATTCTCTATTTTCACACCAGAAAATATACTTACATTGTTTTGTATTTTAACATTGTTACCTATAGTTACTCCCTCACCTATAAAAACATTTTGACCAATTACACAATTAATTCCTATCTTTACACCTGAAGAAACATGCGACCAATGCCAAACTTTTGAATTATTACCTATATTTACATTTTCATCAATAATACTTGTTTGATGTATAAAAGCGGCCTTAGTCATGAAATACGCATAAAAATTTAAGATTTAAAATAAAAATTTAATATAATAGAATTTTTTTAGTTAGTAAAATTGTCTATTATTTTATGTAATTTTTTAGTTTTTTTATATAATTTGTTATTTTTTATAAAAATATTAGTGTATGAAAAATATATAAATAATGGATTTTGATGTAACAATTATTGGTGCAGGAGTAATAGGTCTTAGTATTGCTAGAGCATTAAGTGAAAAAAAACTTAATACAGTTGTAATTGAAAAAAACCCTAGTTTTGGAGAGGAAACAAGTTCTAGGAACAGTGGTGTTATTCATGCTGGTATCTATTATCCAAGGTCCTCAAAAAAATCTGAGTTTTGTAAGCAAGGTAATAAATTACTCTACAAATATATAAAAGAAAGGAAAATAGACTTTCATAATTGTGGAAAATTAATTGTTGCATCTAATGAACGGGAAAATGACTTACTTTTGAAATTAAAAAAAAATGCTCAAGATATTGGAACCGACTTAAATTACTTAAATAAAAAGGAAACTAATGAAATTGAACCACAACTAAGTGTTTACAGCTCGCTATTATCCTCAACAACAGGTATCTTAGACATACATAATTTTATGTTTAATCTTGAAACTGATATAATTAAAAACCAAGGTTTAGTTGTTTATAATTCAGAGGTAAGTAAGATAATACCCGATCAAGAAAAGATTAAATTTTTACTAAAAAATTTTAACAAAACATATAAAACGCGTATTTTAATAAATTCATCAGGCTTAAATAGCCATGAACTTGCAAAAAAAATTACATCTTTAGATCCAAAAATAATTCCAAAAATAAAGTACATTAAAGGTGATTATTTTAAACTAGTTGGAAGTTCACCATTTAATAAACTAATATATCCCCTCCCCTCAAGAAATTCACTAGGTATTCATTCTACAATAAATCTCAATAATGAAACAATATTTGGACCTGATGAAGAGTTAATTAATAAAATCACCTATAAAATTAAATCAAATAAGAAAAAGAAATTTGTTAACAGCATAAAAAAATACTGGCCAGAAATTGAAAAAAGAGAGATTCAACCTGATTATTCAGGTATAAGGACAACTTCAATTACTAA
>MDTE01082877.1_pt1 | contig 17563 bp, 11 predicted proteins | sample 811231 | NCBI WGS metagenome assembly MDTE01 (sample SAMN05326651, study PRJNA326480) | marine metagenome | isolation source: seawater | place: Indian Ocean: Red Sea | collected 2010
GGGCGAGATTTGATCAGAGGAAAAAGGAAACGTGATTTCAATAGGGGAAATCGATCCGGGGGTTTGATTGGCCGGATCACTATAAAGACAGAGTTCCATCGAGAGATCGTTTTGGTGACGGAAATTGAGGATGCGAATGCGGAGCTGGTAGGCATGACCGTCCTCTGAAAAGGATTGCGCCCGTTCGACGACGGTTTTGCAGGCGCCGTTTTCGACGATTCGGACGCTGGGTTCGCCCTGCTCAAGGGGATCCATGAATTTGAGGGAGATGGGTTGGGGCAGGAGGGGAGAGTGGTCGGGGGTTGACATCGAGGTGATCAGGTCGTGAGTCCCTTTCGGAATGGTAAAGTCGATCACCCCATTGGAGATCGTGATCGACGAAGGGAGCTCGTTGGCCAAGGGTGCGAGGGGAGCGTCGGCTTGACCGGTTGTGAGTTGAAGCCCGACCGAGCTTTCATTGGCGGGAAGGTTGACCAAGGCATCGATCTGCAGCCAGCGAATCCCTCGATTGGGCCAGCGATTGATCACGGCGAATTGGGTGCGCTCCGCTCCAACGAGAACGAGATTGGTGATGCTGGTGATCTCCGCGGCTGCGGGGATGGGGACACCGAGGGTCACGGGGACGTTGAGGCGGTCAAGACCGGTCGGGCTTTTCTCGGCGACCACGAGAAGCGCAAACAGGTCGTGCCCTGCGGAGGCGGGTTGGGGTGATTGGAAAAACAGGAGGCATAGAATCGTTAACTGATAGGAACGTCGCAGTGCGAACATGGTGCGAGGGTAGGATGGCGGGGTGAAAAATCCAATCGCTAAGCTGGGGAAACCGGGTGGGCGAGAGTCGTTCATGGCGTCATCGCCGTCCCACGCGAAAAGATGAACACCTGGTGTTTGACAGACTAAACCCTCCCGGGGAACGAGGTCTCGATCTCAGGACTCAATCGCTTACCTCCTCCGAGGGATTCATTCGTGTGAGAACCGGTTTGGGATTGACGCCAGTCTGCCTGAAAGCGTGCTGGCGGTTCGATGGCATTTCGCCCGGCCTCTTTAGTTGCGACGGGAAGGGGGATCTGTCACGGTCCTTAGATGATGATATCCGAGGAGCTGACAACAAGGCTCAAGGCGGGAATGGTGATCCCGGCCCATCCCTTGGCATTGAAAGCGAATGGAGACTTGGATCCCCGTTCCCTGAGGGCATTGACACGCTACTATTTGGACGCCGGAGCAGGAGGTGTTGCGGTCGCGGTGCATACCACCCAGTTCGCGATTCGCAATCCCGAGGTCGGTCTGTTGATTCCCGTGCTCGAGTTGGTGGCTCAAACGGTCGATGAGTGGCAAGTTGCCAGTGGAAGGGAAATCCTGAAAGTGGCGGGGATTTGCGGCGAGACCCGTCAGGCGGTGGACGAAGCGGGGCTTGCCAGCGAGCGAGGCTATCACGCCGGGTTGTTGAACCTGGCTGCCTTGCCGCCGGAATCGAGTGTGGGTGAGTTGGTGTCTCATTGCCGGGAGGTCGCCGCCGTGATCCCTGTTTTTGGTTTCTATCTTCAGCCGACAATTGGGGGGCGCATACTGCCTTACGAGTTTTGGCGGTCCTTCGCTGAAATAGAGAACGTCATTGCCATCAAGATTGCGGCGTTCAATCGGTATCAAACCCTTGACGTCATTCGCGGGATCTGTGACGCCGGTCAAGAGGAACGGATCGCGTTTTACACGGGCAACGATGATCACATCGTCGGGGATCTCATGACGCCCTATTTGATTCGTACGGATGACGGCGTCCGAACCGTTCGTTTCGTCGGGGGCTTGTTGGGGCATTGGGCGGTTTGGACCCGGGCGGCCGTTCAGCTCTTGGAGCAGGTCCAGCGGGACCTTTGTTCGTCGGATCGGGTCTGTTCAGAGTGGTTGACACGAACGGTTGAGGTCACCGATATGAACGCGGCCCTTTTTGACGCGGCGAACGAGTTTCGAGGATGTCTTCCCGGGGTAGGATCGGTTCTTCACCAGCAAGGGCTGCTGACGAGCGCTCGATGCCTTGATCCGAACGAGATCCTTTCTCCGGGCCAGGCGGATGAGTTGGCGCGAGTCCGCAGACATTATCCCCACTTGCTCGATGACGAGTTTGTGCAGGAAAACCTAGATCGATGGCGGCGCTGAACCCGCATTCTGGTTTCCGGACCCTTGGGGGCATTCGTTTCGTCTCGCTTGAAGGGGATCCCATCCAAGGGAGTTCCACGACCGGAGCCACCATTCCTCGGGTCCCGTAAGATAAACCCTTAGCCAGATTGGGCTGTCCACGGGAGGCACGTCGGCAAGGTTGTGACTGAAGAAGGGGAGATTAACGGCGAGGATGCCCAGAAGGGAGAACGCTCGGAGCAAGTCTATGAATTCGATTCGACCGCTCTTTGTCATCTCATTCCGGTTCGGGCGGGACCCTGAATAGAGGGAGGGATCCGTTCAAATTCTCGGTCGCTTGGATGCTGTTTGCCTCGCGCAATGCCCTGGAACGCATTTCATCGATTCAGGCTTGAGTTGAAGAGCTTCACCCTTTAGTGAAGAGCTCGGTGATTCGCACTCTCTTCAACTGGTCAATGCGACAACGGCCCCAGATCAGGGGAAGACGGCCTTTGGTAATGGGTTTCGGGTGGCGGGGTGGCGTCTGATGTCGAACGCATACGATCAATCGCTTCGATTCATCGAACGCTGCGGTCAGCTGGTTCTCACCGGGACGATTGTTTTTTTTGTCGTCATGGGCGTCATGTTTCCTGAACCTTATGCCAAGGTCTGGCAACTCGTCCTCACCCACATGGTCACGGGGCGGGCAGGGAATGTGGGTTATGGCCTCGAACTTGGATTTTCGCCGCTGTTTCTGCTCTTCCAGTGTTCCGTACAGGACTTGATCATATTGCTTCTCTGTTACCCGCTGATCGTCGCGGGGTATCGCAAAGCCGTGGAATGGCCTTATATTGGATCGACCCTGGAAGGGATCCGGCAATCGGCGGATAAACACAAGTCGAAGATCGAACCCTATGGTGTGGTGGGACTCATGGTCTTTGTGATTTTTCCCTTTTGGAGTACGGGGCCGTTGGTCGGGGCTGTGGTCGGATTTCTTATTGGGATGCGCAATTGGGTGGCCTTTACGGCGGTGACCTTAGGGAATGTGGTCGCCGTGGCGCTGTGGGTCTTTCTGTTTCAACGGATGCGAGACTTCAATGAGCGTCTGACCAATGGAATTCTGATCAGCATCCTAGTCGTAGTCCTCGTGTCGGCGATCGTGTTTCGAGTTCGCCGGTTGCGCCGGGTTCGGCGGCGGCTGGATCAAAGTGGCCCATCGGAGGGCCTCTCCGAGGCTTCGAGTGACGGCCACAAGAACGATTCTCTTGATCGTTCGTAACGGAGTGTTCCCAAGGTTCGGCTCGTCTCTTTGGTTCGAGCGAATGACCGCTTGCCTATCAGGAAGAACCTCGGAATAATGAAGGGATGAAACCCCTTCGCCGGCGACGCTTCCTCGAACAGGCCGGCACCACCACCCTTGGTTTGGCGATGACGCAAGCCCTGCCGTTGCCGGCACGGGGGCAGCGGGTTCTTGGATCGAACGAGCGGGTGAGACTGGCCCTCATCGGATGTGGAGGACGGGGAATGGGGCTCGTTTCAGGCTTTGCTCGGCGGGATGATGTCGAGATTGCGGCCCTTTGCGATATTCACCCGGAACGACTCGGCCGTGCGGCCAATTCGATTGCCGGGCTTCAAGACGGCAAGGCCCCCCAGTTGGCGGATCACATGGATCGGGTGTTGGAGGATCAGCAGATCGACGCCGTGATCGTCGCGACTCCCGATCATTGGCATACGCCGGCTGCGATTCGGGCCTGTTCGGCAGGGAAGGACGTTTATGTCGAAAAGCCTTTTTCCCACAATGTTTGGGAGGGCCGCCAACTGGTTCATGCGGCTCGAAAGTATGGGCGGGTGGTTCAGGTGGGTACTCAAAACCGAAGTGCCCCCTACAATCTTGCCGCCAAGGAGTATATCGAATCGGGGCGGTTGGGGGACATTCGTCTTGTAAAGGTTTACAACCTCAAAGGGGGGGGGGGCTTTCATCTCGGCGAGCCTGGAGAGTTGCCACCGGGGTTCGATTGGGATGCCTGGCTGGGCCCGGCGGCGGCGCGGCCCTACCACAGCCGGATCTTCCGAGGGGGTTGGCATCAGTTCTGGAATTTTTCGGGGGGCGATCTTGCGGATTGTGGGATTCATCAATTGGACCTCGCCCTTTGCGTGTTGGGAGACCCCGAAGCGCCCACCATGGTTTCTGCGGTGGGGGGACGGATGCAACATCAGGACGATAGCGAGGTGCCGGATGTGGAGATCATCCATTACCAATTTAAGGACTTCGTCATGACGTTCGAACTTTCGCACTACGCCAACGCGATGAACAAGATTGCCGGACACATCCGGGCTGGGGATGAATTTCCCAATTGGCCTCAATGTGCCACCCGCATCGAATTCTACGGTTCCCGGGAACTCATGATGCTGGGACGACATGGAGGGGGGTGGCAGGCCTTTACGAGTGAGGGGCGAGTGGCCGCCCAGGAGTATGGGCGTCATCCGGACCCGGAGCACAAGGCGAATTTCATTGAGTGCCTTCGCACTCGGAAGCGACCCAACGCGGATGTGGCGCTCGCCCAACGGAGCACCACGGTAATGCATCTGGGCAACATTGCTCACCGGGCTGGAAACAAACAGCTGGAATTCGATGGTGTTAGTGAATCGATCCTCAACGACGCGACGGCCAGTCGGATGCTGAGGCGACAGAACGAAAACCACTATTCCGTCGCGGAAGTCGTCTGAAGGTTGGTCTGGGTCCGATTGAGGTGGCCCACCCAGAGGTCGGCCGGTGAGCAGAGGCGTCAGCCGTCGGTTGTGAGTCCTCTGAGCTTGATGTGTTCCTCAATGATCTGGCGGTAATCGTCCGCCTCGACGTCGCGCTCGCAGCAAACCAACATCAGGGCACCATCGGATCTGAAATTCCCGTCCCATGCTTTCAGTTGCTCGTCGGTCCATTCGGGCTGGTATTCCTTCAATCGGTCATCGGACATACGGCTGAAGTAGGCGCGGACGTTGATGTCGGTCTCATCCATATTGAGCGTGGCGGGCATCTTTTCGTAGTTCACTTCGGTGGGCTGGGTCATCGGTTTCGTTCCTTTTCGTTCCTTTCAGTAACCGCACAATGGATGGTGTTTGACGCGGCGGTCGTAGGTTAACGTCATGTCTTCGGGGTGGTGGCAAATGTGACAGTAGGCCGACGATGCGACGGATCGGTGTCGACGGCCCGAGGCGCGATGAATGTTGTGGCAGGAGAGGCAAGTCGTCTCTTCGTCGCCCTCTCGGACGGCCCGAATGTTCTCAAGGATGTGCCGTTCCCTGGGCGGTGTGGAGCCCAGCGCGGCGGGAGACCAATCGACGGCAAAGTCGGCAAACAAGTCATCCCCGACGACGTGATTGTTTGCGTAGGGCAGGCCAGAGGCCTTTGAGGTTCCGGTGCGAACGTGACATTGGCCGCAGGTGGCTGCGATGAGGGCCGGTGGGTCATTCCTTTTCTTGGCGAGGTAAACGAGGGAGGGGTCGTTGGTGTGTGCGAGATCGACCGAACCATGGCAGGCGTAGCAATCGATCGCGGTCGCGGCAAACGCCTGGGTTCGGGAATCCACGGCCGTGGTATGACATCCGGCACAGCGCTGACTGAACGTCCCGGGTTTCCAACCAATCGGTTGGCTGGCGTGAAATCTGAAAGGGGTGCTCTCGGAATCGGGATCCGGTTCGAAACTTCCGGTGAGGAGTTCCAGTTGGCCATACGCAGGGGCTTTTCTGAGGAGGCGAATCTGAGTTTGATAGCCCAGAACGAACTGGATTTGTTTGGCGTAGGGATCCAGTTCAGGGGTGCTCTCAATCGCGCGATTAATATCGGGTGTCATGACGCGGGGTTGCAGGGTCCGTTGATGGGCGTTGAGATTCCACGACGGTCCCACGACGTTGCGGTGACAGAAGAGACACTCGTCTCCCGTGACGTAGTCGGGGAGATCTCGACCAATATGATGGGATGGTTTCTTGGGGGACTCGGCGGCTTGGGGGCAGAGGGATCCTGAGACCATCCAGAGCGCGGACAGAGCGAGGCGGACAACCAGTCTCGGGTGGCACATGGTGGATCGATGGGGCTCTTAGCCTATGGAACGAGTGGTCGGAGCGGCTCGTCATCCGTTGCGGAAAGGAACACGTCAGGATCGTTTTTAGACGTCCGCCCGCACCCACCCGTAAGCGGCATTGTCGGGCTCGCCACCCTGATCCAAATAAGCCGTTTTGAGGGTCGACAAGGTGTCCTTTGGGAAACGCTTGATCTCGGCCTCTGCATCGACTCCATAGACGCGGGCCGCGTTCAGCCCAAAGATCTTCGCCTTGTCCTCTTTGGTGACTTTGGCGTAGCCGAATTTCTCGCAGAGCTCATCAGAGATTTGGAAACGCTTCATGGCGTCAATCACCCATTGAGGGGAACCCCACCAGAGGCAATCGGTGCCCCAGATCACGTGGTCGGCTCCGTAGGTTTGGATGTTCTTCCCGATGAGGTGTTGGCACATCACCGGATGGACGATCGCCGTCGTTCCAAAGGCAGAACCGATCTCGCAATAGATGTTATCGATCTGCGGATTCCGAGTCTTGATATTCATGAGCTCGGCATGCCAGGCGAAGTCACCCGTTTCGGGATTGAAGAACTCGGGGCGTTCGAACTCGGGCTCCCCGGGGCCGTGTTTCATGGCGCTATGGTAGGCGATGAACGAAAGGTCGGGGTGATCAAGGGCGGCCTTCTCAAGATCTCCGGGGTGGGCGTAATGACCTAGCGTCCGGGATTGTGCGGCGTAACCTTTGTGGCAACTGAAGACCTTCAGACCCAGTTCTTTGGATTTCTCGTAGAAGGGGTAGGCCATGGTTTCATCGTCCATCCGGAATCCGTCGCCAGAGCGGCCAGGGTCGGTGTGGCAGTACCACTTCCAAGAATCGATTCCGTATTGCTTGACCTCTCGTTCGATTTGCTCAAAGAGGGCGGGAAAGTCGGGCTGGTTCTTCCTCTGGTCCCAGTAGTGGTTTGGCGCGCAGTTTCCCTGGCAGAGGGCCCGTGTTCCCCCGGCCACCTTATTGAGTTGACCCTTGGCCTGGGACATCAACCAACTGGGGAGGATTCCCCCTCGACGATCACGCCCCTCAAGTATTTTCCCGGCCTTGTCCTTGTTGATTTCCCGCCCGGGAACGCCGGAAATGACGACGAGGCTCGTCTCGCTGTCGAAGAAGAGCTCTTTCACGAAATTGGGAAAGCTGTATTCGTCGGGGTCGTTCGAAAGATCAAAGCCCATATTCTTGACAAAGGGCGCGGTGCGGAAGCCAAGCGCGAATCCGTCGGTGAAATGGGTTTGAACGTCGAAGACAAAGTATTCTCCCTTGGGAAACTTCTCCTCGCTTGCTGCGGGTTCGAAGGTCTCTGCCTTGGCGACATCCCAGTGATTCCCGAAGACCATGTTGCTCGCGTAGAAGGCGGTCGCCATTCCCATGGACGATTTGAGGAAGTCCCGTTTCGTCATGCCCAGCGACTTGGCATTGGCGGTGGCCATCTGGTCGATTCGGAACTCCCATTCCTCCTGTTGCTTGGTCTGGGGGCGGGGAACAAATTCCTCGTTGGAGACAGGTTGAGTCGGGACGGGAGATTCAATCCCTCGCTGACGGTCACGTTGCCATTTGGGTACCCACATATGATTGAAATGTTTCTCCGGGGATGGTGCGTTGATGGAGGCGTCGGTGACGCCGGTGACGCGAGACTAACCAACCAGCTCTCGTATCGGACTGCCTTTATCCAGCAGATATTGAGGTCTTCCTGTTGTGTCGGTTAGGGTTGTGTGCCGCGCGTTGATGCCAAGGTTATGGTAGACCGTGGCGAGCACGTCCTGGTAGTGGACGGGCCGATCGGTCGGTTCGCCGGCATAGCGATCTGTGGCACCGATGACCTGGCCTGGAACCATTCCCCCACCCGCAAGGATCGCCATGGCAACCCGGGGCCAGTGATCTCGGCCCCCGTTGGTGTTAATGGTAGGCGTTCGTCCGAATTCGCCCCAGGCGACGATCGTGACCTCATCAAGCATGCCGCGTTCGCTTAAGTCGGTCACCAGGGCATGGAGGGCATGGTCCACGATGGGGACCAGATCCTTCATCCGGCTGAAATTCTTGGAATGGGTGTCGAAGTCGCTAAGAGAGACACTCACGCAGCGGACCCCTGCCTCGATGAGGCGCCGGGCAAGGAGAAGCTTCTTGGCTGCATCGGGGCCTTCGCTGGTGTAAAAGCGATCAGGGCGGTCGGGGAAAGGGGGCGTATATCGGGCCACCACCTTCGGGTCCTCCTGTGACAAGTCCATGGCTGCCGCTATCTTTCCGGAGGTAAGAATCGAGAAGGCCTGCTGCGTGAAGGCATCCATGGCCGCCATCATCGGGCTTGAATCGATTTTGCGGCGGACTCTGTCGAGGCGGTTCAGGAGTTGGACTCGGTCATCGAGACGTCCGGCATCGATTCCGGGACCAAGCCGGAGCGAGGTTTGGTGCCCTTTTCCGAGCCGATCCAGTTCCTTGACCATGCCGGGTTCGAGTTCCCGATGGAAAAGGTGGGAAATATCAGGCCGAAAAGGGGTATAGGTTGGTCCGAGAAAGCCGGGGCGTGCGCTGTTGCGGACGAGGGCACGCCCCTGAAGGAGATCGACGTAGGCCGGCGCTCCAGTGGTGTGTTGTTCGTAGAGTTTGGTGAGAATGGAACCCATGGCCGGCCGGCCACCGATGGAGGCCAGATCCTTGTCTCCGAATCCCGAGAGACATTGGAACGCATCATGTCTTGATTCAGCTCCCACGAGGGAGCGAATAAAGTTCAATTGATTCGCGATTTGAGCCGTTTTCGGCATGAGTTCCGACACATGAAACCCGGGAATGACGGTTCGAATGGAATCGAACTCCCCCCGAAATTCGCGGGGTGCCTCCGGTTTCGGATCAATCATGTCCATCTGGGGTGGTCCGCCGTCGAGGTGGATGTTGATGAAAGCCTTTTTGGTGGGGGCTGATTGTTGGCTTTCGACCTTGAGGAGGTCGGCGAGGGTGAGAGACCCAATTCCCAAGAAACCTGCCTTGAGGAAGCTTCGTCGGCTGAGTCCGTCGCAGTGTCGTGTGGCGACTGAGTCGGAAAAGGTAAGCATATGCCCCGGTCGGTTTTTGCTGGTTACATGAAGGATTCCGATGAGGGTGAGAATAATCAAGGCAATTCGGGCGAGATCGGATCGGGGCGGATCGAGGGCGGGAATGCTCTCAACCGCTGTAGGTCGGGAGAGCGAACCCGGTGAAGGGCGGGAGCCCTTGGTTTTAGTGCCTTGAGGGAGAGGGCATCCGATTTGCCGAATCGGAACCCTTAGAGTCGGGATGGGTGGCTGCTGGACGAGTTGAGATCCGCACGCCCATACAATGGAGCGATTACAGGGAATTTGGTCTCGGCACAGCATTTGCTCATATATTTTATTGTCCAAAGCTCGGTAGCTTGGTAAAATTCCGTTTCTTATTTTTGAGGGGCCAAGAAGGGCTTTTCCGTGGTTTATGGATTCCGATCAAGAAACACCCACCGGTGATGCTGGTACCAACGTTCCATCAGGAGCGGAGGCAAAATACGATGCTTCGAAAATCGACAAGTTGGAGGGGCTAGAGGCCGTTCGCAAGCGCCCGGGAATGTATATTGGTGATCCGGATGAAAACGGGCTCCACCACTGCGTCTTCGAGGTTCTGGATAATTCGATCGACGAACATCTCGCTGGGTTTTGCTCTCACATCGAAGTGAGCATTCACGTGGATGGGTCGGTGTCTATCGGCGACAACGGACGGGGGATTCCGGTGGACATTCATCCCAAGTTCAACATTCCGGCGGTGGAGTTGGTTTTGACCAATCTGCATGCTGGAGGGAAATTTGGTCAGGGAGCCTACAAATACTCCGGTGGTCTCCACGGCGTGGGAGCAAAATGTGTCAATGCGCTCTCGGATTGGTTCAAGGTGGAGGTGTCGCGTGAGGGCGAGGTGCACTTCATGGAGTTCTCCCGAGGCAAAACCGTCCAGGGCCTCAAGGTCATCGGAAAAACGGGTTCGACGGGAACCTTGGTGACCTTCAAGCCGGATCCCACCATCTTCACGATCACCACCGAGTTCAAATTCGAGACATTGGCCAATCGGCTGAGAGAATTGGCGTTTCTTAATCCGGGCCTGGAGATCGTCCTGGCGGACGAGCGAGAGGACGACAAGCAGGAGCGGTTTTTCTATGCGGAGGGGATTCAGGAGTTCGTCGCGCAGCTCGGCCGGGGCAAAACGTTGATTCATCCGGACCCAGTGATGATGGGGGGGAAACGCGAGGTTCAGATTGACGGCAAAGCGGAGGATGTATTTCTCGATTGTGTGCTGCAATACAACGACAGCTATAATGATCAGATCCTTTGTTTTGCTAATTCCATTCGCAATAGCGATGGCGGAACCCATTTGACGGGTTTTCGAACGGCGCTGACCCGAGCGATTAACCAGTACGCACGGGGACACAATCTGATCAAGGAAAAGGATCCAGCCATCTCTGGCGATGATGTTCGGGAAGGCTTGGTTTGTGTGGTCAGTGTGAAGCTGCCCAACCCGAGATTTGAGTCCCAGACCAAGGTGAAGTTGGTCAACACAGAGATTGAAGGAGTCGTCTCTTCGCTCGTTTATGAAGGATTGATGTCGGCCTTTGATCATCAGCCGACGCTCGCCAAGCGAATCATCGATAAATCGTTGATGGCGGCCCGCGCTCGCGAGGCCGCTCGAAAGGCGAGAGAAACCGTTCGCAAGAGCGCGATGTCGGGGGGAGGTCTGCCGGGCAAGTTGGCCGACTGTTCCGAGCGAGATCCATCGAAGACGGAGCTGTATATTGTCGAGGGGGACTCCGCAGGTGGGTCGGCGAAGCAGGGAAGGGATCGGAAGTATCAAGCGATCTTGCCAATCCGCGGAAAACTGATCAACGTCGAGAAAGCGCGACTCGATAAGGTGCTTCAGAACAACGAGATTCGCACCATGATCACGGCGGTTGGGACGGGGATCGGCGAGGGAGAAGGCGAGGGGGCTTTCAACCTAGAGAAGCTCCGTTACCACAAAGTGATCATCATGACGGATGCCGACGTCGACGGTTCCCACATCAGGACCCTTCTCCTGACGTTTTTCTTTCGGCACATGCCGGCCCTGGTGAAACAGGGCTACATCTACATCGCCCAGCCCCCGCTCTATCTCATTAGTCGACGAAAACGGGTCGAGTATGTCGATGACGATGCCGCCTTGAATCGGATCCTCATCCAACTGGGGACGGATGACGTTCAACTGAAAAACCTGGCCGATGAGCAGGTGTTGAGTCGGGATCAATTGAGCGAGATCCTGGAACGTCTCGAGTTGTTGGACAAATACGCCCGGGCTATCCGGCGGCATGGTGGGGACTTTAGCGATTACATCGAATGCCGGCGTGCGGACACCTTCGATATGCCGCGTCACTTGGTGATCGTTCGGGAGGGCAATGAAGAGTTGGTCCACTATTTTCATTCCGAGGAAGAACTCGCTCAATTTGGACAAGAAAACCCGGATCTCGGATTGTTTGGGGAGCAAGAGGTGGAGACGGGCACCGCGGTTCGAGTGAAGGGCGTCCCCGTTCGGCGTGCCCGACACGTGGAGCTCCACGAGAGCAAAGCGGTTTCCGAGTTGTTGGAGCAATTGGCGGAAAAAGGCCTTAATGTGGAGCACTACTCGGCCCAGGATTACCCGTTGTTTGAGCTCATTGAGGGGGAGGGTGAGAAGGAACGGAGAAAGCCCCTGTTCTCGATTAGTGAGATTCTTGACAGTATCATGGATGTGGGGCGGAAGGGATTGGAGATCAAGCGTTTTAAGGGGTTAGGCGAAATGAACCCGAAGCAATTGTTTGGCACCACCATGGATCCCAGTCACCGAAAACTTCTTCGGGTTGATGTTTCCGATGCGATTGAAGCCGAGGAGATGTTCACCAAATTGATGGGCGATGAAGTCGAGCCGCGACGGCAATTCATTGAGGACAACGCCCTGAATGTGAGGAACTTGGATGTTTAGTTCCAAGGTGGGTTCGAGGGCCTCAGGTTTCTTTCCTTTGATCCCTTCCATGATTTCATTTTCAAAGCGTTAAGTGGACCGACTGCCGTCCAGAATAAACTATGGCTGATTCAGACCCCCCGAATGACATTCCCGAGGAATCGATCGACTCTTCGCTGACCTCGGAAGCGATTCAAAAGATTAACGTCGCGGATGAGATCAAGAACTCGTTCTTGGATTACTCGATGAGTGTCATCGTGTCCCGCGCCTTGCCCGATGCGCGTGATGGCCTCAAACCCTCCCAGCGCCGCATTCTCTTTGCGATGAATGATTTGGGGGTGGGCCCCAGCAAGAAACACCTGAAGTGTGCCAAGATTGTTGGGGAGACGATGGGCAATTACCATCCCCATGGGGATCAGGCGATTTATCCGACCTTGGTCCACATGGCCCAGCCCTGGGCCATGCGAGATATCCTGGTTGAAGGCCAGGGGAATTTTGGGTCAGTTGAAGGCGATCCTCCAGCGTCCATGCGCTACACCGAGGCGAGAATGACTCACCTGGGTTCGATCCTGATGGAGGACATGGACAAGGAGACGGTTGATTTCGTCGCCAACTATGATGAAACCCGGATGGAGCCTGCCGTGTTTCCGGCGTCCTTTCCCAATCTTCTGGTAAACGGGGGGACGGGCATTGCCGTCGGGATGGCAACGAACATAGCGCCACACAATCTTGGGGAAGTGATCGACGGGGTCTGTGCCCAAATCGATCATCCAGGCATCACCGTCAGCGAGTTAATGGAGTACATCAAGGGGCCTGATTTCCCCACGGGATGCCAGGTTTGCGGTCTCGAGCCGATCCGCCAGTATTTCAACACGGGGCGGGGGAGTCTCAAGATCCGCGGCAAAATCGAAGCCGAGCAAACGAAGACGGGACGGGAGCAGTTGGTCATCACCGAGATTCCTTTTAATGTCAATCGTGCGGTGCTCGAGAAGCGAATTGCCGACTTGGTGAACGATAAGGTGATCACCGAGATTTCCTCGATGCGGAATGAGTCGGACGAGAAGACCCGACTGGTGATCGAACTGAAGCGGGATGCCGTACCCAAGGTGGTCATCAACAACCTTTACAAACACACCCAGCTCGAAACCACCTTCAGTGTCAATATGCTGGCGATTGACCATGGGCGGCCGAAGACGCTGAACCTCAAAGAGGTCATCAATTGCTATATCGAGCATCGCCGGGAGGTGGTGATTCGCCGGACTCGATACGAGCTGGCCAAAGCGGAGGCTCGTGCCGAGGTGCTCGAGGGGTATTTGGTCGCCCTCGCCAATCTTGATGACTTCATTCGAATGATTCGGACCTCGGCCAACCGAGACGAGGCCAAACAGCGTTTGCTGGACTACGATTTCAGCCAGGAGCAGGTCGAGCAATTCGGAATCCTGATTCGAAGCGAGGCGCGACTGGTGGAGGGGCGCTACCAACTGACGGTTGCCCAAGTCAACGCCATCCTGGATCTTAGATTGTACCAGTTGACCGGACTGGAGATTGATAAGGTCAAGGGGGAGTACCATGAGCTCCTGGAGAAGATCAAGGATTTGCTCGATATCCTTGCCCGTGAAGAACGGGTGCTCAACATCATCAAAGATGAGCTTCAGTGGGTGAAGGAAAAGTATGCAACGCCCCGGTTAACCGATCTCGTCGTTGATGAAGGGGAGATGGCGCTTGAGGATCTCATCGCCAACGAGGGTGTCATTATCACGCTGACCCATGCCGGTTTGATCAAGCGAACCAATGTCAGTGAATACCGGGCACAGCGCCGCGGGGGAAAAGGGGTGATTGGAATGGATACTGCAGCCAGGAAGGCGACGGACGACGAGGGCCATGATTTTGTCGAGCACCTTTTCTCGGCGAGTACTCACGATTACCTCATGTTCTTTACCAACACCGGAAGGGTCTTTGTCGAGCGTGTTCACGAGGTTCCCGATCTGTCTCGAACCTCAAAGGGGCGAAGCATTGCCAACGTGTTGGAGATGCAGGCGGATGAAAAGATCGCTGCCCTCATTCGGATTGTCTCCAAGCTGTCGGAGGACGGGGAAGATCTGACCTGGAAGCAAGCGGGTTATCTGATGTTCGCAACCGAGCGGGGTACGGTCAAGAAGACGGCGCTCGCCGATTACGCCAATTATCGGCGAGGGGGAATCCGGGCGATCAAGATTGAAGAGAATGATCGATTGATTGGGGTCAAGTACACCAGCGGTGAAGACGAGGTGGTTCTCATCTCCCGGGAAGGTCAATCGATTCGGTTTTCTGAAAAGGATGCCCGGCCGATGGGGAGAGTTACTGCGGGGGTCCGGGGGATTCGGGTTTCGAAGGATGACGCGGTGGTGAGTCTGGCGGTGGTCGAGGCGGAAGCGACCCTCCTGGTTGCGAGTGAATTGGGGGTCGGAAAACGAACCGGATTTGAGGATTACCGTCAACAGTCGCGGGGAGGAAAGGGCGTGATCACGATGAAGACCTCGGACAAGACGGGAAAAGTGGTTGGGGCCCTGACCGTGCACGATCAAGACGAAATCATGTTGATCACGGTCAGCGGACAGATGATTCGAACCCGGGTGGAAGATATTCGTGAGACCGGGCGGAACACCCAAGGCGTAAGGCTCATGAACCTGGATGACGGGGATCGCCTGCAGGCGATTGCGCCGGTCATCAGTGACCAGGATGAGAACGATTTGGGGGAAGATCCGGGTTCGGAGGACAAGACGGTCCAGGGAGAGGATCCTGCTTCGCCCGCTGCCGAGTCTGAATCGACTGATGGTGCGGCCGGAGGCGATGAGTAACGGGGAATTGAAACGGGCAGAGGCTGTTTGGGCCCCCTGGACGGCCGTGATTTGAATCCAAAAAACCCGTTGTTTTCCTCGTTGTGCTCGCTCCGACCGCCACTCCCCAGGGATCGTTGGAGGTTGCTTGCGGTGATCAGGGCGAACTGATCCTGTCCTTCCGAGGCGTCCTCAAGGCCACGACCATCCACGAGATATGGCTGCAGGCTCGTCATGAGCTCGGGCGGCGATCTCTTAGTCAAGGAGTGGTCGTCAATGCGGCCGAGGTGGTCTATTGCGACAGCGCAGGGCTGGGGCTCTTTTTGGATCTTGCTGAGGTTCAGAGGAAGTCGGGCGGTGCGTTTCGAATCGACGGGCTGGCCCCGCGTTTTCAGGGCTTGTTCCATCAGTTGGAAGGACGAAGGGGTTCCCAACCGCTCGTTCAAAGGGCACCATGTCGATCGTTGCCCGGGTTGGTCGGTACCAGTGTGGTTCACTTGTGGCAGGATGGGGTTGCCTTGGTGGCCTTTATTGGTGAATTGTCCAGTGCGATGACATGGGCCCTGTTTCATCCAAGAAAGCTGCGATGGCGTGATGTGTGGCTGACTTGTGAACACGTCGGTGCCAACGCTTTGCCCATCGTCGGGCTCATTTCCTTCTTGATCGGGCTCATTATCGCTTTTCAAGCGGCGATTCCTCTGGGTCAGTTTGGAGCCCAGAACTTCGTGGCGGACCTGGTGGCTGTTTCATTGGTTCGCGAATTGGGTCCCTTGATGACCGCCATCATCCTCGCGGGTCGCTCGGGGGCGGCGTTTGCCGCGGAACTCGGAACGATGAAGGTTAACGAGGAAGTCGATGCACTCTCGACGATGGGCCTGCCGCCAGTGCGCTTTCTGGTGGTGGCAAGGGTGTCCGCGGCTGTCGCGATGATGCCTTTCCTCACCATGTTTTCCATGGTGTTTGGACTCATCGGAGGGGGCGTGGTTTATCTCTCACTCGGATTCTCTTATGTGCTTTATTGTCATCAGGTGGTCGCTGCTCTGGAGTTGAATGATCTACTGGGAGGCTTGTTTAAGGCAGCGACTTTTGGTCTGTTGGTAGCGACCGTGGGTTGCTTCCGGGGGCTGCAGACGGAACTGGGAGCCAGTGCGGTGGGGCGATCCACTACCCGGGCCGTGGTGACTGGAATCACCCTCATTGTGGTCACGGATGGACTGTTTTCCGTGATCTTTTTCTTGCTGGGAATATGAACGGAGACGAGGCATCGTTGATTGAGGTGGCCAACCTGTCCGTGGCCTATGGGGACCACACGGTTTTTCGAAATGTGTCCTTCTCCGTGAAACGGGGCGAGGTCTTTGTGATCCTGGGGGGGTCGGGATGCGGAAAGAGCACGCTCTTGAAGCATATGATCGGACTTCGGCAACCAGCGGAGGGGACAATTGCGATCGAGGGCGAAGAGATCGTGCATGGCAATCCCGCGAGGCGCTCACGGATTTTGCGCAGGATTGGCGTGATGTACCAGAGCGGCGCCCTATTTGGGTCGATGAATTTGTTGGAAAATGTCAGTTTGCCTCTGGAGGAGTTTACCCAGCTGCACGCCGAGGGAATTGAGCGAATCGCTCGAATGAAGCTGGAGTGGGTGGGCCTGGATAGTTTTGCTGACTACATGCCCTCTGAAATCAGCGGCGGCATGCAAAAACGAGCCGCTATCGCGCGGGCGATGGCACTGGATCCTTCGATTTTGTTTTTGGATGAGCCCTCGGCTGGCCTCGATCCCATCACGTCCGCCGAACTGGATGCGCTCATTCGAAATCTGTCTCGGAATCTGGGCATTACCTTCGTGGTCGTGACCCACGAGCTTCCCAGCATCTACGCGATCGCGGATCGAGTGATCATGCTCGACAAGGAACGGAAAGGGATCATTGCCACCGGTGACCCTCGGATCCTCCGCGACCGGCATGAGGAACCATCGGTTCGACGTTTTTTCAACCGAGAGGCGGCATGAATGATTGATAGCCCCATGGAACGGCGATCACGGTGACGACTCGCGCAAATTTCTTCGCCCTTGGCACCTTTGTGATCTTCGGTGCCGTCCTGATGGTTGCGAGCGTGGTGTATTTCGGAGCCGGGGCCTTTCTGGAGGAACGGGAATGGTTCGAGACCTACGTCGATCAGTCCGTTCAGGGCCTTGAAGAGGGCTCGGCGGTCAAGTTCCGAGGGGTCAAGATCGGTACGGTCGAAAAGATTGATTTCACTCGATCCGTTTATGAGCGCTACGAGGAGCCTTCGCTGAAAAAGCCCTACGTCCGGATCATTGTTGCGCTGATGCCTGGAGTGTTTGATTCGTGGTCGAGCCCCGTCGAGGAATCGATCGAGAAAGAAGTCAAGCGGGGGCTCCGCGCCCGACTCGCCAATGTCGGATTGACGGGGAGCGCCTATTTGGAGATGGATTACTTGAATCCCGAGACCAACCCTCCTCTCGAGGTCAATTGGGAGCCCCAGAATTACTATATCCCATCGGCCCAGGGATCCTTTACCCGGATTATCAACGCCGCCGAGGACGTCTTTGTGAAGATTCAGAA
>MDTE01179045.1_pt1 | contig 17563 bp, 11 predicted proteins | sample 811231 | NCBI WGS metagenome assembly MDTE01 (sample SAMN05326651, study PRJNA326480) | marine metagenome | isolation source: seawater | place: Indian Ocean: Red Sea | collected 2010
CCAGCGCGAAGAGCAACAGCAACAACAGCGCCGGCAACCCCATCCAGACCGGCACGCCCAGCGCACTGATCCAGAACCAGAGAAAAACCATGCCCAGGACGAAACCCCAGCTAACCCGACTGCGCCAAGATAACGCGGCCGCGATCGAGTTGCGCGCCGCATACAGGCTCAGGCATCCGAGGAAGAGTAAGCCGCCACGCGCCTGGCTCATAAAGAAGGGGAAATGGCCTGGCCAATCGAGCCACGGCGACCCGTGTCCCGGAATAAAATCGCCGCGGTACTCCAGGCGTCCGAAAAAATAGGTCAGCAAAAGCTGCAACCGAGTCAGAACGTAAAATATCCAGGTACTTAAAGACACTTCTACCGGCGCCAAAAAGGCTACACCAACCAGCAGCGGTACAAACTCGAAGAAAAATGGCGACTCAAACGTAGCCATTGCCTTCCAGGGGTAATCGAGCAGAAAATCGGCCAGATTGAGCCGGGTGGAGATTTCGGGCACCGCCGGCACATAGTGATGCAGTCCATCGACGCCGAAAACTACTAGTGGCACCAGCATCCCCCACCAGAACAGGCGCTCGGAGAACAATCCGCCTTCGATCAGCGCCCTGGGCATTTCGAGAAGGGGAAACCCAAGGCGCTCGGTCTCCAACCAGCGTCGGCGCAAAAGCAAGACTAGGCAGAGGCTGGTCAGAAAAAAAGCAGCGAAAAAAGCGGTCCACGCTCCCAGCGGCAAAACCCACGCCCCCCACGGCACCGATCCACCACCTTCGAACGCCGCAACCGCCGGCGCGGCATTCGGCCCGCCGGGTACCAACCACTCAGGTACAAGTTGCAGGAACCGATAATAGGGGCTTGTAGACTGGGCAAAACCGCCGTAAAAACCGGTGACCAGTCCCGGCAGGAAACGGTGCATCAACCCCGATGCAGTCGCCGAAACCCCAAGGACCAAAGCCGTATAGAGTACGGCCCGATCGCCGCGTCCGAGCAATCGGCGCGACACCGCTAGAACTCCCAGTACACCCAGCGGTATGGCGAGAAAGACCTGAGCACCAGGAAACCCTCCAGCCCCAGCCAGGTAGGGCCCTTTGTAGACCAACTCGACGCGTTGGATCAGCCATCCGGACCCGACGACAATGCCGACGATGAGTAAAACCAACCTCAAGGTCGTCCCCATTCAGGCCTGGCCTTTATTCCGCGTCCGTACCCAACGCGGCAACTGCTCTGCATAATAGTGCCGATCCTCTTCCTCCAGGGTTCGCCAGATCAGAAACTGCTTGCGCAAATCATCGAGGAAGGTTCGCACGACTCGATGCCAGGTCGTGCGGTCGCCAGCGACTAGTTCGAGTTCTGCATCTATATCGCAGTAATGCGAGTCAGATCCGGGACCGATCTTGAGTACTGTCTGCTGGATTACGCCTTGATCGAAAGGGGCCAACCAGACCCGGGCCTCTATGCGCAATATATCGCCAGCTCGTTCGACGCCCAGCGCTTCGACGTAAAATCCAGCACCGATCGACTGTTCCTGGTTCTCCGCCCAGAATTCGGCCTGGAAGGCAGCCATCCCCAGCGCCTCGCGGCGAACGAGGGAAAACGGCAATCGTATCGCTATCCGGTCTCCCCCAGTCCCGGGGGGCAATTTCCAACGCCGCTCTATACCCGGGGTGCAAATTCGCCCGGCCATCTGCGCCGGATAGAGCGCTGAGGCCACCACGAGAAAACCTATTAGACCAATGGTCAGTACCGAAGATAGGGAAGAGTAATTGAATTCGAGCCCCTGAAACCATCCCCAATAATCGAGTAGTCTCACAGCAGACTGCCCCAGCAAATACCCCAAAACTACGCCAATCACCCCCAGCGCTACCGCCTCGGCTATAAAGAGGCCGCTAACATGCCCCGGTGCCAAACCCACTGCATTAAAGGTACCGATCTCGCGCGTCCGCTCGTACACGGCGCCGAGCATCGTATTAAAGACGATCAGCGCAGCAATCGCCAGAGGCACTGCTAATTCGCCCAAACCCGTTACCGATGCAACACCAACAGTATTGACCAGGAAGCGCATTCCGCCAAGACCGACAAAGAGGTTCAGATCCAGCGTCTCGGCCAGATCTTGCAACGCCTGATCTGCCGTCGTCTCTCCCGCTGCAAATCCGATAGCCACTGAGGACAGATAAGCCCCTTCCCATCGCATCAGCCCTGCAAAGGGTAGAACGACGACCGAAGCGGCAGGCAAATGAGTAAAGGGCAGCACCTGTCCACCCCGCCCCCCAACCGCTTCCTGCTCCGGGGGCTGCTGCGCCTCTGGATCAAGTGGAGTCAGCGGTTCGCCGCTGAGATCCGGGCGATCCAGTGCATCGTCTTCGAGCAGTCCCACTACGCGAAAGATCTCACCAAAAATTCGCACGCGCGCTCCGTCCAGCAGTTCCGCACTGATGCCCAGCGAATCGGCCAAGCCGACTGGTAATAGACAGACATCTTCCTCCCCCGAGCGCAGCCAACGCCCAGCAACCAGATCCTGCTGTGGACCTGTCAGGAATCCTTCCTCCGGCGTCAGCCCGGTAAATCCCCATACGCCGACCGCCCCCCCCTGCACATCGTCGCGTTCAATTCGAAACGAGGCCGACAACGATTTCACCCCTTTCCAGGCCCGCGGCGCCACCCGCTCTGCACCGAACCAATCGCGCAAGATCCTATAGCCCGTAAACTCCATGGTCTGCCAACCCGGCATCCGCACCACCGCACCGTCGTAAGCCGCTCCCGCTCCGATTTCGACCTGGTTGGTACGCAAGGAGGTGCGAATCGAAGTAAATGAAAGCAGCGAAAAAGTCAGCAGTACCAAGGTCGTACAAGTCAATCCTGTACGCCACGGACGACGACGCAGATGTGCCAATCCCACCGCCACCGATCTCAGCGCCGTCCCCCCGCGTCGGATCGAGATCCGCCCGCGCCTTTTACGACCCAATTCCTGCAATTCCCTATTGAGCCGTGCCATGCCTAAAGTGGTAACCAGAATACCCAGAGCGAGGATGACAAAGCCAAGCAGGATCATTGCCGGTGAAATCGATAACTCGAAAGCAGGATGCAGATAGCGCAACGCGATAAAGCCGCTTAGGAAGAGGACAAAATACCCCAGTACCTGGCGCCGTAGATCGGCGAAACCAAAGAGCAAACGCTCGGCGAAATGAGCAAAGGGGATCAGCAACACCAGAAGAAAGATCACCCCTTGAACCACACCAGCCTGAGTCCGTTCTACATCGCGGTAGGCCGCTGCCGCCAGCGCCCAGGCACGGCGCGCGCGATCGAAAAAATCGCGGTGCCGCAATTCGGCGCGCGCTGAATCCGCCTCCTGTAAGAGTTGCGCGGAACGATCGTGAAACGCAACCAGACGAGTGTTGCGCACGCCATGACGACGCAGTTCGCCCACCCGCAGATCATTGAGCCAGTACAGATCCTGAGCGACCCTATAGGCAGTCTCTACCAAGCGACCGTCTCCCGATACCCGATACCCTTCCCCTCGGGGCATCTCGTCCGAGCCATTGAGCAAAACCAGACGACGGCCAAGTCCATAGCGCCCGGTGACCATAACGCCCTTGAACCGCGAATTCGCTTTGGCGAAGAGCACTCCAACCGGAGCGACCCGCGATCCGATCCTGTTCTCGTAGCCGAAGCGCTCTGTCTCAGCTGTGGTCAGCGGCAGGCAGGCTCCGTATAGAGCGGGCTCGGCCTCGGTTCTGGCATCGACCACCTGCAGACGTTCGGGCGTCAGCAGATTCCGCGGATCGCAGAGACCAAAAAGCGTGGTCCCGCGCAGCGGGGCCGTCACGATCTGCACTTCTTCCTCTGCTTCGTCCATCAAGATCGTCAGCGACCGACCAGGCAATTTGCGCTCGCCATTAATCCCCCAATCCGGAGCATCCGTCACCATCCCAGTCTCCCCATCGAGCCGGTAGGCCTCCACCCGCACCGGCTGGGTGTAGATGAGCCCGCTCTCTACCCCGGGAACGACAAAGCGGCCCGAATCATCGGCCGCAGCCCAGAAATCCGGACGCACCCCGGACAATGTCGGCTGGCGCAGCCGCAATCGCACCAGAGCGCCGGCCGTCGGTTGGTCTGGCAAATAACTGCGCGGACCGTAGTGAACCACTTCTCCGCGAAGAGTGCCGAAAGCATCGTTGCCCCATTCCCACTCGGCAAGCTGTGGATCATCCACGAGTTTGGGCAGAACATGGTCGAGCAATTCGACCTGGCGAGCCAAGCGCTCGAAATCCATCGCAGCGGACCGATCTACAGGGGTATCGAAAATGGCTCGACTGTCGTTAACGGTAGCAAAGGCCAGCGCCGGACACCCGGCCAAGGCCGCTACCGCCGCATCAAGAGGAATCGCCTGCGCCAGATCACCCAACCCCTGGCGCGAAAAATCCGGTTTAAGTCCATTGGCCATCATCCGCGCCCCACCCAAAACCGAATCCTCATAGGCCTTCACCCACTGCATGAGACGGGTGGTAATCGGTGGAGTCAGCAATGAAGTTCTATAAGGCACGCGAGGACGAAAAACGCCCAGTACTTCACTCTGTGAGGAGAGATCCAACCCCGCGAAAAGACGCACATCGAGGCCACGCAGACAGCGCAGCAACCCGGAATCGGGGCCGACGCCCTCGGGACGGCGCCCCGATGCTCTCAGCATCAACGGAACAAAGTGGCGCATGCCCGCCAAGTTCTGGAAGTGCCCGGCGGTCCAGATCAGCACTATCGTGCGCGCTGACTTGAACTCGGCAAAAAATCGGGCCAAATGCAAAAGCGCAGCAGCGCTGGCGGCCTCCGCCGCACCGGGAGCCAGAGCAGGCACCGGCGATACGGCATCGTAATGAGCAGCGAGAACGACGGCTTCCGCACGCAGGTTCGGATCGGATCCCAGAACGACCGCCACTATATTTTCTTCGCGCGTTTCACGCCAGATCATCCGCCCCCGCACCCGTACCAACGCTCCCTCTTCGGCCAGCACCCGCAACCGCGCAACCGCAGATGCCGAGGCGTAGAACCGGGGCAGGTTCGCCGGCACCGAAAGAAACTTATCTGCGGCTTCCTGACGATGAGTGTCCGTACTTTCCAATAGGATTACGGCACGAGCGCCCAGATCGAAAGCTTCGACCCAGTCCGATCCCGAGTTGTAGTCGAGGAGAGCGATCCGGTCTGCGACTTGTTTTGTAGCGAAAAGACGTCCATCACCCCCGTACACCAACTTGGCTTCGATTCCGGCAGGCGGCAGAGTGGAGGTGCGTACTAAATTGGGCCAGACTCCGTAGAGCGGGAGCGATTCTGCCCCGGATTCGAGACTGAATCCCTGGTCTACCGGCGCCAGGACGGGAAATTCGTGCCGGTAGATCTCATCCAACCCCATCCCCTGGAGTTCGGCAATCAGCCACTCGCGAGCCTGCACAAGACCCGGATAACCACTCATCCGGGACGGGGCGGAAGAAAGCATCTCGACCGTGCGGCGCAAATCTCCTTCAACCGTTGCTCCAGCACCGGCCGGTGCACCGATCAGGAGCAGCAAAACGAACGAGCCGATCAAAAAAGGACCTGGGGTCATGATCACTAATCGCCGATCGCGACATCCCCTCCCTTGCCCACAATGAGCAGCCCCTGAGAAGGTGCGAAGAAGGATCTGCCTGGACACATCAGAAACGATTTATTGCCAGAGTTTGGGCAGCTGAATCCTTAGCGTGATGAAGGTGAAATAACCGAAAAATGCACAGGACCAGATCAGAGCCAGAAAACGCGTCGGGTGCATTGCCAAAGGCCCTTTGAGCACGCGGTTATTCATCCAGAGCAGCAATACGGAATAGATCAGCATAACTCCCGCATTGAGCGAGGCGCTCAAGACCAGCAGTTCCACCGGTTTGTTATAGTCGGAGAGCATGATCAGCACCCCGAAGAAGATCTGCGCCCAGAGCAACAAAAAGTAAAGCCGATTCTTGGTCCACTTCTCGTTTTCGCGCAACCAGTTGACCTTGATGATATCGGTGGAGATCCGCGCGCAGGCATCGAGGAGCCCCAATTCTGTCGTCAATAGGATTGCGATCCCCATCCAATTAAAGAGATGTTTGAAGAAGTCGCCGTGTTCGCGGGCGATATACTCGCCTTCGGCCCCGATAAAACCCAGGCCGTCTTCCAAGCCCGGTGCCTGACGAGTAGTCGCATAGGAAATCAGCGAAAGCAGCATTAACGAAAGCACCGAGAGCAGATAGAAGGTCACCAGGTGCTCGCGATTGGCCGCCTGCCACCATCCGCGCCAGCGCCGCATATTCTCCGCATCCTGCTCAAAGTGAAAGCCGATATCACCCACGGCCTCTTCCCTACCAGTCAAAGGACTGGTAAGACGTCCGATATAGGCTCCCATCGCATAGCCTTTATCGCGGATGAAGTCGCTCTGCACCAAATTCATGGTGCCACCTGCTCCGGCAAAGGCCAGCGCGCCGAGAAAAAGCGGCAATTCCATCTCGGCGGGGATATAACCGATATTGACGATCCCCTTGCACATCGCCCATATATGGGCGGGCTCGACGACCAGAAAAAAAATCACCAATAAAAAAACCAGCACCAAGCCGACCAGCACCGTCTGGACCTTTTCCACGGTGTTGTAAACCACCGGCCCCAAACTCAACGCCAACCCCACCAGCAACAAACTCGCGATTGAATACCCCACTCGCACGCTTTCGTCGCCGCCCAACTCCCAGGTCAAAATCGTCGCCGCCCCCGAGGCCCAACCCGGCCACATCCAGGGCACCACATTACAAAGCAGAAAGATCCCCGCCCAACCACCCCAAAGGCGGCAAAAACCGGTCACCGCCGTCTCCCCGGTCGCCAGCGCCCAGCGCTCGATCTCCATGTTGATAAAATACTGGGTCAGAACCCCAACCATGCAGGCCCAGAACACAGCAAAACCGAACTTATAAGTGATGTAGGGCCAGAGCACGAACTCCCCACTGCCCAGTGAGAGACCCAGTAAGAGAATGCTCGGCCCAACTAATTTTCGCCACCTGGGCGGCTCGGGCAAATCCCGATACTGCCCCGCCGGCAACCGATCGCAGGGAATCGCCTCGTGCGGTACAGGTTTACGCGCCATATGCACCTTGCTGCCAGGCAACCAGTGGATGCTGCCGCTGCATCGGAAACTGCACCCGCCCTTGGGTAATCTGTGCCTCGTAGGCCCCCAGAATCATCTCCAACGCCGCCACCGCATCACTGGCGCTCGAAATCGGCTCGCGGTCGTTTTCCGCCGCATCGATCAAATCGGCAATCGCCAAATCGTTGCCGGTACTCAAGGGTCCCGCCTCGACCTCCTTGAGTTCTTCCCACTCTTGTCCTGCAGCGGTCGGGTCGAATACCGTATGCGGATAGAGCGTCGCCACCCCACCCCCACCACCGCGCAACAAAATAACCCCATCACTGCCCACAATCTCCATGCCCATTCGCTTGCCCCCCCCAGCTTCAAACTTGCGCGAATCAAAGAAACCCGCCACCCCACTTTTGAAGTGGAAATAACTATTGACGCAATCCCCTGCGATCGGTCCAACCGGCTCGCCTGCCTCCCGCACATCCGCCAACGCCACTTCGCGCCCCTCATGAGTAATATGTGCCGACATCCATTCCACATCTCCAACAAACAACCGCATCATATTGAATAAATGCGTCCCCAGAACGATCATATCTTCTCCGCCGCCACGCAGATCCTGTTTTCCGTGGGCGTAAATCGCCTGCACGGTCCCGATCTTCCCATTCGCCATCATCTCTTTGACACTATGGGTCCCCGGCATATACGCCCCCTGATGGGCCACCGCTACCTTTTTTCCCGTCTCCTTGGCCCTGGCCACAATCCGATCCCCATCGGCCAGATTCCAGGTCATCGGCTTTTCGCAATATACATGGGCTCCCACGTCCAGGCATGCCAGCACCATTTCCAGATGGCAATCGGTCCAGCGTGGCCCCACAGTGACGATTTCCGGCTGTTCTTTTTCGAGCATCTCCCGCCAGTCTGCGTAGGCGTTCGGCGCGGCCAATTCCGCCTGCTTGGTCAATCTCTCTTCCTCATCTTCATCGGCAACGGCCACTACAGTGACCCGCTGATGATTTTTCAAGCCCAGGTGAAGACCGTGGCCCCAATTGCCCTTTCCCGTCAAGCCGATTGCTGCTGCCCTATATTGCTTATCACTCATATTCCCGTTCTCCTCTTCTGTAAAACCGATAATCACCGAATAGAGATTGGAACAGACCCTTCCGTTTACTGCTCCACAAGATCGCGAATCCAAGCATGCGATTGCACGCCGGAAAGCTTCCGAACCGGTCGAATCCCAAACCCAGCATCATCTCCTAAGACCACTACAATATTGGGAAAATAACCCTCTCTATCAAGCAGGTCATCATCCCTTCACCCTACGCCGATATGGATCACGTTTCCCATCTCACCCAGCAGAAAATCCACAACCATCCACATCGCTCCACCCATCAATTGCCCTGCGATCAAGCCCACAAAGAGCGGCTTATATCTCAGATAACCGCGGGTTCCGGAAAACTTGAAAATAACCGCCTTCAGCAACCAGCCCAGAAAGACCGAAAACCAGGCGACCCCCATCACCCAGCTATCACTGACTGGCAATCCGATATAGTGCAACGGCCACCATAAAACATGGTGTTGGATATAAATCAGTAGCCCCATCAGCACTGCGCCAACCACAGTGAAAATCAGCCGCGGTCGAATGTGATCCCAGCCAATAGGGTTGTGAATTTTATCTTCCAAAAATCGGTAGGCCATAGACGGCACCCCAAACTGACGCAGATTGATCCCACCGTGGGTATAGTTCAAGTAGAGGGTGATCCAGGCCGCCCCGACCATGCCGACGACGACGGCCAGTACCAACCCCCAGAACAAGCGATGATGGTGCGCCTTATTGCCATGAGCCAGTTTAAGCGCATTGGCCGTCGAGGCCATAACCGTAGTACGCATCTCGGCTGCCCAGGAATAACTAAGGCTGATCGAAGCAAGCCCCTTCCAACCGATCGCATCAGTACCCAGCGTATAAACGGTGAAAGGCTGTGGCAGCATCGTCGACGAGGTGAAACCAACACCGCCCTGAGCAATGACCCGGGCAATGGCCAGAAAGATCGCAAAGGCCCCAAAAAAGAAGACCAGCGCCGCCAAAGGGGGTAAACCACTGAGCAGCAACCAGCCAAAGAAATAGACCGCGCTGCCGATCCACAGCCACACCGCTGCCCTATAGGAGAGAATTTCTTCGCTATCATCGAATCGGCTCTCAGGCCTGAATGCCGCTCTGCAAACCCGATGCAGATGCTCGCGCGCGGTCCACAGAATTGCGACCACCAACACCAGCATCGCCCCCATCCCCTGATGCGAAAGCGCTACCGAAGAACCGGTCAGCGCTTCGTTATGCCCTTTGATTTGAAAGCCGATGACACTGAAGATCCCGGTCTGACAACGACTCAGAAGATGAAAAAACCATACTGAAAAAGCGACGTTGAGGTTGAGAAAATAGGTCACGCCAATGATCGCAAAGTTGAGAAAAATATGCAGCCGCACCGTATCGCGAAAAAGAAAGAGCGGATCGAATACCAGGCGCACTTCGGGAACAAAGAAGAAGTAGTGATTCAATCCTGTCAGCATCTGAATCGCAAAGGGCAGGGAAAAACCAATCCAGAACAACGGATTGTGAAAGAGCAGCGGAAAAACACCTTCATCGTTGCCGCGCAGGATCTCCAGCGGCACCTGGGCCAGAGGAAAAATCAACCGTTCTTCCTCTACCCAAGGCCGGCGGAAAATAACCATTGTCGCGATCATCAAGAGATATACTGCGATCATCGCACTGCCCCAGGTGGCCAATGGCACTGCCCAGGCGGCCCAGGGTATATGCCCTCCAACAGGCAAGCCTTCATAGAAATAGCGCGCCACTTCCGGATCGCGCGGTGCCAACCAAGATGGAATCAGTGGCTGGACTAATTCGGCCCAACGGTTCTCCAGCGTGGCGTAGTAGAAGGGACGAGTCAAAATATGTAAGAGATTGGTCACTAAGCCCCAGGTGGGGATAGCAGAAGCGACGATCATCATCGCATAGACAACCACCAATTCACTGGTGCGCAGCGCCCAGGACCTGAAGCAGATTTTCACCAGGGGATTTACCAGGCCGACCAGTACCAGGAAGATCATCATCGCTCCGGCTGTGATATAGTCGGAGGTCAGGCCAGCGTTTTGCAAAACGAGCACGGTGTAGGGACAAGCCAGATTGAGAAAGAAGGCCAGCAATGCACCTAGGGCCAACGCACGTAGCGTTACCTCTGGACCGCGACGAACCAGCGGTTTTCCTGCCTGTACTACGACCGGTGTATTGCGCATCGCTCGAAGGTAGCTCTTGCCGATTATCCCGGCAAACTCATCTTGCCAATATCGCGTTCGTACGCGATGTTCCAACCATATCAACCCAGCCTAGTCCGAGCGAACATTACACGGAGGAAGACTCAGTGGACGCAATCGAAGCCATCGGCGGCAGCCGACCCCTCAAAGCCGAGGAATTCGCTCGGCGCGCCCATGCCTATGCCCTCAATCCGGCCCGCAACTCGCTCAAGGCCATCCTCGATCAATCCGAATCGGTCGAAAAAACACCCCCTGTTTTGGGAGGGTTCAACGACGTACCATGGCACAAACTTCGCGAAGCTGAGGTCCACTCCTGGGCCAAAGCCGGCTGGTCATGGATCGTCAACGACGCCGAGCACAGCCAGTGGGAAGGCTGGTACGGCCGCGAACAGAACGCCATTGAGTCGCGGCTGGGGATCCTGCCGGTACAGCGCCTGGCACGCGAAGCCCGTTCCGAACACGGCGATGCCTTTCAACTCGGAGCTCGGGCGACGATGCGCCCCTACGGCACTACTGTCGAAGAGGCCGAACGCTACTTCCGCTCGATCAACTTTCCGGTCCCCGGCCAAGCGACTCCCGATGACCGCGGCGGTTATCCCGTGCGCGACGGCGAACGCACCATGATGTTTACCCCGGACGAGTTGCGCGGTACCGAGACCGAAACCCAGGGCTGGATCCAATTTGAAACAAAAGAGTACATCATCGACCTCGAAACCCGCGACCAAGTCCTCGACCTGATGGCCGCACAAGATCGCAACAAGGCCTGTGGTTTTGTCGGGCCCTTCGACGCCATCCTGCGCGAAGGTGACCTGCCAGAGGTCAACGACGCGGTCAACGCGCTCTTTCGCGCCGCCGCCGAACGAGGGATCCACACCGGTCGCGTCGTTGGACACGGCGCAATGGAAGATCCCGCAGACATCGAGGATGGCATGGTCGAGGCCATCGAGAACGGCGCACGCCTGATCTGCGTCCACCCTCTGACCAGCGACATGGTCTTCCGCGGTGCCTACGCAATGGCCGAACCCTTCTTCCGAGCCTGCAAACGCTGTGGGTTCTAATACCGTGCCCCGCCAAGTACGACTCAACCCAGAATCGCCGCACGGCCTCTTCCCGCCTGAAAACCACCTGCCAGGAGGGCTTCATGTATTGCCGTAGCACGCTCATCGCGAGCATTTTACTAGTGGGTGCATCGGTTCACGCTCAACCGCTCAGTTACGATCCCTACTACGTGCTCCCCGGCGGCTCCGGCCACGCCAGTGTCGATCTCGGTGTGCAAACGCCGGACCTGAACGGTCTAATCGATGCGACCAACGTGCTGGCGATGGCCAAATTCAGCGCTAGCGATCCGATCGAAATCGGAGCCCACTTCACCTTCGGCTTCATCAACGAGAATGCCGCCAATTTCTCTTCGCTGGTCATCGGCGGCAAATACAAATTGGGAAATAGCGGTGCAGCAACAGCCAATCTGGTATTGCCGGCCGGGGATATCGAGGATCCAGGGATTTCACTGGGCATCATGCAGAGCCTGGGTATCAACGATTCCTTTCGCATCAACGCTCAGATGCAAATCGCGGCTTTGAAGGGCTATACGGCCAAGGACGGCGGCAAGGGGCTGGTCGCCGAGATGCTCTTCGAACCAGCCAAGTCAATCAGCAAAAATTTAACCGTCTATGCACCGCTCTATATCCGGAGCAACAGCCAAGATTTAGGCGATCTCCTCGCCATCAACCTCCACCCCAATATCGACTTCTCACTGGGTGACGGGATGGTGCTAAATACGGGAATTATCCTGGGGCTTGCAGGCAAGACCAAGGCTCAGCAATTGGGTTTGTTTTTATTTATACTGCGGGATATGTAGACATAGTTGCCCAGGTGCATTCATAGCAAGTACTGGATTACACTGCATAGATGTACCAACTTACTCCCGCACAAACTTGGGCCTGCCGGAGCCGTCGTTCGCCACATAGCTACGGGCTGGAATTTCCGTGTGATCGGGAATTATCAGCGCGTGCTCGGAAGCATTTTCGATTATCGTCCCAGCCCCAATGCGCACCCCCTGCCCCAGTTTGATCTCACCAGGTCTGCGCTCCCCCGCCTTAATCGTACCGATAAAGACCGAAACACCGATGTGGGAATCGCAACCGATCTCCACCATCCCGTTGATTTCGGCATTGGCACCGATGACCGCGCGATCCCCCACCCGCACCGGTCCAAAAAGTCCCGCGTCGGTACCGATAAACGCGAAATTGCCGATCTCCGGATGCCGACGTTGTACTTTATCGCTCAACCCGCCCAAGGTACAGGGGTAGAAATGACATCCCGAGCCAATGACCCCCGTCTGACCAGTGGTCATGCCGCGGTGGGGATGGTCGAGAAAATTGGCATCTCCGATCTGAGTCTCGGGATGAATATCGGCCTGATAATAGCGCCCACCCAGTTCGGAAATTGCCCGCGGCAGCAGCGGCACCGGACGCCTTTCGAGCCCCGGAGCCTCCTCGACCGCTCCTCCACGGGTCAGCGCGTTTGCAATATCGTGATAAAAGAGTACTCGCCAGCCCGGGTAGGTACTCATCACCAACTGCATCTGGTAATCGAAAATGAACTCGGATCCCAATTCGGCGAGGAAGCGCTGATAATGGCCAAAGTCTCGACAGCGGATTGCCTCCTCTAACTCCACTCCGCAATCGAGTTCCAGAAACTGCTCTGGACTCAGTCCGCACTTGTCCAGCAAATAGGCATCCCAAACCGCCGGATCTCTGAGCGCGGCAAAGCGATTCCAGCGCGATCGCACCTTGAAACTGGGTAGTTCCCAAAGCAGGGCAAAAGTGACCAGCAGTGCCTTTTCCTCCACTCCTTCATCCTCACCGGCGGCCAGCAGCGACTGAGCAATCATCGCATAGAGCTGGTCGGCGATTTCGCTGATCGACTGATCGAGATCCTGCTTCTGGTGACCAGGCCCCAAGGCGTTGTGCGAGCCGGGTGCAACGCATTCGAGCAAGTTGCCCAAAACCGTCTCGAGCAAATCGCGATCGACGAATCCGCGGCCCGAACGCTGAGAGAGAATCTGCCGATCAATCGCGTCGATTCTCAGCGCCTCGATCTCCGCGGGGGTATAAATCGGCCTGAGTCGAGCCAGCAAATATTCGAGCAATTCGAGCTTGCGGCGCTGGTAATGCGTATCGAAAAGCGTGGTTTTGCTCATGGACTAGTCCAGATGAAAAACCTGAGGAATCACTTCGATTACGGGTGAAGAATCCTCATTGCATTCCATCAGAGGCTCCATATAACGCCACCATTTCCAGGTCAATTCGTTATCTTTCATCGTGTCGATCGCCGCCGGATCATCGGTTTCCAAATAGGCGAAGAGCGTCAAGCCGTGCAGGAAGATGCTGTAATTCCGCACACCCGAATCGCTGAGCAACTGTGCTAACTCCGGCCAGATCTCGTCGTGGCGCTTCTCGTATTCGGCAGCACAGCCTTCCTTTATATGCATTACAAAAGCAAGTCGTTGCATTGATCCCTCCTGATTTGTCCTCATGAAAACCACCGCGTACCTTACGGAAAGTACGGAACAACCACCAAGCCGCAACCCGATTTACAGCCCATGGAGAATACCCATGCATCCATTCGAAGATCTAGTCGTAGCCGCAGATTCTGTTGGCATTCACTGGTTCGGCCAAAGCACCTTGGCCCTAAAAGACCCGCAAAGCACCATCGTTCAGGTCGATCCCTACTATCCCCGCGAACGACCCACCGACCGCTTTGTCCATGCTCGGCCCCCGCTCGACGAAGCCGCTCTCCGCACTGACTACGTGCTACTGACCCACGACCACGGCGACCACACCTGCATCGAGTCGATCGAGCGTATCGTCGCCGCTTACCCGGAGGTCGGCTTCATCGGTCCGGAAGAGAGCGTCAAACACATCCGCGACTCCGGCATTAGCAATGACTCGAGAGCCATAACCGCCGGCGAGAGCGCCCAAATGGGCACCATGACCGCCCACGCCGTCTTCGCCAAACCACCGGCGGGTCTGCCCGACGACGGAATAGACCCACCCGATGTGACCCACCTCGGCTACGTCATCGAGGCCGGTGAGGTTCGGATCTATATATCCGGCGACCCGGTCAACACCTTCGGAGATCACGAAAAACTCCTCGCCCCCGTCCGCGATCTCAAACCCGATATCGGCTTTTTGACCAACCATCCCGCAGAAGGCGAGTTCCCCTTTTTCGCCGGTTCGGCCAAGATCGCTTCGGCACTCGGACTCAAGAGTGCGGTACCGACCCACTATTCCTGCTTCGTCACCCGCGATTACGATCCTCAGGAGTGGGCTGCCGGGCTGGAAGGCGTCGAGCCGCTCATCATCCCCTACAATCAGTCGATAGTCTATTCGCCTACCGACTGAACAGACCAACGACTTGATTTTAACCAATGCGAATATACTGCTGACTCACCAGGTGAGAAAGGTATCCTTATGAGCTGTGAACACGAAGTTATCTTCTATACCGATGGTCGGCACTCTTCCGTCTATATTTACGAACCCCCCATGGACAAGCGCCTGTACACCGCGCCCATTGACGAACTGGTGGATCTGGGGATCGACACCATCACCTATGCGGTAGGAGATTGCCGCGTTTTGCTCTACGATACCAAAGCCGGTGAGCGCTGGGGCCACAATATCAACAGGACCAACCATATCATCTGGTATCGCGCCGCGCTCAACCTGGAGCAATTCATCGCCGACGGCAACGATCCCCTGCAGGTAGTCTGCGAGCGCGCCCACCAACTGGGTTTCAACTTCATACCCAGCCTCATCCTGGGTATGCAGCACCAACAACCCGCCGAAATAACCGACTGCCGTTGTTCGGATTTCTGTTTTGAGCACCCCGAGTACCAGGTGGGCTCCGAGCCGGATATCCCCGAAGCCCGCTGGGATGACCCCACCCGTTTCTCCTATGCCATCCCCGAAGTACGGCAAAATCGCCTGGCCGTTATCGCAGAGCTCGTTTCCGCGTACGACACCGACGGCATCGAGCTTAATCTCATCGACTATGCCCCTTTCCTCGCCCGCCGAGAAATCCCCGAGCACACCGCGACCCTGACCCAATTCGTCGCTGACGTGCGGGACTTATGCAACCAAGCCGCCACCCGCCAGAACCGGGCGAAGCGACTCCTGGTACGCGTTGGAGCCAGTCTCGCCGGCTGCCGGTCGCTGGGGTTGGACCTGGAGGGGATGATCCGTGAAGAGCTCGTCGACGCGGTACTGGCGATGCCACCCCACAAGAGCGGAACGATGGAGCAACACCCCTCCGGCATCGCCGAACTGGTGCGGGCCGCCCGCGGCAAAAACGTCAAGATCGTCGGTGGTATTTCGACCACTATCCACCATGACGCCTTCGATAAAGCACCACGAGAAATGCAGGTGGCACAGGCAACCAATAACTACCACGTCGGTGCCAAAGGAGTATTTTTCGCCACCTACTATCCCAGCGGCTATCCCTATACAGATTCCGACCTGGCGAACCTGCGCCATATGGGCTATCCCGATTTACTCGCACACAAGGACAAACACTTCGCCGTACGCCAGGGGCCCAACGGCTCCGAAGATACGCCCGGCGACTACCTCTCGCCCAACCCGCTTCCAGTCGAGCTAAGAGTGGGCGAAGAAGGAGCATCCCAGACGCTGTACCTCAGCGACGATCTGCGTCCAACCAAAGCCGCAGGCGAACTCTCCCGATGCGAACTCAGAGTCCGCATCGGCTCCCTGATCCACAACGACACCTTCGACCTTTGGCTCAACGGCGAAAAGATCCCGCGCGAGAATCAGGAATGGCACGACTGGACCTATTCGGTACGACCGGTACCTGGCAATACCAGAATGAACAACAACTACTGGATTACCGTCGATCTGTTGCGGTTGGGTCCCCTTCCACAGCAAGGCGAAAACCATATCCGCGCCGATTTGACCCACCACGATCCACGTTGTGATCCGCCGGTACTCCTACACGATATAGAACTCGTCGTCCACTACCGTGATCACCGCCATGCCCCTCGACGCGACGAGTGGTGGAGCGATCCGCGGCAACAATAAATAAACGACCTTGCTCCCGATCCGATTGACTGAACCCCTTGCCAATACTCACTCAGCAGGATAGGCTGTACAACTCGTTGGTAGTCGACGCGTGGACAACTTGCGAATAGTGTAGAGTCATAGCTTCTCGGTCGTCCGCTACCCGGGTAGGTACCCGCACCGCAAACTCTGCTTGGTCTGGTCCATTATACAGAATATAGGCCAGTTGAAGCCCGGCCAGTGGATCTTCTCCAAGAGCGGTGAAATCGGGAAATAGCACCGGTCCCACATCGACCTGATAAGCTCTCGTAGGTGGATGTACGTTCATGTACACCACCGGAAATTCGATGAGTGCCCACCACCCACTCCCTTCATCCCGAATCGTGGTTCTTCCCACCATGGGTTCTGCATCCAGGGTCGCCTGGATGATATCATCCGGACTCGCCAGCAGGCGCGACGGTACCCGCTCCAACTGGAATCGCTGTGAAATTCCATAGGCGTACCTACCATCGAACAAGCGGTGTCTATCACCCAGTCTACCGATCTGAACGAGATCGTTATCGTGGTCGGCAAACTTCTTAACGAGCATATTTCTGCCCTCGCTGAACACCACACACACTTCGGAAGTGGGTATCTGTGCGATACCTCCCTCCATGTACATGTGTTCGCCGATACAAGCTTTGCCGAGATAGAAGGTAGCGCGGAAACCAGTCTCATCGTTGGCCATATCGCACTGAGCCAGAATCTGGGTACGACAGGTGTTCTGCTCTACGCCCTCGATCGCCGAGGTGCTAAAAACGAAACAAGTGCGATAGTCGAGCACGTCCATCAATCACCTTCCTTCCCATCTGCAGCCAAGGGTCGTACACGACCAGCGCCCTGATCAATGAGGTTTCAGTATAGATCTGGTTCACGCCTTTTAGACTTTTCTCGGCGCACCCGAATAGATGCTATTTGCGATCCTCTTCCGCCACATTCGACCGATCCTGGGGATGGTAACCAATTGCTTTACGACCGTGGTCCAGATCGTAGAGTGGCCAGTCGCTGTCGGACACTCCGAAGACCACCTCGA
>MDTE01010788.1_pt1 | contig 17562 bp, 21 predicted proteins | sample 811231 | NCBI WGS metagenome assembly MDTE01 (sample SAMN05326651, study PRJNA326480) | marine metagenome | isolation source: seawater | place: Indian Ocean: Red Sea | collected 2010
GGAGCAAGAACTACTGTACAAGCAAATGATGTTATAGGTGGTTTTGGTTGGTCGGCATTTGACGGATCAACCGTTCTAATTGGTGCTAACATGAATAGTATAGTTAATTCTGTTTCATCAAACAACCTATCAGCAGATTTGATTATTAGAACCAGAAACGGTGCGATATCAACTTATGGTGAAGCAATGAGAATTAAAGCAGATAAGGGTGTAACGACACAAGGTTACATTCAATTTGGAAGTTACACTACTACACAAAGAGATGCTTTGACTGCCGCTAATGGTATGGTAATATATAATTCTACAGACAACAAGTTCCAAGGCTACGAAAATGGTGCTTGGGCTAATTTAATTTAAATAATTTTCCTTGATCATATAACTCAACAATTTCGTTGAAAGGTATATCTGTGCTGAACTGACAGTGAAATCTATAATCATTTGTTTCATTAATAGCATTATGATATTCTAATAAATTAAAAATTACGGCTGTATGGTCTGTGTAATTAATAGTTTCCTGTAATTTAAATTCAGCATTATCGTAATCACTGTATTCTCCTGATTCTAGTGTCCAAAACTTTGTAGGTCCAAAACTGCGAATGTCTAAAGGATAGACAGGAATACTAATTACACTTACTCTTGGTACAAAAGGATTCTTTTGATCTACATGGATCTTTCCTATAGTAAACGGCGTCTGTCCTAGTATTTCATAATGTACATCAACTAAAAATTTTTTACCAACTTCATCCATTAGCTCTGTTGGAATAATATCTCTAGGACAATACCAATTCCAATCTGTTTTTCCATACTTGTCTGGCTTTGTTCCTGTATAGGCAAAATTGTCTTTATGTTTTAAAATATGATCAGCAAGTTTATTTCTTGTTTCTTCAGTAAATGTAAGCTCATTTATTTTTTGAAAGTACGGTCTCATTTTCTTCTCCATATTGGATAGCTATTTTTAATTTTTTGTTTTATGTCATCAAAAGTATTATGTGTAAACCGTAACTTAAATAAAATTCTATCTTGGTCTTTTTGAATCGGCACACTATGATTAATGCTAGTGTTAATTAATGCCACGTCATAATATTCATCTGGATATCCTTCAAAATTTATTGGAGTCTGGCCGCCTTCTAATAAAAAATTTATGGCACACAAGGTGCCTACATCAGTATGTACTAAGACTTCTGTATCTTGTTTTTGTGTAAGAAAACTAGCTTTTATATCATCAGTATCACAAACTTTTTGAAATAATGCTTTAAGACGTCTACTTTCTGTCAGATCAAAATCTGTTACTTTTGGTTCTCTTGATGCTGTCCATGATTCTTGCTCTGTCCACCATTTGTCGTCTTTGTCAATAAATGATAGATCATCATTGTATTCTATTCCTTCGTTATATATCCATGTAAGAGTTTCCTTATTAATAGGTTGATATCTAAATACTTTAGATTCCTCTAATAATTTTTTCTTATCATGTTCCATTGAAAATTTAAATATACAGTTTTCCATTTTAATCTTTCCTACCTAAATAATACATTCTGTTGCCCATGTCTAAAGCAACTATGTCACCGGTGGCAAACCAATCATCGTATATGCAAGTATCTCCTTTTACATAAAGTTCATGGTCAACTATTTTCCAATCACAGTAAAATTTGTTTCCTAAAATTGTATATCCTTCAAAACATCTTTGTTTTACATATTCTACATATTCTAAGTTATCGAATTCTATGTTTATAGTAATAGGTCCTATTTCACTCATTCCCCAATTAGGTTGTACTATTGCTCCTCTTTTAACAAACGCCTCTATCATTTCCCAAGATACAGGATCACTACCACCTAATATTCTTTTTCCAGATAGATCACAATCTGTAAATCCTTTTGTGTTCATCAAAGCTGTCATCTGAGCAGGTGCTAAAAACGTATGAGTATAGTGTTGGAAATTTTTTAAAAAAGTAAAAGGATTAAATTTATTAAGAACTGTAACTTCTGCGTTTACACTGAAAGCAGGTAAACTTTGTGCTAATAAGCCACCAGCATGAGTCATTCTTGTAACAGTCAAAATTTTACTTGACAAAGATATCTTTTGGGCTTCTACCGCTACCTTATTTGCCGCCTTTAGGTTTTCAGGAGACCTAAAAATTTCTTTGGATGGACCTGTTGTGCCACTACTAGAAATGGTTACACCCTCTTCCAAGATTTTACCAAAATCAATCATTTTCATATCTTTCCAAACTATTATTGATTTGATTATTCACTTTAACGAACGTGCAAAGCTCATATAAGCGGTTAATGTGTTCTGCGCCTACATACGTACATGTACTCCTTAAACCCCCTTGTAACTGCTTTAAAATGCGTTTAATAGGCCCTTTACAGGGTATTAACAAGTCTCTACCTTCGTTGGGTTTGTAATCCATTTCGTCTGGATTTGTTTTATTGTACATTTTGGTACTGCCCAATCCATATAAATTAACATAGTGTTTTCCATCTATTTCTATCTGGTTATCACACTCATCACTACCACTTACCATACCTGCTATCATAACAATTTTGGCTCCTGCTCCTATTGCTTTCGCAACATCACCTGGAGTTACACAACCTCCATCAGAAACAATATCCAAACCAAATTTTGTTGCTTCAGGATAACAATCCATGATAGCACTCAATTGTGGTACGCCGACTCCGACTTCTGATCTTGTTTTACAAGCCGCTCCACTGCCTACACCTACCTTTATTAAATTTGCTCCTGCCATTGCTAATTTTTTAATTACTGACGGAGTTGCTATGTTTCCAGCACAAATTTTGATGTGTGGAAATTCTTTTCTAAATTGTTTTATTGTTTCTACCATTCCTTCAACATTAGCATACACATTATCAATATCAATATTAATAATCCCTACGTCTGGAAAATGAGATATAATTTTTATAGTCTTTTCTCTGTCCTTAGGACGCACACCACTTGTGATAGCAATATATCTTCTATCCTTTATTTCCTGAAGGTTGTTTAAATGTTCTTCTAACGTATATTCTTTGTGTATAAAAGTGAAAAAACGCATTGGTGTTAGTATGTTTGCTATGTTATATGTGCCAGTGCTTGTCATATTAGCAATAGCTATAGGATGTACTGTAGTATCTAACCAGTCAATCTCTATGTTTATATCTTTACGTGTTAGTGATTTAGATGCTTCGCGTGGTTCTATCAAGACATCTTTAAAATCTAATTTAGTGACTTCTTTAACTTTAATATCCATTTTCGTTTATTTTCGCATGTTCATAGAACGGTGCTACTTTCCATTCTTGTGTAATTCTTCCTCGTCTGATGCTTCCAGGATCTGGAATACCTTGTTCGTTATCTGTATCCCAATCAGTGATCTTTACCCATTGCCCTTTGTATCTATCTTTGTTATTAGGATCCAAAGGAAATTCAATAGTGCCAGGTTCTACTACTTTACTATATCTATGTGGCTTACCATAATGGCTCCAAATATAATCTTCAGTATAACCTAATTGGGATCCTATTAGTTTTACCATGTCCTTCATTTTTAAATTTTCGTCTTTTTCTTTTTGGTATCTACCTAACTGACCAACGTTTTTAAAACGTAAAGTTACATCAGGAATAGCTTCTCTTTTAATTAAATCGTGTGCTCTAGCAGGTACTTCCTCATTTATTCCTTTTACAATTATGATTCCAAAGTTTAGATTGAAATCATTTTTTGTATTCTTTACTGCTTTTATTTTTTTATCTGCACAACGCATCTCATCAATTTCTTGATACCAATCGTCATTGTCTATGCCATTTAGACTAATATATAAATGTTTTAGTCCTGTATCTTTTATTTTTTTTACAAAGTTAGCACTAGACAATCTTAAACCGTTAGTTACTAGAATAGCATTATGTCCATGCTCAAACGTTGTATTAATAAAGTCTATCAATTGTGGATGTAGAGTTGGCTCAGCACCAACCAGTCTAATCATCACTGGACGCTTTAACCTTTTTATAAAAGCCTTAAATTTTTCGAACTCCATGTCAGGAAAGGTTCTATTAGGTAGATAACAATTTTTACAGGTCATATTACACCTGTGTGTTATGTCAGCTACCACGTCAAAAAATGTACAGTCTTCTGCTTCTTGTTCGTAGTAATTTAGTTTGGATATATCAAAATCATTAATCATGTATGAATCTCATAGTATTTATAAACACTAAATATAATGAAAAGCATAATAGGTTTTCAATATGTATGATGTAAACAAATGGCAAGAATTATATCAACCTCACACCGATTACCAAGTTAGCAAGTTTACTGTTACTGATCTACCTGACAAATACAATATAGATTTAGACAAATTAGATATAGGGATAAAGAATACTTTACAAAATTTTGAAATGATACCCTATACTGTTGATGCTGGTAAAGCAGGTATCATAAAAGTTCCTGGTTATTATGGTTTATGTTTCAAATGTAAAAAGTCTAGCACAGAGCCATTATCCGAAGGATTATCTAGTAATGTACACACCCACAGTAATAAGAATGAACAAATAGATTTAGAATACACTGAAAAAACTCCTGCTTGGTTCGAATACTTAGACGAGGTAGTCAGTAAATTTAGAGGTAATGTAACACAAATAAGATTAATAAAACTAGAAGCAGGACATAATCTTTTAAGTAGAGAGCAAACCAGTCATTTAGATTACCCTTGGTATAGAGGCATAAGGTTACATTTATGTATCACTCCTGGAGTTGATTACGTGTGGAGAGTTCTAGGAAAAGATTATCATTTCGCAAGATCAGAAAAATTAAGATATTTAGATGTAGGCAAGCCCCACGGTGCTGTTAATCAACATAGCGAAGTTGATAGATTTGTTTTGAATATTAATTTAGCACCAAAATTAGATTTACACATTGACGAACAAATAGAAAAAGAAATTATTTAAATAGATTTAATTTTTTTTGTTTATATTCTTCAATTCTTTGCCTATTTATTTTACTGTATCCTCTTTTTATATACATTTCATCTAGTGTCATTCCTAGCAGTTCGTCCAAAGGCAATTTTGCTATGTATTCCGTCATATCAAAATTAGATAGTTTTTGTTTAAAAAAATATTTTTCCATAAACATTTCGCTAAATTCCGTAGCTTCTCTAAAGTTACTCCATTCGCTTTCCCATACCAAAGGCCTGTTATCTAATTTATTATTAAGTCTTCCTTTTGAATCAGGATTATTATATCCTTTGCTAAATGCCCAATCTAATAATTCTTTATTTTTTGTTTCAACATAACCGTACTTTTCTGCGTCTACGCTAAAATCACTCTGTGTGGTGTTATCTTTATCTTTGCTTATATGTAGTCCCCAGTACCAATAGCTATCCCAATTCTTATTGAGCCAATCAATGCTTTCGTACCAATGACTAACTGGTTCGTATGGTAAGCCTGCTATCATACCTATAGTGCCTCTATACAATCCAAGCCTTTCATTAAACTGATCTCTTATCCATAGTAATCCTTCTTTTACTTTTTTAGGATCCATTCCTTTTCCGATACATTTAGCGGCCAATGGGTGAAATGTTTCTATGCCATAAAAATGTCCCCATACCCTAGCTCTACAAAGTAATTCTATTTGCTGTGGTCTTGATATTAATAAATCAGCTCTAATAAAGGAAGTAAAATTAGCTTTGAAAGGTAAAACTTCTACTGCCTTTGCTAATTTTTCTATTTTATTATCTCTATCATTAAAAGTATCATCACCAATAATATAATTAGTAGTCCCCCATTTTTCATAATTTGTCATTAATTCGTTATACAAATCATCAGAGCTTCTACTGTAATCTTCTTTTACAGCTAGGAAAGCGTAATTACAATACTTACATTTAAATCTACAACCCCTAGTACATTCTAAAGTAAGGGCTTCATGTGATTCTATAAAATCATTAGGATGATAATTACAATTATACTTGTCTATTACTAAACCTTTATAATGATGATTGGCATCTATCAATAAGCTATTAGGTGCCCAATCAGGATATTTTCCTATAGGCTCTGGCCCACCCCTAAACATCCATTCCAACACAGGAGTAATAGCATGTTCACTGTAACCAAATACCATACAGTCTGCTCCATAATCCATTTGATAAGGCTTAGGTCCTCCCATCAATATTTTAGCACTTGGATATTCCTTTTTTAAAAAATTAATTTTATTTAGAACCATTTCATCGTTCATCCATAGGTTTCCAAAAGCAAATAGATCAACTTTGTAAGGTAAAGAGTCAACAAATTGTTTTACCTCCTTATCTGTCCATCTAGCTAACCAATCTATTACCTCAACAGTCCATGATTGCGAACGCATCATATCAGCAATTTTATACGCACCCATGGTACGTCTAATGATATCGTCTCCACTTTCATTAAAAATTACTGCGTAATTCATTTTATTTTTGCCACCATATTCCAACAAGGATACGCCCAATAATCACTAAAGGAAGGTAAAGTTTCCTTTTCTAACAATAAAATATCAAAACTTTCAAAAGGATCTAACATATCTTGTTCTTCTAGCTGTGGAGGAGTATAATCTTCGCTCCCTAATTTATTTTCTAACCTACCGGATTGATTACAATATATTCCTTCTTTATGTAACATTTTGTAAATGATATCAGCATACTTTTGTCTTAATTCGTAAGGTACAAAATGATATAATCCAAAGTCTATTATTACATCATATTTTTCATTTGTGTCTGTTTTAAATAAGTCTATACAATCAAATGTACAATCACTTTTCTTATCTTTAGCAATATTGATTGCTGTGCTTGAAATATCTATACCATGTACAGTAAATCCTTTTTTACTCAAAGGAATACTGTTCCTGCCTTCACCGCAACCTACATCTAAAATTTTTCCTCCTTTAGGAAAAAAATTAATAAACTTTTCTAATATATTAGCCGGTGCTTTACCCCAAGCAGGATTTCCTTCGTGATAAATTTTATTCCAAAAATTAGGTAACCTAATCTCATAATCTGTGAGATTTTTATTGACCGGATATTGTGTTGGCATTATGTAAGATCCGCAACTGCCTCTGCGTACGGCGCCTCGTATGCCCAACTAAAAATTACTCTTATAGAATCGGTGCTGTTTACTATTTGATGTGGTACTTTGGTGTTTATTAAAGTAGGCATAACTGTAGCATGTTCACAGGCAAGCTCAGCATTTTCAACATAAGTTAACCATTCGTTGGATTGCCATATGCCTTTTTTATCACCAAATTGATCATAAATTTTTTCTGCTATCTCTCCACCAGTAAAAAACTTTGTGGTCTTTGTATTGTCGCAATTAGTGACAGGTATGCTTATTGCGGAACTCCTATGAGCATCAATATGTATTGGCCAAGATCCTTTACTACATTTCATTAATTTAATATGATTTTTTAATTTAGGATACTTGTCTCTTATACCCTTTAGATAATCATCTGCTTCTACATCAACAACCTTTACATCCGTATATATTGCTAGTGCTTCAACATCTGATAAACTTTTCCATTCATCAGTTAACATATTATCTGCTATGCCTTTCATATAATCTAAATCTATGAATCCAGGTAGCTCTGTTAAATATGGTTCTTTCATAATGTTTTACCTTTCAATTTATCTTCAAATATTTGGCAAACATCTTCGTATGTTTCTTCAAAACACAACTGAAATACTATTCTCGTATCGTTGTCCTCTGTGAAGTACACATTATGATAATGTCCACCAGTATTTAATATTGCCCCGTATCCTTCATAATTGATACTGGCTACTTTATTTAGTGACTCATCATAGAACCAAGTCTCACCACAATTTTGTGTTAAAGGAAAGCTGATTACTGTTTGTCGTGGTATGTATGTTCCTTCATACTCGTTATGGCGATTTTTATCCTTATGAATTTTACTTCCTGATTCGTTTACCTTTAAGAGCTGGCAAACACAATTTAAACCTGTGTTGTTAAATTTTTGTATTGTGCTAGGTAATTTAAAAAAACTTATTTTATAACTTATATCTACAAAAGCATTAGGCTCTAATGCTATTTCTAAAAGTTCTTTCTTAGTGCTTTCACTAAGAATGTTAGGTACAACTCTATAATAGGGATCATAACTTTGTAGCATATTGTTCTTTTTTAAGTTCATACTTATCTATCAATAAATCTGTTATTGATCCTGTTTTTGTTGTGGGTGTAACTCCACCGCTAGAGCTTGTAATGAATACCTCATCAGCAGATTCAAATTGTTCAATAGAAATAGGTGTTCTATGGAATTCTAAATTACACTCCTTTGCTATATCCTCAACTACGGTCATTGTGACTCCACGTAGTACATTTGCACTAGCTGTCATTATTTTTTTATCTTTTACTATTCCAACATTGAATCCAGGTCCTTCGGTTACGTTTCCTGAAGTATCAACAAGAACTGTAGTATCAAAATCCTTAGGACGTTGTATTTGACTCATAGTTAGTTCGATCCATGCCATGTTTTTAAAAGTTTGTCCATAGTAAGCATCATGAACCCTTTTGACTTGTTTGTCCAAGTAAAGTTTTACCATCGGTGTAGACGCTATAGGATAACTAGGTTTCATATACATAGCAAAATTTACAGGACAGTTTTCAAGATCTCTTGGATTACCACTAGGAGGAAATCCTCTCCATAGGATAAACCAAACAAAAGCATCTTTAATTTCATTTTTGCTTTTGAGTGTTTTACAAATTTCTAACAAGTCTACATCTGGTATTTTTAATCCATATCTTTTAGCACTATTTCTAAATCTATTTTCATGTCGATCAAAACAAAACGCATTACCGTTGTATACTGGCATTACATCGTATGTAGCATCACAATGTATAAATCCAAAATCTAAAATACTTGGCCCTATGTCTTTCAACGGCATATACTCACCGTTCTTATATGCTGTTAGTTCTAATACGTTACTCATCAAATTTTACCTTCTTTAGTTGCGGATCATCAGGCAATTTTTTCTTAAGTTCTTTTAATCTATTAATACGCCATTCTAATAATTTAAAATCTAAAACCCAAGGAAAAATTGCGTGAATAAGACTTCCTATTGTTACTCCAAGTAGAAAAAAGAATTCAGCCATTGCTAATCTAAAATGCCACCAATACCCCGCATCTTCTCTACCTGCCTTTGCTTTTGCTTCTTTTAAATGTTTAGGATTGTACCACATAATTTCCTTTCAGCAAACTTCTACGTCTATTATATTCATTAATATCTAAACGCCAAACAGTTTGCTCACAGTTATATAATTCCATATCACAATATTTTTCTAATATACCTTGCTTTGCTAAAAGGCCCATTAATCTATGATTGCGAGCCGCTTTACCGTTTGAATGCTCTCGGTAAATGTTTGTAGTAATATATAGCTTATCTGTAGGACAGTAGTCTATAAAGCGAGGTATAAATTCTCTTTGTGTAACACTATTCCAATCACCTTTTCCTAATCCCTTAAAATTATTATTATGCGGAAGTTCACAACCTCTAAATAATATTCTCCAAGCATCATTGCTTACCTCTGGTAAAGGATGACATCCGGCAACTGCTATGATATTTTCGTTTTCCATAGCACAAAAAAATTCACCCCATTCCTTTGTTTTTTCAAACCTCATTTCTTTCAAACTACTATTGTTTACATAGCCTAATTCTTTTGCTTTTTTACAAAAGTTTTCTAAGTTAGGAATGAGATCATCCGTTATTACTTTTACTTCAATCATAGTGGCATTAAATTTGTGACTATTGTTTCTGCTGTATTTTTATTAAGTTCAAGATTAACAACCAACCAATAACTATCATTATTTGTGCTGTTGAATAATTGATGGACCTTTGCTGTATTCAAAAAGTATAAATGTCCTACACGCCAATTCAATACTTTATCTTCTAATATAAATGTACAAGGGTTTTCCATTGGACATATTAATCTACAACTATCTAAATTAAGATGCCTAAAATCTCTATGTGTAGGAAAATATCCGCCTGGTGCTAATTTTAAAATGTGTGTTCTAAAAAAATTACCTTCAAATGGATACAAAAACTTTTTAATATTTTCATTTTTTATGTAAGCATCTGTATATACATTAAAATCTTTTTCTTCATAATTTGTTTTATTTTCTTGATTGTATTCGTGTAAACTATCTAGATCAGGTATACCAGACAATCCACCATCCAAACTTGTAAGGCTTAATCCGTATCTAGCGATTGGTTTTCTTGGATTGTATTTGACATAGTCAAAATTTTCTTCTGTCCATTTTATGTAGGTTTTGCTATCAAAATTAAAACCTAGCCTAATAAAATCTCCATATTGTGTTATAGTTTGATAAAGGCCAGACAAGATATCCTCCAAATTCTATTCATATAAATATTTATTGAACGCAAAAGAAGGTTTTAGCCAATATGAATAGACAAACTCAGCTTGAAAATCAAATAAAGTTTATGAATTATGACCGTAGTAAAAACATGGACATAATACGTAATATGCAAAAGTGTCAAAGAAACTGGGACTACTCCAAAAAAATATGGGATGAAATAGTTGAATATTTACTATGGATAGCCGAAAACAGTCCTTCCAAACAATGGGAAGCGTACTATGATGTGTACTGGAGTGCAGATAGAAAAGTAATACAAGAAATATCTAGATATACTTGGGGATGTACGCATAGCAGAAATCCTCCTAGCACATGGAGAAATGCTCAAAGCAATGCTAATATGTATATGTTGTTTGTTGCCAAAGAACCAGAAACACAAGAAAATTGTAATCCTGATGGCACATTAAAATCTAACACAAAAAATTCTAGATGGGAAAATGCTTATGTAAGCATTGGAATAGCAATGGGCCTAGTCATGCATGCGGCACATAAATTAGATATGGTGACAGGCTGTAACAAAAGCCACGGTGATATAAATGGTGATATGTTTTGGGAAAAGAAACTAGGAATTTTAGATGACGTTAAAGCAGGTAAAAAGAAAATTGCTTATGGCATAGGTATAGGTTATCCTCAGGAAGATAAAGAAAGATGGCAAACTGACGAAACAGAATTAGCAATAGGTGCTGGTAATGGCGATACACTTACTACACTGACAGAAAAAGATCCTAATTGGGTAGATACCCATTTGGTGACCGGCAAACCTGTAAGAAAAATAAAAATTGTTGATATAAAGGATAACCCAGAAGCAGTAGACCCTTATGGCAATTTACATCAAATACCTCTTACAAGTGATATAAAAATTAACACACAAAAAATACGAAAAATAAAGGTAATAGAAATTAAATGATCAATATTGTAGTCACTAGCAAACCATGTGATGGTTTGTTTTACTATAGTTATGAATATATGTCTATACTTAAAAGCATAGGCATGACTGTAAAATTAATCGTAATTAGTCATAGAAAGTTCAAAGAACAAGACTACTTGGATAGTATTACAGAAAAGTACATTCATTGTGATGATATTATTTTCAATAATTTTGATCCAGACGAAAATGATAAAACTTTGATACTTGGAAGAAGTATGATGACTCTGGGCTATCAAGATTTTAAAGACTATAATGAACAACAGCAAGACACTTTAAAAAAAGTATTCAAAGGTGATTTGATTGCTGTATATTCAGAAAATCATCCTACACGATATCATCAAGCATTATCATTTTTCCATCCAAGACGAATAATTGATCTATGTGATACAGAGGTATATCCTGACGGACCAACAGATTTTCATTTTGAAAAACACATTAACTTTAGCATTTATAAAGATTTAAAAAATGATGTACAATTTAATCATTTATTTTTAGGAACAAATAATTTGTACTACGCAACAGTACAATCGGTAATAAAGGATTATCCAGACCATGGTATAATTACTTACAATGAGGATTACATAGATCCAAATAATAATAATATATTTGCTCCTGTCAAGAACTTAATGGGTATGTTTGAAACTTATGTATATACTAAAGATACATTTGATCCTGCTCCAAGAATATTTCAAGAATGTAGATATTTTGGAAAGGAAATAATTTATCAGAGAGATAAAACAATAAAAGATGGAGGAAGTGTGTATTGGGAAAGAGGATTAACTGAGCCAGATGTCAAACCAATAATAAGGGCTATACAAGAACTTCACAAACAAGGAGTAACTAAATGATATCATATGACGGTTGGGATAGGGAATATGCTGAAAATAAAGATGCTTACATAGAAATATTTGATATTTTTATGAAACAACTTAATTATGAAAACGCCGAAGACTTTGAAAAACAAATAGCAGAATACGTAGGTAGAAAACATGTTGTCAGTGTTGCTTGTGCCACTGATGCCTTAGGATTTTCTTTAATGAGTCACGGTATAGGTCCTGGAGCAGAAGTATTAGTTACTGACTTCAGCTGGATATCTAGTTCATCTTGTATAAGCATGACCGGAGCAACACCTGTCTTTTGTGACATAGATTTAGATTCTTATCATATAAGTTTAGATAGCATCAAGCGTATGGTAAGTCCAAGGACAAAAGCAATAATATATACACACCTGTTTGGAAACATGGTAGATGTAACAGAAATAATAGAATTTTGTAAAGAAAATAAAATATTTTTTATTGAAGATGCCGCACAGTCTCTTGGTTCAAGTTATAATAAAGTAAAAGCAGGAAGCATTGGACATTGTAGTTCTTTCAGTTTCAATACAAACAAAGTAATAGCAGGTATAAATGGCGGTGGTGTTTTTATGACCGACAATGAAGATATTGCTAATATAGTAAAAAAATTAAGACGACACGGTAAAGATAAAGACTTTGAAATGATAGGTTACAATTCTAGAATGTATGTTTTAAATTCAATGATAATAAAACAGCGTATGAAAAATATTGTTGAAACACAAAAAACAAGGCAGGAAATAGCACAAAAATACAACGAAGCATTTAAAGACCTTCCCGTGATTACACAGAAGCCTAGTCCTATACTAGATCATAATTTCCATAAGTACACAGTAAGATTTGAAAACAAAGATATTAGAAAAAAAGTTAAAAATGCTTTAGGTTTGTCAATACATTACGAACGGCCACTATCTGAAAATTCAATGTATGAACATTTGAAATACAGAAAAGATGATTGTAAAAATGCTAAACTAGTGGCAGATACAATAGTATCTCTTCCTATACATGCTTGGTTAAAAGAAGAAGAAATCAATAAGATTATCGATACAGTAAAATCTAATTTTTCCGCATAAAGTCTTGAATATCTCTTGCGGCGACCATGTGTGAACCACGTCCTGGATGTAAATCATCTCTAGCCATGTCAATAAAAAAAGATTTAGTCTTCACTACATATACATTGACTTTATTCCAAGGATAGTAAAAATCTTTGTAATCTCCTTCGCAGGTTACATGATAATTTTTGATTCCCATACTATCCAAATGATATTTGGCCATATTCATTCTCATAAGTGAATCATACACAGTATCTATTTCGGTATGGAATCTTTCATAATACAATAAACTATCTTCTAATACTGTTCCAGGTGGCGGACTTTTGTTTGTTCCTATTTTTTGTAAATCCATAGGCATGAATCTTTTAATATTTCCACCTCTCCAGTTTTTGCGATCTTTGTCTAAAAATATACAATACCTATCAAAATAACTCCACATGATAACAACGATATCACCTTTTACAAATTTAGTGTGTAGGATTATATCTAGAATGTGTTTATTAGAAGCGCCAGGCACAGCAAAATTTACACATTTACGCTTCATGTTATCAGCAATTAATCTTGGCCAAGCAAGTTTACTAGGTTTTGGGCCATGTGATCCAGACTTGGTAAGACTTGGATTTCCATTTCCATCGACCCAGCAATCAGGAAGGCCTTCTCCGTAAGTATTACTACAACCAAATGCGACTAATCTGTCCATGCTAATATTTACCTGCCAGGCTTTAACAGGTTTAATTTTACGGAAAATAAATATTGAAGCTAGAGTTGTATATGAGAAAGCCAATATCACTAAAAGAATTAAAAGGTTCAGAATACAGAACAGTGGATTTTTATCTATCAAAATCCTGTAATAAGTCTTGCCACTACTGTACTGCTTGGACACTTGAAATGAGATATCTACACACTGATATGGATTTAGTGCGAACCATATTGAAAGGATTATCACCCTACAAGACAAGAATATGCTTACTAGGAGGTGAACCTGGATTGATAAAAAACTTAGATGAAATCATAGCAGAAATAAAAAAGCATGATAACTTAATTCCACAAGTTTTATCAAATAGTTTGGTAAGAAAGTTTTATCCTCATATTCTTGAAGATCCTGAAATAATATACATCGAACATTTAGTTTTAGATTTTTATGAAGATAGAATTGAAAAATTAGGCAATTGGCCTTTCTTACCTTTAAATGACAAAAATAATTACAACTTAATAATTGAAACGCCTGGCTATTTCAAATACAGAGATAGATTTGATCTGACAGAGATAGATCACGAAAATACTGAATTTAAAGAATACAATTCTAGATCACCAGATTTTCATAGTGACCATGATATAATACAGGCACCAGAAATAGAGCGTAGAATATGTGCCAAGTTTCCACAGGTTCCTGTTTTTGATTTTGAAATACAAAAGATTAGACATTGTAGTAGAAAAGCAATCAACGGTTCTAGAGAATTTGATATAACTGTAGAGAATATACAAAAAATGATGGAATACAAATTATTTGACTTTGAAAAATATTGTACAACTTGTATGGATATTATTCCTCCTAGACCAGAAGCTAGGAGGTTAGAAATTTTAGAAAAACTAGCATTGGAAAAAACAACAGTATGAACATCTACTCAGTAGCATTAAATATTCATGACCATAACACATATGACGGTACTTTCCATAACCAAATCGAACGTCATAATAGAATTAAGCATAATCTTAATTATGAATGGTCACATGACCCTAATCCTAGTAAAAAATTCTTCAATGAATTTGTGTTAGACAAATATAAAAGTAGAGATGAAAATAATATATTTGCATTTACTGTGTCAAATTTAGGACAAGAGTTTGTTATAGATTTGATCAACGAAAATTTTTATAATAATGATTTTTTGAAATTTAAACCAAAAAGTTTATGGGAGCCTTTTCATAGAGGATGTGTGTATTATATCGATCATCATCAATCACATGCTACCTATGCCTTTCTTACTAGTGGCTTCACAGAATCTGACATATTAGCTATAGATGGAAGAGGTTGGCAGTTCAATTGTATTTTTATTGGTAAAGATGGTATAATTAAAGATCTCTCTAAGAAGATTCCAATTGGCGGACTGTGGAATAGATTAGCACAAGATATAGGGTTTAGATATCTTGACGCAGGCAAAGTAATGGGACTAGCTGGATATGGAAAATATAATTATCAAACTGATGCTATGATAGAAACTTATTTAATGAATCCTAATCATACGCTACCTAGCTTTGCTTCTGAAGTAATTAAAAATAACAAAAGAGAAGATATAGCATATACATTACAATTTAAAACAATGGAACTTATAAAAAATTATGTGTACCCACTTAAAACTTGCGACAACATTTGTGTAGCAGGAGGAGTAGCATACAATGGTTACATGAATGAAGAATTAACAAAGCATTACAAAAATGTACACGTTCCTCCAGCTGTAGGCGATGAAGGACAAGCATTAGGTACGTATATGCACGCCGACTACTATTTAAATGATAATATACATAAGCCAAGCGTATTTGCTGGCAAAGAACATAAAATAGATGCGGATTTATTCACAGGCATGAATTTTGAAAAATGGCCTTTTGATAAATTAATCACAAAAGTAGCAGAAGAAATAGCAAATGGAAAAATAGTAGGATGGTATCAAGGAAAATCGGAAAGTGGAAATAGAGCATTAGGCAATAGAAGCATTCTTGCTGACCCAAGGAATCCAAACATAAAAGATATCATAAACAATAGAATTAAAAAACGTGAAGACTTTAGACCATTTGCGCCTAGCGTGTTAGAAGAACATTATCAAGATTTTTTTGATACTAATCAACCTAGCCCATACATGTCAAGAATTATGCCTGTAAAGGTAGATACAGTACCAGGAATCACTCATGTAGACGGAACTGCTAGAATACAAACTGTTAATAGACAATTCAATGAAAGGTATTATGATTTGATTAGTGCTTTTTATAAACACACTGGAATACCAATGTTATTAAATACCAGTTTTAACTGCCAGGAACCTATTGTAGAAACTCCACAAGACGCTTTGAAAACTTTTAATAACAGCGGATTAGATTTGTTAGTGTTAGGAGATTATTTGATATGGAAGTAATCAATAAAAATTATTGGAAAGTATGGTGGGAAGCTATACAACACGATCATGAAATAAAAGACATACTTTATAGCGTAGGTCCTGATCAAATGGAATCAAAAATACATCTTGTTGATTGTATTCCTTTAGATGAAATGAAAAAATTCAATGATTTGAAAATACATTTGTACGGTGGCTGGTATGGCTATCCTTTAATTAATCTTTTATTGACCAAGTTTTTAAACATAGAACACATTACAAATATTGACATGGACGAAAAAGCATTAGATTTATCTAGGAAATATACACAGGCATTAGAACTAGAACACAAAGTTTTTTTCAAACATAGAGATGTTAAAGATAAAATAGAAACATCATACTATAAAGACAAAGACGTAAGACTGGTAATTAATACATCAAGTGAACATATGGCAGATCTGCCTGATTTAATAGCAAATAAAGATTACACGCCTAACTGTGTATTTGCTTTACAAAGTAATAATATGTTCCATGTAAAAGATCAACATATTAATTGTTCAAATAATTTAGATGAATTTATAAAAAAGACTGGACTTACTAAGATATGGTTTGCTGACACATATAAAATGTCAAATGGATATGAAAGATATACTGTTATTGGCAATCATCGAACTTAGATTTTAACCAATCAAAATCATTTATCAACCGAAGATCAGACCCCCTAGAAAAGCCAAACTCCATACCAGCATTAGCACCTCGAATCGCATCTTCACGAAATCTTCCATTAGCTGTAGTGGTCCATATTTTAAGTCTTTCATTTGTTTCTCCTTCTTGTTGTCTATCTATTACTTTACTACTTAATTTAGCACATTCTCTAAAAGCACTTTTCCATGTGTTGAACGAGTCAGTATCAAAAGCTGTTATATTACTAACTTTGTCAAACACAATAAAATTATCTGAAATGCTGGTTGTCATATCAAAACTGTTTACATTCATATTCTTAGTTAATTTTCTTGGAAGCAATTTTACTCCACCATAACCGTAAGTAAGATTATTCACAGGATTCATGCTTTTATATACATGTACGATATTATCATTTTGTGAAGTAACAAAGTAATTAAACTTAAATTCTTTTGTGATAACAGCATCACCGTCTACTACATAAAAATATCGAGTGCTTGCCTTTTTTGCCGCTTCAATATGTGCTTGGTGTATTCCTTTTACTCCGTCTATCCTTTTTACTCTATCTCCAAAAACTCCTTTTAC
>MDTE01092707.1_pt1 | contig 17560 bp, 12 predicted proteins | sample 811231 | NCBI WGS metagenome assembly MDTE01 (sample SAMN05326651, study PRJNA326480) | marine metagenome | isolation source: seawater | place: Indian Ocean: Red Sea | collected 2010
CCTGATGTTGTTACAAGCAACGGAATTATCCATGTCATCGATAAGGTATTGACCCCCTCTGATGCACCAAACGACATTCCCCGTACTGCACAATGCACAACAGTTCATGAACGGCTCGTGGAAGCAGTGGTACTAGCCGAACTCTTGGAAACGCTCCAAGGTCCTGGCCCATTCACGCTTTTTGCTCCAACGGATCAAGCGTTCATCGATGCAGGCATCGATCTTGCATCCTTCAACACACCTGAAGGCAAACAGACCTTGTCTGATATCCTTCTTTACCACGTCATCTCTGGAAATGTTCCTTCATCAGCTGTGACCGAATGTATGAGCGCAGATGCAGCCAATGGACAACCGCTCTCCTTTACTGTGGATGGAGGGGTTATGGTCAACGGTGCAACCGTGACCATCCCAGATGTTGCTACGAGTAATGGAGTCATCCATGTCATCGACAAGGTCCTCATGCCGACTGATACACCGAACGATATTCCTCGAACCGCACAATGTACAGGTGAACACAATTCACTGGTTTCAAGCGTGATTCAGGCGGAACTTCTCGAGACGCTCCAGGGCGATGGACCGTTCACAGTTTTTGCACCAACTGACCAAGCATTCACTGATGCTGGAATCGATCTTGCTGCACTTGACACTCCTGAGGGCAAAACTGCACTCTCTGAAATCCTCTTGTATCATGTCCTTGAAGGAGAAGTTCCTGCATCGAACGTAACAGATTGTCTCTCAGCTACGACTGTGAATGGCAACCCGCTCTCGTTCACAGTCGGAGATTCGGTGATGGTCAATGGAGCCAACGTTACTGCAACAGATGTTCCAACCAGTAATGGAATCATCCATGTTATCGACAAAGTATTGCAGCCAACGGCAACACCAAATGACATCCCGCGAACAGCTCAATGTACCGGTTCTCACGACTCGCTCGTAGCAGCGGTCATTCAAGCAGAACTTCTTGAGACGCTTCAGAGTGATGGGCCGTTCACAGTTTTTGCACCAACGGACCAAGCATTCACTGATGCCGGGATTGACCTTGCAAGCCTTGACAATCCAGAGGGCAAAGCAGCACTCTCAAACATCCTATTGTATCATGTCGTTTCTGGTGAAGTTCCATCATCAGCTGTAACCGAGTGCATGAATGCGGATGCTGTCAATGGCCAACCGCTTTCCTTTACGGTGAACGGCGGCGTTATGGTCAACGGTGCAAACGTAACCTTGCCAGATGTAGGTACGAGTAACGGCATCATCCATGTCATCGATAAAGTGCTGATGCCAACGGATACACCAAACGATATTCCTCGAACTGCACAATGTACAGGATCTCACGATTCGCTTGTTGCAGCAGTCATTCAAGCAGAACTCTTGGAAACACTCCAAGGACCTGGGCCATTTACGGTCTTTGCACCAACCGATCAAGCCTTTGCAGATGCAGGAATTGACCTCGCTGCACTTGATACTCCAGATGGTAAAACTGCACTAACTGACATCTTGTTGTACCACGTTGTTTCTGGTGAAGTCCCATCATCTGCTGTTGAAGAATGTGGGACTGCTGTTGCCATTAATGGTAACATGCTTTCATTTGGTGTCGGGGATTCCGTCACAGTGAATGGAGCTACGGTAACCTTGCCGGATGTTGCAACAAGCAATGGTGTGATTCATGTCATTGACAAGGTGCTCATGCCAACAGATACGCCAAACGACATCCCTCGAACTGCACAGTGTACGGGGATACATGACTCGCTCGTCGCCGCTGTCATTGAGGCAGAATTGCTTGAAACACTTCAGGGTGAAGGGCCTTTCACCATTTTTGCGCCAACCAATCAAGCTTTCCTCGATGCTGGTATTGATCTGAGTTCTGTAGAGAAGGCGGATCTTCGTGACCTTCTTCTCTATCACGTCGTTTCTGGTGAAGTTGCATCAACCGATCTAAGTGACTGTATGACTGCAACAGCCTTCAATGGGCAACCGCTCGCTTTTACTGTTGGAGATAGCGTTCTGGTAAACGATGCAACAGTAACCAGCCCAGATGTCGCAACAAGCAATGGAATCATTCACGTAATCGACTCTGTCTTGTCACCGAGTGATGCGCCGAATGATGCAACTCGAACAGCCGTTTGTACTGGCGAACATACCTCCTTGGTCGCAGCATTGATTCAGGCAGAATTGGATGCAACCCTCCAGGAAGATGGACCGTTCACCATTTTTGCGCCGACCGACGAAGCCTTTACCAATGCAGGAATTGACCTCGCAGTCCTAGATACACCTGAAGGAAAAGAGCAATTGAGTGATATTCTCCTTTACCATGTCCACGCTGGAACGATTCTATCAACGGACATAGAGGAAGGGATGACGTTGCAGATGGTCAACGGTAAGAATGCAACACTTTCACTTCTAACTGGTATTGATGGAGCGAACATTACTTCTGCAGACATTCTTACTTCAAACGGTGTGATTCATGTCATTGATAAAGTCATTATTCCTCAAGCAGAAGTTGATCCCACAGTTACAGGCGATGGAGTTGAAGCTGATGAGGAAGAAGACAATCTCGTGATGATTCTGATTATCGTTGGAGTCGTATTGGCAGTCGCAGCTCTTGGAGGGCTTCTTTTCGTACGAGGACGACGACCATCGTCTGAAATCGGTGGTAAGGAATTCACTCAGGACGGCTTGAGTTCAGTTGCTCAACCTGATCCAACCTATACTTATGAGGCGCAACAGCCAACACAACAGAGCTACGCTTCACAGTATGCTCCTCAGCAATCCTCCCCACTCCAACCTGTTCAGGTTGAGCAAATTCAACCGGCACAAACTCAGGTTGCACAACCTGTGGCCCAAGTTCAAACAACGCAACCAGTCATTGAAGCTCAGCCCGTTCAAGCAGTCCAACAGACTCAGGTATCGCAAGCTGCCGTTCAATTGCCAGAGGTCCTTCAACAATGGACTGATGAAAGCGGCCATTCATGGCGTCGGATGTCCGATGGTGGCACCATGTGGTGGAATGGAACCGATTGGCAAAAGTATGCTTGAGAACCCATTGATTCATGCATCCTCATCGTTTCGATGAATCTATGAGGAACGTGAATCGACGACCAGAATTTGGTCGCGATAGCGTTTGGTTGGCTTCTGCTGATGTCATTGCAGTGTTCTTGGCGTTTGCTGGCCAATTGCTTCTTGCCCGCGCATTGATTTCTGAATCCTATGGATTGTTTGTTATCGCCATCGATCTGTTTGCGACCTTATTCCTGCTTCTTGACTTGGGATTGCCAACGTTACTGGCTCGGGATGGGCCGAGAAATCCATCTGCAATTTGGTCGGGCATGCTCCGAATTTATCGTTTACAAGGCCTTGCTGTACTCCTCTTTGCACCGATTGCGGTGTTGGTTGTTGTATCGCAAAGTGCACACGATACACTCATGCTGCTTGGAGCAGGTGTAGCTTTGGTGCACATTGCATCGTATGCGCCAAGAACGGCGTTACGAGCAGCCGGAGATGCTCGCTTTGAATCGTTGACGAAAGTGGTTGAGCGTATTGTAACGACGATTGGCTATGCTGCGCTATTTTCTCTTGCTTCAACGAATGTTGTCGCCTATGCAACGGTTTTCTTCATTGGAGCAATTGTTGGCCTTCTTTTGGCGTTCTTCGGAGCGTATCGAATCTGTGCAAAGAGGGATGAACAAATCGATTCATCGGCATTAGGCAGTGTCTGGGTGAGCAACAAAAGCATCTTGCTTGCAGCACTTCCGTTTGCAATAACACTCGGCGTTTTACCGTATGTTATTCGAATTGAGAAATTCATTCTTGCAAGTGAATTAGGCTATGATGAAGTTGCATTGTTCCATGTTGCTCAACTTGCTTGGTTGGCTGGATTGCTCGTTCCTCAAGCGATGAGATCCGCACTATTGCCAGTGCTAGGAGCCTCCCGCCAACAACCTTCTTTGTTTAAGCAGCATCTTGAACGGGTCGAATCAATTTGCTTCGCACTTGTTCCAATTGGATTGCTTTCAGGAGCAGCAATTGTTTGGATACTTCTTCCACTTGGATTCCCTGCTGAATATTTTGATGGAACTTTGGGTGCTTCTGCTCGAGACGTGTTCATGATTCTCCTCATTGGTTGGGCAATAACGGTGCTTTCAGTTCCCTCCTACACGGCTCTGCAAGCTGGCGATCAGCCCTGGTTGTTCACCCTACTGATTTTCATCGTGGTCCTTTCTTCCACAGTTTTTGGTTTCCTACTGATTGGCCGTGGAGCACAAACTGGTTCCGGATTGGCGATTGAAATGGCAGCCTATGCTTCGGTTGCATCTTCCTTTGTTATGCTCATGGGAGGAATTGTTCTCAGTCGAAGATTCACAGCGTTCATTCAACGAGGATTCCAGTGGTGTGCAACACTACTCATCGTTGTTGTCAGTTGTGTTGCACTTTCGCAACAATCCTACTGGGCATTGATAGGCCTTGGATTGTTCATTCTTCTTCCTCAAGGCCTTGAAGCAATGAAGACCATTGTTGAGCCACCCTCTCTGCTGAAAAATGATGAGGCAGAATGATGGGTGACGAAGACCAATCAGTTTTGAATGCAGTTTCACAAGCATCAGCCAATGCTTCAGGTGTCGGATTGTCAAGAACCAATTCGTCTGGAAGATAACGTGCAACATCACCGACATTGGTCGAAACGACGGGTGTTCCGCAAAGAATGGATTCACGCGCAACCAATGGCCCAGATTCGCGATGTGAAGTGATGAGTGTTACATCAGCGACAATCATTCGGTCCCAGACGATGCTACGTGGTTGTTGCTTGAGCGTTGTCATTCCTACAATCCATCCGCGTTGTTCAAGGATTTCTCCTGTTTGAAGCGCAAGGTAGTGATTCTTTTCGGGGCGTCTTGGATCTGCAGGAAACAAGATATCGATAGCTTCACGACGCCATCTTCCTTTCCATTTTTTCATCGGTCTTGCCCACTCATCATCCATTTCACTGTGACATGCAATAGTGTAGCTCTGCTTCGTTTGAACATTCAGTTCATTGGCAGTTGTTCGTAATCGTTCACTCACGAAGACCATGGAATCAGCTGACTCCATGAGGGATTTGATTCGCTTCCCTATCGTTGCATGCTTAAGTCCAACATCAACATCATGACCGTGAACCACGCCCGTCCAAGGGACTTTCCAGCGTTTTGCGAGAGAACGTGCGAGTTCACCAATGGGCCAGAGTGTGTGGGCGATGATGTGTTCTGGGCGCCAACCTTCCAGCCACTTTTCGATCGATCGTTGACGGTTTCGTATGCTTTTGGATGTGAGCCAAGGATAGGGGTGATCGGTATAGGCGATGAATCGTGGAGCGAAGATTTCGAATTCATTATGCTCAAATTTTTTTGCTGCTTTAGCAACCCCTGTTAACGTGGAACGGCTTTGTTCCATGTATTTTAGAAGCCTTGGCAGTGGATTGATGATACGAACCTCATGCCCCATATCCCGTAACAATTGAGCATGATCGGCGACAAAGGTTCCTCTTGCTGCATTGGTTGGAAGAGGATGAAGCAGCGTCACCAAAAGTATCCTCATCAAATCACTCAATCATTGAGGGCTTGATGAAGCATTGTCAAGTTGTCAGCAACGCTTGCATTTGCATTAAACAATCCTGAGCCAACGACTGCATTGGTCACACCCCACTCACGTAACATTGCAATATTGTGGACTTTAACACCACCATCAATTTGCAACTGCACATGACGTCCACCTGCTGCAACTTGGTCGTCAATTGCCTTTCGTAATGTACGGATCTTGGATTCAACGGTAGGAATAAACGATTGTCCACCGAAACCTGGATTGACGCTCATAATGAGAACAAGATCAACATCTGGAAGGACTTCAAGTGCTGCTTCAACGGGTGTGCCCGGATTAAGAACAACGCCTGCAGTTGCTCCTGCTTCTCGAATTGCATGAAGGAGGCGGTGAAGATGCTTGACAGCTTCAACATGGACAGTCAGATGATTGCAACCAGCATCGATGTAATCCTGATACATCGATTCTGCATTCTCAACCATGAGGTGTGCATCGAATATTGGCCCATCGCCAAGATGCTTACGAAGTTGCTTGATAACTGGAGGGCCAAATGTCAAATTTGGAACAAAATTTCCGTCCATGACATCCAGATGAAGCCAATCAAGACCAGCTTCAACGGCTTCATCACATGCAGAACCAAGGGCTGCAAGATCGGCGGTTAGGACACTAGGTGCAATGATCATCAAATCCCTCTGAACATGGCGAGGCGCTTGAGACACATGAGGCTTTTCTTACCGCTTTTGAACCGAAATCACGTCATCCCATTGTCGAGCAGAGCCTCTTCGGTAGATGTTGTTGTGAAAAGAACGATGTTGGTGATGGACGCATCGAGCCAGTCGTCCACGATGATTGTAGCAACCTTGACGCGTGTGAATGGGAGTGAAGACTTCATCGAGAGGAAGTTCAGGTCCATCGAATTCAGGTCGTTCAACCTCAACACGCTCGCTTTGACCATCCCACACCAACTCATCCATGGTTGGAGGAGCAAGCGTCGCATCATGCAAAACATGCAATCTACCTTCAGCGAGTTTACCCGGTTTCCATCTTCCCCGCGAACCGTCTTCAAGGTGTTCCATAAGATGCCGAATTTGAGGCATTGTGGCAAATCCAAGATGGCTGGCTTCCCACCAACCTGAGGTACGTGCAACAGTAACGTGATGGACTCCTGGATTCATCATTCGGGGATCAAGTGTATCGGTCCATGTCCGACAAAAGTCATCGATTCTGACATTGATGATTGGGAGAGGACCTGCGTTAATATCAGCAAGCCTATGCGGATTTGCAAGTTCGCCTAAAAGCAGAATTGGCCTTCGTTCATTCATTGGTGCTGCGTCTTCTTGTTGGAGAATTGCATCGATTGATAACCCCGACTCAGTTTTCCAATCTGCAATACAGGTCTTGATTTCATTCAGTGACATTTCTGCATTTTCGATTTGTTCAGCATACATCCAATACAGATGTTGCTGTGTGAAAACGACAGGCTGAGGAGGTAAAGGCAGGGGAGAATTTGATGGCTCATATGGCCACATTCTCGGTATGGTTGCGAGATTCATTTTCTCTCCTCATCAATTGAATAAGACTTCATGCATACACTGTGGGCACTTGACTTTGATCGGTCTTCGGCTTGGGATGCCAAGTGCCACGCCACAACCAGGGCACATGATGGCTTGGTCAACTTGAGCACGCTTACTTTTGGCTCCAGCAGTTGGGTCATAATCAAAATGCAATCCTTCCATTGAGATATGACGCGGCTGACTTGGAAGTTGAGGGATTGTTTTGCTTGCTACAGGTTCAAACGGCTGATTTGCTGCTGGAGCAGGTTGCTGAGCAGATCGAAGAATGGCCATGATTTGTTCAGCAGCCATCCCATATTTTCGAGAAAGAGCATCAATTTCGAGAGTCAAATCGTATCCCTGCAAACTCGCCAAACGTTGCAAATCCTGTGGTGAGATGGAATTCATACCTATGCGTAATGCTTCCTGAATTTGAGGTTTGAGGACAACTGTGTGCTTTGTTTGCTTAGATGCCCCAGTATCGTTCGGATTGAGCTTGTTTCTGACGCAATCCCTTGATGATGGTAATGGTAACCCAAAGAACCGCAATCCATCCAAATGGAACTGCAAGCGTATCGATGATGTTTTGAACGTTAAATTCGTAAGCATTTCCTTTCAGAATATCAATCGCAATCTGCAAAGAGGTGTTGACAAATGAATAGACAACCATGCCGAAGATGCTCAGAACAATCAACGAGCCTGAGAAACTTCCTCGCTTGAGACGAAGCAACATGAATCCTGCTGTAGATGTTAAGAAGGCGATAACAATCCAGGCGAGCGAAGAGTTGGCAACTTGCATCCAAAGGATGGATTTCGTTTCTGTATCAACCAGATCATCAAACGTTTGCCAGCCTTCGGCGCCTGCAAAAATCGCACTAAACACAGTTGCAGTCCATAACAACGAAGAAAACATCGCTGCATCGGCGTTTTCACGCATTTCTTGAATGACTCTGTTGACCGTTGTTTCAATTCCGGCACCTTTAGCGAAAATGAACAGTCCGAGAAGAAGTGGAAGGCTACCAATGACAATGCCTCCAATTTCGTTCGGTAGCATGATTCCAAGACCAAAAATAGCGAGGACAAGGCCCATTGGAATCATGAATCTGGCTCTCCATTTCGGGTCTTCAAGCGCTTTAACGATGTAGTAATATGTTCCCTCAATACCTTTCGATTGTTTGACAATGATTTTCTCAACGTGATCAATTCGTACTTGAGATTGAATAATCGGTAGAACAGCTTCGTCTTCTGCACCATCTGTGATGAGGATTGCTTCATCGGGTTGGTATGCCGATACAACTTCCTCAAGTTGAGCAGAAATCGCACGATCAGATCGAACACCGACCTTTTCGTCTCCGGTAAGGATTGCGACTTCAACCTCATCCTCATCCGCGCCATTTTCAAGCAATGCATCGTGTTGTGAAAGAGCACCTAAAATGGCGTTTGTATCGCTTTCTTCGGGGTCTGCAATTCCGAGTTTAAGGGCTGCTGTAAGGACTTGACGTCGTCCAACAACCGGTCCACGAATTGACGTCTTGATGCCGAGATCATTGTCTCGGTCAACGGTCAAAACAAGTATTCGTGCCATCGGGCTCCCTGAGTCATCCTAGACGCTCCTCCACTTCAAACTCTTGCTTCACCAGAGGTATCTTCGACCATTTCGGGAGGTGCTTCAAGTTGTTTCTGACGTAGTTTTCTTCGCTGAGTTGCTCGTATATACTTGAGAGGATGGTCGAGCCAAGGCTGATCGCAAAGGCGGTCATCGCCAGGCAAGACTGGACAGTTGTGATTTACCTTGAGCTTTCCACACCCAGAAGGTGTGTATCCATGCTGGTACACGTGCCCGACCTGGTACGTCGTCGTCCCTTCATCAAAGTCGGGCGCACCTCGAAAGAAATCGACACAGGCTTCTTGTGGTAATGCAAGCGTCGAAGCCATTGATGCAAGGAAAAGCCTGCCAAAGTGGTTGACGTTTACACCTGCAGATAACTCGGCAACAGCCTTCCTCATGCAAGGAGGCCAATCGTCTTCTTCAGCACCGACTAGAGCGATAGCATCGCTTGTTTTCTGAGCAAGTAGATTACGAACCATGCCTACTGGCTCAGCAAGACGTACTGCGAGGTCTGTGGTAACCTCTGCCATTTTCTGGATGCCTTCTTGCTCGACATCGGATTTGATGTGTTCTCTCAACAGACGAGCAAGTTTTGCAGTTGAGGAATATTTCTGCTCGTTATGCAACCGTACCATACCGGCATCAACATCACAATTTGGTAACCGCCAGCGGTTACCGGTGATGCGCGGACAGACTTCAATGAAATCAGCGAGCGAAAGTTTCCATTCCAACCCATCTTGTATTTGTCGTAACGATTGAATGTCGGTTCCGATCATTCCTCGATGAGTTGATCGCCCGACTTCAGTATGCTCGAGTGTAGAAATGTAGGTGTTTGCAATGTTGGTTAAATTTCGATTATCTCGGATAAGCAAATGCTCTGCACGGGTCGCTTCAGCTTGGGCCCAACGAGCCAACAAACGCTCGTCTTCTGATGCGCAGATGACAAGGCGAGCATAGTAAAACGAGAATGCTTCGATTAATCGACCCTCCTCGGTATGGATATCGCCGCCACTTAACTCGACTCCCTCTTTTGATTGCACGCTATCAACAAGGCGAATACGGGCTCGTTTCCTTGCTGGCTCCATCAGCGCTCCTTCGAGCAAATCGTCTAGCGTAATGTTGTGCTTCGCAGCCATCTGTTGAATCCATCCGCTTGCCTGCGGCAAAAATGGATAACGCGCAAGCGTAATCTCATCGGTGATGGATGGTTGACTGGTTGGCCTCGGCACAAATAACGAACAAACACGATATCATATGAACTTGACAACCCATATCTTTCATGAAGGAACTTCGGCTGGGAGAACTGTGCTCAACCCCGTCCCAAACGAACTTATCACCTTGCAAGGCGAGGTCCGTCAAGCCTTTGGCTGGTCGTTGGATGCGGATGATTCCTCAGCAATGGAAATGGAAAAATGCTTCTCTGAACCACATCCTTTTGGTCAAGAAGCGTGGTCTATTGAATCTCGCAAAGCAGCACTTCTAAGCCTCAAACAATCCATTTGTTCAGCAGAACGATTGGTGATTATAGGAGCTGGTAGCGAATCGATTCAAACGCATCAATACCCTGGAGCAAAGTTTGTTGCTGCTGATGGTGCTGTAGGGGCGCTCGATGACCTTTCTCGAGTTCTTTGTGTTGTCAGCGATGGTGATGGAGCTGAACACCTTGAACGAGCCGCACGACATGGGATCCACATTGTCTTGCATGCACATGGCGATAATGCGGACATTTGGAAGCATATCGCATCAAAATGGGCTAATTTTGATTCACCACCTCCATTAACACTCACGTACCAATCGATGAAACAATACGATGGTATGTACAATCCTGGTGGTTTTACTGACGGCGATCGAGCACTTTGCCTCATACGAGCCTTGGGCCGTTCTCTCGATGCTGTGGAATGCATTGGATTCAGAACAGATTACGTCGGACCTTGGTCTGGAACGACAGATCCTCTTCGGAAAAAGCAGAAGTTGAGATGGATGGAGGAATCCATGCGACGTTTAGGTGTTGAACATCACCTCATAAACTAAAACAAAGAGTTGAGTTCTATGGAACGGAAGAAAATGCTCAACATCTTGTTGTGGTTCCTCGCCTTTCTCATCATCAATATAATATGGGCAAATGTAGCCTCAAATGAGGCCTCACAACAACTCAATGACCGAGGGTTTGAGTTCCAATCCGAACGCGAGGTATCTCTTCAAGCGGTCTTTGGAAGTAATGCAGAATTGCCGATTACGATAACAACTGAATTTGTCCATATTGATGACCCGGATCGTATTGCAAATGCATCTTGGAAATTGATTGATGCTTCCAACAACGTTGTTCTTAACTGGGCAGGTACAACCAATGAAGTTGTCACCCTGAAGGCTGAATTACCGCCTGGAGCGTATACGCTGAACACAACAGTTGATGAGAATGTTATTGCCATCCAACATCTCGATGTGGCACCATTTGCCCCACTCGCCATCCTGGGTCATGTTGTTCTTTCAGTGCTCTTGGTTGCGCTTGCCTTTGGAGAATCAGCAGTTCGAGTTTTCATTGCAAAGCGTATCGACCAAAGTGAAGTCAATGAGAGCAAGCCAAAGGAATTCAGAAAATCTCGCATCGGCATGCCTGAGGTTGATGGACACGATGCAGACAATGACTCGCCTTGGAGAGACCCGATAACGTTGTAATTACAAGAAATCGGTTAGCGACATCTGGCGAGCACGATCGTTGTTGAACAACGATTCAACACTACCTGCCAACCATTCCATATTTTGTCGGGTGTAGGTGTCAACACCGTATGTATCCATGACGTGTTTCGTAACTTCGATGTATTTTCGAACGGCTCCTTCAGAGACGGTCAAAGCAAGTCTACCATTGCATAAACCTCCTTCGTTTCGAGCAACACCGTGGGCAGATAGGCCTCGTCCACCAGCTTTCTGAATCTGGATGCAATGGCCAGCAAGCGGCATTCGTCGATAGGAGTGTCCACATTTCAGACAACGTACTTTTTGACGGCCATAAGCATTGAGATTGCCGCGCAGATCAGGCAGGAAATGAGAGCGAATGACAGATGACGCAACAGTTCGTGCATCAATAGCTCGCAACCGTTGACAGAGGTTCAACTGCCCATTCATTTTGTCAATCATCGTTGCAAGCGTCTTGTAAGCTGATAGTTCGGGCCCCTCATCAATTCGATTGCAGTCGTGAGTAAACCCGTAACCGCGTAAAGCCGCTACAGAACCCAAACGTCGTTCAACGAAATCCATTGAATCGGCGATTTCTTTTGGATGCGGTTGATTTAATGTCGCTTCATAGAATTGACGACGATAGAACCAAGCCGCATCAACGTTGAGCGCTTCTTTGTCAATTTCTGTTGGATTCAATCGAGTCGTTAAGACAAGGGGGGCGTCCATTTGACCACCACGATTCGCTGGTAAAATTTCACGACTGAAGTTCAGCAAACCGTCCATCAAGAGCATGATGGCATCTTCATCCCCGTCGCAATTCCGTCGTTTTGCAGCATGGAAAAGCGGGTGTGCATAACCACCTGAACAGTCTGCCCAGCCAATGATTCTGGAAAGCACGCCTCCAGATGTGTGCGGAGCCAATGCACAGATAAGTTGCCCAACAAGGTCTTCCTTGTTCGCAGCATTGTAATATGGTTCCAACCCGTAAAATTTCACCAGCACCTCATCAACAAATTGAGCCGTTCGGACAAAATAATCAGCAGCATTCTTTGCTACAATAAAATCTTGAGGATACAATTCCAACATTTGTTCATTGCTCTGCAAAGGATTTCCCTCCCAGTCGTGTGTATAGCCAAGCGCATGCAATCGTTTCCAATCAACGTCGACTTCTTTCGGAGTGAAGTGTGTCACTGGGACGTCACTCATATCGAAACGAACGGTTCCATCACGGAAAACAGGAAGATCATATTTGGCGCGAATGAGTCCCTTTTCAATCGGCTCTGGCGTTTGATTTCGACTCTTCAGCTCTTTCACGCATTTGACTTGCTGAGGCAATCGCCCCATCCCGATTCTCAGTTGCGCATCTTCAAGAATCGATTCGATGGGAACGCTTTGCATTTCACCACGTCTTCGGCTGTTGCCAGATGATTCCTTCATGTCGGTGCGACCACCGCACGTCTCGCCAATTTTCGGAATTCCAGCATCGTCAAGGACGCGATGGTGGCATTGAATGAAGGGTGAATCTTTACCGCATTTTGAGCAGATACGTTTCCCCATTTGCACACGAATCGACCCCTTGCCTACAGCATTGGAAATAAGTCGTTGATTACCGCCCTCAAGGGCGATAGGAAACAACATGTGTGAACGAGGCGACATTTCTCGTGGAGCAGATTTCTCGGGCCTACCCATACGACATCCAATACGCTGTGGAGCAGCATGTTCCCAACGAAGCGGAGAAATTTCTCGAATCATTGGCAGAATACCATCGACGAGGTGATTGTCATGAATTCGTTGTGAGGCCAAATACTGGGCGACATCTGTTGGTCCTGGGTCGGAAACAGAATCAGCGGCCTTCTGTCCAACTTGGTCGGTCTCAGCTATACCGAGTCCTTGTTGCCTCGCTTCAGTTTCTGCAGCAATTCGAACCGTTGAGCGATGTTTCTTCAAATCCTTCAGCCGAGTGGCTTCATCTCGCAATGCAGCATTGCAATTACGTAATTCAACAATTCGCTGATCGATTAAGGTCTTCAAATCAACACGTTGATGCAAACTGTTCTTTTTGACAGTGTATCCCAATCCATTGATCATTGCTTGCCATCCACATGTCGCAACAATATCGTCCCCATCATGATGGTGGGAAACGCCGAGAAGTAACAACGCTCCCTTGACTAAACCGTGCTGCATGAACGTCCAACCTTCGGGTAAGGATTCCTCAAAAATCGGCTCTTCGGGTTTGAAATCAAGACCTATCGGTTGAACTTCACCTAGAGGAGGAATCTGTTCAGGTTGCAATTTGTCCATGACTGAGGCATCCCATCCTTTGGCAGCCCCTTTGAATCGAAGCCATGACGATTCTTGGAAAGGATGGCGAACGTCGACACCAAGTTGAGAGGGCGATTCAATTTCACCCTGCTTCATAGCATCCAAGAGCGATGGAACCCATTCAATGGGCAGGTCAAGGAACCATGGGTTGTGTGGAGGTGGTAGCGCAGTTCTCCATCGTTCTGCAATACTCGAAGCCTGCTCCCAATCAAGGGTGAGTTTTGAAAGATAGCGATGCCATCGCCGCCGAACATGGAATTGAGAGAACCCATCTTTAGCATCGATTACGCCTGGAACCCCTTCTGGGAGGGGGCCAAGATCTTTGCAAATGGAGGCAAATTCAGCGACATCCTGTGGAGTTGCTAATGCATCAATGAGGTCACTCGCCCACCAATCGGTCGTATAGCCAGCCGGAACCAGATTCTTGTTGTTCTCCATGAATTCTCCGTAACCAATGACAATCTCACCGTTGTCCCAAATTGAACGAATATCATGCCGAACTTTACGCATTTTTTCAGCTTCATCAATTCGTAAAAATTGACCAGAGGAGAGAACCACCCACGGACCCTCAGAATCGTCGCTTGGAGTTACTGCACAGGCTTTGCCTGGACGTTCAATCTTCATTTGTGTTCCAATGGTGATGAAATCATCCAAGACGAGCATCGAGGCGGGATTAAGCGATGCAGCGGCAAGTCCTGAGGGGCGGCCTCGACCGTAACGTAATCGGAAACCACCCGGTTGTTGAGGTCCACCAAATATGGGGCGACCAGCAATAATGTCTTTCATAAATTTGTCAATAGGAGCAACTCTTCGGCTCTTGAACTCATTCTTTTTTGCTCCACCCTCGTCTTCTTTGTCTTTGGATGCAAACTTTGAGATGAAATCCCAGCCAGGTACCTTTAGTCGTTCAGTATGCTTCCGGATTTTCGGTGCCTTCAGACACATTCCCTCTCCAATCACGAGGAGTACACCGCCACGTATCCTCGCTTCGTCGATATTTCGGACGCGCCCATATCCTGCACATTCGATCGACTCTGTTGATTCACCGTTAATCATCACTGGACAAGCTCGAACAATTTCTTCAATTTCTGCAGGCGATGGGCGGTATTGCAAGTTCCCTCGATACAACCCAAATTCTTCCTTAACTCGCTCAACTTCTCCATCACTTGGGATGTACGGGCCAACTTTCAACTCTCGACGAATCATATCTGCGATGAGGACAGCGAGGGCTTGAGCCGTACCTCCTGCTGCCCGAATAGGTCCTGCAAAATGAACCGAAACAAAGGCAGAACCATCGACGTTGTTCAACAAACGAACCTCACTGATACCCTCAAGAGGAGCAACAAGAACGGCTTCTGTAAGAATCGCAAGTCCGACTCGCAATCCAACATCGATCGATTTGACCATGTCGTACCCTTTTTCCCTGAATCCCTTCGCAACCCGCTGCGCCATCATAATCGAGGTTGTTTCACGGTCATGCTCGGCAAGTAAGGCGCGTATATCATCTGCAACTGGATAGGATTCAAGGTGCTCAATAAGCAGTTTTTCTGTGCGCCCAGCCAGATCATTTGCCCGAGGAATTTCAACGAATGGTTTGGGATCAAGGCCGAGGTTTCGTGCCTCTTCGGCTACATTGTAAGCGTGGTCCGCTTGCTCATCCAGAAGGGTCTGATAACGTTCCATTTCTTGCTCAAGGCGGGCAACATCAACACCAATGAGTGGATTAAGCTCGTTGGTTGACGTCTCTTTTGTCATGAACAACGACCCCTTATCGAACGTTATCGTCGAGACTTTATGATGCAATCGGCGAACCAGCATCCTCTTTTCGAGCCCAACATTCATGCGTTGGATGCAATACCCCTGATACATGAGCGTCCATTCGTCATTGAAGAATCTGCCAGAATGGAATAGGTTGGTGGAGTTGGTACGAGAACTCGCTTTTCTTGATGGTGGCTCCGATGATGCATTTACACTTGCATCTGGTCGTAAATCTCGTTGGTTCTTCGACATGAAACCCGTAATGATGCATACTGAATCGTCAAAACTGCTCTCTCACCTCTTTAACCATCGACTGGATGCGCTTAACCCCGATTTTGTGGGCGGTCTTGAACTTGGAGCTGTTCCATTGACAGCCATTGTCATTACAGGTGCAGAATCCAATCACAGGAAAGGATTCATGGTCCGCAAATCGCCCAAGGGGCGAGGTGGTCGAAAGACCAACAATCCTCCTGGAATCGAAGGGGCATCAATTGCAGCAGGTGGCAGTATCGTCATCCTTGAAGATGTCACAACAACAGGAGGCTCATCCATTCAAGCCGTCGAGCGCATTCGTGAAACAACATCATGCGATGTCATAGCCGTCATTAGCATTCTTGACCGAGAGGAAGGTGGAGTCGAGGCCTTTGCAGAAGCTGGCATTCCTTTCGAAAGCATCCTCACACGCTCAGACATCGCTCAGTAGGTGGCACCATTGGACGTTTTGATACCATCCGAACAGGCTGAGACAGGTCAATCGGTACCCGATGCATCGTTTAGTGAACTTTCGTTCTTCCATGCAAGCGAAGGAAAACCACTCGCAACGCCTTGGCAAGTCGCTATGACTCGAGCAGATTACATGGCACAATTCGATTTACCAAAGGGCATGCTCCTTGATTGTGCATGCGGTTCAGGAATACAATTGGCAGCTTATGCATCGCGGCTCAAGCAACCTGCTCTTGGATTTGAATTGGATCACAACCGAGCAGTTGCGAGCAGTTTGAATCTCAACACTGTCGCTCGCCACTATGCTTCCTTTGACCAGGGGTGGCATCGTCGTTCGCTCGTCGTATCAGGTGATGGAACTGCGAGCGAGGATATTGCCTCAAAACTTGGATTGGAAAACAACAGCATTGCGGTTCTGATGCTTGACCCTGCCCGGCCGAGAAACTCACGTACACATGATCTCGATGAAATGCAACCGAACTTGCCAAGTGTGTTCAAGGCTTGGAAGCCGTTCCTTGCATCAACCAACCGTGGACCATGCATCGTTCTCGATTTGTCCCCAAGATTAACAAAAGAACTTCGAGATGGCATTGAATCAATCGTTGACTCGTTCTGGCCAGGCATTAAACGAACGTGGACATGGATGTCCAGAGGAGGGGGGCGTGTCGATCGGCTTGAACTCTGGCTTGGTGGAGTTGCAACACCGAACATTCGCAAGCGCTTCGTCCGCCTTTCTCGAACGTTTGGTGGTGAAGACACTGTCATCGAGCAAAACGAATCTGAAGAAACCAAGCGTATCGGATTGCAAACTGCTCGTCGAAACGAATGGGTTACGATTCTTGATGCGGCCTTGGTCGAAAGTGGGTTGGTTGATGCTTGGTTGAATCAGCAACTGAGTCAGGTCGCTGACATACGTTGGGCCTCCTCCTCTCCGAGACGCCCAAGAATTCACCATAATGGACCATTGAAGGAGGATGAACATCCATTTGTTGTCGCATCGGGACGGGTTGTCGAACTTCTCGATGTCCCGCTTGACGAGGCGAACATCGACACGATAGTCGCAGCAGCCCTCGAGAATGACATTTCGGCGCTTACGATTCGATGCGGCGTCGATGCTGAACTGCAACCACGCTTGCAGGGAAGTATCGATCGACAACTTCGCAACAGACAAGGCCGCAGGAAGGCGTTTTTGACCCGACATACAAGTTCAAACCATCTGCTTTTGTGTGTCCAATATCCGCAGAATTCTGAACCCTGAAATCGGACCCCTGCATCGCGGTCTTGATATAGGGGAGGTTGGTCGGAAAACTGCTCGACATCATGTCGCAACGTTAGGTGGACAAGAATGGCAAAA
>MDTE01044439.1_pt1 | contig 17559 bp, 14 predicted proteins | sample 811231 | NCBI WGS metagenome assembly MDTE01 (sample SAMN05326651, study PRJNA326480) | marine metagenome | isolation source: seawater | place: Indian Ocean: Red Sea | collected 2010
ATAAATGCAGTATCGAAAAAGGTCACTAATCTATTTTTATACTCATCCGGCTCAACAACCATAGTTACTAGATGATCATATGGTCCGTCATTAACAGCTTCCTCAAGAACTACATTAGAAAACCAACCATCCACGAAACCTTCACTACTAACAGAAGCATTGGCAGAATTCCATAAATCCGTTGCATGATGAATCCTAATCCTGTTATCTGGAATATTGCCTAAGATGAAAATATTCCTATCTCCAACATTTGCAACAGCTTCAGAAGGTGGATTCTCTGTCAAATCCACTCCAGTAAATAATCTCCCATAGCTTACACCTGCACCACCTAAAAATGTAGGTAGGCCCGAAAACTCCAACTCCTCTTTCATTAATCTCTCAAAATCATACCAACTTGAATCTATGAATGCGGCTTGAATTCCATTTTCTCTGTGAAATGCCCATGCTGCTATAGCGGCTCCCGCGGAACCTCCATATACGCCGATTTCAGATTTAGGAATATCATGAGTACTGTTGACCCAGTTCCACGAAGCTACTACATCCTTCCACTCGGTTATTCCTCCATCTACTCTACCATCATCTCTAGTAGAATCTCCATGATCCCTCAATGTCGGAATTAACACACTATATCCTGAATCTACTAGCATAGATGCAGGAATTAAAACTTCATGATTTCTCTTGCAAGATCTAATTCCATGAATAAGAATAACTACAGGCATCCCATCTTCTCCCTTTTTCCACCAGGCATCCAGTGTGATATCTTCATCGGAAACCTGAATTGTGACATTTTGTGAACCATTAAACCAATAAGACTCACTCGCAAAACTCTCAATTCTAGTTCCATTATAATGATGAGCCCAAAATTTGTCAGGCTCATTCTCATCATGAGATCCACATGCCGGATCCGAAGCGGCAATTTGCCCATAAACAATAGAACCAACCAATAGGTAACTTATCGGAGCAAGAGTCAGAATAATAACAGAGACTACGGCGATAATTTTTTTTCTCTTACTCCAAGGTTCTTTTTCCATGATCTTCACCCTACAATTATTCTAATTTCACAATTTAGAATATCAGGTTTATACTTTTTCATATGATTTCCAACTGAAATACATTGAAAGACCATTCCTACTGGGTAATTCGTGAGTGAAGTACGCCACCCCTTATTTCGCTTAATTTCACATCTTAGAAAACACAGATTAACTGTTATTCTAGCCACATTATGTTCAATTCTGAATAAGATATGGGATTTAGCACCACCGTTACTAATTGGAATGGCTATTGATGTAGTGGCAGAAGGAGAAAAATCATTTCTTGCCAGCATGGGATATCCCGATGTATATGACCAATTATTGATTTTGACTATATTTACAGTCATTATTTGGGTTTTAGAATCCCTATTTCAATATCTATATGATATTTTATGGCGCAATCTCGCGCAAACAGTTCAACATGAATTAAGGATGCAAACATATAGGCACATCCAGGATTTAGAGATGCAATGGTTTTCTGAGCAGAGTACTGGAAGATTAATGTCAATTCTCAATGACGATGTCAACCAACTAGAGCGATTTTTAGATAAAGGTGCCACAGATTTACTACATGTAGCCACAACTGTAATTGTAGTTAGTACAATCATGTTCCTGGTCACTCCTGAGGTTGCTATATTGGGAATTACTCCAATACCAGTAATTGTTACTGGATCATTCCTTTATCAGAGAAGAATAGGTATTCGCTATTCAAAAGTACGTAGGGAAGTTGCAGAATTAAACTCAATTCTAAACAATAATTTAGCTGGAATAACTACCATCAAGTCATTCACAGCAGAAGAAAGAGAGGCAAATAGGGTCAGTAAAGCTTCGCAGATTTACCGTGAAGCTAACAAAGAAGCAATCAGGCTTTCGGCATCCTTTATTCCATTAATTAGGATGGCTATATTATTTGCATTTACTGCAAATATGCTAGTTGGTGGGTGGTATGCATTAGAAGGAAAAATCGGATTAGGAGAGTATTCAGTTATCGTTTTTATTACACAGAGATTACTATGGCCATTAACTCGTTTAGGGGAAACTTTTGACCTTTATCAAAGGGCTATGGCATCTACTTCCAGAGTTCTAGACTTATTGGATACCGAAGTAAGTATAATTGAAGGAAAAAACTCTCTAGCATCTGTATCGGGTGATATTGAATTTTCAAACATATCTTTTTCCTATAAAGGACGAGAAGAAGTCCTTAAAGAAATCAATCTGAAAATTAATTCAGGACAAACAATAGGCCTTGTTGGCCCTACAGGTTCGGGTAAGACCACCTTAATCAGATTACTACTAAGATTCATTGAACCATCAAAAGGATTCATAAAACTCGATAATGAAAATATTAGAGATTTGACCCTAAATTCCATTAGAGGTTCAATATCTTTGGTCAGTCAAACAACCACACTTTTTCCAGGATCCGTTAGAGATAATATAATGTATGGAAATTTAGATGCTACTGAAATGCAACTGATTGAGGCAGCAAGGATTGCAGAAGCCACTAATTTTATTGATAATTTACCCGATGGCTGGGAAACTAATATCGGCGAAGATGGACATAAATTATCAGGCGGCCAAAGACAGAGAATAGCTATAGCCAGAGCTATTCTGAAAGATTCACCGATTTTAATTCTAGATGAGGCCACTAGTAACGTAGACAATGAAACAGAAGCCGCACTAAAACGTTCAATTAATCTAATATCAAAAAATAGGACTACTATAATTATAGCACACAGATTATCAACAGTCAGAAATTCAGATTTAATTGCAGTTCTGGAAGATGGCGGGATTAATGAAATTGGAACCCATGAGGAATTACTGAAAACTGGTGGCCTTTACTCCAGACTATGGCAAGTTCAGACTGGAGAGGAAATATCGTAAATATCTAACTTCCAAATCAATCATTAAATCAACATGTTCAAAAATACCGAATATCTCTTATGTATATGGCGAGACAAGATTCTCTACTATGGTTTCTAATGGGAGTAGCTCAATTATTGCTTGGAGATGCACTTCTAAGTAGTGGAGTTTCCGATACCATCGGTCAATTAATTCAAATGTCAGGTGGCGGTACAATCGCCTTAGGGATCTATTTCTTAATCTTCTTAGCAAGACATGAATCTGAATTCTCTCAGGCGTACAATAAAGCTGAGAAATTAATTCTAGAAACTGATCCTGTAACTGGTAAGAAAGTTTTGAGGGATAATTCCCCCAGAGCAATCAAAGCTATTTGGTACACAATACCAGTTGGGATGACTTTCATTGGTCTTATCGCATGGCTAGTTTCTTGAGGATAGATGATGAAGAGAGAAGATTCCACTGAATTAATTGACAAAGTAATTTCCAATCCTTCTTTCGACAGAATGGGCGGTTATCATATTTTCTTCAGAAGAGTTGCAATCCCACTTCTTCTATTCATTATTGGTTTGTTAATTTATTCTATCCTAGAAAATTTCTTAACCCACGATACAAATATCATTCTGACTTGTATCATTGTAGGATTATCCATCGGTCCAATATTAAATTTAGAAAGATATTATGGGATGATTCGTTCTAATGGAAAGTAGCATAAAATACTGTGAAATAATATAATTCAGCCGAACATGTAAAATCCCTCATTATTTTGGAAGATGTATGGGATTGCTAGACGACCTCAATATTTTCTCACTATTTGGACTTGGAGATGCAACTGGGTTGGAGCTACTTTTTGCAGCCTGCGCACTGGTAGGTGGAATACTCTTCATCCTGTATTTCGTATTGTTGATGGTTGGTGGAATCGCTACTGATGTATTTGACGGTCTTTTCGGAATTGATGTCGATGTTGGTACAGATGCATCGTTCAAAGCTCTTACATTTCAAGGAATAATGGCCTTTTTTATGTTCTTCGGATTAGCTGGCCTGTACACACTGAAGTCAGATGGATCAAATACAATAGCCGTCCTTGCTGGCGGGATTGCTGGCGGAATATCAATGCTAGGAACAGGTAAATTATTTGAGTTATTTGTCACCCTTCAACAGGATGGAACTACTAGCTTAGATGAAGCCATTGGATCAAAAGGACAAGTATATTTGAGAATCCCACATGATGGTGTCGGTCAAGTATCCGTCGAAGTAAATGGAACACTTAGGACTTATAATGCCAAGTCACATGATGATACAGAAATAGCTACTGATGATTTTATTGAGGTAGTAGAAATCATGGGAGAAGTTTTAGTTGTAAAGAGAATTTAACTAAGACGGAAAATAGACACTGATACATAGACTTGAATAGTGGGCACTACCTGAGTCGTATAGGTGAGACTATGGTAGATGCAAGCATGATAGGAACAATAATGATTTTTGCAGTAATTTTAATTTTAGTAGCAGGTGTAATGTTTTTTGCTCAAAGATACAAAAGATGCCCACCCGACCAAATTATGGTAATTTATGGTAGGACTGAGCGTACTGCAGATGGGAGGCCAAAAGCGTCAAAGACATTGCATGGTGGAGCCGCATTAGTATGGCCACTAATACAAGATTTTGCATATATCTCACTGAAGCCAATGACTATCAATATAGATCTAAGGGGTGCGTTGTCACTACAAAACATCAGAATTAATGTCCCTAGTACATTTACAATTGGTGTTTCTACTGAACCCGCAATTATGGCTAATGCTGCCGAACGTCTTCTAGGTTTCAGGCTAGAAGATATAGAAGATATGGCGAAAGAAATTATTTTTGGTCAATTACGTCTGACTGTTGCAACTCTTACAATCGAGCAAATTAATCAAGACAGAGATGCCTTCCTTGAATTGATTCAGAAGAATGTTGGAGCCGAAATGAGAAAGGTAGGACTTTATCTAATCAATGTTAATATTGCAGATATTACTGACGAATCTGAATACATAGAGAGCATTGGAAAGAAAGCTGCTGCAGCCGCAGTGGAGCAGGCTAGAATAGATGTGGCCGAAGCTGAGATGAAGGGTGCTATCGGTTCTGCAGAAGCAAATAGAAGAAGAGAAATCGAAGTTGCTCAGGCTGAAGCTGAGGCCGAGAAAGGAAGAAAAGCTGCTGAAGCCGATCAGCGTGTTTTCGTAAATGATCAGGAAGCTATGGCTGTAGCTGGAGAAAATCAGGCTCAAGCTCAAATAGCCGCAGCTAATGCTGATTTAGCTCAGGCTGAAGCCTCAGCTAAAGAACGAGCCGACATTGCCACTGCGGAAGCCGAGGCAGCAATTCAAAAGGCAGTTTATACTGAAGAAGAAGCAAAATTACAAGCTTCCGAAATTGTCCGAGAGACTATTGCTAAACAACAAGTTGAGATTGCAGCCGATGCTGAAGCTGAAAGACAAAGAAGAATAGCTAGAGGAGAGGCTGATGCAATTTTAGCAAAATATGAAGCAGAGGCAGAAGGAATCCAGAAAGTACTTGATGCTAAAGCACATGGATACAATAGTTTAGTTGAAAGTGCTTCCGGAGATCCCAAGGCAGCAGCCACACTTTTGATGGTAGAAAAAATAGAAAATATGGTAGCAGCTCAGGTTGACGCGGTAAAGAATATGAAAATAGATAAAGTTACAGTTTGGGACGGTGGAAACAATCCAGATGGATCTTCAGCAACGAGTAACTTCGTTAGCAGTCTAGTACAAAGTTTGCCACCCATACACGATGTAGCAAAAATGTCAGGAGTCGAACTCCCGGACTATTTGGGAACTATGTCAGATGATAAATCATCAAAAGAGTGATTAATTTTAGAAGGTTGTAACTATGACCTATCCCGATGCTGTTATTGTGGGTGGTTCTAGAACCCCATTCTGTGAATGGTCTGGAGGAAAAAGAGGTGATGGAAGTCCAGGCGGTAGATTGGCTTCTATTAGTGCCGAAGACTTAGGATCTTTAGCAATTAGTGGTGCAATAGAAAAAACACAAACCAATCATGAAGAAATAGAACAAGTTATCATGGGTCATGCATTACAGACTTCAGATCAGGCTATTTTCGGTGCTAGACATGCTGGACTCAAGGCTGGAATACCTCAAGAAGTGCCAATGTTAACATTGAATCGCTTATGTGGCAGTGGTGCCCAATCTATAGTTTCAGCAGCACAATTGATTTTGTTACAAGAAGCTTCAGTAATCGTTGCAGGTGGAATGGAAAACCTTAGTCAAGCACCACACGTTCTAAGAGGGATGAGGAATAAATACAGACTTGGCAGACCTCCTAATAAAGGCGAGGAATTATCTAAGGATATGGAAGATTATCTATTTACCAATCTTAAAGATGGAATTTGTGATTCATTCATGGCTCAGACTAGTGATGAACTATGCAAAAGGAAAGGAATCAGTCGAGAAGAAGCCGATGAATTTGCCGCAAATAGTCACCAGAGGACTGAGAAAAGTATAGATTCTGGAATTTGGAAAGAAGAAATCATTGATGTCACTACTAATTCTGGCATCATAACATTTGCAGATGAAGATCATGTTGTTAGAGGGACATCTGTAGAATCTCTATCCGGACTAAGGACACATTTTGGACCAGAATCTCTAGTTACCGCTGGAAATGCTTCTGGAGTAGTTGATGGAGCTGCAGCAGTAATTGTAAAATCTAAATCAAAAGCTGAATCTGATGGAGATGAAATTCTATCAAAAATAGTATCATGGGGAATAGTAGGATTGGAACCAGCTATAATGGCATATGGGCCCGTCCCATCAAGCTTGAAGGCATTAGAAAATGCAGGTTTAAAAATTGATGATATTGATAGGTGGGAGATCAATGAGGCGTTTTCCGGTCAAGCAGTAGCATGCATCAATGAATTGGGTATTTCTAAAGAAAAAGTAAATGTGAACGGTGGCGCAGTAGGCTTAGGCCATCCATTAGCGGCAACAGGAACAAGGCTAATTCTGACCTTGAGTCATGAATTAAAGAGAAGTAATGGCAGATTTGGAATTGCTACAGCATGTATTGGTGGCGGGCAAGGTATAGCAGTAATAATTGAGAATATAGATTAAAAATTCGTATTCTTTCAGTAGGAGCAGTTATGTTCCATTACACAATCGGAGTTTCATGGCAGGACCTCCACCTAGTCACATTCCTGGGACTGGACACGCAAATAGAACTAGAAGCTTAGTAAAGACCGTATCATGGAGAACTATTGGAACAATCGATACGATATTGATTGCTACATTCGTTACTGGCAAACCATCAGCAGGAGTATTAATTGGTAGTATTGAAGTATTTACAAAGATGATATTATATTATCTTCATGAAAGAGGCTGGAGCTGGATAGATTGGGGACTTGAAGATCACATAACAGATACGTCAGAAAATTCCCCAAATACTTCGGAAAAAGAATCTGAAAGTGAATAAGCAATATAATTTTCTAATTCCCCATTAAACTAGAAATGACTTGAGAACATCCATCAAGAAATCTATGTTTTCCATTTTTTTTTTCGGAAAAGGACAAAAACCCCTGCGAAAGCGTGATTTCATGGAAAGTCGCCAAAGAAGTATTGCAAAAACACTCTCATGGAGAATGATTGCCACAATTACTGGTGGTGGAGTTGTAATGTGGCAAACCGGTCAATTAGGAGATGCCCTAACATTTATGGGCATAGAATTCCCATTGAAAATGCTATTTTATTACTTACACGAAAGAGGGTGGTCACTACTTGATTGGGGGAGCAATCCATTAACCATATAATCGACATTCTAAAACCAACTTATCATAAAAAAACTTACTGTAATCATAATCATAGAAGATATTAATCCAATAATCATTAGTTTACTTCCAAAATCTCTAATCCCGCTACGATTAATAAAAAAACCAATTGATGCCATAATTATGACTAGTAAAAACTTAGAAATATTCACTAGAAAATCAGTTATTAATTCTGGTAAAAACCAGGTAGAAATTACTGAAGCCAAAACAAATCCAGGCACAAAAAATGGAATATTTACCTTCTCATTAGAATAGTTTTCTTCATTACTAATTTTATTTCCAATTATTGTAAATACTGGAATTAATAATACTAGTAGAGCTACACGAGATAATTTAACTGTAGTTGCCATAATCATGGCATCTTCTCCGATTATCTCACCAGCTGAAACTGCCTGTGGAACAGCATGAATGGTAGATCCCGCCCATATTCCTGCCTCGATTTCAGAAAAACCCCAATATAGTGAAAGTATTGGAATAAGTAAAAACGTCAGAACACCTAGAATATTTATCACAGCAAGAATTACGGCCATTGTTTCCTCATCCAATCTCAATGGTTTAGAGGCTGCAACTACCGCACTATTTCCACAAATGGCCCCTCCAGAGCCTAGAGCTAGTGAGGTACTAGTCTCCAAATCCCAGATTTTTCCCAAAAAATAACTAGTTGTTAGACAAGCGATAGCGGAAATGATTCCAATAATAATTCCAAATTTTCCCAAGCTAGTTTCAAAGAATATTGAAAGATTAAGTCCAAATCCCAACAAGATTATGGTTAACGGGAGTAAATTTCTAATTATCCATCTTCCACCAACTTCTAAATTTTTATTTTCGTTTACAATTATGGCTCCGATTATGAAGGCTGTCACTCCAGATCCTAGGCTAAAAGTTACGAATATATCGAACATAATGGCAATTATGCCAATGATGGAAGCTACAATAATTCCTGAAATCAGTGTAGAATCTTGACCACCATTGTCAAATTTCATAATCGATTCCCCGCTAAAAAAATTATCCCAGAATATTTCCAATAATATCGCCAACAGCTAACCAAGCTCCTATCGATGAGCCAAGATTACCCAGAGCAGTCACTAACAACACCTTTCCGACCCTATTTTTCCAGAGTAGTGAATATTCATCTAAAACAAGAAATTCTTTTGCATCCTTACCAGTTGGCGAATCAATTTTTAATTGAGTGTAACCAGCAAACCATCCAGCCGCTAAAGTGGGATTCAGCGAAGTTAAAGGCGAAGCAATAGCGCCTACTATTACAGATAATGGATGCCCCCGAGCAATGATTATCCCAAATGCAGCAAATACTGAATTCCAAATCACCCATTCTCCTATGGTATCTGCTAGATTTTCAATTTGTCCGTTATAGAACATCCAACCAATTACCCCAAATAGAAACAACGGGATAGCAACCATTACTATTTTTGGCCATATGGGCTTTCTAGGCTGTAGATTTAATTCTTCAATCCGATTAACTTTATCATATTCATCACCTTTCAAAAAACTCCCAACGCCATTAAGATGCCCTGCACCAATTACTGCCAGCACCTTTCCCTTATTCCTAACTCTATTTATTTTCGTAGCTAGATATTCATCTCTTTCATCAATCAAGACTTTGCCCGCTTTAGGTGCAACCTTTCTTGCATCTTCAAGTAGAGTATTAAGTAAATCAGAGTTTTCTAACATTTCTTCTATTGACACCTCATCATCTTCATCATTCCAGAGTAGGGAATTCATTACCCTCCATTTCTCTAACAATCCCATCTTTGCCCAAGCTCTTCGTAATGTGATAACAATATCTCGATCTATCAATTCAATTGGAACTTTAATTTTCTCTGCAGATTTTATTGCGGCCAGAAACTCAGCTCCGGGCCTTTCTCCAGAGGTTGCACCCATTTTTCTTTGAAGTGCACCTAGTGCAGATTGTAGTAATATCATCGTAGCCCTGCCATCGCTAATTATCTTCAATAAGTCCTCAGATTCTAATTCACTTGGTTCCGTAAGTGATTTCATCCTAGATTCACATAATTCTACTGCAACTAAATCCGGACTCCAATCTTCGATTTGCTGCTCAACCAATTTCACTGATTTACTACTAACATGGGCAGTACCAATAATTCTGAGATTTTCATCAATATCTAAAATATTTTTATTTTCCTCTTGCATCCAATCACCAAAATACATTAATCAATCAATGAAAACATTGTTTTGAACAAGTCAACATGCTCTCTAACATCGTGCACTCTAAGGAGGTCTACACCCCTATTGACAGAGGCCGCAGCCACTCCCAAAGTTCCAGCTAATCTATCATCAGTATCGCTTCTTCCCAGTAATTGCATAAACATACTCTTTCTACTAACTCCCCACATTAATGAAATATCATCGAATGGGACTATTTCTCTTCCAGCCTTCAGAAGCTTAAGATTGTGTTTCAAATTTTTTCCAAATCCAATTCCCGGGTCAACAACTATTCTTTCAGAATTAATTCCCAAATCTAATAGCTTTTTTACTGAAGTAGATAATTCATTTCTCACTTCACTAACTACATTAGTATAATTTGGATTTATTTGCATATTTTCGGGAACTCCCTGCATATGCATCAAACATATAGGTACATCATAATCTAAAATTACCCCATACATATCCGGATCCGATAGAGATGATATATCATTTATCATATTAGCACCTGCTTCAAGAGACTTTGCAGCAACTTCTGCTTTCATAGTATCTATAGAAATACATACATCCGGAATTCTATCTCTGATAGACTTAATTGCGGGAATTACTCTTGCCAATTCTTCTTCGGTTGATACCTTATTCGCCCCCGGGCGAGTTGACTCTCCACCAATATCCAACCAATCTGCGCCTTCATTGAACATTTCCAGAGCTCTTTCAGAAATATCTTCATTACTCCCAACTCTAGAATTTGCATGGAAAGAATCTGGAGTGACATTTAGTACTCCCATAATTCTTGGAATTCCACTACTTCGGCTCTTAAGCATAGGTCGCCAGTCGGGCATCTAACACACCCGAGCGACGATTGCTTTATGATGTGACCGAGATGCATACACTCGATGGTTGTGGGCGAGGAGACATCAGAAGATGAAATTTCTACTGGTCAATCACTCCATCAGAAGTCTACAACAGACCCTGAAACATTATTCATAATGGAGTCTATAATTCAACGACTCAAGCCTAGGGATTCACATCATGTTAGAGATATGATTACTCAACGAGGCTGGATATCAGGCGCATTATTCATGACTAGTTTGTTATTCTGGTGGATAGCAGTAGAAAACTCACAAAGCGGCACACAAGATTTAGAAATACCTAACTCATTAATCGGTTCAGTAGATTTCCAACAACTAAGTATTATTGTACCTACTTTGATTTTTATGGCTACCTTAGTAATGGTCATTGGAAGGGAGAAAGGTCAGGCATATCTTTCTCAGGCTGGGGGTCTGTTAGTTGTTTTAGCGCTTTTCTACATTTTTGAACCACTAATCTTACATCTGTCAGAGATTGGGACCGAATCTTCAGTTTTCGCTTCCGGGAGATTATTATGTTTGGCAATAATGATTCATTTCGCATCTAGATTTATGTTCGATGCTATGCTATTACAATGGGTCAGGGCTAGTATGCTCAGTATGGAAATTGACGTTTTCCCTAATTCCGATTATAATTCTGAACATTTTGCGAATCAACTCGATGACGAAACTCCACTAATGTGAGGTATGGAATGATATCGACTAATGATATAACAGTCCTTCGACTTGGTCATAGAGTAGAAAGAGACAAAAGAATAACTTCACATCTGGGTTTGACTGCTAGGGCATTTGGAGCTTCATCGATAGTATTAGCAGGAGATAAAGATCCATCAGCATTCGAAACTTGGAAATCAGTGACTGCTCGCTTTGGTGGTAACTTTACTTGGCGTTATGAAGAAAACCCTATCAGCTGGTTGAGAAAAATCTCAAAAAATAATGAAGTAATTATTGTGCATCTGACTATGTATGGTAAGAATTGGAAGGAGTCAAATAAAAAAATTGAATCCAATAAATCGCTAGTTGTTGTAGTCGGTGGTACCAAAGTTCCTGCGGAGGTATTTGAGATATCAGATTATAATATTTCAGTTGGCAATCAACCACATTCAGAAGTAGCAGCTCTAGCAGTTTATTTAGAAAGCTTAATAGGATTTATTGACGAAAATGAGCATTTTCAGGGTGGAGAATTGACAATAATTCCATCAGACAATCAAAAAATTATCAAAAATACTGATGACTAATTAATGGTCTCCCAAAACACGAAAAAAATATAATTTTCACTGAACCATTAAGACCCGTACTAGAGCACCATCGCTGATGTCGGAGTCCGGACCTCTCCCAACTTTCTCACCCGGGAAGGGAATTAGAGGAGTTTCTAATGCACCCAAATTTTTTGATGCTGCGGATATTCTTCAGGATTCTAATGATTCAATCCAATCAGCAAAATCTCCCGGGATACTCTTGCTAGCAGATGGTACTCGATACGAAGGACAATTATTTGGAGCCGAAAAGATTTCGAAAGGTGAGTTGGTTTTTACCACAGGGATGTGTGGATATCAAGAAAGCCTTACAGATCCTTCGTTTGCTGGCCAAGTCCTGACCTTCACCTATCCACTAATTGGAAATTACGGTATAATTCCAGGAATTTCAGAATCATCTAAAGTTCATCCAAGAGGAGTTATATGTAGACATCAAATAACATATCCCGATAACAGGGAATCCATTGGTAGTATTAATCAATTCTTAGCTGCTCATGGGGTCCCAGGTATTGAGGGAATTGATACCAGATCACTAACTAGAAGAGTAAGAGAATATGGGACTCTATTATGCGTTTTTGGACCTATAGAAAAGGAAATAGAATTACAGAGAATATTGAATGAACTCACTCCGCCAGATAAAGAAGATCTGGTAGCACAAGTTACGTGTAACGAAGAAAAAATTCTTAATGAGGGTGCGATTGATTCTAATGGCAATAGACTCCCTAGAATTGCAGTAATTGATTGTGGGATAAAATATAATATTCTCAGAAAGCTATGCTCAAGATTCGAAGTCATCTGGTGCCCAGCTAATTCAACTTTTGATGGAATAAAAGAAAGATGGAATCCATCAGCCTTTTTTGCATCTAACGGACCAGGAGATCCCGCTCATCCAGGTTTTGCAGCCTCTGCAAGACGAATTCTTTCATCGGCTATTATGGACGATATGCCGGTAATGGGAATCTGCCTAGGGCATCAGCTAATGGGTTTAAATGCCGGCCTAAAGACATATAAGCTCAGATATGGGCATCGAGGATCAAATCAACCAGTAATGGATTTAGAAAGTGGACGAATACATATAACTAGCCAAAATCACGGATTTGCTGTCGAAGATCCAATTAAAGGCATATTATCTCCTCATCCAAGTCGATTGGTTTCCAATATTGATGAAACTCCCATGGATGTAAATTTCAAAGTCCGATATGTCAATTCAAATGATGGTACAGTGGAAGGGTTGGATTTAATCGATAAACCAGTTTTTACAATCCAATTTCATCCAGAGTCCTGCCCAGGGCCTCATGATGCATCACCACTATTTGACAGATTTCAAGAGCTAGTATCCAATTATATGATTAACAAATCTCCATTGATACAGGGTGGGAGATAATGCCTCGCCGAGAAGATATAAACAAAATTTTGATTCTTGGAAGCGGACCTATTAGAATCGGCCAAGCAGCAGAATTTGATTTTTCAGGATCTCAGGCTTGTAGGGCATTAAGAGATGATGGCTTCGAAGTAGTATTGGTGAATTCAAATCCAGCAACAATACAAAATGACCCAGAGATGGCAGATAGAATTTACATTGAGCCCTTACTGCCAGAAGTTGTAAAGAGAATAATGGAAATCGAAAAACCAGACGCTCTTTTGGCTGGAATGGGCGGACAGACTGCATTAAATATTGCATCAGCACTAGCAAATGACGGAACCTTAGATCAATTAAATGTAGAATTAATTGGCTGCAATCTCGTTTCAATCAATGAGGCCGAAGACAGAGATCAATTCAAGAAGACCTGCGAGGAGATAGGACTCCCTGTTTGTAAGGCGATTGCTTGCGATTCAATCGAAGAGGTATTACAAGCAGCAGAAAATCTTGGTGGGTTTCCTTTATTGATTAGGCCCGCATTTACATTAGGCGGTCTTGGTGGAGGTACTGCATTTGACACTGGCCAATTAGTAGAAATAGCTAGTCAAGGAATTTTACACTCTGCAATAGGGCAAGTTTTGATAGAAGAAAGTATTCTTGGTTGGCAAGAACACGAATATGAGGTAATGAGAGACGGTTCAGACAATGCAATTATTGTCTGTACAATGGAGAATATTGACCCTATGGGAGTCCATACTGGTGAATCTGTAGTTGTTGCACCACAACAAACTCTTTCGGATAGGGACCATCAGATGCTTAGAAATGCATCATTAAAATTAATCCGTAGACTAAATATTATGGGCGGTTGTAATGTTCAGTTTGCATTCGAACAATCAACAGGCGATTACAGAGTAATCGAAGTAAATCCCCGAGTTTCAAGATCATCCGCCTTAGCTTCTAAAGCTACAGGCTACCCTATCGCAAGAATGGCAGCATTGATTGCGGTCGGATATTCATTGGATGAGCTCCCCAATCCGATAACAGGTGAAGGGACTACTGCCGCATTTGAACCGACTCTCGATTATTGTGTTGTAAAAATCCCACGCTGGCCATTTGATAAATTTCGAACTGCTGATAGACAGATTGGAACCTCAATGAAATCAACTGGCGAGGTAATGGCCATAGGCAGGTGTTTCGAAGAAGCACTACTGAAAGCTTGGGCCAGTCTAGAATACGGCAAACCTCACCCCCGGCCACTTACTATGGCAGATTCCTCAGATGGAGAGAATATTTCTGAAAGAGCAGAAGAATCACTGCCCACCGCAATTTTAGAAGATTGGTTGAGAATTCCAACCGATAGAAGAATGGGGGCAATAATAGAATCTTTTAGGCGTGGATATTCTATTGAAGACGTTAGGGACTTAACTGGGGGGGTGACGCGATGGTTCCTATCAGGTTTCGAGAATATTGCCGCCATAGAAACAGAAATACGAGCTGCCGGAGAACTTGGCATGAATCCAACCGAAATCCCCAATGAGGAGCTAAAGTCTTGGAAAGGCTTAGGTTTTTCAGATTTACACATTGCAGATGCACTAGCGGGATTTCCAGTATCAGGATATAATTCACTACCTTCCAATAAAGATGAGAGTGCCGTTAGAAGACGTAGACACCAACTTAGTATTCATCCAAAATATAGGATGGTAGATTCATGTGCAGCCGAATTCGCTGCCGTAACTCCATATTATTACTCGACTTATGAAAAAGGCTCAATAGATTCTGGAATTGATTATGTTCCCGGACTGAATGAAAAATTAAAACAAAGAATAGTTGTTGTAGGATCCGGACCAATTAGAATAGGACAGGGAATAGAATTCGACTATGGGTGCGTTCACGCAGCTGGAGCAATTCAGGATTTAGGACATGAAGCTATAATAATAAATAATAATCCAGAAACTGTTTCTACAGATTTTGATACAAGTGATAGATTATATTTTGATCCATTAAGTCTAGAATCAGTTTCAGAAATACTTCTCCGTGAAAATGCCAATGGAATTCTACTACAATTTGGTGGTCAGACAGCAATTAACCTAGCACTACCATTATCAAACTCCCTTCCAAACCTATCAGAATTGGGACTTAATCTTTCCATTGAAGGTACGACTCCTGAATCAGTCGATGAAGCAAGTGATAGAGAAAGATTTGAGGAATTCGCATTAAGAAATGGCCTTCGAATGCCAGAAGGGGCAACAGCCACCAATCCAGATGGCGTTAGAATGGCAGCGAATGAGATTGGGTATCCTGTACTAATTAGACCGTCTTATGTTTTAGGTGGAAGAGGTATGGAGATACTCGCTAATTATAAGCAATTAGAATCCTACATGAAGGAAGCATATATTGCTCCAGAAAGGCCATTACTGATTGATAAATACTTAGGAAATGCTGTAGAGTTGGACGTAGATGCGGTATGTGACGGAGACGAAATTCTCATTGGCGCAATAATGGAACATTTGGAAGAAGCAGGAATTCATTCCGGAGATTCAACATGTTTCATACCTCCTCAGAACATCCCAAAGGAAATACTTTCTCAAGTAGAAGATTGGACTAAAGTTATAGGTCTAAAATTAGGAATTAGAGGGTGTTTTAACATTCAATTTGCAATTCACGACGGTCTTTTATACGTTCTAGAAGTAAATCCTAGAGGATCTAGAACTTTTCCATTTGTCGCCAAAGCTACGGGAATTCCTCTGGCTAGAATTGCAGCAAGGATTTCTTTAGGTGAGAAATTAGAAAACTTGGACATCCCCAAACCCCAGCAAGAAGCAGTTTGTGTAAAAGCGCCCGTTTTCCCTTTTATTAAGTTAAGAGGACTAGATCCAGCCCCAGGCCCAGAAATGAAATCAACAGGTGAAGTAATGGGATCCCATAAAAGAGCATCAGCAGCTTATCTGAAGGCAAGGCTTGCAACAGAGTTACCAGTTCCTACTGAAGGTGGAGTATATATTACAGTCAAAGATGAAGATAAGTTAGCTATGATACCACTAGCTAAAAGATTAAATTTACTAGGTTTTAAAATATTTGCGACAAAAGGAACTGCGTCGGTTCTAAGAGACTCTGGCGGGTTAGAAGTCTTTACTTGCTATAGAATTGCAGAGGAAAATTCTCCAGATGCTCTTGACCTAATGAGGCAGGGTGCCATTCAACTAATAATCAACACCCCCAGATCTAGTGGTGGAGCAATACTAGATGGAAATATGATGAGGAGACTTGCTGTAGAACTCAACATCCCATTCGTTACTACCGTAGCTGGAGCAAAAATGGAAGTAGAAGCTATTAATGAAGCAAGACAAGGACTTCCAGAACCTAGAAGATTAGATATCAGTTCATTGTAGATAATAGGTCACAAACGTGTTCCCTACCAAGCTCTAGAATTAAGCTAGCTGCTCTGGGTCCACTTTCTTTACCCAAAATCGCAAGATATATTGTAGTGAAACCTTCTTTACCATTTATTTCAGATTCATTTAATGACTCCTTAATTACATTAACAATATCTACATTATTCCATTCACAAGATTCTAATTTTCTTCCTAGAGTAATCAAATATTCTTTTTGATTAGAATTAAAATTTTCTAAAACTTCATCAGAAATAACCTCGTTTACAGTGATTTTGAATTTTTCTGGAAAATGTGGACCATTTATCCAATTTTTCATTCTCCACAATCTATCTTTTAACCATTCACTAGGTTCATCATTTAAATGCCCAGAGTTTTTTAGAGATGACCAAATATCCCTATCATCAGACTTAATCTGCGCTAGTAGTGAAAGATGATTAAATGGTATTTTGGATGATTCAGGCATAATATCAGGAACTATCTGACTTAATCTCAAAGCCCCATCACTAGTATCCCTGTTCTTCTTCATTCTGCTAGTTTCATGATCAGAGGAAATCGAATCTCTAATTCTCTCATATTCATCTACAATTTTAATTAATGTCTCACCTGTATCAAAATCAATATGCCTGTTTATTTTACTTCTTGCTATAGTATACCTCATTATTTCAGGTGGTATGATCTCTAATGCCTCAATAGGTCCAATAGTTAATCCCGATGAGCTAGACATCGGTCCTTTACCCTTCATCTGAATCCATTCATAAACCATTTTTTCAGG
>MDTE01191408.1_pt1 | contig 17558 bp, 17 predicted proteins | sample 811231 | NCBI WGS metagenome assembly MDTE01 (sample SAMN05326651, study PRJNA326480) | marine metagenome | isolation source: seawater | place: Indian Ocean: Red Sea | collected 2010
GGTCCGCGAAGTCTGTGAAACCGAGCGCCGAGACGTCGAGCTTGTCTTCGCCCGCGCCGCCGTCGCCGCCCTCGAGCGTGTCGTTGCCGGTATCGCCCGCTTGGTCGCCGTAAAGTTAGTCATCTCCCGGACCGCCGCCGGCGCGGATTTCATCGTCCCCGTCATAGCCGAAGATGACTTCCGGCTCGTAGGTACCGTTGATTTCGTCGTGGTCGGCGGTGCCGTAGATAAATGTGACATCGCGCATCGAGCGCAGGTCGTTTTCATATTTGACGTGATCGGACATCGTGATCTCCCGTCGGTTTCCGCCGTTGCCACCATAGGTATTGGCTTGTGCGTGAAACCGAAATGACGGGGGTCACAACGAGAACAGAAAAACGGCGGACCCAAAGGCCCGCCGCTGAAATCCAGTACTTTTTGTGGTTAACCGAGGGCGGGATTGAGCGTGTATTCGCCGACCACCTGGCCGCTGGCCAGGATGTGTCTTTCCATCGCCGCGAGGGCGTCGGCACCGCTGAAGACCCCATCAAGCCCGAGGGATTCGACGTCGAGCGCATAGACCGTGAACACATACTCGTGCATCAGCTCGTCATTCCAGGGCGGTGCAGGGCCGTCGTATCCACCGTAATCGCCGGCCATATCGGGGTTCGCGGCCATGAACATGCCGAAATCGTTGGCGCCGCGCACGCCGTTCGACGTTGCGCCGGTGGGTTTCCCCTTTGGCACCACCGAATCAGATTCCACACCCTTGGCCAGCCCCGTGGTCGTGGCGGGGATGTCCACCAGAACCCAGTGCATGAAGTCCATGCGCACCAAGTCGGCGGGAATCGTCTTCCCCTCCTGGTTTGCGTCGTCGAAGACGGTCGGGACGCTGCGGTCGTGCATGATGATTGCGTAGGATTTCGTGCCATCAGGCGCACCGCTCCATGAGATGGCCGGGCTTATATTCGCGCCGAACGTGAAGGGTTCGTCATCGGTGCGTATGCCGAAGACAAACTCCTCGGCGATCCGCTGGCCATCGGCGATGCCTTCGATGCTGACATTCAAATCCGCCATGTTTCTTCCCCCCCCCTGAACAAGAGTGTCGTCCGGATGAAAGCTTAGCATGGAGATAGCGGCAGGGAAGGCCCCTGTGGATCAGATATTGGCAGAAAGCGAGACCGCGCCGAACCGGTCGGACTGGCTCTGGCCTCCGAATTCCCGGGTCCGGAACACTTGGGTGAAAGCCAGCCGAACACCGTGATAGATGGCCGCGAATCCCAGCTGGGCGTCACCAACGAAGTGTTTCTTGTCGACACTGTGACTGCTGGCGAAGGTGTTGCCGTCCAGGAAGATATCGCGGGCGACGCCACGGGCACAGGAAACCCAGGCCAGCCGCCAGCCATTGGTGTAGTGCCGGTCGGTATTGGCAATACGGTCGTTTTCCCACTGAACGCTGTAGGTGTCAGACGGTGGTTCGGCCATCGCCGGGGCGATTGCATATGTCGTTGCCAGAAGACCCAGTATGCAGGCCGCGCGGCGCATCAGTCCTGCAGGCGCGTGACCGCGAACGGGTTGAACCGCGTGTTCCGGTCGTAATGGTCAATTCCTTCGGACCGCTTCAGCCAGCCGACCACAGCATAGGTGAGTGGTGTGGCCAGGATTTCGTAACCGATCTTGGCGACGGCCTGCACCATGATCGTGCCGAGAAGTATCTCGGTGGGCAGAATTCCCCAGAACGCGACGAAGACGAAGACGATGGAATCAAGGCTCTGGCCGACGATGGTGGAGCCGATGGTGCGCAGCCACAACATGCGGCCTTCGGTGATGACTTTCAGGCGTGCCAGGACATAGGAGTTGGCGAACTCGCCGACCAAAAAGGCCAGGAAGGATGCAGCAAGGATGCGCGGAGTGGCGCCGAGGATGGCGTCATAGGCTTCCTGTCCGTCCCAGAATCCGGCCGCTGGCAGCACCCCGACCAGGGCAAAGGTCAGGACCGCGAACAGATTGGCGGCAAATCCGAGCCAGAGAACCAGGCGGGCCTTGGCGAAACCGTAAACTTCCGTCAGAACGTCACCAATGATGTAGCTGATCGGGAAGATCACGATGGCGCCGGTGAGCGCATATCCCTGGACCTCGATCAGCTTGACGGCCGTGATGTTTGAAACCAGAAGACAGGTGACGAACAGAACGGCGATAACGAGGAAACGCGTGGTCAATCCGGGCATGTATCGATTTCTGTGTGTGGGTATTCCAAGTTTGTGCAGGCTAATGACAGGCTGGTGCGCCCGGTGTCAATCAACAGATGCGCGATGGGAAAACGACGGATGAAGACTGCTGACTTCGATTTCGATTTGCCCCCCGATCGCATTGCACAGCGTCCAGCGGAACCTCGGGAATCGGCCCGACTGCTGGATCTTCGTGAAGGCATTGCTGACCGAACCGTTCGCGACCTGACGGCTTTGCTCTCGCCCGACAGCCTGTTGGTTGTCAACGACACCAGGGTCATTCCGGCGCAGTTGGAGGGGCGACGCGGTGAGGGGCGGACCTCGATCACGCTGCACAAGGCGATATCCGATACGGAGTGGCTGGCGTTTGCCCGCCCGGCTAAACGTTTGAAGCCCGGCGATACGATCGTCTTCGGCGCGGCGTTCCAGGCCGAGATGATCGCGCGTGGCGAGGGCGGGGAGGTGCGCTTGCGATTTGATATGGGTGCGGATACCTTCCACACGCAGTTGGCGCAGCACGGCAAGACGCCGATACCGCCCTACATCAAGCGTGGCTCCGGCGCGGACGCCCGGGATCGCGATGATTATCAAACCATGTTCGCGGCGCGTGACGGGGCCGTGGCGGCCCCTACGGCGGGTCTGCACTTCACACCGGAATTGATGGCCGCACTCGATTCAAACGGGATCGAGGTGGCGACCGTCACCCTGCATGTGGGGGCGGGAACGTTTCTACCCGTGACCGTTGAGGATGTCGCGGATCACCGGATGCACGCGGAATATGGCGAGCTCGATTCCGCGATCGCCGACCGGATCAATCAGGCGCGTGAGGATGGACGACCCATCGTCTCGATCGGAACCACGGCCCTGCGCTTGCTGGAATCGGCGGTTGGCGCGGACGGTAGATTGGTGGCATTCCGCGGCGACACGCGGCTTTTCTGCACACCGGGCTTTGAATTCCGGGCCGTCGATCAGCTGCTGACGAATTTCCATTTGCCGCGCTCGACCCTGTTCATGCTGGTCTGCGCGTTTGCCGGGACCGAGCATATGCGCGCCGCCTACGCTCACGCGGTCGCGCAAGGCTATCGGTTCTTTTCCTATGGCGACGCGACCTTGTTGAAGCGTGCCTGACCGGTAGGGGCTGCCGCGAACTATGAGAATATCGTGCACCTGTGTGGCGTGAGGACCAACCCGGATGGGTGACGATACTTTTCAGCAACCGCCCCGGACCGAAATCCGCCAACGGATTCGCGAGAAGGCGCAGGAACTGGGATTCGATGCCGTCGGGTTCGCGCCGGTGCATCTGGCGCCCGAAATCCGTGATCATCTGAACCAGTTCATCGACGAGGGCCGGCATGGCGACATGGACTGGATGCCCGCCAAGGCCGAACGGCGGCGCGAACCGGCAGCCCTCTGGCCGGACGCGAACTCGGTGATCGCACTGGGAATGGTCTATACGCCCGAGCCGGGTGCATTCGACACCATCGGTCAGGCCGCTGTCGGGCACCTGTCGGTCTACGCCCGGGGGCGGGACTATCATGACGTGGTCAAGAAGCGCATGAAGGCGCTCGGCCGATGGATCTGTGACGAGTTTCCCGGCAATGTGAAGGTGTTTGTGGACACCGCTCCGGTCATGGAAAAGCCTGTGGCACAGGCCGCCGGGCTCGGCTGGCAGGGCAAGCACACCAATCTCGTGTCGCGCGAACACGGTTCCTGGCTGTTTCTCGGCGAAGTCTTCACCACCCTCGATTTGCCGCCGGATGCAGAGCAGGACGACCATTGCGGATCATGCCGGCGTTGCCTGGATGCCTGTCCGACAGGCGCCCTGCCGGCGCCCTACCGGATCGATGCCAGGCGCTGTATTTCGTACCTGACGATCGAGCACAAGGGGCCGATCGACCGCGAACTGCGACCGCTGATCGGCAATCGCATCTATGGCTGCGACGACTGCCTGGCGGTGTGCCCCTGGAACAAGTTCGCAAAGGCCGCACCCGTGGCGGAGTTGCGCGGCCGAGAAGACCTGTCGGCACCGGACCTGGTCATGCTCGCCGGACTTCAGGATGCAGAGTTCCGGGCCTTTTTCTCGCGCACGGCGATCAAAAGACTCGGACGTGACCGTTTTGTCCGCAACGTGCTCATCGCGCTCGGCAATGTCGGCGGCGCGGGCGCTTTGAACGTCGTTCAAGAGCGCCTGACAGATGAATCGCCCCTGGTCAGGGGGGCGGCTGTCTGGGCTCTATCGCGGCTGGTCCCAGCCGAGACGTTCGCGGAGATCCGGTCCGGCTTGCTGCCGGGCGAGAGCGATGCGGACGTCATTGCCGAATGGTCTTGAACCCGGCTTTTTGCAGGTGGTGTCAGGGGCGCGCTAGTCTGGCGGGGCAAACATTTCACGGGAGGACAATCAGGTGACCAATGACAGCAAATCGGTTTCGGATGCGGTCCATGAGTTCGTGGCCCTGCATGATGAGGAGGTCGAATGGCAGGATGGCGAAGACACCAACGAACTTCTGTCGTTGCCGCCCGGCGTCAAGGTGAAGGTCCTCAACTATGACGCCGCCATGAAGCGGGTCGATATGAAGGTGCGGTTCCCGCCGGGTTACGTGGAGCCCGAGCACAGTCACGAGAGCTGGCATTCGATTGTCGTTCTGGGTGGTCGGATGTGCGTGGCCGGCAAGGATCTGCGGCCGGGCGACTATGTCTTCGGTGGCAACACCCCGCACGGGCCCTACGAGTATCCCGATGGTTGCGAGGTCTTCTGTGTCTTCATGGGTGAGGGCACCCGGCACGAATGGGACGAGGACAAGCACCTGGCCCATGAGAATGAATGGGATGCGGAGACCGACACCGGCCGACAGGGTGTCGCGGCGCAGGTGGCTGCGCGCGCGGACGGCAAGGTCAGCGCGGATTGGAAATAGATCGGGAATGCCGACCTATTTCTTCTACTGTCGCGACAAGGACGGCACGGCCGGGCTGCGTCGTGAGATCGTCGAGGCCCATTGGTCCTTCATGGATGGCTATGCCGATCAGATGGTGGCCCGCGGCCCGACCCTGGCCGATGACGGGAAAACCCCGACCGGTAGCATGCATATGGTGGAACTGCCCGATGGAGAGGCGGCACGGGTCTTCGCCTACGAAGAACCCTATGCAAAGGCCGGTTTGTTCGACGAGATCATTGTTCGTCGCTGGCGCAATGCGCTGGGGGTCACCATGTGGGATTTCGAGGGTGATCCCGATACCAATCAGCGGTTTCTTATCCTCGGTCATGGACGGGCGGACACGACCGAGACCCGCGACGGACTGCTGGAAGCGCATCGCAAGTATTTCATCGATGGCGGGTATCTGCCGCGCTTCATCGAGCGCGGGCCGCTTTACAATGAGGACGAAAACCAATGGGTCGGCAGCGCGATGCTGATCGAGCTGCCGGATCGCGGCGCCGTGGAGGAAATGCTCGCCGACGAGCCCTATTGCAAGGCCGGTTTGTACGAGGATATCGAAATCCACCGCTGGCGTTTCGGCGGGTGCCAGTAGTTGCTGCACTGAAGTCCGTTCTGCCTGGCTCTGAACCGTTGCGCGCAACGCGCGGCGGGATTACATAGACGCCCGGTTCCTACTTCAACGATCCGAAGGTGTGCTCCCCGTGAATACTCCCCAGTATGTCTATGTCATGAAGGGCCTGACCAAGGCCTATCCGGGCGGCCGCAAGGTCGTCGAAGACGTTTGGCTCAGTTTTTTGCCGGGCGCGAAGATTGGTGTGCTGGGGCTCAATGGTGCGGGCAAGTCGACATTGCTCAAGATCATGGCTGGGCTCGATACGGAGTATCAGGGTGAGGCTTGGGCCGCCGAAGGATTGAAAGTCGGCTTTCTGCCACAGGAACCCGAACTCGATGCCTCGAAAGACGTCATGGGCAACGTCATGGAGGGGGTGGCGGAAACCAAGGCGCTGCTCGACCGCTTCAATGAAGTGAGCATGCGGTTCGGTGAGGATCTCTCTGCCGATGAGATGGACGCACTGATCGCGGAACAGGCCGAGCTCCAGAACGAGATCGACGCGAGCGACGCCTGGGAGCTCGATCGCCAGATCGAGATCGCGATGGATGCGCTGCGCTGCCCGCCGGCCGACGCCGACGTCACCAAGTTGTCGGGCGGTGAGCGCCGCCGCGTTGCGCTGTGCCGCCTGCTCCTGTCGCGCCCCGACATGCTGCTGCTCGATGAGCCCACCAACCATCTCGACGCCGAATCGGTGGCGTGGCTCGAGCGTTTCCTCGAGGACTATCCGGGCACGGTGGTGGCCGTGACCCATGACCGCTACTTCCTGGACAATGTGGCGGGCTGGATCCTGGAGCTCGACCGGGGCAAAGGATTGCCGTTCGAAGGCAATTACAGCGCCTGGCTGGAGGCCAAGGAAAAGCGCCTGGCCCAGGAGGAGCGCGAGGAAACCGCACGCCAGCGGACCATCAAGCAGGAGCTCGAATGGGTGCGCCAGAGCCCGCGTGCACGTCAGGCCAAGAGCAAGGCGCGCGTGGACGCGTATGAGAAGCTTGTGGCCGAGAGCCAGGACAAGGCGCCCGAGCGCCAGCAGATCACTATCCCGCCCGGACCACGGCTGGGCGATCTCGTCATCGAGGGCGAGCACATCCGAAAGGGGTTTGAGAACCATCTGCTGATCGATGATCTCAGCTTCAAGATGCCGCCGGGTGCCATCATCGGCGTCATCGGGCCCAATGGCGCCGGCAAGACCACCTTCTGCCGGATGATCACGTCCCAGGACGAACCGGACTCCGGTTCCATCCGCATCGGTAAGACCGTCGTGCTGGGATATGTCGACCAGAGCCGGGATGCACTGGCCGACGACAAGACGGTCTGGGAGGAAATCTCGGATGGCCTGGATATGATCGAGCTGGGCAAGCAGTCGGTTCAAAGCCGCGCCTATGTGGCCGGATTCAACTTCCGCGGATCGGATCAACAGAAGCCGGTCGGCCAGTTGTCGGGCGGCGAGCGGAACCGGGTACATCTGGCCAAGGTGCTGAAGTCAGGTTCCAACATGCTGATGCTCGACGAACCGACCAACGATCTGGACGTCGATACCCTGCGTGCCCTGGAAGAGGCGCTATTGGAATTTGCCGGCTGCGCGGTCGTGGTGAGCCATGATCGTTGGTTTCTGGACCGGATTGCGACCCATATCCTGGCGTTCGAAGGCGATAGCGAAGTCGTCTGGTTCGAGGGAAATTACGAGGCGTATGCCGAGGATTTGAAACGGCGCAAAGGCGCGGATGCTGACCGGCCGCATCGTATCAAGTACAAGCCTCTACAGCGATAACGCGGGTGGTCAGCCGTCGCGGCGGCGGCGTAGCTCTTCGATAATCGCGGAAAAACGCCGGCCGTTCTTGCTGGCGAAACCCGTAAACTCGTCCTGCTGGGTTTTCGCCAGGCTACGTCCCTCGACCTTCACGTCGACGATCTTAGTCAGCTCGCCCAGGCTGGCGACACGCCATTCGACCTTCACCGAAGTATGGGGGGTCGTCTGTATACGGCTTTCGACGACTGCGACGAGTTCTTGCGAATTAGCAGGCGTGTCGTCACGCGCGCCCAGAATATCGAACTGCTGTCCGTTGTATTGGGAGAACAGGCGGTCGGACCAGATGTTGACGACAACATCTTCGAACAGGACCAGATATTCCTCGCGTTCGGATTTAGAAGCCCTGCGCCAGTAACGGCCGGCGACAAAGCGTGCGATGCCGTCCACCGCAAAGCCTTCCCGGAAAAGCTCCTGGAATTTCAGGCGCTGTTCTTCGGTGGTGAATTCTTTGTTGGTGAGGTTCTCAACCGCCCGATCAGCCAGATCACGGATGAAGGCTTGGGATTTGTCCAGATGCGAATCCGCGTCCGCCGCGGGAGCGACGACGATCAGTGCGACTGCAAGGACGAACGCTGAAATGTAGCGCACAGCCACTTGTCCCACCTCTAGTTGCCGGAAGCTGTTTCTCTGTTTTCAGGCGTGTCCGCGTCGCCGGGCGATTCGAGGCCGATCGTGGGTGCGGGTTGGGTTGGTTGACCCTCGCCGTTCAGGATTTGGGCTTCCCGCTGCTGGCGATACAAGCTTCTCACCGCGGAATAATAGTCCAACGATGTGCGTTGAAGTTCGCGAACCTGCTCAATATTTCGCGAGCGGATGACAACCGCGTTGCCGGCGGAACGGCCAATGGACGCTTCACTGCCCATGGTCAGGCCAACCGGATCCATGAAGAAATCACCGACCAGTCCGATCGTGTCACGCATCGAGGACGGACCAAGCAACGGCAGCATAATGTATGGGCCTTCGCTAAAGCCCCATACTGCGAGCGTCCGTCCGGCATCCTCGATCACCGGATCCTCGTCCGGCATCGTGTCTCCCAGAAGCAAGGTCGGGATTGCGGTGAAGAACCGCGCCGCAGCCTTGTCGGCACGTTCCAAGTCGCCCTGGAGCAAGGCGTTCAGGAAGCTGATCGGCTGAAACAGGTTGGTAATCAGGTTCTGCACCGGCGGCTTGAGGGCATCGGGAAACAAATCTCGATACGTCACCGCCGCCGGCTGAAGGGCCAGTTGGTCGACCATCACGTTGGCGGAGAACACGAAGCGATTCGCCGTCTCGAACGGATCGTTGGCAGCCTCATATTCGGCGCGGGCGTCCGGGTCGTCTGCAGGCGGAGTCGCGCATGCTGTCAGGATGCTCGCAAGCACCACTGCCAGGAAAACGCGAGACGATTTAAGGCCAGTAACTGTTTTCAACATGAGCTCTCGTCCACATCACATTTCCGGCTCCCTTACCCAGGAAACAAGCCTTCCATGTGATACGCACATCAATCCGCGACCACACAATGCCCGGCTGCTCTTGCTGGAGTTTTAACACCAGAACCCAGAACAACCGGTTTGGTTAAACCGTGTGACCATTCTGCTACCACACGACATGGGGGGACGCCAGGAACCAAGGGACATCGCGTTCTCGAGTTTCCCCACATGTTGCAAATTTGATACACAATTCGGATTCGAATCGGCGGCAAGCCGGGAATTATTCTTGTAAACATAAAGATATAACGATATATTTATGTTGAGTAATTACCTCGGCTAAACGAATCCTCTCGATTCGCGGCCGTGACACTGAAAAACGGCGGCTCCACCAACCAATGGAACGACTCCTTGCTGTTCTCCGCGCTGCGGGCGAGCCGACACGGCTTCGCATCCTCTCGTCATGTGCCCAGGGTGACCTGACGGTCAGCGAGTTGATGCGCATTCTGGGCCAGAGCCAGCCACGGGTGTCCCGGCATCTGAAGTTGCTCTGCGAGGCGGGGCTGCTCAAGCGGTTTCAGGAGGGCAGTTGGGCGTTCTTCCATCTGCCCGTGAATGGTCCCGAGGCAGACATCATCCGCTCGCTTATCGCCCAGGTTGGTGATGATGATCCACTGATCACCGGTGACCGGCAGCGATTGGCGGAGATTCGACTCGCCCGAGCCGAGCGCGCGGCATCGTACTTCCGGGATTCAGCGGAATCCTGGGACCGGGTCCGGGCGTTGCATGTTGATGAAGCGGAAGTCGAAATTGCGATCCTGAACATGTTGGGCGATGAAATACCCGAAACACTTCTCGATATCGGGACCGGGACCGGGCGGATGTTGCAGCTTCTCGGCCCACGGGTGCAGGACGCGGTGGGGGTGGATCAGTCACACGACATGTTGTCGGTCGCGCGCACCAACCTGTCCGATGCGCGCTACGCCAATTGCAGTGTTCGCCAGGCGGACATGTACCAACTGCCTTTCGAGAATGCGTCCTTCGATCTCGTCGTATTGCACATGGTGCTGCATTTCGCGGACGAACCGGTGGACGTGGTGCGCGAAGCTGCGCGTGTTCTGAGGCCGGGCGGCTGCTTCCTGATTGTTGATTTCGCCCCCCACGAAATGGAAGACCTGCGGACCCATCATGCGCATCGCCGCCTCGGGTTTCGCGCCGAGGAGGTCGGTGGTTGGGCGCGGGCATCCGGGCTGCAACCCATCGATGCACACGAGCTTCCGGGCAAGCCGCTGACCGTAAAGATCTGGAAAACACGCCGGCCTGCCGACGTTCATACCCTCGACGAGGATATGCAACGCCGGGCTAGCGCATAGGAGCGACAGGAATGTCCGCGACATCAGTCAGTTTCGAGTTTTTCCCGCCAAAGACGGCGGAGATGGAACAAACCCTCTGGGAGACGGTCTGCGATCTGGCCTCGATCGACCCGGCCTTCGTTTCGGTCACCTACGGTGCCGGCGGGTCGACGCGTGAGCGGACCCACGCCACGGTGACGCGGATCGTGAAAGAGGCCGGGCTGACGGTGGCGGCCCATCTGACATGTGTTGCTGCCACCCGCGCGGATATCGACAGCGTTGCCCGAGATTACTGGAATGCTGGTGTGCGCCATGTCGTGGCTCTGCGCGGCGATCCGCCGGAAGGCGAGGTTGTCTATACACCGCATCCGGACGGCTATGCCTATGCCGCGGATCTGGTGGAGGGGTTGCGCCAGGTGGCGGATTTCGAAATCTCCGTTGCAGCGTATCCCGAGGTCCATCCCGAGGCCCCGGGGGCGGATTTCGATCTCGACAATCTCAAGCGCAAGGTCTACGCCGGGGCCAACCGTGCGATCACACAGTTCTTTTTCGACAACGATGTTTTCCTGCGATTCCGTGATCGCGCAGTGGCCGCCGGGATCGATGTGCCGCTGGTGCCGGGCATCATGCCGGTCGGCAATTTCAAGAGCATGACCCGGTTTGCCGAGATGTGCGGCGCGAGCGTTCCCGACCATTTCGAGGCCGCGTTTGCCGGCCTTGACGACGATCCCGCCGGGCGCGCCGAAGTCGCGGAGCGACTTGCGAGCGAGCAATGCCTGGACCTGCAGTCCCGCGGCGTGACCGATTTTCACTTCTACACCCTGAACCGAGCGGAGTTGACCCATGCGATCTGTCGCAATCTGGGCATCGGTGACGTGTCACGCGAGAGGATCGAGGGATGAACCAGCCGCAAGCTCCCAAGAGCCTGGAAGCCGAGATGAAAAACCGCATTGTCGTGCTGGACGGTGCGATGGGCACGGAAATTCAGGCGCTCAAGCTGGTGTCGGCGGATTATCACGGTAAGCATTTTGAGGGTCTGGGTAACGACCTGACAGGCAACAACGACATCCTGAACCTGACCGCGCCCGACGCGATCCGGGATGTTCATGCGAGCTATCTCGCCGCAGGTGCGGATATCGTCACGACGAACACGTTCAATGCAACTACGATCTCTCAGGCCGATTACGAAATGGAAGAGTATGTCGTGGAGATCAATGCCGAGGGTGCCCGGCTCGCGCGGGAAGCCTGCCAGCAGGTGATGGACGCCGATGCGGGGCGGGTCTGCTGGGTGGCCGGTGCAATCGGCCCCAGCAACAAGACGACCTCGATTTCGCCCGATGTCAACGACCCCGGATTCCGCGCGATCGACTTCGACACCATCAAGGAATCATACAAGCACGCTGCGCGTGCATTGCTGGTGGGTGGCGTCGACTTGTTCCTGATCGAGACCATCTTCGACACACTGAACGCCAAGGCCTGCATTTTCGGTCTGGAAGAACTCTTTGAAGAGACGCTTGAACGTCGGCCGATGATGATCTCGGGGACCATCACCGACTTGTCGGGCCGGACCCTGACCGGACAGACCCCGGAGGCGTTCTGGAACTCGGTGCGCCACGCCGATCCGATGACTGTGGGGCTGAACTGTTCCATGGGCGCGCAGCAGTTGCGGCCGTATCTCTCGGAACTCTCGCGCGTGGCCGACACCTTCATTTGCGCCTACCCCAATGCCGGCCTGCCCAACGAATTCGGCGAATATGACGAGGCGGCGGAGACGACCGCCAGGTTCGTTCGCGAATGGGCCGAGGACGGGCTGGTCAACATTGTCGGCGGGTGCTGCGGCACCACCCCGGCCCATATCGCGGCGATTCATGAGGCCGTTGCCGGCATTGCGCCGCGGGAAATCCCCGAACGCGAACCCGCGATGCGCCTTTCCGGGCTCGAACCCTTCACGGTGCCAGCATGAGCGAGGCGGGAAGCCAGTTCGTCAATATCGGCGAGCGCACGAATGTCACCGGTTCAGCCCGGTTCCGCGAGCTGATCACCAACGGTGATTACGACACCGCGCTCGAGGTGGCCCGCCAGCAGGTGGAAAACGGTGCCCAGGTCATCGACGTCAACATGGACGAGGGCATGCTCGATTCCGAGGCGGCGATGGTGCGTTTCCTCAACCTGATAGCCGCCGAACCGGATATTTCACGCGTGCCGATCATGATCGACTCCTCGAAATGGTCGGTCATCGAGGCCGGTCTTAAATGCGTCCAGGGCAAGGCGATCGTCAACTCTATCAGCCTGAAGGAGGGTGAGGAGCCATTTCTGAAGCAGGCGCGCAAGATCCGCCGCTACGGTGCGGCCACGGTGGTCATGGCGTTCGACGAGGACGGCCAGGCAGATACCGCCGATCGCAAGTTTGAAATCTGTGCCCGGTCCTACAAGCTCCTCACCCAGAAGGCGGGGATGCGCGCCGAGGACATCATCTTCGACCCCAATATCTTTGCGGTCGCCACGGGCATCGAGGAACACAACGAATACGCTATCGCCTTCATCGAGGCGACCAAGCGCATCCGGGCCGAACTGCCGCACGCCCATGTCTCGGGCGGTGTGTCGAACCTGTCATTCTCGTTTCGCGGCAACAACGCGGTGCGGGAGGCTATGCATGCGGCATTCCTGTATCACGCGATCCGGGCCGGCATGGATATGGGCATCGTCAATGCCGGCCAGATCATGGTCTATGACGACATCCCGCTGGACCTGCTGGAACGGATAGAGGACGTACTGTTCAACCGCCGTGACGACGCCACCGACCGTTTACTCGAGATCGCCGACGAACACCGCGACAGCGGCGCTGAGGCAGCCGAGAAAAACCTCGAATGGCGCGATGGATCGGTGGCCCAGCGCATGGAATACGCGCTGGTTCACGGTATCTCCGACTTCGTCATCGACGACACGGAGGAGGCGCGGCTCGAGGCCGAACGTCCGCTCCATGTCATCGAGGGCCCGCTGATGGCCGGCATGAACGTGGTGGGCGACCTTTTCGGCGCCGGCAAGATGTTTCTGCCCCAGGTGGTGAAGAGCGCGCGTGTCATGAAGCAGGCGGTCGCCCATCTGACGCCGTTCATGGAGGCCGAGCGCGAAGCCGCGGGTGCGGCGGCCGAGCCGAACGGAAAAATCCTGCTGGCGACCGTGAAAGGCGATGTGCACGACATCGGCAAGAACATCGTCGGCGTGGTTCTGCAGTGCAACAACTACGACGTGGTCGATCTTGGGGTCATGGTGCCGGCGGAGAAGATCCTGGCGACCGCCCGCGATGAGGCGGTCGACATCATCGGCGTGTCCGGCCTGATCACCCCGAGCCTGGACGAAATGGTGGCGCTGGCGCGCGAGATGAAGCGCCAGGAATTCGATCTGCCGCTGCTCATCGGCGGGGCGACCACGAGCCGCCTGCACACGGCGGTCAAGGTTGCGCCCGGCTACGACAAGGCGGTCATTCATGTCCCCGACGCGTCCAAGGCTGTCGGCGTGATGAGCAACCTGCTGTCGAAGACGGCGCGCGATGATTATGTGGCACAGATCCGTGACGAGTATGCCGCCGCGCGCGAGAAGCATGCCGGCAGCGGTCGGTCCTCGAAACGTCAGACGATTGAAGGTGCGCGTGCCAACCAGGCACCGATCGACTGGTCGGACTTCGCTGCGCCCGTACCGTCGTTCCTGGGCACCCGGGTGTTCGAGGTCTATGACCTGGAAGAACTGCGCGCGCGTATCGACTGGACGCCGTTCTTCCGGACCTGGGAGCTGGCGGGCAAGTATCCCGATATCCTGGATGACGATGTCGTGGGTGAAAGCGCGCGCGACCTGTTCGACGATGCGAACGAGATGCTCGACCGGATGATTGCCGAGGCGTGGCTGACGCCCAAGGCGGTCGTCGGGTTCTGGCCGGCCAATGCCGTGGGTGATGACATCAAGCTTTATGCGAATGCGGACCGGTCGGAAGAGATCTCGGTGGTCCACACGCTGCGCCAGCAAATGATGCGCGGCAACAATGCGCGCCCGAACTTTGCGCTCGCCGATTTCGTTTGCCCGGCCGATGCGGGGGCGCCCGACTATGTGGGCGGCTTCGTGGTGACCGCCGGGGCCGAGATCGACGGAATTGCCAACCGGTTCGAGCGCGACAATGACGATTACAACTCGATCCTCGCCAAGGCGCTGACGGATCGGCTGGCCGAGGCCTTTGCCGAACGCATGCACCAGCGCGTCCGGACCGAGCTGTGGGGATACGCACCCGACGAGGCGCTGTCCAATGAGGAGCTGATTTCCGAGGATTATCGTGGCATTCGGCCGGCGCCGGGCTACCCGGCATGCCCGGACCATACGGAGAAGCGGACCCTGTTCGACCTGCTGGACGCGGAAGCCGCGACGGGCGTGGAACTGACCGAGAGCTTCGCCATGTGGCCGCCTTCATCGGTGAGCGGCTTCTATTTCGCCCATCCCGAGGCCCGGTATTTCGGTGTCGGCAAGATCGAGCGCGATCAGGTGGAGGATTATGCCGCGCGCAAGGGTATGGATGTGGAGATGATGGAACGCTGGCTGTTGCCGAACCTCAACTACGATCCAGCCGAATTTGAGGGCAAAAACACAGCGGAGTAAGGCGCGCAAGTTCACCGCGACGTGATACCCAGAGATGACCAAGACTGGTTAGAAACGGACATTGTCGATCGAATGCCCATGAAGCTGTACCGCACAATACCGATACTGCGATCACCCCTTTTGGCGCTTGCTTTGCTGGCGATGATGGGTGCAACGCAGGCGGCGGCACAGGTCAACGATGATCGGGAATTCCTGAAAGGCCGGGTTGCCGCGCATGACGGCGACTACAATGCCGCCATGGAAGCGTGGCTGCCGTTCGCCGATGCCGGTCACGCGCGTGCGCAATACGCCGTGGGCACGCTGTTGGCAGAAGGCCTGGGTGCGTCGCAGGACATCGCCGCCCAGCGCCTCGATCGCCTGGGCGAACCGTTTGCGATGCCCAAGTGAGAGGCCGAGTTCCCGCAGGCCATCATCGGATAGGGATTCGAGAAGGTCGAAGGTGACGTCGTTGTCCGCGAAGGTCTCGGCATATTGCCCGAGCCCGTTCGCATCCAGCCGCTTGCCGACGGCGCTCATCGAACCCGGCAACCGATGGGATTGGTTGTTCCCGACTGGATCAAATTGCTTAGCAAAACCACCCGATTAATCCAGAACTGGCGAGCCGAGGCGATCACGAAACGAAAAGGTGGCGTGGAGACCTATTCTCCCACATCGACGATGGCGATCACCGGACCGCCACCCTGGGGCCCCTGGTGCAACGCATCGACCGAAACGAACACCGCGGCATCGCCGATCGCCGTCGCGGCGACACCGCCAACCGCGGCTTTGGCATGGCGATGATGGTGCACGTCGGAATCGTCCAGCATGATCTGGCGGCGTCCGCGCAGACGCGCGCGGGGGTCGGCTTCGCACTTCATGAAGCAGTTGACGACCTTGTCGCCAAGATCCGAGGCGCGTGGCCGGTCCGGCAGCTCTAGCCCGGCATCGCGAATGGCATCGTAGATGCCATCGATGTCGAGGGCGTCCTGCATCACGGCGTGCCCGATACGGTAGCGGCCGCCGGCACCGGCACGGTTTGCGAATAACACGATCTGGGCCCGGTCGAGCTCCACGCCCGACGAGCAGGACGCCACGGCGGAGTAGAGATCCAGGTTCCTGCAGATGTCTTCTGCGGCCGGCATGTCGATCTCGCCCAGCGCGACGGCGATGCCGAGCCCCGTGGTCCCGTTGGATACGCCCATGGAATCATGCACCTCGCAGGCGACTGTCTGTCCGCGCGAATGGGCATCCTGAACCGTCTCGACGGTCAGCAGGGGTGTCTTGGTCTGGACATAGTGGACGTCCTTCGGGTCCTCGATGCCCGCATCGGCCATCGCCGCGCGGACCGCGTCGGCCACCTTCTCGACCATTGCCGGGCGGCCGATATCCTCGGGCAGGAGTTCCGCGCTCATGGAGGTGCCCATGACGATGCGGTCCTTGTCGGCCGGGCCGGTGGCGTCGTTGCAGGCAAAGGCAACGGCGTGCGGCGTGATCACGCCGTCGCAGCCGCCGGACCACACCATGGGGATTTCCTTGATCTCGGCCTCGCTGCGGCTGCCATGGTTCATCAGGACGCCGCGAAAGGCCTGGTCGGACAGGATGCGCGTGAAGTCGTTGACCCCGCCGTTGCCCTCCGTCTTGCCGATGACCGCGATAATCTCATCCGCGGCGACATCGCCCGAGGCGATCCATTCATCCAGTCCCGAGGCGTCGGACACAGACTTGATTTCGATCTTGCGGACGTCGATGGCCATGTTGAACTTCCTTTGAAAAGTGGAACTGGGTTTAGGCAGGGTCGACCCGGTGCATACCACGATCGACATCATGCAATGACACCGCGCCCGCCTCGGTAATTTGGAACGTGTCGCCGGTCTGCACCCCGGCCTTCTCGTCCGTTGTAATCACGTTGGGCTGCACCACAAGGCACATGTTCGGCTTCAGGGTGATGTCCGGGATCGGACCTGCGGGCCGGCTCCGGGAGCCCAGCACCGGCGGCAGGTAGCCGCCGCCGAAACCGTGAATCAGATCGTCATACGTGGAGAAGCCGTTCTCCTCGATCACGGATGACGCCTCGACGAGTTCGGCGGCGTGGGTGCCGGGTTTCAGCTTTGCCACGATGGCATCCATGGCGGCGTCGGATGTGTCGTGCAGGTCGCGATAAAGCTGCGTCGGTTCGGCACCGACCGTGAATGTGCGCAGGATCTGGCCCGGATAGTCCCAGAAGTTCGCACTGATTTCGGCGAACACGGCATCGCCCGTCGCGACCTCGCGGGTGAGTGGCCATTGGCGGGGGACGCAGGTGTCGGGGTTCGCCATCGACGTGACTCCGAAGAAGTGGATCAGGTTGGTGCCGCCATGGGGAATGAAGGCGCGTTCGACCAGATTGCCCAGATCCCGCTCATTGTGGCCCAAGCGAATGCCCTTTCGCAGTCCTTCGTAGCCGGCGTCGGACAGCGCGGCGCCGATCCGTAGCCACTCGATCTCTTCTTCGGACTTGATCAGTCTTGCGCCAAAGAACGCACCGTTCAGGTCGACCAGGGCTTCGGCGCGGGCATCGATGGCCTGGATGGCGCCCAGCGGCATGGCGCCGATCACGCCGATACGCGGATTGGGCCGGCCA
>MDTE01068176.1_pt1 | contig 17552 bp, 15 predicted proteins | sample 811231 | NCBI WGS metagenome assembly MDTE01 (sample SAMN05326651, study PRJNA326480) | marine metagenome | isolation source: seawater | place: Indian Ocean: Red Sea | collected 2010
CCTGAATAAAATTTTTTGGCACTCCACCACCTATCATAAATAATCCAGAACCTTTTGATTTAATTTTTATTTCAGTTAATTCTCTAAATTCTCTTACAGAATCTATTGTGATATGAGAATTTGGGTTTTTTTCTTGATGAATTACCAAGCCAAAACCAGCACTAGAGTCTGTAAAAGCAGGGCAGAATATTGGTACATTATGATCGTATGCAGTCTCAATTAAAGAGTCTTTCTTTACTGAGTTTTTTTTTAGATATTTTCCTATTTCGTAAATAAATTCCCTAGACGTGTAACTTCTAGGTTCTAAGTTATCAGCTATTTCACAAATTTTTTTGTCACAAATTTGTAATTCGTCTTCGTCAATGTAAGTATCGTATATTCTATCAATATAATTTTTTCTAAGTTCTGTATCATCTTCAAACTGAGAGCCCTGATAATGTTTAAATCCTAATGCCTCAAAAAAATCCATATCAATTATGGAAGCACCAGTAGCAACGATTGCATCAACCATATTGTATTTAACTAAATCTTTATAAATATTCATACATCCAGCTGCTGAAGTTGAACCGGCTAAGGTTAAAAAAATCGTACAATCTTTATCTTTTAACATTTCATTATAGATGTTCGCTGCATTAGCAGTTTCTCTGGATACAAAAGACATTTTCTCCATTGATGAAATAATTTTTCTTGAGTCAAAAGATGTAATATCTATATGTTTGACTGGATTTTTTAGAAAATCTTTTTTACTATTATGGCCTAGATTTTTATTTTTTGACATTAAGCAACCAAAGTAGCTTTATTAATGTCTTTATCATAAAGTGTCATTATTGGTTTATCTTCAACTTCATAAATTTCATTTGAGAAGAAACCATTAAATTCAGTTCTAAAAGTCAATCCGTAAGCGCCAAGTTGCCCAAGTTCTATATAATCATTTGCTTTAATATTATTAGGAAGAAGAAATGGGCCTTTCATATAGTCCATACTATCGCAAGTAGGTCCATAAAAATCAAATGCAGTTAGTTTTTTTGATATAATTTTATTTGAACTATCTTTTATCATTTTTGATGGAAATACTATATTTGGTGTCCCAGCATCAAAAAGAGTTCCATAAGTTCCATCATTAATATAAAGCTTTTGTTTTTTTCGTAAATTAACTCTTACTATTGTTGAACCGCTTTCAGCTACTAATGCTCTTCCTGGCTCACATATAATTTCTGGTAAATTATTTAATTTTAAGTTTTCTAAACTTTTTTTTATTTCATTAAAATAATTATCTAATGATTGAGGAATTAAATCAGGATAAATTGTTGGAAAACCACCACCTACATTAATATAATCAGGGATTATCTTTGTTTTTTTAATTATATTTCCTATTTCATTTATACCTTTAGAGTAAGAAATTGGATGCATGCATTGTGATCCAACGTGAAAACTTAGACCAATTTTATTTGAATGCTGTTTCACAAGTCTTAAAAGACCTATAGCTTCGGAACTTATTGCACCAAATTTTTTAGATAAATCAATCTCTGCATGTTCATTTGAAACAGCTACTCTTACAAATAATTCAAGATCTTTAGCCTTAGCTGTGCTTTCCATGATCTTAATTAACTCATCTTTTGTATCTAACGCAAATGTCTTAATTCCATATTTAAAATAAGCCTCACTGATGCTTTCTTTACTTTTTACAGTATGCATAAAAGAGCATTTTGCTGATTGACTGAATTTTCTCACTGATTTAATTTCTTCTACAGAAGCAACATCAAATTGTTCAATACCGCTCTTAATTAAAGTTTTTATTACTTCAGCGTTAGGATTTGTCTTTACTGCAAATAGAACTTTGCCTGGAAATTTTTTTTGAAAGTAATTTGATGCTGAAAGAATAGAATTCTTTCTTATGCAATAAACCGGTTTATCAGGTTTCAGTTGATTAATTAATTCTTCAACTGACTTAAATTTTTGCATTTTTAATGCCCCCCAAAAAAAATTTAACAAAAAAAAGCTTTTTTAAAAAAACTTTAATAATCGAGCACTTAATTCAATAAATATTCAATGTAAAGTAAATAATGACCTATTGAATTGTGGAAAATTATGTCCATATTTAAGCTATGAAAAACGAGATACCTCTCCAAAATTTGGCTGATTTTGAGAATAAAAAGCTAATAATTGTTGATGACGACAACCCTTTTAGGGAAAGATTGGCAAGAGCTATGGAAAAAAAAGGATTTGAAGTTATTCAAGCTGAGGGTGTGCAAAAAGGAATTGATACCGTTAAAGCCAAAAAACCAGGATTTGCAGTAGTCGACTTGAGGCTAGCTGATGGAAATGGTTTGGAGGTTGTAAAAGAAATACAAAATTCGAACTCTTCAAGTAGAATCATAATGCTCACTGGATATGGGAATATCCCAACAGCCGTCGCGGCCATAAAAGAAGGTGCAATTGATTATTTAGCGAAACCGGCAGATGCTGATGATGTGGAAAAAGCACTATTAGCTGATCCTGCCAAAAAAGCTGCTCCACCAGAAAATCCAATGTCAGCAGATCGTGTAAAATGGGAACATATTCATAGAGTCTTCGAACTATGTAATAGAAATGTTTCAGAGACTGCAAGACGTTTAAAAATGCACAGAAGAACCTTACAAAGAATTTTATCTAAAAGATCTCCTAAGTAAATTTTTTTATTTTTAAAATTTGCTTGCTTAATAAAGATAGTAATAATATTTTTGTTATTTCAGCTGGTAGAAATGGTGTTACACCCAATTGAATAATAGGTTTATCCCATCCAATTAAATTTCCCAACCACAAAATACCTAGAATGTAAATTACAGAAACTGATAATGAGAGTTTAAAGAATATTTTTAAGTAATTATCTTTTTCCTTAACAAAAGAGGCTAAAAAACAAGCTAAAATAAATCCAACTAAGTAGCCCATAGTAGGTCCTACAAAATAGGTTAATCCAACACCTCTTTCAGGAGAGTTAGAGAATACCGGTAAACCAATAATACCTTCAAATAAATATAAAATAACAGTGGCTATTCCTATTTTATACCCAAAAATCATTCCTAAAAATAAAACTACAAATGTTTGCATTGTCATCGGCACTGGATAGAAGGGAATTTTAATTTTTGCAGAAATAGCAAGTGCAATTGAACCGAAAAAAATTATTATCACTGATTTAATTATTCTTGAATGAGAATTTTGCTTTATAAGTTCCATAAAAAATAATACTCTTATTTTTATTGAGAATCTATATTAATTTATAATGAATAAAATTCAAAAAACGGACCACTTTTATTTAATTGATGGTTCTGGATACATATTTAGAGCATACTATGCTTTACCACCTTTGACTAGAAAAAGTGATGGATTGCCCACTGGAGCTGTGAGTGGTTTTTGTAGCATGTTATTTAAACTTTTAGAGGACTCTAAATCAAGTGATAATAAACATAAACCCACACATTTTGCAGTCGTATTCGACTCCGCTAGAAAAACTTTTAGGAATGATATTTATGCAAATTATAAAGCGAATCGATCTGAAGCGCCTGATGATTTAGCTCCACAATTTGAATACATAAGAAAATCTGTTTTAGCATTTAACCTACCTTCAGTGGAATTATTAAATTATGAGGCCGATGATTTAATAGCTACTTATGTTGATAAAATTTTAGAAAAAGGAGCAAAGGTAACGATAGTATCGTCTGATAAAGATCTTATGCAGTTGTTTAAAAAAGATGTTCGAATTTTTGATCCAATGAAAAGTAAATTCATATCTAATGAAGATGTAAAAAATAAATTTGGAGTTGATCCCTCAAAGGTAATTGATGTTCAAGCTCTAGCTGGAGATAGTAGTGACAATGTTCCTGGTGTACCTGGAATTGGTATAAAAACAGCAGCAGAACTAATTAATAAATATGGAACTCTTGAAAAACTTTTGAGTTCAACTAGTGAAATTAAGCAAAATAAACGAAGAGAAACTTTAACTGAAAATAAGGATAAAGCTATAATTAGTAAGCAACTAGTGACCTTAAAGCACGATGTTCCTGTTGATATGAATTTATCAGAATTCAAATTAAAGGAGATAGATAAAGATAAACTCTACAAATTTTTGAGAGAAATGGAATTCAATAGGTTGTTAAGTTCAGCGATATCAGCATATGGTGAACCCAAATTAGACAGTATTAAAGGTAATTCAGAAAACAAAGATGGTCAAAATGCAATTACTAAAAATAAATATTTTCTAATCACAAATCCAAGTGAAATTGATAATTGGATCAAAGAGGCTGAGAATGTTGGCGAAGTAGCTGTTGATACTGAAACTAACTCTTTAGATCCTCACCAAGCAGATCTAATTGGAGTCTCTTTATCTAGTAAGATTGGTAAAGCTTGTTATATTCCTATTGGTCATAACTTTGATAAATGTATTGATAAAAAAATTGTAATTGAAAAATTAAAACCTTTACTTGAGGATCCAAGCATTAAAAAAATCGGTCAAAACATAAAATTTGATTTTATAGTGTTTTTTAATCATGGAATTAATATCACATCAATGGAAGATACAATGCTCATGTCATATGTTCTTGACGCCGGAAAAAACAGACACAACATGGATACATTATCAGAAATCCATTTAAATCATAAGACAATCTCTTTTAAAGAACTAGTTGGATCAGGTAGAAAGGAAATTAATTTTAGTCAAGTTGATATAGAGAAAGCAAAAGATTATGCAGCAGAGGATGCTGACATAACATTAAGATTGTATAAAAAATTTTATAAGAGTCTCAAAGAAGAAAAAATGATTAATATTTACGAAATATTTGAGAAACCAATGATAAAGATTTTAGCATTTATGGAAATTGAAGGTATCAAAATCGACAACAAATTTTTGAAGGTTTTATCTAATAAATTTGGAAAGAAGATTGAAATGATACAGAAGGAGATCTTTAAGATATCAAAAAAAAAATTCAATATTGCTTCTCCAAAACAATTAGGAGAGATAATCTATAATGATCTCAAAATTGCAGGGCTTAAAAAGACCAAAAAAGGAAGTTTTGCAACAAGTGCTGCTGTTTTAGAAGATCTGGCATTTAAAGGTCACGTATTTCCTAAATTAGTATTAGACTGGAGACAAGTTTCAAAATTAAAGAATACTTACTCGGATTCTCTTCAAGAACATATCAATAAAAGAACAAAAAGAGTTCATACATCCTTTTTATTAGCAGCAACTAATACTGGTAGATTAGCGTCAAGTGATCCAAATTTACAAAATATTCCAATTAAATCTGAAGATGGTAAAGATATAAGAAAATCTTTTATAGCAAAAGAAAATCATTTGTTGATATCGGCAGATTATAACCAAATTGAAATGAGAATTTTAGCAGATTTAGCTGATGTTAAAGGATTAAAAAAAGCCTTTAAAAACAATGTAGATATTCATTCATTAACTGCTAGTCAAATATTTAATGTTGATATTAAAATGATATCTCAAGACCAAAGAAGAAAAGCAAAAGCTATTAATTTTGGTATTATTTATGGAATTTCTCAATATGGTCTAGCGAAACAAATTAATGTCTCAAATCATGAGGCAGAAGAATTTCTAAATTCTTATTTTGCTAAGTTTCCTGAAATCAAAGTTTATATGGACCAGACAAAAAAGTTCTGCAGAAAAAGTGGTTATGTGAATAATATTTTTGGAAGAAGATCACATTTTTTAAGTATAAATGATAAAAACTTTAATATACGAAATTTTCAAGAACGTGCTGCAATAAATGCGCCAATTCAAGGGTCTGCATCAGAAATAATGAGGCTAGCAATGATTAGATTGGATAAGAGACTTAACGGTGAAAAAGACAAGAGGACGAAAATGCTATTACAAATTCATGATGAACTAATATTTGAGGCACCAAAAAATGAAGCAAAAAGAATCAGCAAGATAATAATTGATGAAATGTCCAGTGTTGCCAAAAGTGATCATCATTCTTTCTCAATACCTCTAACTGTCGATTTAAATATAGGTGATAACTGGGGCTCACTACATTAATTTAAAATTATTGCCCAAATTAGAACAATTTAGTATTTTTATATTATAGTATGAATAAAGAAACAATTGCATTGATAGATGACGATAGAAACATTCTCACTAGCTTAAGCATTGCCTTAGAAAAAGAGGGTTTTAAAGTTCAAACGTATATTGATGGAGAAAGTGCTTTAATCGGATTAACAAGAACACCACCAGACTTAGCTATAATTGATATTAAAATGCCAAAAATGGATGGTGAGGAATTACTAAAGAAGTTGAGAAAAAAAACTTCATTACCAGTAATTTTTCTAACATCAAAAGATGATGAGATTGATGAATTACTTGGATTGAAATTAGGAGCTGATGATTATGTAAAAAAATCAGGAGGGTTTTCAATAAAAGTATTAATAGAAAGAATAAGAGTGCAGCTTCGTAAAAAAGACTCAAAAGAGATTTTAGAGGAAAGTAAAAGTATCATATCACATGGAAAACTAAAACTAGATCCTTCACAATTAGAGTGCGAGTGGGGAGGTAAGCAACTACCTGATAAACTTACAACAACAGAATTTTTATTGGTTAAAGAATTAGCTAAAAGACCGGGAATTATTAAAGAAAGAGCACAATTAATGGATATAGCTTATAGAGAAGATACTGATATTGAGGATCGAACAATTGATAGTCACGTTAAAAGAATAAGAAAAAAATTCAAAAAGGTCGATCCTGAATTTTCAGCTATAGAGACAAGATACGGAAGTGGATATAGGTGGAATGTTAGCTAATGTTCAACAATTTGCTAAAAAATTTATCTATTTTAAAAAAATTTTTATTCATTAATTTTATTTTTTTTACAATAATTGGTACTTTTACCTTTGTTTACTTGGAAAATGTTCAGCCAAATTTAATAAAAAAAAAATCCTCTAATCATATTGAAGTTATAAATAATACTATAGACAATTTAAGTAGATTAAATGTTAAATTTGTTGAGGAGGATATTAGAAAATTTTTATTCTCTACCAGATTTCTTTTTCAAAATCTTGATAGGGTAATATTTTTTGATGATGAAATGAATTTAATTGGAGATACAGATACATTAGATCTTGATCCAAGAGCATTCTCATCTCGTTTGGATACTGTTGAGCTAGAAATATTAAGTGAAAAAAAAAATAAAGAAATCACTGAAAAAAAAAATATTAACATAGGAAAAAAAAATGCTGTTTCATTAAAAGATATATTATTTGATTATGCAGAATCCAAAAAATATGGAATACCTTTTACTTTTACAGAGGAAGGTTTTAACAAATTTAAATTAACCACTATTAAAAATGTTATGCAAAATGGAAAAAATATTGGTTATTTAGCTATTTCAGAAAATGCAAATGATATAAAAGCAGCGATAGATGAGAGAAAATCATTTATTATTAGAACAGCAATAGCTGTTGGTATTGTTATTTTTATTTTTTCATTTGTATTAAATAGATATTTTTTAAAACCAATTAAAAATCTGGTAAGTTACACAAAGACAATCAAAAATAAAGATACAAAAAAAACAAATATAGAGGTGCTGAAATTAAGAAATGATGAGCTTGGTTTATTATCGAATTCTTTAGATGATATGACTTCAGAGTTACAAAAAAGAATTTCACATGCTGAAAATTTTTCAACAGACCTTGTGCATGAAATAAGAAACCCTCTAGCATCTCTTAAAAGTGCATCAGAAATACTGCATGATACAAATGATATTGACCAAAGAATAAAATTGATAGATATCTTGAGTCACGATGTTCAAAGAATAGAAAGATTAATAACTGACTATTCACAAATGCTTAAAGATGAAGTTGCGTTAAGTAAAGAAAAAATCAAAAAACTAGATATTGAACCAATTATAAAATCTGTTGTAGATGATTTTAATAATATTTATAAAGTAAAAAAAGGAGTTAAAATATCTTTTATAAATGATGGAAAAAACAAATATTTTATTAATGGAATTGAAAATAGAATAGAGCAAATTATTGCTAACCTTTTAGATAACGCTGTATCTTTTAGTATGAGGAATAAAGAGGTTTTAGTAAAACTCTCAAAATCTAATGATAATAAAGTTATATTGAATGTCCTAGATGAAGGACAAGGATTTAAAGAAAAAGATACTAATAGAATTTTTAGAAGGTTTTATAGTAATCGACCAGATAAATTTGGAGAACATTCAGGGTTAGGTCTAAATATTGTTAAGAATTTAGTAGATTTACATAATGCAACGATAAAAGCATCTAATAGAATTGATCAAAAAGGAGCTAGTATGGAAGTTACTTTCCCTAAAGTCTAAAGAGCGCTATTGATTAATTAATCCTTTATTGTTAGAAAACTCACCATGGAAGATTTTAAAGTAAAAGATATATCCTTAGCAGATTTTGGAAGAAAAGAGATTTCAATAGCTGAAAGTGAGATGCCAGGATTAATAGCTCTAAGAGAAGAGTACAAGGGTAAACATCCATTAAAAGGTGCAAGAATAGTTGGATGTCTTCACATGACAATTCAAACTGCGGTATTAATTGAAACTTTAGTTGAACTAGGTGCAGAGGTTAGATGGTCATCTTGTAATATATTTTCAACTCAAGACCATGCAGCAGCAGCTATTGCTAAAGCTGGTATTCCAGTATTTGCTTGGAAAGGTGAAACTGAAAAAGAATATTGGTGGTGTGTTAAACAGACAATTGAAGGAAAAAAAGATTGGAAGCCTAATATGATTTTAGATGATGGTGGAGATCTAACAGCTTTAATGCATAAAGATTTTAAGAATTTAATGAAAGATATTAAGGGTTTATCAGAAGAAACAACAACCGGTGTTTTAGCTCTTAAGAAAATGGAGCAAGAGGGAACACTTTTAGTTCCAGCTATTAATGTTAATGACTCAGTTACAAAATCAAAATTTGACAACTTATATGGGTGTAGAGAAAGTTTAGTTGACGGAATCAAGAGAGCAACAGATGTTATGATGTCTGGCAAAGTGGCAATAGTAGCTGGCTTTGGAGACGTTGGAAAGGGTAGTGCAGCCTCATTAAGGCAATCTGGTGCAAGAGTAATGGTTACTGAAACCGACCCCATCTGCGCTCTTCAAGCTGCAATGGAGGGTTATGAAGTTGTCAGAATGGATGATATGATTAGCCAAGCAGATATTGTAGTCACAGCTACTGGCAATAAAGATATTGTTACAGCAGATCATATGAGAGAAATGAAGGATAGAGCAATCCTATGTAACATCGGTCACTTTGATAACGAGATACAAGTTGATGCATTAAAAAACTATAAATGGGACGAAATTAAACCCCAAGTTCATGAGATTACATTACCAAGTAACAAGAGAATAATTTTACTTGCAGAGGGCAGATTAGTTAATCTAGGTTGTGCAACTGGTCACCCAAGCTTTGTAATGAGTGCATCTTTTACTAACCAAGTAATAGCTCAAATAGAGCTTTGGAATAATTTTAAAAATTATGAAAATAAAGTTTATGTTTTACCTAAACATTTAGATGAAAAGGTTGCAACTTTACATCTTAAAAAAGTCGGAGCAAAATTAACAAAATTATCAAAAGAACAGGCTGACTATATAAGCGTTGGAATAGAGGGTCCTTATAAACCTGATGCCTATCGCTATTAGAAGTGATAAAATAAACTTATCTTCAGAAAAACAAACAGAAGAATTTGCAAATAAATTTCTTAAAAAGATAAAACCAGGAAATATTATATTTTTACGGGGTGAAATTGGTGTAGGTAAAACTACGTTCGTCAGATACTTAATTAACGGGTTCCAGAAAGCAAACAAACAGGAAATCACTGAGGTTACCAGTCCTACATTTAATTTACTTAATGAGTATCAAGTAAATAATATTAATATAAAACATTACGATTTATTTAGATTAAAATCAGTTGAGGAAACTAATAATTTAGATTTATTCGAGGATAGTAATAACATAATTACATTTGTTGAATGGCCACAAATATTAAAGCAAAAACCAAAAAATTTGATAGAATTAAATTTTGAATACCGAAAAGGTCATGAAGCAAGGTCTTTAGAAATCAAAGGTTTAAATCTTTAATTTTATGAAAAATTTAATAAAAATGAAAGGAGATGCATCACATAGAAAGTTTTTTAGAAAGAAAAATAATATCAAAAGCTCAATAATAGTTTATTCAAAAAAAGAAAAATTTAAAAATTTACTCATTTATGATGCTATTAATCAAATTTTGAATAAGAATAAAATTCTAGCTCCAAGTTTGATTAATGAAGAATATAATAAAAATTACATTGAGATCCAAGATTTTGGAAACGAAACTATTTTTAATAAATTAAGTAAAAATAATACTAATAAATTTCATTATTTTAAAAAGATAATAAACTTATTAATTAAAATACAATCGATTAAGAATAGAAATGTTATGAATTTTAAAAATAAAAACTATACAATTCCCAAATATGATAGAAGGATATTATTTAAAGAAGCAAATTTATTTTGTGATTGGTATGTAAAAAAAAACCTTTTGAAAGCAAGAAGAAATAAATTTTCAAGGAAATTTAAAATAATCATAAAAAAACTTATCTTGAATTTAAAATTAAAAAATGATTTTTTTGTTCACAGAGATTTTCATGTATCAAATTTAATGATAATCAAAAATAAGATTGGATTGATAGACAGTCAAGATGCTTTAATTGGTAATAAGGCATACGATTTAGCTTCATTAGTAGATGATGTAAGATTTAAAACTTCAAAATCATTTAAAAAAAAAGTATTTGATTTATACGTAAAAAAACAAAAGAAAATTGATATCAAAAAATTCAAAAACGATTTTGAAATATTGTCAATATTAAGAAATTTAAAAATAATTGGAATATTTACTCGGTTAGCATTTAGAGACGGTAAAAAAAAATATTTAAGATTGATACCATATACATGGAGGTTAATCGAACTACGAATAAATGAAAATAAAGTCTTTGACGATCTAAAAATTTTATTAAATAAAAATTTTAGAGGGAAATTTAATGCGAATTAACACTGCGTTAATACTTTGTGCTGGTTATGGAGTAAGATTAAATCCTTTAACTTTAAAAACACCAAAACCTCTTCTTGAATTAAATAATGTCACAATGTTAGAGAACTGTATTAATATGCTAATTCAATTAGGTATTAAAAAAATTCTTTTAAATACATTTTATTTAAGTAACCAAATAATTGAATTTATAAAAAAAAAAAACTTTTCAATAGAGATTCAGATTATAAATGATGGCAAAACAATCTTAGATACTGGAGGAGGAATTTTAAATATGATTAAAAATTCAAAGGAAAATGATTTTTTAATCTTAAATCCTGATACTTTGTGGAACAAAGAATATGTTCATGAAATCGACAAAATGCAGAATTTTTATTTTTCAAATGAGATCAAAAGTATTCTTTTGATAGCAAATAAATCACTGAGTTTTGATGAAAATCTTAAAGGAGATTTTAGTTTTAGAGATAATTTACTAAAAAAAAAAGACGATAAAAATTTTATTTATATTGGCTGTCAAATTCTGAATAAGAGTTTATTTAAAAATTATGAAAACAGTAGTTTTTCTATCACAAGAGTTTGGAATGAAATTTTAGACAAGAATAAATTATTTGGATTTGAAAGCTTTAATAAGTTTTATCATTTAACAAATTTGGAAACTTTTAAAAAACTACAAGATCTTTAGCTCTTTCTTTGTCCAGATACTCACATAAAATTATCTCATTTTGTGAATTAAATTCAATAATTAAAGGATTTCCTGTAGGAATCTCTAATTTTGAGATTTGATTTTCATCTAAATTAAATAGATTTTTACATAATGCTCTGATTGAGTTGCCATGGGCAGAAATCAAAATATTATTTTCCTTTAATTTATCTAAAATTTCCTCTCTGAAATACTTTATTACTCTTTCATATGTATCTTTAAGAGACTCTGTATCGGGTATTAACTCTTTTGGCACATCTTTATAAGTTTTAATGTTTAGGGGGTGAAATTGACTATCTCTTTTAAGAGCTTCTGGTCTTACATCCCAAGATCTTCGAAATTCATGTACTCTATCTGCACCAATTTTTTTACTCATCTCGGTTTTGTTCAGTCCTGTTAACGCTCCATAATGTCTCTCATTAAGTTGCCAAGCTTTAGTAAATTCTTTTCTTTCTTTTAAAATTTCTTGAATAATTTTCATAGTGTGATTTGCCCGTAATTGTAGGGATGAATAATAAAGGTTTATTTTAATTCCTTTTGTTTTGACTAAAAGACCAGCTTTTTTAGCCTCTGATTTACCCTTCTCTGTAAGTTCAACATCTACCCAGCCAGTGAATCTTTTTTCAAGATTCCAAGTGCTTTGACCATGTCTTACTAGAATTAAAAAACTCATATTGTCATTTTTAAAATATATTTATAAATAAAACTATATAATTAAATGATTAAATTTTTTTCTAATTATAAAATAATATTTTATTCAATAAACATTTCTTTAATAACTTTATATCTTTATCCAGGCAGTTTATTTGGACTTCTGGTTTATAATGATAATAAAATACAACCTCAAATAACACCTGATTTTTTTGTATCTTCGAATCACGTATATGTTTTTGTACTGGTATCAGCTGTCGGGTTTTTAACTTTTAGAAACAAGAATCAAACTAAAAATTTAATCATTTATTTACTTTTATTATCATTTATTCTTGAAATATTACATTTATTTATACCAGAAAGAAGTTTTCAAATTTCAGACTTATTTGGAAATTTTTCAGGTGTGGTTGTTGTAATTTTTGTCAGGAAAATTATAAATAAATATGGAATTCAAAAAAAATAAAATTTACTTTTTAGTTTTTATTTTATTAACCGGATGTTCCTCAATACCAGTTAATACTGCTAATAGTTGTTCTATATTTAACGAGAGATATCTTTGGTACAAACATACTAAAAAGACCGAACAAAAATGGGGAACGCCAATTTATATTCAATTAGCAATAATTAAAATGGAATCGGATTTCGATTGGCTGGCAAAACCTGCGAGACAAAAGATTTTCAAGTTAATTCCTTTCAAAAGACCATCGAGTTCATTCGGCTATTCTCAAGCAGTTAAAGGTACCTGGGAACAGTATAAAAAAGAAACAGGTAACAAACTTGCAACAAGGGTTAGATTTAAAGATAGTGTCGACTTTATTGGTTGGTATACTAACAAAACAGAGTCTCTTCTTAAAATTTCAAAGAAAGATGCATTTAGACAATATGTTGCATACCATGAAGGATGGGGGAATTTTAAATACTATAAAAAAAATAAAAAGGTAATTAGATTGGCGAAAAAAGTTGAAAGACAATCTAATGTTTATAAAAAACAATTAGTAAAATGTCAAAACTCACTTAATAAAAAAAAGTATATTATTTTTTAGACAAATCTTTTTTTAATTGTAAATCTACTATATCAATTCGTTTAGTATTTTTTGCAAGAGCTAAATACATTGATGGAGTAACATATAGGGTAAAAAATGTTGAGATTATCATTCCACCTAAAATAGTTGAGCCCACAGCTAATCTTGATCCTTCACCAGCCCCAGGACCAATGTTACCAATTACTAGAGGCAACATGGCAATCATAGTGCTTAATGAAGTCATAATAATAGGTCTAAATCTTGTTGAGCACGCCTCCATTACGGCTGTATGAATATCCTTACCTGTTGTCCTAATTCTATTTGCGTAATCAACAATTAAAATACTATTTTTTGTAGATATACCAATTAATATAACTAGAGCGATTTGAGAAAAAATATTCACTGAACTATTTAAAAATAAAATAAATATTAACCCACCAAAAATAGCCAGTGGCACAGTCAAAATAATTATAAATGGATGAACAAAAGAATTAAATGTTGCTGCCATCACTAAATACGCAGTAAGAAGCGCCAAAGCAAAAATTATAAATAACTCATTACTAGTCTCTTTAATTTCTTCAGATTTTCCTTTCCAAGCAATTTGATTTTCTGGTGCAATATCAGCTACTATTTCCTCAAAAAAACTTATCGCCTCTGTTAAAGTATAACCTTCATTAATATTTGCGGATATTGTTACCGCCCTTTGTCTATTGTATCTAGCAAGTTCTTTTGCAGATCCTTCTTCTTTGAAACTTACTAAATTAGCAAGGGAAATTAGCCTCCCATTTGTTTCAGAACGAACAAATATTTTTGAAACACCCTCTTTATTTCTTCTATCAGATAAATATTGTTGAACGATTATGGGATATTCTTTACCAAGCTTATTGAAGGTAGTTATTTTTTTTCCTCCATAAAGAGTCTCAAGTGTTTCACCTATTGATTTTGTTGAAACACCTAAATCTTTAGCCTTACTCTTGTTGATTATCAATTTTATTTCAGGTTTATTTCTATTATAATCAGATTCAATCCTAGAAAGGTTTTTATTTGATCTTAACTTTTGAATTACTTTTTTCTGTTTCTCCTCTAGTTCTTCGTACGAGTTTCCATAAATCACCATTTGTACAGGTTTATTATAATTAGATACTCTTATAGATTGCGGAGATATGGGGAAGGCTAAAGCTTGGGGCAAGGTTACAATTTTTCCTATAGCTTCTCTTAAAACGACTTGTTGTCCTTTTTTTCGATTTTTCCAGTCATCGAGTAATGCAATAATTATAAAACTGTTGTATGAATTTGCCGAGTTACCAAACCCAGGTACTCTCATTATAAATCTTGAATATGGACTATCCTCAGCTTGAAGAAGCGGTAATAGTCTAGCCTCTACTTTTTGAGCCTGTTCTTGAGTATATTCGAAAGAGCTACCTTCATCAGTTGAACCGATAATTAAATATGCTCCACGATCTTCCATAGGTAATAACTCTTTTTTTGAAAAACTAAATAATAATACAGATGCAATGACTATTAAAACAATAAAAAAGATTACAGTTTTTGTTTTATTAATAATAATACCTAAAGTTTCTTTGTAGAAATTATCAAAATTTGTAAAAATTTTTTCAAACTTTTGTAAAAAATTTTTCTTTTTTGTGTTTTTATTTAAAAATTTACTAGCAAGCATTGGTGACAATGTTAATGCCACAAATGATGATACAACTATCGAAAAAGATAATGCTATTGCTGTTTCTCTAAATAAGGTTCCAGAAATTCCCTTAATAAAAATTAATGGTAAAAAAACTGCCACTAAAATTAATGTTGTAGCTATAATAGCGAATGAGATTTGCTTAGAGCCCTCAAATGCTGCAACCAACGGAGTTTCACCATTTTCTATTCGTCTATATATTGCATCTGTCATTATGACAGAGTCATCTGTTATTATTCCAATAGCTAAAATAAAACTTAAAAGAACAAAAATATTTATTGATAACCCAAATATATATAAGCCTAAAAAAGATGCTATTAAGCTAACAGGCAAGGCGATAGCGGGCACTATAACAGCTTTTAAATTTCCTAAAAAAAGATAAATTATTAATACGACTAAGATAAAAGCGATTATTAAAGTTTTATATACTTCCTGAATAGCAGCCTCCACATAATTTGCTCTATTGAAAGAAACTCTCAAATCTAATCCCTCGGGTAATGTTTTTTTTACTTGAATAATTTTTTTCTTAATATCGTTTGAAAGCTCAACTGTTGATGCACCGCTCCTTGCATAAATGCCTATTCCTACAGTTTTTAAATTTATTTGGTCCTTAGTCTGTGCTTTAAATAGAGTTTTTTCCGAGACTGGGCCAAACTCTATATTAGCTACATCAGATAATAAAATAACTTTATTTCCAGTTTTTTTAATTGGAAGTAGTTTAATAGAGTCGATATCGTTATAAGATTTATCTAAATTTAATGTTAAATCAATATTGTCTGCCTCAAGAGTTCCAGCTGGGAGACTTATGTTTTCACCACGCATAGCAGTTTCAACTTCTTTTATTGTTAAGTCATTTGCAGCTAATCTGATTGGATCGATCCAAACTCGAATACTCAATTCTCTTAATCCTCCAACTCTTATTCTTCCAACATTTTTAATACTGGAAAATTGGTCAACTAGATATCTTTCCGCATAATCTCCTAATTCAAGGTCATTCCAAGTAGAGGAGGATAGAGATAACCACATTGTTGTTGTAAAACCAGCTGCTCTTTTAAGTATTTGTGGAGAATCAGACTCAGAAGGTAAGTTATCAACAATTCTAGCAACTCTTTCTCTTATGTCATTAGCTGCATTATCTAAATCTATGCTAGTGTCAAATTCTATATTGATTGTACTCCTTCCATTTTGAGATTTAGAATCTATATTTTTTATTCCCTCCGCACCTCCAATAACATCTTCTACAACTTGAGTGACTTCTTGATCTACTACCGAAGCGGAAGCAGATTTATAATCTACTTGAATCTGTACAACTGGTGGCTGTATTCCGTTAGGTAATTCTCTTACTGGTAACTTCCAAAAAACAAATAAGCCAAAAATAATTAAAATGAGTGACATAACCCAAGAGACGGTTGGTCTTTTTATGCTTAATTCAGTTATAAACATTATCGCTTAATTGGTTTTATTCTACCTTGCGGTCTAACTTTTCTTAATCCTTCAGCTACAATGATATCTCCAACAGCTAAACCTGAGATTATCTCTATATTTTTGTCACTTCTTAAACCTGTTTGTACCTCTATTTTTTTAGCAATATTTTCTTTGTCAATTTTATAAACATAAGACTTATCTCCTTCTACCATTATACTTGTATCTGGAACACTTAGAGAATTTCTTAAGTTAAATTTAACACTCACTTCTAATAATGATCCTGAAATCAATTTAAAGTCTTTATTATTGACTTTTATTCTGGATAGTAAACTTCTTGTATCAGCATTAATTCTACTTGAAACAAAGTCTACTTCACCTTGAAATATTTCATCTTTATAAGTAGCTATTCTAACTTCAACTGGAAGCTCTTTTTTGATATAGGCTGAGTAATTTTCAGGGATTTTAATATCAGAGTAAATAGTTGAGTTATCATCAAGAGTAATTATAACAATATTATCTGAAACAAGTATGTCCTCTGTAAGTCCAGTGTATCCCAGCACTCCACTGAATGGTGCTATTATATTTCCACTTTTTAATTTAATTAAAATTTCCCCCTTTTTAACAAAATTTTTTATCTTTAAATCTTCAAGAAGGTCTTCCTTTTTTATCTTAAAATTTTCAGATCTTTTTGAAATTGCAGTCCCGAAAGTTTCTATTTTTTCAAAAAATTCTTTATTTTTTACCTCTGTAATTATTATTCCTGGGGGAGGCACATTGCTGAATTTTTTTTTAAAATGATTTGCAATCATCATTCTCCCAATAATCACAATTGCTATTATCATAAAAAAAAGCAAGATTATTGAAATAGTTTTTGTAGATCTTTTCATATTAAATCTAAATTAAGCCGTATTCAGCCCAAGAGCCATCATAAATACAAGGATGATATTTATCATTTATTAGAGAATAAGCTAGTGCCAAAACACACGCAGTGACTCCTGAACCACA
>MDTE01041414.1_pt1 | contig 17539 bp, 15 predicted proteins | sample 811231 | NCBI WGS metagenome assembly MDTE01 (sample SAMN05326651, study PRJNA326480) | marine metagenome | isolation source: seawater | place: Indian Ocean: Red Sea | collected 2010
ACTTTCTTTGGGAGTTTCCTCAAAACGGCAGTGATCTTGCTATCGACTGCCCCTCATTCAAGCCGTTGATCTTGGTATCGGATAAAGAAGATTCTTCCGATAGAGGGTGGTAAGAGACATGGGTTTCAAAAATCCACTTACCATGGAAGTTTTTCGGTAACCAAGGGACGGAATGATCGGTCTTGGATAGATGAAAAGTTTTTTAATTTGTGAAACAAGAGCTCGTTATGGAAATCCCCCCAGATTCACCTGCGATTAGGTCGCAAGGAAGACAAACCTTGGGGGACGAAGGGGAAACTCGCCTTGGAGAGGATTATAGTGAGGTCTCTACCCACGCACAGGGATGGCGTTCCATGCGACTGGAGTATTACCAGCTGGAGCGGTTGCATCTTTCAGCCCACCGGTGGGAAGACCTGAGCGTGTTGCTTTACCTGGAGCCTGTTGATTCGCTCCTGTTTCAAATCCGGGATCGATGGGAGGCCTGTGAAGTTCGACCCGGTCATTTTTCGATTCATCCACAAGGGTCCACGACAACGATCCATGCCCCTTCCCGTGCAGCTTTTCTGTTGATTCGATTTCTGCCTACATTCATTGCCCAAGCCATCCACAACCATTCAGCAATTGCCCATCTTCGACTACCCACCCGGTCGCCAAAAGTCGACCCCTATGTAGAAGGAGTCGGCCGTCAACTACTGGGAACTCTCTTGGATGAATCCAAGCGAGTCACAAGCGCTAAATATGCCGAATCCATTGCCAGTAGCTTGATCGTTCATTTAATGACTCAGTATGGAGTTGCAGGGACTGCTGAATTGGACACCAAGCCAGGCCTTTCTCCAAGTCAGCTGAAAAAAGCCCTTCAGTCGGCCCAATTTGGCCTCCAGGAGAAGGTAACGGTGGAAACCATGGCGCGATCGGCCGGGCTGACCAAGTTTCACTTTTCAAGGCAGTTCAAACAAAGCATGGGGATGAGCCCAAGCCGCTATCTGATGAAGCAGCGCGCAGAACTCGCAAAAAATCTCCTGCTGGAGCCAAGCTTGAGCATTGCGGATGTCGCACGGAAGGCAGGCTTCTCAGATCAGAGCCATTTGACGCTGAATTTCAGAATGCACTTTGGCATCACCCCAAAGAAATTCCGGTCCAGTCTGCACCGACATTGACCCTCGGGATCCGCTGGTCTGGGCAATCGTTTCCACTGCCTCGGCTCGAGATCACAGACCCTCCCCTATCCAATCCACCCATCAAGGGTCCATCGACCGTCGCTTAGATTACAAAAGTCAAGAGACAGGTAGCCGAATCTATATCTTCGCATGCTACGGAAGCCAGGCTCATGCATGAAGGTTGGGGAGAACCTCAGCGACTTTACCCGGGGTATCCCTGTTCAACTTTCGAAAAGTCATCTTCAGGGCAGGTTGCAGCTTTGCCTCGGCAATGCGCGCTTTCATTCTGGATGCTCTTTTTGAAGGCTTCGCCGACGGTTGAATGGAAACCAAAAAGCCAATTGTCTTTCAGGCAGGCTAAAGGCATAAAAGATGCCCATGCATCATTTCAGGTATGTCAAAGGGCGGCTGCATTGTGAAGGAAGTTCCATCGAGGCTCTGGTCGAGCAATATGGTAGCCCGCTCTATGTCTATTCATCTCAGACTTTGTCCGATCACTACACCCGCCTGTCTCAGTCCCTGAGTGAGCTGGATCACTCAATCTGCTACGCGGTCAAAGCCAACTCCAATTTGGGCGTGCTGCATACGCTTGCCAAACTTGGCAGCGGCTTTGACACGGTAAGCCAGGGAGAATTGATGCGGGTCAAAGCAGCCGGTGGACAACTCAACCAGTGTGTGTTTGCCGGGGTAGGCAAGACCGCCGAAGAAATTCGCTACGCACTGAAGCAGGGCATCTACGCCTTCAACGTCGAGAGCCTCCCGGAATTGGAACGCATCCATGCGGTCGCAAAGAGCCTCGGCAAGAAAGCCCCCGTTGCCATCAGGGTCAATCCCAACGTGGATGCCAAGACCCACGCCAAAATCACCACAGGCACTTACGAAAACAAATTCGGGGTCGCTTTTGAGGAGATCGAGGCACTCTATGCCAAAATGTCCAAGATGCCTCACCTGCATCTGCGGGGCATTCAAATGCATATCGGTTCCCAGCTGACAAAGGTCAAACCCTTCGTCGATGCAGTCAAAAAAATGGTGCCTCTGGTCAAAACCCTTCAGGAGCGCCATGACCTGGAGTGCTTCAGTATCGGTGGCGGTTTGGGCATCGTCTACGATCCTGCCCTGGAGAGTGGGTCGCCTCAGTGGTGGAAGAGCAAGCAGGCCAAGGGGCTGTTGACCCCCGAAATCTATGCCCAGAAACTGGTCCCCCTTCTCAAGCCCCTGGGACTGCGCATCCTTATCGAGCCCGGACGCTTCATCGCAGGGAATGCGGGTATTCTGGTCACCCAGGTCGAATACATCAAAAATACGGGGCAAAAACATTTTGTCATTGTCGATGCCGCCATGAATGACCTGATACGGCCCTCCTTTTATGATGCCTATCATGAAATCGTTCCGGTGCGAAAATCCCGAGCTCGGAGGATCTCATCGGACGTGGTGGGGCCGATTTGCGAATCAGGAGATACCTTCTGCAGGAACCGACCGCTTCCAGCCTGCAAGGAGGGAGATTTGCTGGCCATGCTCAGTGCGGGCGCCTATGCCTTTACGATGGCCTCCAACTACAATACTCGGGCCATGCCTGCAGAAATCCTGGTGGATGGCAATCAGCACCACGTGGTTCGAAAGCGGCAGACCCTGCGATCTCTGTGGCAACTGGAGTCCACACCTGATCCAGCCAAGAAGTAACCCTCAACCATGGCTCCTTGAATCCTTCCAACCATGTCGCACTCCGAAGATGGATCCCATGATTCGCATACACAGCCTGAGGTAAAAGCCATCGGTCGTATCGGAGACTGGCCCCTTGATCCACACATTACGTTTCTCAATCATGGCTCGTTTGGAAGCTCCCCCAAAGCCGTTCTAGAGGAGCAGCTACGACTACGCACGGAGCTGGAGGCTCAGCCCATTGAATTCCTGGTGCGCCAACTGGAAGGCCGCCTGGATGAGGCAAAGGCTCATTTAGCCACTTTCCTGAAAGCCCACCCCAGCAACCTTTCTTTCATACCCAATGCCACTCACGGTGTGAATACCGTCCTGCGATCGCTTCGGTTCCAGCCTGGAGATGAATTGCTGACCACCAACCATGCCTACAATGCCTGCACCAATGCCCTGCGATTTGTCGCCGAGCAATTTCAGGCAGTTGTCCGGGTGGCGCAGATCCCCACTCCCCTCGATGATCCCATGGAGGTCTGTGAACATCTTCAACGTGCCGTGACTCCAAAAACCCGGTTGCTATTGATCGATCATGTAACCAGCCCGACTGCTCTCATCTTTCCCATTCAGGAGATTGTCACTCAAATGAAAAGACAGGGCATTCTTTGTCTGGTGGACGGAGCTCACGCACCCGGCATGGTGCCCCTCCATCTATCGGAGCTTGGTGCAGATTTTTACACCGGCAACTGTCACAAGTGGCTGTGTGCTCCAAAGGGTGCGGCCTTCCTCCATGTCAGCCCCGACCACAGCAAGCATATTCGTCCCCTTTCCATCAGCCATGGAGCCAACGCCTCCAGAACCGATCGCAGCCGCCATGAAATGGAGTTTGACTGGACAGGGACAGCCGATCCTACTGCGTATTTGTGCGTCCCCACTGCCATCGAGTGGATGGCAGCACAGATGCCAGGTGGCTGGCCTGCGATCATGAAGCGGAATCGAGATCTGGCACAATGGGCTTCGTCTTTTGTGGAATCAGCGTTGGGTTGGAAACCTCTGGCACCGGCTTCCATGGTCGGCTCGATGGCTTCCCTGAGGATGCCCGACAGCAAAGAGCCCTGCCAGCCCAGTACCCCACTTTACTCGGATCCTTTCCAAGATCAACTGTGGCAAGCGCATCGGATGGAGATTCCCATCATCCCATGGCCACACCATCCCAAACGTCTGGTTCGACTTTCGGCTCAACTCTATAACGAACCGACCCATTACCATCGGCTCTGCGAAGTGATGAATCGATACGCTCCCAGCCTACAATGACCCTGAAAATATTGGGTTTTTTGCGCATAAAAAGGTTGATAAAATAAAGGATTCCTTAAAAATGCGGTCCAAGCGATTGAGGCACAAGCAGATCAAACTGTTGGGCTTCATCCGAACAAAAAACCTAACTGACAACAACTATATGGCTAAACCATTGACCAAGTCACAGCTGGCTGCAACCGTTGCAGACGCTTCAGGTGTGACCAAGAAAACCGCGACTGAAATCCTCGATCTGCTGGCTCAGCTTTCCTACAAGCATGCCAAAGACGGATTCACCCTTCCTGGAATTGGAAAGCTCGTTCTTGTTTCTCGTAAGGCTCGTATGGGTCGCAACCCACAGACTGGTGAGCAAATCAAAATTGCTGCCAAGAAAGTGTTGAAATTCCGCGTCGCCAAAGCCTGCAAAGACGCCGTCGTACCCCCTAAGAAGAAGTAATAGTTGTAACAGGCTAGATGTATTTAAGCGAAGGGCGTCTCTTTTAAAAGAGACGCCTTTTTTAACTTCCAAGCTCAATCATCATTGGCTCATGAAAATTGCCGTGATCGGCTGTGGCGCTCTGGGAAGCTACTATGGTGCTTTGCTTTGCCGCTCGGGTGAGGAGTGTCACTTCTGTCTACGAACCGATTACGAGCATGTGAAGGCTCACGGTGTGGAGATTCTAAGCCCAAAGGGATGCTTTCACATTCAACCCCATTGTCATGAGAATCCAGTCACCATAGGACCATGTGATCTGGTTTTGATTGGGTTGAAAACCACTGCCAATCCTATCCTGGAAACATGGCTGCCTCCCTTGATGGGGCCAGATACCCGGGTGCTGACACTCCAAAATGGGTTGGGCAATGAGGAGGCCCTAACTTCCATGGTGGATCCAACACGCATTCTGGGTGGCCTCTGTTTCGTGTGCCTGAATCGAGTGCAACCCGGGGTGATTCGTCATATGGATCACGGCCTGGTTGTCATGGGGTCATGGGAGCCATCCGAGGCAACAGGCCTTGAGCAAATTTTTGAATCGTTTCAAAAAGCAGGTATTCCCTGCCGGCTCACGAGCAATCTGCAACAGGCTCATTGGGAAAAACTCATGTGGAACATTCCCTTCAATGGTCTGGGGGTGGCGGCAGGTCTGGGTCACACGGCATTCACCTGCGACCGATCCAAACTTTCCACTCTGCATGCAACCGGTTGCATGGATGCGCAGGCACTCATCAACCATCCCGACTGGCTACAGAGAGTTGGCGCACTCATGGAAGAAATTCGGCGGACGGCCAATGCGCTGGGATATGCAATCGAACCTGGCCTCAGTGAGCAACTCATCGAGAAAACACGATCGATGGGCCCCTACCGCGCCTCAACCTTGATCGATTTTGATCGGGGAGATCCCATCGAGCTGCACAGTCTTTTTGAATTACCTCTTCAGCGAGCCAGAAAGGTTGAGGTCGCCACCCCCTTGCTCGAACGCCTGGTGGTTATTCTACAAGAATTGCAGAGGCGACAGGAGAAAGGTAGCTTGTCATCCTCCAGCTCAGCTCGTATCAAAAGCACATGAGCGTCCGAGTTCGATTCGCACCAAGCCCTACCGGTTACCTCCATATCGGAGGGGCCAGAACGGCTCTCTTCAATTGGCTTTATGCAAGACACACCGGCGGCACTTTCGTGCTGCGTATCGAGGACACTGACGAAGCTCGTAACAGCCAGGAGGCCATCGAGATCATTTTATCGTCCTTGAAATGGCTGGGGTTGGATTGGGATGAAGGCCCACTCTCAGGAAACCTCAAAGGGGAAGCCAAGGGAGATCATGGTCCTTATTTTCAGTCCCAGCGCAACTCGCTTTATGAAAAGCATGTCAGCGAGCTCTTGAAAAAGGATCTGGCCTACGAACGTGAGGGTGCCATCCGGTTTCGCATGACCCGGGAGCCAGTGGTCATTCCTGACCTGGTCTGTGGAGAAGTGACCCGAAATCTTACCGATCGCGAGGAGGCGGATCCTGATTTTGTGATCGTGCGTTCCGATGGCAAACCCGTCTTCCACCTGGTCAATGTCATTGATGATTTGGAGATGGGAATCACCCACGTGATCCGCGGTGAAGACCATCTCTCCAACACCTCCAAACACATCAAGCTCTTTCATGCCCTGGGCGCCGAAGCACCTCACTACGCGCACATACCACTGATCCTCAATCAGGATGGCTCCAAGATGAGCAAGCGCGATGTCGGAGCTTCCATGACCACCTACATGGAAGAAGGCTTCACTCCCGAAGCGGTCCTGAATTATCTTTCACTTTTGGGATGGTCCCCGAAGGACGATCGTCAGAAAATGGCCATCGGTGAGGTCATCTCACTCTTTGATCTACCCCAAATCCTTCGTCACAATGCCCGATTTGACATGGACAAGCTGCTCTCACTCAATGGACAGTATCTGGGTGAGCTGGACATGGACTCACATGTTACCATGGCAAAAGAGACGCTGGAAAAAAAAGGTGTTTCTTTAGGTGGACATGATGCCCAATACATCCGTGCCGCCTTGGAGAGTACCTACGGCAAGTTCAAGCAAATGTCCGAAATCCTGGATTATGCGGGTTTTTATTTCATCGAAAGGGATGCCATCGTTTGGGATCCTCAGGCATGCGAAAAGCATCTGGTGCCATCAAACCATCCCCTCATTCTAAATCTTCAAAAGGCCTTGAGTGCCTTGGAGACATTCTCGGCTGAAGCCATTCAGGCCACCTTCAAGTCTGTGGCTGCCGAACTGGGGGTCAAGGTCGGTCAGCTGGTTCATCCCGTGCGGCTTGCCTGCACGGGTCAGACCAAAGGACCCAGCTTGTATGATCTGATGGCGATCCTGGGCAAGGAGCGTGTCTTGGCAGATGTGGATCAGGCATTGAAGCAAATGCTTGGATCCTGAGAGCAAAAACAACCAAGATAGGAGATCCATGAAACCAGTCAGGGTCTATGAATATAAGGGTTGCGGCACCTGCCGCAAGGCCATCGCCTACCTCGAAGCAAAAGGAGTCCCCTATGAACGCATTCCCATTCGGGATCAACCTCCAAGCCTGGAGGAACTCAAACAAATGCTGGAAATTCTGCAGGGGAACCTCAAAAAACTCTTCAACACCTCGGGAGGAGATTACAAGGAGATGAATCTCAAGGAGGTGCTCCCAACGTGGACCGAGAAGCAGGCTCTGGAAGCCCTTTCCAGCCACGGCAATCTGGTCAAACGACCTTTCGCCCTGCACGGCAAAAATGGCGTCATTGGTTTCAAGGAGCCAGAATGGGCTACCTTTCTCGATCAAATGCGATAAGATAGACATTGTTCACCTGTCCATCATCATGAGCACTCACAAGACCCTTTTTCTCCTTTGCGCGTTGGGCTTGGCCGGGACACCCTTTCTCAGCCTGAAGGCCTCTGAGAACCGTTGGCCGGCTTTCCGCGGACCCGATCGTCAAGGGCACTCCCTTGCCACAAACGTACCCATCGAGTGGGAAACGAAAGGCAAGATTGGATGGAAGGTGCCCCTCTCTCTTTCCGGATGGGCCTCTCCGGTCGTGGATCAGGGCCATGTCATTGTGAGCGGTTCGCGAGAAGAGGCAGGGTCGATCACCCTTCATGTGGCTTCTTATCGATTGGCCGATGGCACCTTGGAATGGGAGACCAAGGTCTTTGAACCTGACCCACAGGCCATCAAGGCACGCCATTCCAAGAACAGCCACTCCAGCTGTACGCCCATTCTCGCCAACGAAAAGATCTATGCCCATTTTGGACACTTCGGCACCTGTGCCTTGGACTTGAACAATGGAAAGGTACTCTGGTCGCGGGTCGTCGCTTACCAACCCGTTCACGGCAACGGGGGTTCTCCCGCCCTGGTGGACGATCGGCTCATTTTCAGTGCCGACGGAGCTTCGGGACCTGCCATCTACGCCCTGAATGCAGGCAATGGTGAGATCCTTTGGAAGACCGATCGGCAGACCGATGCCAAAAAGACCTTTTCCTTCTCCACACCGCTGAGTGTTCAGGTGAAGGACCAGACTCAGGTCATCAGCCCGGGCAGCGGCATGGTCGGCGCTTATGATCCCGCGGATGGATCGCTCCTTTGGAGGGTGGATTATGGGGAGGGATACAGCGTCATTCCCCGCCCCATTCTGCACGAAGGTCATGTGTTCATCGGCACGGGATATGATCGGCCCAAGGTCATGGCCATTCGGCTGGATGGTGCGACTGGCAACCTCACCCAAAGCCATGTCGCTTGGGAAACGAGTCGATCGGCCCCCAACACTCCTTCCTTGATCGTAGCAGAAAACGTCCTGTTTTACCTATCCGATGGTGGTATTTTAACCTGCGCCGACCCCATCAGTGGAAAAGTCCACTGGAGCGAGCGATTGGGTGGCAATTACAGTGCTTCGCCGGTTTCTGTCGGGTCTTCGGTCTATTTTATCAGCGAGGAAGGCAAAGTCAGCGTCGTGCACGCCAACCCTGAGAAGCTGGAGATTCTGGCTCAAAGCGAACTCGGAGAACGCACACTGGCCTCACCGGCCATGCTGGATGGCACTCTACTCATCCGCTCTGCCGATCATCTCTGGAAGATGATTCAGCCCTGACCACCCGAAAGCCGAGCAGTCTCCAAGTCACGCGAAAACCAAGGATGGCGTTGGCATTTCAGGCTGTGGACCCTGATGGGAAGAAAATGGCTCTATCTGGGGGTATTGACCGCTTGACAGTTGAATCTCCAAAACCTTACATTGCTCAGCTCGTGTCGGCGAAGCTAGCCGACATGGTTGTAACAGCTTTCCGGATTACTAAGAATATCAGGTTTCGAAATCGATGAACAAAGGCAAGATCGTTCAAGTTATTGGCCCTGTGGTGGATGTTGAATTCACTGAGCAGTTGCCAGCCATTTACAACGCACTGACGGTGGAAAACAGCGTCGGGGGAGAATCTTCGACCCTCACGTTGGAAGTCCAACAGCACCTGGGTGATAACTGGGTTCGAGCCGTTGCCATGTCCTCGACCGAAGGTCTCAAGCGTGGCTACGAAGTGACCGACAGCGGTGCCCCCATCTCCATGCCAGTCGGCGAGGGAGTGATGGGACGCGTCTTCGATGTCACAGGCCAGCCTGTGGATGATCGCGGCCCCGTCAAGGCCGACAAGCGTTATCCCATTCATCGCGCAGCTCCTGCGCTGGTGGACCAGGCCACATCCCCTGAGATCCTGACCACGGGTATCAAGGTGATCGACTTGATTTGCCCCTTCCTCAAAGGAGGTAAGGTGGGCGCCTTCGGTGGCGCCGGAGTGGGCAAAACAGTGGTGATCATGGAGCTCATCAACAATATTGCCAAGCTGCACGGGGGTGTTTCAGTGTTTGCTGGAGTGGGCGAAAGAACCCGCGAAGGTAACGATCTCTATGGAGAAATGTCCGATGCTGGCGTCATCAAACAAGACAAGCTGGAAGACTCCAAGATTGCCCTTGTTTACGGCCAGATGAATGAACCCCCCGGGGCCCGTCTGCGCGTGGCACTCTCCGGTCTGGCCATCACGGAGTATTTCCGTGATGAAAAGAATCAGGACGTGCTGTTGTTTGTCGACAATATCTTCCGATTCTCTCAGGCAGGTTCCGAAGTATCCGCTCTGCTGGGGCGCACTCCAAGTGCCGTGGGATATCAACCAACCCTGGCAGCCGAGATGGGGAACCTTCAGGAACGTATTACTTCCACCAAGAAAGGGTCCATCACTTCGTTCCAGGCAGTTTATGTTCCTGCAGATGATTTGACGGATCCTGCACCCGCAACCACTTTTGCTCACTTGGACGCTACCGTGGTTCTGGAGCGCTCCATTGCCGAGCTGGGTATCTTCCCTGCGGTGGATCCCCTGGCTTCTTCTTCCACCGCTCTCAGTGCTGAGCTGGTCGGTGAAGAACACTACCAGGTGGCTCGAGGCGTGCAGACCGTTCTGCAGCGCTACAAGGATCTCCAGGACATCATCGCCATTCTTGGTATGGATGAACTATCTCCCGAGGACAAACTGACTGTCTTCCGGGCTCGTAAGATCCAACGTTTTCTGAGCCAACCCTTTTCAGTTGCTGAAGTGTTCACCGGACGTCCAGGAAAACAGGTGGACGTCAAGGACACCGTGCGCGGCTTCAAGGAAATCCTCGATGGCAAACACGATGATGTCGGTGAAGGTAACTTCTACATGAAGGGCGCCATCGAGGAAATCTACGAAGAAGACTAGAAGATCATCTTCAAAAGGGTATTGCAGAGGCCCTCTGAAAGGCCCTGAGAACCCCCTGCTTATGGCTCAATCGCTCAAACTTGAAATCGTCACTCCTGAGAGCACCGTCTATTCGGAGGAAGTCAGCATGGTCACGCTTCCCGGCAAGGAAGGCGAGATGGGTATCCTGCCTCAACACATTCCGTTGATGACACAGGTCAGTGCTGGTGAAATCGCTGTCCGAAAAGACAACGACATGGAATTTTTGGCCATTGGTGATGGCTTTGTCCAAGTCACCCCTGACAAGGTTTCGGTGATGACCGACATGGCGATCAGCGAAGAGAACATTGACGAGGAGAAAGCTGAGGAAGCAAGAAAGAAGGCAGAGGATCGACTTCAGGAGAAGCTTTCTGATGAGGAACTTGCGACCGTCAAGGCAGCGTTGGCTCATTCCCTGGCACAATTGAACCTCAAGCGCCGTCGCAAAGGGAGCTGAACAAAAGGAGCTAAAAAACTTCTAACTTCCCCACTGTATTAATTTCCAAAACCGGCTCCCCTTGGGAGCCGGTTTTTTTATTCCAACTCGAGGAAGTTCTTGAGCATCTTACGCCCGTGTTCGGATAGAATGCTTTCCGGGTGGAATTGCACCCCCCAGACAGGCAGATCCTTGTGACGGATCCCCATGATTTCACCCTCTTCGGTTTGAGCAGTGACTTCAAGACAATCGGGCATCGACTCTCTCTTGATGACCAGTGAGTGGTAGCGTGTGGCATTGACGGGGCTTGGCACGCCCTTGAAGAGATCCTTGCCATCGTGGAGCACAGGAGAAATTTTCCCGTGCATCAAGCGGTAGTTGACGACCACTTCGGCTCCAAAACTATGGCCAATGCACTGATGTCCGAGGCACACACCCAACAAAGGTCGCTTTCCGGCGTAGGCTTTGATGATCTCGTTGGAAAGACCCGCTTCGCGGGGCGAACAGGGCCCGGGTGAAATCAGAATCCTCTCCGGCTGTTTGGCATCGATCGCTTCCAGGGTAATCTGGTCGTTGCGATGGATCTCCATCTCAACATCCATTTCTCCCAGATACTGAACCAGGTTGTAGGTAAAGGAATCGTAATTGTCGATGACGAGCAGCATAGGTCAAAAAGAGCAAGGACTCTTGGCCGCTTGAGCGGCTGTTGGAATCAGAGTAATGAGTCCTTCCCTTTCACTTCAACGGTTTTGTTGAGACTCGGACTTTCGGGAAACCGAGGCCCAAACCACCCCACAGTGCCGGGGGTTTCCCAGCTTAAGAGGATTTTTTTCGGAAGCGAACCACGTAGTTGTCCTTGAGAATTGGAAGGGCAGTCACCTCTTCAAAGCCCGCAGCAAGGATTTCGGCACTGAATACCTCCTGTCCAGCGCGCACGTGGCTGAGAATCCACTCCGAACTGGTTCCCTCCTCGCGTTTGAAATCGATCAGAATGATTTCCCCACCGGGTTTGAGCGCCTGATGGATCGATGCAAGCATACTTTTGGGATACTCAAAATGATGGTAAGTGTCGCAGATGAAAACCTTGTCAACGCTGGCTGCTGGCAGTCGGGTAGATTGGCCGCTCCCAAGGACCGTTTGAATATTTTTACGCCCTGTTTCCTTGGCCCGATCCATGATGCGGGAGAGGAAAAGTGGCACGATGTCCACAGCCATTACTTTGCCCTGAGGACCGACCTTATCTGAGAACAAGCCCGTGTAGAGGCCCGTGCCGGCACCCACATCGGCGATGGCCTCCCCGGTCTTCAGATCGATGGCCTCAAGCACCGCCATGCGCTGATCATACACCTCGCGACCCTCACGCTCAAAGCGTTCCACCCATTGTCCAACCTCAAGACCCGCCTCGAGAAAGTTATCGTTGATGCCCGGGTTGACACTTTGCTCCTGCTCCGCAGCCCAGGAATCATGACCCCAGAGCAGAAGCAAACAGATGGCCAACCACCGGTTTAAAGAAGGCACACAGTGAAGAGATGCTGAATTCATAAACGTATGGTATGCAATGCTTAGATGCCCTGTCGACCTCAGAGAGAACGCATCTATCTGCGCCGAGAGGCTGTCTGATTTTCCATTGTCAGCAGGATTCCCAACCTCATAATCCTTGCATGGCACATCGTATCGGCATCATCGGGGGAAGCGGTCTTTATGACATCGAAGGTCTGGAGAATCAAAGCTGGTCCAAGGTCGATACTCCCTTTGGATCTCCATCCGATGAACTACTCTCCGGTACCCTGGCGGGTCGCGAAGTTGTTTTTCTCCCGCGGCATGGGCGTGGTCATCGCCTCCTTCCCAGCGAACTCAATCATCGAGCCAACATTTGGGCCATGAAACAACTTGGTGTGAAGTGGATCATCAGCGTCAGTGCGGTCGGTTCTCTTCAGGAACACATACGCCCTTGCGACATTGTTTTCATTGATCAGTTTGTCGACAAAACCAAACAGCACTGCCAGCACAGTTTCTTTGGTGAAGGCATCGTCGCCCATATTGCCTTCGCCGATCCCATCTGTCCTGGCCTCAGGCAACTTCTGATTCAGGCAGCCCAATCCCACGATGTGGCTCATCATGATCGAGGGACCTACGTCAACATGGAAGGCCCCGCCTTCAGCACTCGGGCTGAGTCCGTCATCAATCATCAAGCTGGGCTGAGTGTGATTGGCATGACCAATCTAGCCGAAGCCAAATGCGCCCGAGAGGCCGAAATCTCCTATGCGACCATGGCCATGGTCACCGATTACGATGCCTGGAACCCGGATCACGACCACGTGACAGTCGAACAGGTCATTGACAATCTGCACCGCAATGCGGACACGGCAAAAAAACTTCTGTTGCATGTCTTGCCTCAAATACCTCAAGAAAGCAGTTGGCCTGCACAGGATGCCCTCCAACACGCCATCATTACCCAGCGCTCGGCGTGGCCTGAGGCCACCATCAAGAAGTTGGGTCCCATCATCGACCGATATCTCTGATTCCGTTCCGGCCATGTCGTAAGGCGTCCGCTCGCTCAGGATCCCTCTGAAGCTTGCTTGATGAAGCCAAAAGTCTATGCTCTTCGCATGCTCACCCAAACTGCCGTGCGCACCTGTATCGCCCTCATCACCCTGGGGTTGCCGGGTTTGAGTGTATGGGCCCAGGTCGAACTAGCAAAGGACGGGCCTGCGCCGATGAGCCCACAGGAGAGCCTCCGGTCTTTTGACCTGAGGGATGGCTTTGCGATGACCTTGATCGCCTCCGAACCCCTCATCCAGGAACCTTCTGGGGTCTGCTGGGATGAGGCGGCTCGACTCTATGTCAGTGAGTTGCATGGCTACAACCTCGAGGGCCAGTATGACATCGAGGCACTCAATAAAACCGGGCAGCTGGATCGCATGGTTCGTCGCATTCAGGCCGATGAGGTGGCCAAGAAAAAGGCCCTCAAGGGTACCTATGGGGTCATCAAGCGTCTGCGGGACAGCAATGGAGATGGCACCATGGATGAGGCCATGGTGTTTGCCGATGGATTACCGCCCTGTTTCGGCATGGTGGCGGCAAGAGGCGGCATCATCGTCGCATGTGCCCCCCACATCATGTATCTCAGGGACAGTGATGAGGACGGTGTCGCCGACGTACGGCAAATTCTGTTCACAGGTTTTGAAGAAGGGGTTTTGGAGCGGCGCATCAATGCTCCGCAATGGGGCCTGGATCATTGGATTTATGTCGGCGGAGGAGGACGTGCCAACCACATTACCGGTCCCCATCTTCATGGAGCCGTCGATCTGGGACGCTCGGACTTTCGTATTCGAGCCGACGGCAGTGCCATCGAGCCGGTCGAAGGAAGCACTTCCACCTTCGGGCATACCTTCACGGCAGAAGGGGACCGACTGACGATCAGCACCGGAACCCCTGGCTACCAGGTACTGCCCATTTCCTGGCATTACCTCACCCGCAATCCGGACCTTTCCATTCGGTCCTTGGAGCGCAATGCAGCTGCCTATCAGGAAACCTACCCCATCTCAAAACCGCATCCATGGCGATCCAGGCGATATGACGATCCCGGGTTTTCCAAATATTACACCGATCGCTACGGGAAGGCAGAGTCGTTTCCAAATGGGTATTTCACCTCTGCCTGTTCTTCATTCATCTATCGGGACAGCGTGTATCCAGCGATCTATCACGGCAGCAATTTTTCCTGTGAGCCCGCGCAGAACCTCATCCACCACTCAACCCTTCAATGGCAGGGCACCCACCTCCGACTCCAACGTGGTGGGTCCAAAACCACTCCTGAGGAGGTTCTCCGTTGGGCCTTGATCGAACAAGCCAAACCGATACCGGAACTGCCACAGGCCAGCCCCTGGCAAGTTTTGGGACCCATCATGGGAGACGACAAAACAACCCTGTTTGAAACCGCTTTTGGACCTGAAAAAGAGATTGCCTGGAGTGACACCATTCAAGGCAAAGGATGGGTTGAACAACCTGCCTACAAGGACGGATCGGTCATCGACTTGGGCCTGCCAGAACAGTCGGCCGTTTACCTTCGGCGCACCCTTCATTCCAAACAAGCGGTTGCGTTGACTCTTTCCCTTGGTAGCAACGACTCGATTCAATGCTGGCTCAACGGAAGGGTTCTTCTGGAAAACAATGTCAATCGCAGTGCCGCGCCAGCACAGGAACGGGTGCCTCTTTCCCTGAAAGCCGGTGAGAACACCTTGATCATGAAGATCGTCAATGGCACCAACGCGAGCGGGTTCTATTTCCGTTTGCAGGCCAGTCCCTTGGGCCCTGAAGTCACCGCGATCTTGCAGAAACCATCGGATCAATGGACGCAACAAGATCGATCGCTCTTGACCCAAACCCATCAAAGGCTTGCTGCCGAGTCCTCCAAGACAGAATTTCTTGCCTCACCTGACATCTGGTTTCATCCCATGAATCTCACCCATGGACCCGATGGATGCATCTACATCACCGACTTTTATCGCGAGATCATTGAAGACTATTCAGCCATTCCCCGTTACCTGCAGCAGCAATACGGCCTGATTCATGGCAAGGATCATGGCCGCATCTGGCGTCTGACCCACCAGGGCTCGGCTCTCTCCAGGCACGCCAATTTATCGATCCTCAGTCACCAACAACTTGTTGCACGACTGGCCAGTGAGCGCGTATGGGAACGGGAAACCGCTCAACGCCTGCTCATCGAAAATCCAGCCGGGGAGGTGGCGCCGGACATCACTTCTCATCTGATGGCAGACTCAAAAGCCGAAAGTGCCATCAATGCGCTCTACACTTTGGAGGGCATGAACGCGTTGACTCCCCAGGCCATGCAACGGGCGCTCGAGCATCCTGAATGGTCCGTCAGACGTCATGCCCTTCGCGTGGGTGACAGGAAAGCACCCGGTGATCCCATCCACGAGGTAACTGCCCGTTGGCTGGAGGATATCACTCATTACGTTCACCAGCCCAGACTCCTCATCCAGCTGGCCTTGAGCCTGGGCTCTTTTCAAGGTTCTCAAGCGCTCAATGGGCTGGCCTATCTGGCACACGAACACGAAGAACTTCCATGGATGGACATTGCCATCCTCAGTTCCAGTTATCACCGAGAAGACAGTCTGCTAGGCCGACTCCTGCTCCTGCAACCAACCGGCAGTTCATTAAGTGAACGATTGGTGGAAATCCTCGCCTTGCGAAAGGACGCGCTTCAAGCGCGCAAGGCCATGGCGGTCGTTGAAAGTCTGGCCAAGGGGCAGGCCCGACAACTTTACCGAGCCATGCTGGCCTCCAGTCTTGAGCAAGACCGACCCATCGATCGACTGGTCATGGAAGCTCCGCAAGCACCGGATGAAGCCACATTGGAGGAAGTGGAAAGGAAACTGCCTCGCTTTTTGAAGGCACTCAACACATCGGACGGAGCTGAGACGTCCGGGCGAGATTTATTCAAGGACCATTGCGCGGCCTGTCACCAGGCAAGAGGCATAGGAACCATGGCAGGCCCCAACCTCGATTCAGAATTTCAGCGGGCACCAGAGACCATCCTGCGTGACATGCTCTTTCCTCATGAGACTATCACCCAGGGCTTCGAAACCGTTCACCTGGAAATGAAAGAGGGAGCCGATGTCATGGGCTTGCTGGCATCGGAATCGCCAACCAGCCTCACCCTTCGCTTTCCTGGAGGCAGCCAAAGGACGTTTCTCCGCAAGCAGATTGCCCACATTCATGAATATCACCTTTCCATGATGCCTGCCCAGTTTGCATCGGTTCTAAAACCCAATGAGGCAGCTGCGATCATTTCCTTTTTAAGACAAAACGAGGCCACACCTTAAACCATGCTTGGCGTATTCAATAAGATTTGTGGATCCCGTTTGCTGGAATGATGATGGGAACCCTCAAAAAGAGTTTTCGTAGCGAGGCCTTCACCTTGATCGAGCTGTTGGTCGTAATTGCCATCATTGCCATCCTCGCCGGCATGCTGCTGCCAGCCTTAGGCAAGGCCAAAGCCAAAGCCAAGGCCATCCGATGCGTCAGTAACTTGCGACAGATGGGAATCGCCATGATTGCCTACACCGATGACAACGACCGCTATCCCGTGGGAATCAACCGGGAAGCAGGTGCTGCCTGGATCTGGCCTTCCTTGTTAAGAAGCTACGTCGGCACAGGTGACAATGTGGATTGGATGAAATGCCCGTCCGCACCTCCTGAGGCGCAATGGAACGTCACTTATGGAAGCGGCTTGCCCGCCAGTGATGGTTACCTCGCAGATGAAGTACGACTTCGCCCCGGAGGGGCCAGCTTCATGAGCTATGGGTATAATGTGTGGGGCGGTTGGGCCGGAAAAAACCCCAACACGGGTCTCGGTGTCTACAAGGGTGATCCCATTTATGGGGGAGCCAAAGCCTCCTCAGTCAGAGTTCCCACCGACATGATTGCCATTGGAGACAGCAATTGGGATCTGGATCAAAAAGGAGACCGAGATTGGAGTGGTTTCATTGGCATGTACGCGGAACGACAGTGGCCATTGGAAGTGCACGCCAAACGCGCCAACATTCTTTTTGCCGATGGTCATGTGGCAGGGCTTCCCCGTACTGAGATGATTGCTCAATTGGTGAAAGATCCCTCCGAAAAAAGACGGGTGGCACGGCGCTGGAATCGAGATCACGAACCGCACGTGACAGCGAATTGATTGGTTCTGCATTGGGATTTCATGCGCACCCATCCCACACATAC
>MDTE01107917.1_pt1 | contig 17538 bp, 15 predicted proteins | sample 811231 | NCBI WGS metagenome assembly MDTE01 (sample SAMN05326651, study PRJNA326480) | marine metagenome | isolation source: seawater | place: Indian Ocean: Red Sea | collected 2010
CGACAAATTAAACTATATAACAGATATAATGTCATTTAATACTTTTGGAAAGTTTTTTAGGTTTACTACTTGGGGTGAGTCTCATGGACCAGCTATAGGGTGTATAATAGATGGTTGTCCGCCAAATATACAAATTAGAGCTGAAGATATTCAAAAAGAATTAAACAAAAGAAGGCCAGGTCAAAGTAAATTTGTCACTCAAAGAAAAGAGAAGGATTTGGTGCAAATTATGTCTGGTGTATTTGAAGGTAAAACAACAGGAACACCAATATCATTAATTATTTATAACCAGGATCAGAAATCAAGAGACTACGAAACAATAAAATCAAAATTTAGACCAGGCCATGCAGACTATACTTATTTTATGAAATACGGAATACGAGACTATAGAGGGGGTGGAAGACAGTCCGCACGAGAAACAGCAGCTAGAGTTGCGGCGGGTGCAGTAGCAAAAAAAGTATTAGAAAACAAAATTGGAAAAAAATATAAAGTCATCGGTGCTGTTACACAAATTGGTATTTTAGGAATTAATCCAAATAATTGGGATGAGAACTTTATTGGAAAAAATTCATTTTTTTGTCCAGACAAAAATATTTTAAAACTATGGGAAAAATATCTTCTCGGAATCAGAAAGGCAGGCTCATCATGTGGAGCGATTATAGAAGTAAGGGCGAAAGGAATACCGATAGGCTTAGGGGCTCCAATTTATTCAAAGTTAGATATGGATATTGCTTCAGCAATGATGAGTATAAACGCTGTTAAGGGAGTAAATATAGGGTCTGGAATCAATTCTGCTAAATTAACAGGAGAAGAAAATTCAGATGAAATATTTAAAAAAGGTAAAAAAACAATTTTTAAAACTAACAACGCAGGGGGAATATTAGGTGGTATATCAACTGGTCAGGATATAATTATTTCTTTCGCAGTAAAACCAACATCATCTATTTTAAAAGAGAGAAAAACTATTGATAAAAAAGGTAAAAATACATCTATCTCAGTCAAAGGTAGACATGATCCTTGTGTTGGAATCCGTGCAGTTCCAATTGGGGAAGCAATGATGCACTGTGTAATTCTAGATCACTACCTTATGAATAAAGCTCAGTGTGGAGATTAATTAGTTTTTTTTAATACTATTTTTGAGTTTAACGTATCTATAACTTTGTTTTCTATAGAAGCTGCATCTAAACCAGCAACTTTGTACATATTTTCTGGTTTGTCATGGTCTATAAACAAATCTGGCAAAATCATAGATCTAAATTTTATATCTTTATCCAATAAATTTTTTTCATTCAAAAAATGATTTACATGTGAACCAAAACCACCTATGGATCCCTCTTCAATTGTAATAATCACATCATGATTTGTTGCAATTTGCCAAAGAGAATTTTCATCTAGGGGTTTTGCAAATCTAGCATCAAATATAGTTGGAAAAATTCCTTTTTTAGTTAGTTTGCTTTCTGCAATTACACACTCTTGAAGTCTAGCTCCAAAATTTACTAAAGCGACTTTTTTTCCTTCCTTAATGAATCTTCCTTTTCCAATAACTAACTTTTCTTCTTCTTTAGGTAATTCTACACCAATTCCATTTCCTCTAGGATATCTAAATGCAGAGGGTCTGTCATTTATTTGAACTGAAGTATTTATCATTTTAACAAGTTCTGCCTCGTCGCTAGCTGCCATAACTATAAAATTTGGCAATGTTGATAGATATGTTACATCGAACGAACCAGCATGCGTTGGTCCGTCTGCACCCACAAGTCCAGCCCTATCAATTGCAAATCTTACTGGAAGTGATTGTATTGCAATATCATGAACTACCTGATCATACGCTCTTTGCAAAAAAGTTGAGTAAATTGCTGCAAAAGGTTTGTATCCTTGGGTTGCTAAACCTCCTGAAAAAGTTACAGCATGCTGTTCAGCAATACCAACATCATACATTCTATCAGGAAACTTTTCAGCAAATAAGTCCATTCCTGTCCCTCCTGGCATTGCAGCAGTAACTCCTATAATTTTACTATCTTTCTCTGCATGATTAATTAATGAGTTAGCAAAAACTTTTGTATAAGATGGGGCTAAACTTTTTCCTTTATCTTGTTTACCAGTTAAAACGTTAAATTTTGTGACACCATGATATTTATCTGAAGATTTTTCAGCAAATTCGTAACCTTTCCCTTTTTCAGTTTTAATATGTATTAAAATAGGACCATCATACTTCATTTTTTTTGCATTCTCTAAAACAGAAGTTAGAACATCGATATCATGTCCATCAATTGGACCAACATAATAAAATCCTAATGAATTAAATAATGTACCGCCAGTTACTGCGGATCTAAAAAAGTCTTCTGCTTTACCAGCTTTTTTCATAAATCTTTTAGAGAAAGATGAAATAATTAATTTTATTGTTTCTCTCAAACTAAAATAAATTTTACCGGATAGGATTTTAGCTAAATAAGTCCTTAAAGCTCCTACTGGTTTAGCAATTGACATGTCATTATCATTTAGAACAACGATCATTTTAGTTTTAGAAGAACCAGCATTATTCATAGCTTCGTATGCCATTCCTGCACTTAATGCTCCGTCTCCAATTACTGCCACTACATCCTCTAATTTATTTGAGAGTTTATTTGCGGTTGCAATTCCAAGCGCAGCTGAAATTGATGTTGAACTATGTGCGGCACCAAATGGGTCATATTCGCTTTCCTCTCTCTTGGTAAAACCAGATAATCCTCCACCCATTCTTAAAGTTTCAATTTTATCCTTTCTTCCAGTTAAAATTTTATGTGGATATGATTGATGTCCAACATCCCAAACTATTTTGTCTTTTGGTGTATCAAATATATAATGTAGTGCTACTGTTAACTCAACAACTCCCAGACCAGCACCTAAATGTCCTCCAGTTTTTGAAACTGCTTCTATCATTTTGGCTCTTATTTCTTTAGACAAAAGTTTTAGATCAGAATTAGAGAGTTTTTTTATATCTGATGGAAAGTTTATATTATTCAAAAATTTGTATTCTGGCATTTACTTATTTCTTTCCATAATAAAATTTATCGTTTCCCTTAGTTCATTTGCCTTATTATTATGTGATCTCAATTTATTATAAATATTTTGTTTAAGTTTATTAGAGTATATAACTGCATTTTTGTAACCAAGTAAACTAATTATAGTAGCTTTTCCTTTTTTGACGTCTTTTTTTGTTTTTTTACCTGCTAGTTTTGTTGTTCCTTTAAAGTCAATTATATCATCAACTATTTGAAACAACAGTCCTATATCTTTTCCAATTTTTGAAAAAGCTTTCAGATTTTTTTGGTTTTTTTTTATTAGTAAAGGGGCTACACAACAAAATTCAAATAACTTTCCTGTCTTTTTAAGCTCCATATTTAATATTTTTTGAAGTGATACTTTTTTTTTCTCATAACTTAAATCTAAATATTGACCACCAGCAATACCTGTTTGTCCTGAACATCTCGATAGAAAATTAATTAATCTTGATTTAATTTCATCTTCAACTTTTAAATTCTTATCACTTAATATTTCAAATGCGGTTGTTAATAGTGAATTACCCGCCAATATTGCTGTAGACTCACCAAATTTTATATGAGTAGAAAGTTTGCCTCTCCTTAATTTATCATCGTCCATACAAGGTAGGTCATCATGAATTAGTGAGTAAGCGTGAATAGCTTCAACTGAGGCTGCTAATATTAATAAGTTTTTCTCGTTAACATTAAAGATTCTACCAACATCAAAGATAATTTTTGATCTGATCTTCTTTCCTCCAGGGAACAATCCATATTTCATAGGTACTATTAGTTCTGAGGAATTAGATTTTGACAAATAACTATTTAAATAATAGTTAACTTTTTTTGATATTTTTTTTAGTTTTTTTTCCATTGCTAATTATCGCATCTATTTTATTTTTTGTATTTTTGGATATAGTCCTTGATTCTTGTTGAAATTTTTTTTGTATAAAATTATTTAATTTTACAAGTTCTTGATAATCTTCAATAAAATCCTCATGGGACTTTTTTTCTAAATTATCAATTATCTCGTTTACTAAATTATTTAATTCTTCTAAAGATTTAGTTTCAATATCATCTAGTAAATTTTTATCTTTCATATATTAGTTGGTAATATTATATGAAAAACAATCTTTCAAATATTAAAAAAGCCATAAAATATCTTAATATAAACCAATGTATAGGTATTCCGACTGAAACTGTTTATGGTCTAGCCGCAAATGCTTATTCCTCCGTTGCGACTAGTAAAATTTTTAAATTAAAAAAAAGATCGAAAAAAAACCCTCTTATAGTTCACTACTATAATCTTAATTTGTTAAAAAATGACTGTGAAATAAATGATCTTTTTTTAAGGCTTTATAAAAAATATTCACCAGGACCAATTTCATATATTTTAAAACTTAAAAAAAATAGCCAAATATCAAAAAACGTAACTAATAAAAAAAAAACTTTAGCAGTTAGATTTCCAAGTCATCCTATAACAAGAGATTTATTAAAAAAATTAAGATATCCACTAGCAGCCCCAAGTGCAAATATTTCAACAAAAATCAGTCCTGTTTCAAAAAATGATGTTAAAGAGGAATTTGGAAACAAAATTAATTTAATATTAGACGGTGGGCGATCTAAGATAGGTGTTGAGTCAACAATATTAAATTTAGTGGATAAACCTCAAATTTTAAGATTAGGAGGAATTCCAAAAAATCAAATCAAAAAATATTTAAAAACTGGTTTATCATATGTCAAAAAATCAAAAATAAAATCTCCTGGTCAAGGAAAAATACATTATTCACCATATATAAAATTAAGATTGAATATTAAAATTCCAAATAAAAATGAGGCTTTTATGTTAATTAAAAAAAAAAATAAAAATAGTGAAAACTATTTTTATTTATCTAAAAATAATAATTTGAAAGAAGCTGCAAAAAATTTATACAAGACTTTAAGAATAATAAAAAAAAAAAAATTTAAAAGTATTGCTGTAGAAAAAATTCCAAATAAGGGATTTGGCGAAGTGATTAATGATAGATTAAAAAGAGCCTCTTATTTTAAATGAATTATTTAGTTGAAGTTAAAAATTTAAAAAAAAATTATTCCTTGAAAGAGGCGGTAAAGGGTATTTCTTTTAATATAAGAGAAAATGAAATTTTAGGTTTATTAGGTCCAAATGGTTGTGGAAAAACTACAACAATAGGAATGCTTTTAGGTCTTTTAAAACCTACTACTGGACAAATAAAAATAGATAATATGGACTTTGAAAAAAATAGAATAGAAATTCTAAGTAAAATAAATTTTATATCTCCATACATAGAGTTGCCAAAAAAACTTACAGTTAAGCAAAATTTAATTGTTTATGGTAAATTATATAATATTGAAAATTTAGAGCAGCGAATTCAATATTTAACAGAAAAACTTAGACTTGAAGAGCTTCTAAATAGAATTACTGGAGAGCTTTCATCTGGACAAAAAAATAGAGTAAGTTTAGCCAAGGCTTTAATAAATAAACCAAAAGTTTTATTCCTTGATGAACCAACTGCTTCATTAGACCCTGAGGTAGGTGATTTTGTTAGAAGTTTTTTAGAAAAGTACAAACAAGAAAATAAAATATCTATTTTGTTGGCATCTCATAATATGAGTGAAGTGAGTAGAATGTGTAAATCGGTATTAATGATGAAAAATGGACAAATTATAGACGAAGGATCGCCAGATTCTCTGATTAATAAACATGGGCGTCAAAACTTAGAGGAAGTGTTTCTTAAATTATCTAGGAGTAAAAATGAACCTAATTAGAATTTATGGTCTCTTTTTAAGACATTTTTATTTAATTACTAGATCATTTCCAAGAATTCTTGATCTAATTTATTGGCCAACAATACAAATAACTTTGTGGGGATTTATATCAAATTTTTTTGCTACTTATAGCACTTACTATAATAATGCCGTTGGAATAATTTTAACATGTGCAATCCTTTACGATTTTTTGTTTAGAACAAGTATAGGTTTTAACATGCTTTTTTTAGAGGAAATATGGAGTAGAAATTTTACAAATTTATTTATTTCACCAATGAAAATTAGTGAAATAATTGTATCTCTTATTGGAACAGCCTTAATAAGAGCCTTAATTGGATTAATTCCAGCTATTCTATTAACATCTCCTTTGTTTGGAATTTCAATAATAGATCTAGGGATCTATTTGTTCTTTCTGTTTCTGAGTTTATATATTTTTGGGATTACTTTAGGAATACTTGTTTCAGCTGGACTTCTTAGATTTGGACCATCATTTGAAAATATTGCATGGTCAACAATGTTTCTTTTAGCACCATTTGGCTGCATATATTATCCTGTGGAAATTTTGCCTAGTTTTTTCCAAAAAATAGCTTTTGGAATGCCGTTGGTATATATTTTTGAGGAGGCTAGAACAATACTTTTAAATAATACTGTAAGCATGGAAAACATTTATAAAGCTTTATCTTTAAATGTTCTATATCTAGTTATATCTATAGGACTATTTTATTACTCTTTTAATCAAGCCAGAAAAAGGGGGACTTTGATAAATATTGGAGAATAAAAACTTTTTTATATAATTAACTTTGAATTATTCTTAAAAAAAACTTGACTGAAACAATTATTATAACTTTACTTTTAATAGAGCTTGGACTTTATTTGTTATTAAAAAAAATAAAAAAAGTTTTTCAATGGATATTATTTCCAGACGATATTTATCCTAAATTCGAAAAAAAAAAGTTTAATTACTATCTTCAAAATAGTTATAGTAAAAAGTTTGGCTGGGTAAGAAAATCAAATTTGACGGGTTACGATAAGCTTGACAATAAAAAAATCAAATTTGTAATAGATAAAAAGGGATATAGAAATCTTATAAATAAATCAAAAAAAGTGAAAATTGCCTCATATGGTGGATCTTTTGTTTTTGGAAGGCAAGTAAAAGATCACGAAACATGGCAAGAACATTTAACAAGGAATAAAAATTTCAATATACTAAATTTTGGTATTGGTAATTATGGTACCGATCAGGCAATTTTAAGATATCAATATTCAAAATTGAGCAAAAGTACAAATAAGGTAATATTGGGTATAGTTCCTGAGCATATTTGTAGAATTCAATCTGAGTGGAAACATTTTTTTGAATTTGGTAATATACATGGTTTCAAGCCTAAATTTTATTTAAAGAATAATAAAATTTTTTTAAAAGAAAATCCTCTAAACAAAAATACCAAACTTGGACAAATAAATAAAATAATAGATAAATGTATGATTACAGATAGATTTTATAAAGAAAAGTTTAAAAAAAATATCTTAAGATTTCCTTATATTTTATATTTTATGAAAAATTTAAGTTTCAACATTAAAATTGTTTATTTGTATATTTTTTTTAGAAAAAATAGGAATATAAAAGATCTTTTTCTAAAAGAAGTAATGAAAAGAAATATAATTCTAGCTCACAAATATTATAACGAATATTACTCCAAAGCTCTATTTATTGGATTAATTAAATATTTCACAAAAATTGCAAAAAAAAGAAATCAAAAGCCCTACTTAATTATTTTTCCACAAAAACTAGATATTCTTGAGAAGAGAACAAATAAATATTATATTAAATTTTTTAAAAATCAGGTCTCTAAAGAATTAAAAACTTTAGATCTTACAAATTATTTTTATAAAAAAAATATAGATAATTTATTCACTAACAAAATTTATGGAGGTCATCTTAATTCGAAGGGAAATAAGTTTGTTTCAAAAATAATTAATAAGTTTTTAGATAAAAATGAAAAATAAATATATTTTTATGAAAATAAATAGAGTTTTTAAAAAAGAAATTAGAAACTTACTATTCATTATATTTTCGCTTATCTTTTATATTTTTGATGTTTTTTTTATTAAAAAGAAAAATCTAGTTGTTTTTACACAAAAAAATAATTTATACTCAGATAATTCAAAATCTTTTTTTGAATATATAAACTTTAATGAAAAAAGTTTTGAAGCTATTTGGCTAATACACGATGATAATATAAAAGAAAAAATCATTTCAAAAAATAAATTTGCAAAAGTATTAAATATAAAAACATTTTCTGGGTTTATTGCTTTGTTAAAAGCAAAAACAGTTGTAACGTCAAACTCTCTGCATGATTTTTTCCCCTATTTTCACCCATCATTTAGAAAACAATCAATACAGTTATGGCACGGAATAAAATGGTCTAAACAATTTGAGTATCCAAATAATAACTTTACTAGGGATTTGACTATAATCTGCTCTAGCTCTGAATCGCATAAAGAAATCATTTATAAACATAATCAATTGGATGAAAATAAAGTTTACGTAACTGGTTTGCCTAGAAATGATAAATTTTTTAATACAAATAAAAGTGAATTAAAAACAAATTTACCTGCTAATTTATTTAATCCTGACAAAAAATATATTCTTTATGCCCCAACACACAGGGAAGATTTAGTTTCCTCTTTTTTTCCATTTAAAGATAAAAATATAAATAATTTAGACGAATTTTTAGAAAGTAAAAATTTACATTTGTATTTAAGGCCTCATATTAATGATACAAATAAAGAGGGTAAAGCTTGGTTAAATTTTATAAAAAATTTAAATGCTAAAAATATTAGTTCGTTATCGTTTAGTGAGTTTCAGGATATTAATAGCTTTTTGCCATTATCAGAAATTTTGATTACAGATTACTCAACTATTTATACTGATGCATTACTATTTAATATCCCATCTATATTCATACCTTACGATTTGGAATTATATAATAATAAAAGAGGTTTTGTTTATAAATTTGAAGAAATTGCTTTAGGTCCAAAAGTTTTTTCTCAAGAACAATTAGTAAATTCGATTAAACAAATAATACAAGAGAAAAATAAATATATTAATTTACAAAAAAAAATTAAAGATAAATTTCATAAGTATGAAGATGGAAATTCTTCTGAAAGAATAATGAATATTTTAAAATCAAAAATTAATGTAAATTAGATGGACAAATTTTACATTTGGTGCGCCCGCAAGGAGTTGAACCCTGAACCTCCAGAGCCGAAATCTGGCGCTCTATCCAGTTGAGCTACGAGCGCAAAATGTATAATTAATATAGTATATGAAAAATATTATTAATTTAATAGTTGAAAATATCATAAAAAAAAAAAGAGTTGATAGTTTCATTTTTGAAAAATGTAAAGAACTAAGTAGAACAAGAATAAAAAATTTGATTTTAGATAAAAGAATTAAAATAAACGGGAAAGTAATTATTTTACCATCCAAAAAAATAGAAATGGGAGATAAAATTACATTAGAAGTTCCCGTACCAAAAAAAAGTTCCCTGAAACCATATAATTTTAAATTAGATATAATTTACCAGGATGATGATTTAATAATATTAAATAAGCCAGCTGGAATATCTATGCATCCCGGGCCCGGTAATTATGACAATACTATTGTTAATGCTTTAATGAATTATGAGAAAATAAAATTATCAAATATAGGAGAAGAGCTTAGACCAGGAATAATTCATAGAATTGATAAAGACACATCAGGTTTAGTTGTTATTGCAAAAAATAATCTAAGTCATGAAAATATTTCAAAACAATTTAGCGTACATTCTATTGATAGAGTTTATAATGCATTGGTATGGGGTAAATTAAGACCTCAAACAGGAATTATTGAAACATTTATAACCAGAAGTTCAAAAAATAGACAACTAATGGAAGTTAGTTTTTCAAAAGGAAAGAAAGCAATTACTAATTATAAAACTCTCAAAGTTTTTGAGGGTAAAAATATACCCACACTTAGCTTAGTTGAGTGTAAACTTAAAACAGGAAGAACACATCAAATAAGAGTACATATGAGTTTTAAAGGTAATCAAATTGTAGGAGATAAAAAATATAAAAAAAAATATAAAAAATTAAAGAGTATTAATGATCGGGTAAATGAAGTAATTTTAAATTTAGACAGACAATTTCTACATGCTAAAACTCTTGGCTTTAATCATCCTTCATCTGGGGAAAAACTTTTTTTTGAGTCAAATTTACCATATGATTTAAAAAAAATTATTAATCTGCTGGAAAAATCTAACTAATTAGGTGTTGTAAAAAAAAAATTGTTTATTAAATAAATATTTAATTATTTATGAGTAATACAAAAACATACAATTTACCAAGTCTTTCAAACGAAGGTGGCTTAGGAGCATACCTTGCTCAAATTAAAAAATTTCCAATGCTAGATGCAGAAGAAGAGTATATGTTAGCTAAGAATTGGAAAAACACAGGCAATGTTAAATCTGCAGAAAAACTTGTTACAAGTCATCTTAGATTAGTAGCTAAAATTGCAATGGGATATAAAGGTTATGGCCTTCCATTAAATGAAATGATATCCGAAGGAAATGTAGGTTTAATGCAAGCGGTTAAAAAATTTGAACCAGATAAAGGTTTTAGATTAGCAACTTATGCTATGTGGTGGATAAAAGCTGCAATTCAGGAATATATTTTACGTTCATGGAGTTTAGTAAAAATAGGAACCACAACAGCTCAAAAAAAATTATTTTTCAATTTAAAAAAAATAAAAAGTCAAATTGCACCTGAGACGGAGGGCGATTTACGTAATGAAGATGTAAAAAATATTGCTGAAAGATTAGACGTTAGTGAAGATGAAGTTGTTTCAATGAACAGAAGATTGGCTGGTAAAGAACATTCTTTAAATGCACCAATCGGTGAAGATGGTGATGAATGGCAAGATTGGGTGATAGATCAAAGCATGGATCAAGAACTTAAAATTGCTCAACAAGAAGAAATGGAGCAAAGAAAAGATTTGTTGTCCGACTCTATAAAAATTTTAAATGATCGTGAAAAAGAGATTTTATATTCTCGAAGATTAACCGATAATCCAAGCACCTTAGAGGAGTTAAGTAGAAAATTTAAAATAAGTAGAGAAAGGATTAGACAAATTGAGAATAAAGCTTTTGAAAAATTACAAAAGCATATGTTAAATTCAGCAAAATCGAAAAATTTACTTCCAGCTAATTAAACTTTAAAAGGATCTTCAATAAGTATTGTATCTTTTCTTTCTGGACTTGTGGATATAGTCGATACTTTAGCCTCAACAAATTCTTCGATGTATTTTATATAATCTTGAGCTTTTTGAGGTAATTCAGAAAAATTTTTAGTACCAGAAGTAGATGATTTCCAACCATTGAAGGTTTTATAAATTGGTTTTACTTTAAACTGTTGTTCAGAAGATGCTGGTAAATAATCAATTCTTTCTCCATTTAAATCATAGGCAATACAGATTTTTATCTCATCTAATTCATCAAGAACATCTAGTTTAGTTAAAGCTATCCCATTAATACCTGAAGTTTTAATAGTTTGTTTTACTAGTACACCATCAAACCATCCACATCTTCTTTTTCTGCTAGTTACTGTCCCAAATTCTTTACCTCTATCTCCTAATATTTCTCCTATTTTGTCTTTGAGTTCAGTTGGAAATGGTCCCTCTCCAACTCTTGTTGTGTATGCTTTTGTTATTCCTAAAACATAATTTATTGTTCCTATTCCACATCCAGATCCAGTTGCGGCCGAGGATGCAACTGTATTGGAAGATGTAACAAATGGATAGGTTCCATGATCAACATCAAGCAAAATTCCCTGCGCACCTTCAAATAATATTTTTTTATTTAATTTTTTAAATTCTTCAATTTTTTTCCAAGTTGGTTTACTAAATTTCAATATTTTTGGAGCAATTTTTAATAAGTCTTCTTTAAGTTTTTTTATATCATATTCCTTTATTCCCATACCTCTTCTCAAAGAATTATGATGATCAAGAAGAAATGTTAACTTATTATCTAGATTTTTTTCTGATAATAAATCAATTACTCTTATTGATCTTCGTCCAACTTTATCTTCATAAGCAGGACCAATCCCCCTTCTGGTTGTTCCTATTTTCGCATTATTACTGTTATCCTCTCTTAAAGAATCTAGCTCGCTATGAATTGGTAAAATTAAAGTTGCGGACTCAGACAAATACAAATTTTCTTCATTAATTTTTACACCTTGTTTTTTTATTTCCTCTATTTCATTAATTAGAGCCCATGGATCAACCACAACACCATTGCCTATTACAGATATCTTATTTTTTCTTACTATTCCTGATGGTAACAATCTAAGTTTATAAGTTTTGCCATCAATAACTAAAGTATGTCCAGCATTATGACCACCTTGAAATCTAATTACAACGTCAGCCTCGCTAGAAAGCCAGTCTACTATCTTACCTTTTCCCTCATCTCCCCATTGTGATCCAACTACAACTACATTTGTCATCTAAATTTTTTCTTTATGTGAATTGAATTAAGGTGATTAACTGGTCCATATCCTTTTCCATACTTTGGTGCATTTTTTATTGCTTGGTTTACATACTTAATTGCATTTTCACAAGATTTCTTTAACGATTTTCCACACGAAAAATGTGTTGCTATAGCTGATGATAGTGTGCAGCCAGTACCATGAGTATTTTTTGACTTTATTTTTTTATTTTTGAAAATAGAAATTTTATTTTTTTGTAAAAGTATATCGTAAGTAAATCTTGATTTAAGATGACCACCTTTTATTAGTACATTATTTGCACCCATTTCAAGCAATTTCTTTCCCGCAATCATCATGTCATCTATCGATTTGATTTTTTGGTTTGTCAATATCTCTGCTTCAGGAATATTAGGGGTAATCAAAGTGACTTTTTTTATTAATTTCTCTCTCAATATTTTTACTGACTTTTTGCTAATTAATCTAGCACCACCTTTAGCAACCATTACAGGGTCTAAAATAATTTTTTTTACGTTAATTTTTTTTAAAGATTTCAATATTGCATTTATTACTTTTGCATTGCTTAACATTCCAATTTTTATTGCATCAGGTTTTATATCTTGCGAGGTAAACTCTATTTGTTTAGAAATTTCTAATGCAGATATATGAAAAATTGATTTCACTCCGGTAGTATTTTGAGATGTGATAGCTGTAATTGCCGACATAGCATAAGATCCCAACGAACTAACTGTTTTTATATCTGCTTGAATGCCTGCACCCCCAGAGGAGTCTGACCCAGCAATTATCAATACTTTAGATTTAATTTTCAATTTAATTTATAGATCTTTTTATAATTTTAATACATCTCATCATTAATTTTTTATCATTTGACTCGCACATTATTCTTATTTTAGGTTCTGTGCCAGATGGTCTTACTAAAATTCTTCCTTTATCTTTTATAAGTTGTTTTGCATAAATTATAGATCTTTTGCAATTTTTAGTATTAATTACTGATTTATCTTTAACAGAAATATTAACTAGTTTTTGTGGTATTTGTTTAAAATTATTAAACAATTCACTTGCTTTTTTTCCTTTTCGCATAGAATAAAGTAATTCTAGAGCTACAAGGATGCCATCTCCAGTAGTAGCAAAATTTCCAAGTATAATATGACCAGATTGTTCACCACCTAGGTTACACTTATTTTTTTTCATAGCTTCTTTAACATATCTGTCTCCAACATTTGCTCTTATAAATTTAATTTTTTTTTCTTTAAATAATTTTTCTAGACCATAGTTAGACATTAAAGTACCAACTACCCCGCCTTTTAAAATTTTTTTCTTTTGCCATCTTAAAGCAATCATTGCTATAATTTGATCACCATCAATTATCTTTCCAGTTTCATCACAAACAATAATTCTATCTGCATCTCCATCTAAAGAAATACCAAGATCTACTTTTTTTTTAATTGAGAAAGATTTAATTTTATTTGGGAAAGTGGATCCAAAATTTGAATTTATATTAAGCCCATTTGGAGAAGTTCCAATACTATAAACTTTAGCTCCTAGTAGTTTTAAAATTTTTGGACCTGATTTATAGCCTGCTCCATTAGCGCAATCTATTGCTATTTTTAAACCTTTTAATGAAAAATTTTTTGGAAAATTATTTTTAAGTATATTGATATAATTTTCATTTGCATCCTCTAGCCTTTTTACTCGGCCCAATACACTCGGTTTGGTTAAAAGTTTCAATATTTTTGTGTCAATTAACTTTTCAATTTTTTTTTCAATTTTATCAGATAATTTTAAACCATCGGGCCCAAAAAGTTTAAGTCCGTTGTCGAAGAAAGGATTATGTGAGGCCGTAATCATAATTCCTAAATTTGCATTCATTTTTTTTGTTAACATAGCTAATCCATTTGTCGGCAGTGGACCTAGAGTATAAACATGCATTCCAGCTGAAGCTAGTCCAGATACAAGGGCTGGTTCTAATGTATAACCAGATAATCTTGTGTCTTTAGCAATAATTGCTGTTTGTTTTTTTTTCTTTAAGTTTCTAAAATAGTTACCAGCGGCAAGACCAAACTTAAAAAACATATCCCCATTAATTTTATTTTGATTTACTGTTCCTCTTATGCCATCTGTTCCAAAATATCTTTTACTCATGTATTAAATATAATTTTATTAAACACCTTTATTGCTTGTTTAATTTCATTTACATCGTGAACTCTTAGAATTTGTACTCCTTGCAATAATGCATGAATACTAGACGATATTGTTCCTCCAGTTCTTTCTTTGCTATCGTTTTTTTTTGCAATATCTTTAATAAATCTTTTTTTTGATATTCCCAACATTACTGGAAAACCTAGTGTGTGAAAAATAGATATTTGATTTAATATAGTAATATTATGTTTCAAATTTTTACCAAATCCAATTCCGGGATCTAATATTATATTTTTATGATTAATTTTATTTTTCTTAATAAATTCTAATTTCTTTTCAAAATAATCGTATATATCTAGAACAACATTTCTGTATTTTGGATTTTTTTGCATAGTTTTAGGTGTTCCTTGCATATGATTTAGAATGAATGGAATATTACTCTTCTTCAGGATATTTATCATATTGCTATCATGATTTAGTCCAGACACATCATTTAAAAGATTAACTTTTAATTGTAATGATTTATTTAACACATAACTTTTACGTGTATCTAAAGATACATAAATTCTATTTTTTTTTGCATACTTTATTTTTGATTTAATTCTTTTCCATTCAGTAGTGCTATTCACAGTATCTGAATTAGGTCTCGTTGACTCACCTCCGATATCAACAATATCAGCCCCTTCCTTTTTAAGTTTTACAATTTGTTTGTTACCAAATCTTGACTTTAAATATTTGCCTCCATCAGAAAAACTGTCTGGAGTTGCATTTAATATACCCATCAATAAAGGATAAGATTTAAATTTTAAATTTTTAATAGTTTTGAATTTTGTAATTTCTTTTAAATCAATGACTATTTTTTTCTTTAAGTTTAAGGGAAGTTTTTTTAAATCCTTAATTTTAATTAATTTTCTGTTTTTTCTTGTAATTAATTCAATTGAATCGAATGAAATTAATTTATTACCATTTAGAGGAAGACTAGAATTATTTTTAACTTTTTCTTTTGAAATATGACCATAATAAAAATTACACGCTCGTGTGTAATATTTTATCATTAAATTAATGAACTATTTTTGGTTTTAATCCAATAGACCCTAGAGCCGAGTCTTTGTTTTCATCATCTTTTGCAAGATCTTGTTTGGTCTCTGGATACTTATTTTTGTTGATTATATCCTCTATCTCTGCGCCTGTTAAAGTTTCGTATGTTAGCAAAGCTTTAGCTATTTTATGCAAATCATCAATCTTTTCAGTTAATATTTTTTTTGCATGATTGTATCCTTCGTCGACTAACTTTCGTATTTCTTTATCAATTTTTTGAGCAACAGCTTCAGAGACACTTTGTGTTTGAGTAACAGATCTTCCCAAAAATACCTCTTCTTGGTTTTCTCCATATTCAACTGGTCCCATTTCATCACTCATGCCGTATTTTGTTACCATGGCTCTTGCTAATTGCGTAGCCTGATTTATATCAGATCCATTTCCTCCGCCTGCTCCTGTTGTAATATTGTCTTTTCCAAATATTAGTTCCTCTGCAACTCTACCTCCAAAACATACGGCAAGTCTTGCTTTAAGATATTTTATTGAATATCCATGTTTATCTCTTTCGGGTAAATTCATTACCATTCCTAAGGCTCTTCCTCGAGGAATAATTGTTGCTTTGTGAATTGGGTCGTAGTGAGGTAACATATTGTATGATACTAAAGCATGGCCACCCTCGTGATATGCTGTAAGTTTTTTCTCGTCTTCAGTCATTACCATAGATCTTCTTTCTGCTCCCATCATGACTTTATCTTTAGCATCTTCAAATTCTTGGTAAGTTACTATTCTTTTATTCTTTCTCGCAGCTAATAATGCAGCTTCATTTACTAAATTCGCAAGGTCTGCTCCAGAAAATCCTGGGGTGCCTCTTGCAACAGTTCTTAAATTTACATCTGGAGACATATTAATTTTTTTAGCATGCACTTTTAATATTTTTTCTCTTCCAATTATATCTGGATTTGAAACAACTACTTGCCTGTCAAATCTTCCTGGTCTTAGAAGTGCAGGGTCAAGTACATCTGGTCTATTAGTTGCTGCAATAATTATTACTCCCTCATTTGTATCAAAACCATCCATTTCAACTAATAGCTGATTCAATGTTTGCTCTCTTTCATCATTGCCACCACCAAGTCCTGCTCCTCTACTTCTTCCTACTGCATCAATCTCATCTATAAAAATAATACATGGTGAATGTTTTTTTCCTTGCTCAAACATATCTCTTACTCTAGAAGCCCCGACTCCTACAAACATTTCAACAAAGTCAGAACCTGAAATCGTAAAAAATGGAACTCCTGCTTCTCCTGCAATTGCTCTTGCTAATAAAGTTTTACCAGTACCTGGTGGACCGACTAATAAACAGCCTCTTGGTATCTTTCCACCTAACCTACTAAATTTTCTTGGATCTTTTAAAAATTCAACAACTTCTTCAACTTCTTCTTTTGCTTCCTCAACTCCTGCTACATCTTTAAAAGTTACTTTACCTTTGAGTTCGTTCATCAATTTTGCCTTGGATCTTCCAAAACCCATTGCTCCACCTTTTCCACCTTGCATTTGTCTCATAAAAAAAATCCAAACCGCAATTAAAAGTAGCATTGGGAACCATGATAAAAGTACTCCCAGTAGTGAAGGCATTTTTTCTTCTAAAGGAGAAGCGGAAATACTCACTCCTCTTTCTGATAATTTTTCAATTAAATTTGGATCATTTGGTACATAAGTAGAGAATTTTTGACCGTTAGAAAATACACCGTTAACATTATTTCCTTGAATCTCAACTTGAACGACACGCCCATTTTCTACCTCTGTTAAAAACTCAGAAAAAATTATTTTATTATTTTGCTTTAAAGATCCTTGGGGATTTTTAAACATATTATATAGCCCTATAGTTAGTAGAACTATGATTGCCCACATTGCTAAATTTTTAAAATTCATATCTTTATATATAACGTAATTAAGAATTATTATAAATTAAACAAGTGTCAAATTGTGGCAAATTTAACCTTTTTTTGTTTTTTCTTTAGTA
>MDTE01169293.1_pt1 | contig 17536 bp, 13 predicted proteins | sample 811231 | NCBI WGS metagenome assembly MDTE01 (sample SAMN05326651, study PRJNA326480) | marine metagenome | isolation source: seawater | place: Indian Ocean: Red Sea | collected 2010
CCCACATTATTACCCAATGCATATCAACTGGCAAACTCGTTGTTATGGTAGCCTAGCTGATATACTTCAGGGAGTTCAACCTTAATTTATAGTACGCTCCCAATTAGCTTGAAAAACTCACAATAACCTGCTTTTATGAAAGGCCCAAACCATAGAGATAAATCAACATACATACGGGACCATTGATAGCAATGCTCCCTGGGGACCGTTAGCAGTACTAATAGGCCTCATGGCTTTTCTCAGTATAGCGATAATATTGGTCTTTTTAATCGGATTTTTCCAGCGCGAAGATGGATTGTCAGAGATACTGTTTAGTTTTCTCAGCGGAATGGCCATACTAGGAGTTGTATGTCTCCCAACTAAGCTCCTTTATAAATGCTCATGGGTTACGTTTGGCGTTAGGTTCCCAACTACCCCTTTTATAGTGTGGTCCGGTTTGTCTGTCATGTCGGTCTTCCTATTCTTGGCGTTTGTGATGGTATATTCACTGGGCGTGTCCGCACTCGGGTTGACATTATTACTCCCACCGGATGTCGCTAGTGTTATTGCCCTACCTAAAGGTTATCTAGCAGTTGCTACATTTTGCATGATTGGTATATGGACACCGTTTACAGAGGAATTGTTGTTTCGAGGGTTTATTTTTTCTGGCTTGCGAAATCGGTTTGGACTGCACTTGTCTGTAATCATCACCTCTTTGATCTTTAGTGGTATGCACGCCCATATAGGGGTCCTAATCCCAACGTTCGTGATGAGTATATTCCTTACGTATCTATATCGTGCCACGAAGTCGATTTGGCCATGCATATTAGCCCACAGTATCAACAACTGCCTGACGTTAATGATAGCGTTTATACCTGTATGGACATCAATAGCCTCTTAGTGTAGATTGACTGAATTGAGGTAGAGGCCGTGGACCGAGTAAAAGAAACTTTCGCATCTATACGACAATCCGGACGTACCGGTTTAGTCACATACATCACATCAGGCTTCCCTAGCCTGGAGATAACCAAAACACTTATACCAACTTTGGCCAGGAATGGGGCCGATATCATTGAGCTCGGTATACCCTTTAGTGATCCGTTGGCAGACGGGCCAGTTATACAAGAATCCACCAACATTGCTCTTGAAAACGGGGTCACCATTGATGACTGTCTGAATATCGTCGCGGCCGTACGTAAAGATATACCGGATACTCCCTTGATCCTAATGGGTTATTACAACCCAATTTTCAATTACGGGATATCAGCCTTCGCTAGCAAATGTTCTTCAGTCGGAGTAGATGGACTTATCGTAGTGGATTTGCCATGGGAAGAAATCGCACCTCTTCAGAGTGCATGCTTAGAGTGCGATATCCATATTATTCCTCTATTGGCCCCAACGAGCGCTGAAGACCGTATCGCTGACACGCTTACAATAGGGTCAGGTTTTATTTACTGCGTAAGTGTGAACGGAGTTACCGGTTCTCGCCAAGACGTCTCTAACCGTGGGTTAGAGCTCATCCACAGAGTTAAAAGTCACACATCATTGCCACTAGCTGTCGGTTTCGGAATCTCCAGTCGGGAACATGTACTAGAAGTATGCAACGAAGCCGACGCTGCAGTGGTAGGCAGTGCGCTGATTCGCACTATGTTGGACTCCCACGACGACAAAATAGTCGAAAACGTGGCAGATCTTGTATCAAATCTATCAGGCAGGAAATCCTAGGAAGAATCGCAATGACACAATGTAGAGGAATACGCGGTGCTACACGAGCATCTGGCAATACAGCAGAGGAAATCTACGGAGCTACGAAGGAACTGCTTTCCGAGTTAATACAGGCCAATCATCTTGAAGAAGCCAACGTGGCTATGGTGTTCTTCACTGTGACAGAGGACCTAGATGCAGTATTTCCCGCAGCTGCAGCACGGCAACTGGGTTGGAATGAAACCGCGCTTATGTGCGCACGAGAAATACCTGTTCCAGGAAGCATGCTAGGGTGTATACGCATATTGATTCTCTACAATACAAATGTACCGCAATCAGAAATCAAAAACATCTATTTGAATGGCACAGACGCACTTCGGGGTCAAGGAATTCCTGAGTAACGACAAACGATATTTCGCAGAGAACCGGTCCCGGCGATTAATTGACAGTTCCCGGAGATTTCTCGTATAATCCTGTTGATGTTTAACTTGTTGAGTTCCTACGGATACTATTATTACTTTACTGGTACATACTATACCGGCGGAGTTTTGGTGCTATAGAAACCACACTGAAGTCAGAAATACACCGAAGCCCCAGCCAAAAACGGTTGGGGTTTTTGTTTCCCAGGGGCCATGCTAGTGGCCTAGTTAAATAATATAAGTATGAAGTATGACAATACTTTAAAGAGGAGTTTATCGTGCAGCCATCATCAACTAGAGATGTACACGTAATGGATACGCAACCTTTAATAACCCCCATTGACCTAATCAGGGAAATACCGCTAACGGACAAAGCTAAAGAAGTCGTACTCTCGGGCCGAGAACAGCTTCGAAGAATCCTCGACGGTGAGGACAACCGTATGCTGGTAGTTACCGGACCGTGTTCAATACACAATGAACAATCTGCTCTAGAATACGCCTCTCAGTTGGTCGAATTATCGAAGCAAGTTTCCGATACCATGCTGATTGTTATGCGTGTGTACTTCGAGAAACCCCGCACTACGGTCGGATGGAAGGGATTGATATACGATCCGCATTTAAACGATAGCTTTGACATAGAAGGCGGCCTCAAGACAGCGCGCTCACTGTTACTGAAAATCAATGAAATGGGGATGTATGCTGGTACAGAGTTCTTGGATCCAATAGTGCCCCAATATCTGGCAGATCTGATCACATGGTCTACTATCGGAGCTAGGACCACTGAGAGCCAGATTCATCGGCAAATGGCTAGCGGATTAAGCATGCCCGTCGGATTCAAAAACGGCACTGACGGAAATGCGCAGATCGCTGTGGATGCGATGCTGTCCGCACGAAGCCCTCACGGGTTCATTGGATTGGATACCGACGGCCGTACTGCGCTGATCCGTACCACTGGTAACCCCGATGGTCACTTAGTATTACGAGGTGGCAACAGTGGGCCGAATTACCATGCCGATGATGTCGCAGACGCCAAGGAACGCTTAACTGCAGGCGGTGTCCGATCTCAACTAGTAGTAGACTGCAGTCATGGCAATTCATACAAAGACCATACGAAACAAGGCATGGCCTTTAAAGACGTGGTGAGGCAACGTGCCTCAGGAGACGCGGATATAATTGGGTGCATGCTTGAGAGCAACCTCAATCCAGGCAATCAGAAACTCTGCGAAGATCTTTCTCAATTGGAATACGGAGTCTCTATTACAGACGCCTGCATTGGATGGCAAGAGACCGTTGATCTTCTAGGTTGGGCAAACGACGAATTAGCCAATAAAAGGACAGCCGTAGCTCAATAAGTTAACTTCACCATATCCACAAAAAGAGCCTCTGCATCAAGAGGCTCTTTTTATAATCTGAAAATTGATATCACCTACGTAATCCGTCCTCGAATTGTCCAGACATAGCCTTTATCGTCGCTTATTTCAAAGGATGCCCGCTTTCCGTCCAGCTGATTGCGCAGACTTTGAATCGTTGGTATAATGCGCTTCACTTTGAGGCAATCTGTTTTTTCAGGTCAGAGTCGGAGTGGTTCTATGAATCCTAAAATCACACTACAGCCTGTCAGCCTAGAAGATATACAAAGGATAGCTACGTGGTTGGAAGACGATGAGATCAGCGATTCCTGGTATGGAATAGACAGTGAACGACAACCAATCCACATAGGCTACTCTCCACACGACTTCAAATCTTCCGCAGACACGCCACCACTGAGAAAAGTCCAGAATAATTCTCGAAGAATATTCTCGGTATATAGCTCCGAAGAAGGCCACATAGGCGAAGCCCAACTCCTGATCGAATGGGCACTCCAAGATGCTCAATTATATCTATTGATAGGCAGAAAGGACTTATGGCACCATCACTATGGCACGGCGGCATTAATCGCATTACTGGACGAAGCGTTTCAGAACTTACAACTCCACAGAGTATGGGTTGATGTTCCCGAATACAATACTCACGCCATCACAATGTTCAATCATGTTGGTTTCGTTTTAGAAGGCCATTTGCGCGCCACCCACAGGAAAAACGATGCTTGGTATGACTCGTCAGCGATGGGTTTATTGCAAGATGAATATGCGCGAAGACGGGCCACAGTAGTAGAACCCTAGGGTACTACCGTCACTATAAATCGATCAGTTACTTGGAGGGACTCTATGCCGGTTATTACTATAAATGGTCCAATTGGGGCTGGAAACATTGAAATAGGCCAACTGATTGCTGAACGCCTCAATTTAGACTACGTCGATCGGATGGTGTTTGCCGAAGCGGCCAAATTAGCCGGTGCACCCGTCGGAGCTATGATAGCGAAGGAACAGAAGGTCGTTACGTTTCGGGAGAAACTAGGACATTTCCTTCAAGATGTCTTAGAAAAATCCGCCGCTTCCGGCATTAGTGGAGAAGCGTATTTCGGTAGAGGAATGGAAATGTTACCAGCCGAGACATACGAAGAGCTTGCCGGTGATCCATCAAATCCGAGTCAACAATTAAATGATGCAGCCTTTATTGAGGCTACTACGCACGTGGTAAATCGACTGGCAGAATCTGGAAATGTCGTGATCATTGGGCGCGGGTCCAACATGATACTACGCGATGTTCCCGGTATACTCCATATAGGACTAGTTGCCCCAATAGACGTTAGGGCAACCACAGTCCAAGCAAGAGAACATTTCACAGAGACTGAAGCTGAGTCATATGCTAAAGCTTTGGAACAAGCCAGAATCACCTTCTACCGAAAGTTTTTTAAGGTGAGTCCCAATGACCCCGAACTTTACCACATGATATTGAACATGGGGACATTAAGTCAAAAGAATGCAGCAGATATGATCTGCCATACCATAGGAGACATTTAGTCTCTGAGGTTATAATATTGGCATTCAAGCTTCTAGGATAACGTGACACGAGCTTTTGATTCCTTTTAGTGACGCGACTACCCATTACCATTCAAAACCTGCAGTGACTATTACATTTATTGTCATCAACAGTGTAGTCTTCGCCCTGCAGATATTATTCGGCGGCATCAGTACAATTTTCGGCGATGCAGGTATAGAAGCTTTCCAAATTTTCCATAAATGGGGATTCATACCCTCGGAGTTCTCAAATGGCCAGTCCGAGACGTACAGGAATGTGACCGGATATATTATCTCCCGAGGTCAGGTAGTCCCTCTGACAACGCCAATAGACATAGATACTCCAGTTTCAGACTGGGCAACCCTACTGTCTTCGATGTTTATGCATAGCAGTGGCTTACACTTTGCTGGAAACATGCTATATCTGTGGGTCTTTGGCGATAATGTTGAGCACCGACTGGGACCCGTTAGGTTTGCAGTATTTTACCTAACTTGCGGGATTGCCGCTACATTTTGTCATTGGTTCTTCTTCCAATCTTCGGGGGTTCCTCTTATCGGTGCTAGTGGCGCAATCTCCGGTGTGCTCGGAGCATACTTCTTACTGTACCCATATAACCGCGTAAAAGTCCTATTCATGTTTGTATTTATAACTGTTCTCGAATTACAGGCGATGTACGTCCTCAGTTTTTATTTACTGCTACAGTTCTATCAGTTGCTCGGCTCCTTAGGCGTGTCAAACCAAACCAGCGTAGCTTTGTGGGCGCATATCGGAGGTTTTACCATTGGCGTACTCTTAATTGCTGTATACAAAAAAATGTGCAGAGAACCCATTTGGCCTCGCAAGTATAATTTAATTACGCCGAGAAAACGCGGGCTGTTTTAGACAAATCAATGGTTACCTCCTCTTCCCGAGAGTTCACATTTTTGTAATTACCCCAGGCGTTAACACCTTGCTCACGTCTGATAGATATCGTCAAACATATTTCTTATGATATTATGTTGCATAAATCATTACGCAATTAATTGATTATCTCAACTATTTACTCGGAGGAATACATGCTGGACTATAAGCCGAATATGGTCTTGTCAAATCAGGAATTTAATGTAGTCGGAACTAGGCCAATTAGGCCTGACGGAGCGGATAAAGTAACTGGCAAAGCCAGATACGCGGCCGACACAAACTTACCTGGACTGCTTTTTGGTAGGGTTTTACGAAGTCCACACGCCCACGCTCGTATTAAGAACATAGACACTAGCAAAGCAGATGCTCTTCCAGGTGTAAGGGCAGTGGTTACTTCCGCTGATATTGTTGAACCCACAGGGAGAGCCTCCGAATTATCCGAAGGCGCGATGGTCAACTACAAGTTTTTGAGCAACAACGTTCTGGCCACGGATAAAGCTCTTTATAAAGGCCACGCTATAGCTGCAGTTTGCGCATCGAATACTCACATAGCAGAACAAGCTCTCAAACTAATCGAAGTAGAATACGAAGTTTTACCTCCCGTGATGAATGCTAAGGAGGCTATGAAAGCCGACGCGCCGCTATTACACGACCGTCTAGCATCTATGAATACAGCTACCATCAGAGCAGGTGGGGTGTTGGATGATAGTGATCCCAGCAAGGGGAGCAACCTTGCGAATAAATTCGAGTTTCAGCTTGGAGATTTGGATAAAGGGTTTGCAGAAGCCGATTTTATAGTTGAAAAGGAAACATCTACGGTCGCAGTACACCAAGGTTATATTGAACCTCAAAGTGGCACAGCCCAATGGCATGAGGACGGAACTCTTACCGTGTGGTCCAGCAGCCAGGGTCATTTCACGGTTCGTGACTACACGGCAAGATTGATGGGCGTTCCAGTTTCTCATGTTAAAGCAGTACCGATGGAAATCGGAGGCGGATTCGGGGCGAAGCTGACGATGTACGCTGAACCAATTGCGGCAGCACTCGCACGCAAAGCGGGGGCGCCTGTGAAGGTTACTATGACCCGAACAGAGGTCTTTGAAGCAACGGGTCCGACATCGGGAACTTTCATAACAGTGAAAATGGGTGCAACCAAAGATGGCCGAATCACTGCCGCAGACGCGAAAATGATCTTTGAAGCCGGAGCTTTTCCAGGTTCTCCGGTCGTTGGCGGTGCTCAATGCATCATGTCAGCCTACGATATACCAAACGGTCGTATCGAAGGCTATGATGTCGTTGTGAACCGGCCCAAAACCTCAGCATATCGAGCACCGGGCTCACCCGCGGCGGCCTTCTGCATAGAAACCGTCATCGATGAGCTAGCGGAAAAAATTGGTATGGACCCTGTAGATTTCCGATTAATTAACAGCGCCAAAGAAGGCACTCGTAGAGTAACTGGTCCAACCATGCCGCTTGTCGGTTTCATAGAAACTCTTGAGGCTGTAAAAAACCACCCGCATTACTCTGCTCCGAAAGATGGCAAGCACCGTGGGCGCGGTATTGCAACCGGATTTTGGGGAAATAATACTGGGCCCTCCAGCGCAGTAGCCACAGTAAATCCGGACGGTACTGTGAATCTCGCCGAAGGATCACCTGATATAGGAGGCACCAGATCATCGGTATCCCTCCAGCTGGCTGAGGTATTAGGTATCCCCGTCGAAGATGTTCATCCTCAGGTCGTTGACACTGATTCGATCGGCTTCACTTCGAACACTGGTGGTAGTAGCGTCACCTTCAAAACAGGGTTCGCCGCATACACAGCCGCCCAACACGTTAAACAACAGATGATCGAAAGAGCAGCTAAGATCTGGGATGTATCGACGGACGACGTAGAATATACAGATGGTGTAGCCCAACACAAATCCGATTCAGAACTTAAGCTTACATTCAAACAAATAGCGGCCCGACAGGTACCTACCGGTGGCCCAATTGTTGGCAGTGCAGGCGTAAACCCGCCTGGTGCAGGACCTGCCTTAGCAGCTCACGTGGTGGACGTAGAAGTGGACATAGACACTGGAAAAGTTGAAATCGTGAGATACACGGCTTTCCAGGACGTAGGTAAAGCGATCCATCCGAGCTACGTAGAAGGGCAGATTCAAGGTGGGGTGGTCCAAGGAATTGGTTGGGCCTTGAATGAAGAGTACTTCGTCAATGACGACGGCCATATGGTTAACTCGAGCTTTCTAGACTACCGCATGCCAGTAAGTTTGGATTTACCTATGATCGATACAGTGATTGTCGAGATCGCTAACCCAAATCACCCCTTTGGGGTCAGAGGAGTAGGAGAGGTGTGTATATGCCCTCCGATGGCTGCGATATCTAATGCCATATATGACGCTATCGGCATTCGTATAAATGAGTTACCTATGAAACCCGGAACCATACTTGAGGCTCTCGGAACCATTTAACCACATACCCGAACAAAACTTCATACAATTTGCGAGTTACGAAGGCATGGCCGAAGTATGGATACCACCTCAAATACAGAATCTTACTGGCGGAGTAGAGATAGTACGAGTACCAGGCTCAACTGTTCGTCAACTTATCAATAATCTGGACGAACAATACCCAGGATTAAAAGAGATTCTGTATGATGAGGAAGAAGAGGACATTATGCCTGGTTTAGCAGTGATTGTTGATGGCGAGGCTAGCCAGCTAGGTGTGCTTGAAAGGGTAACCGATAATAGTGAAGTCCATTTTCTACCCGCTATTGGTGGAGGCCATTGAATAGTACTCCCGAACGGGCATCAAACAGAAGCGAGGGATAGTGTTCCCTCGCTTCTGTTTGATGCGAGATTTGCTTGACAAGGTACCAGCACATAGATAGAGTACCAGTCAGTTCCTTAACAATAGAAATTGACACTGGGTAATTATAGTCAAATGGGGAATGCGGTGAAACTCCGCTGCGGTCGCGCCACTGTTATCGAATAAACATTCGTAAGCCAGGGAACCAGCCTAGTGTTGAAGTGTTCTGAGATTGCGCTATACAGTCCTGACATGCTGAATTTCAATGCCTTTAGTGCCCCTGGTTATAGCCAGGGGCTTTCTTATAAACCAAATAACGCCGAAAGTACATCTGACGGACTAATTGCCCAATCTCTAACATAATAAGGTTTTGATATGAATATGGCTGCCAATGATCTGCATGTAACCATCGTGGGTGTCGGACCCGGAGATCCAGAGATGCTGACTATTAAAGCCCAAAAGGCTGTCGAGTCCGCGGATATAGTTGTCGGCTTTCAAACTGTATTGAATGTCGTCAGCAGATGGGTGACAAATGGTGAGTTATGCCCAATGAGCTACAGGGATCAAGATAAAGTTCTAGACTACGCCCAATCACAAGTGAAAGCTGGGAAAACTTGCGTGGTTTGCGCATGGGGCGACTTAAACGTATCGGCACGTGAACTACTGGAGCGGGTGTACACAAGAATTGGGAAAGTAACTTTAATACCTGGTATAAGCTCAATTCAGTTCGCTGCTGCTCGCACCGGCATATTCATGGAGGAATCTCTGTTCATAACCCTCCATAAACGCGCTGACACCGGGGCAGATTTAGAAGAACTCATTCACCATCTCAACGATGGACTGCGCAATATCATATTGCTACCGCGGCCATTTGACCTTATGCCTTCCTTGATAGCTACCGATTTGATTAAAGCGGGAATACCGGCAACCAGAGTTGTTAGAGTCTACCAGAGACTAAGTTTCAGTGACGAACAATGTTGGGAGGGCACGCTTGGTGAACTTGGAAACTATACGGAAGACTTTAGCGATTTATCTATATTAGTATTTAGGCTTCCAGAGTAAATTCTCAATCTAAAAGTGAAGGACAGTACCAAAATTGAGTTCCCTACCAGATCATACAAAACACATTGTTATTGTAACGACAGCAGACACCGATATTTTAACCATTGAGCGTGCCATAACCACTCTCGACATTTCCGATTTACCAAAGATATACGTGTTCAATCCTGCATCAGATCTCACTGGCCAGAGCGAAGATCCAATTGTCCCAGCACTTGAAAACGCCGGTGTTGTAGTCCTCCGGCTACTTGGAGGGAAGAGTGCAATGGGGGAGACTTTTAATGACTTAGTGGACTACTGTCGATCCCATAACGTTCCCCTGATAGCCTGTCCCGGGCATCAAGAATGGGACGACGACCTGATTACAGCCTGCTCAGTCTCAGTATCCGAACTAGAGACTACCTTTAATTATTTAATACAAGGAGGAGTGGAAAACTTTGGCAATTTGATCTTGTTCTTAAGTGACAGTTACTTAGAAAGAAACTATGGTCACGAAGCGCCCCAGCCATTGCCTTGGGAAGGCGTATATCATCCGGACACACCTTCTTTGCAGGATGTCGACTCGCATATAAAGTCTCATTGGAGTGCTGCACAACCAAACATTGGTTTGTTATTCTACAGAGCCCATTGGATGAGCGGAAACCTCCAATTTATCGATGATCTTATACGAGCCATAGAATCACAAGGAGCAAATGTACTGCCGGTTTTTTCTTTTAGCCTGAAACACAATCCTGAAAAAGAATCAGAACATAGTGACACAATACAAAAATATCTAATCGATTCAAATGGTGTTCCGAGGGTAGATTGTGTAATCAACACTATGGGACTCGCCATGAGCGATATTAGTGACGAAGGTGCAACCATAGCCAGTGGGTGGGCGACAGACATTATCGAAAGCATGGATGTCCCAGTCATACAAGCTGTAGTGAGTACGAGTTCTCAACAAGAATGGAGAGACAGTGATCTTGGGTTAGGACCCATTGATACAGCCATGAATGTCGCGCTTCCCGAATTCGACGGGAGAATAATATCTGTTCCGTTCTCATTTAAAGAGGAGACGAGTTCTTCTGTCCAAACCTCCCTAGAAACCGGTCGATTGCAACGATACGTAACCAATCCAGATAGAGTAGAAACAGTAGCTAAACTCGCCACAAAATGGGCAACGCTTCGCAGAAGACAGAATGGGGAGAAACGACTCGCCATAATCATGAGTAACTATCCGACTAAAGATGCCAGGATTGGAAATGCGGTGGGCTTAGATACTCCAGCATCTGTTGTTAACATACTAAACGCATTGTCAGAACAAGGTTATCTAGTCGAAGACATCCCAAAAACCGGAGATGAACTTGTACATAGGTTAATTGAAAGATGTAGTAACGACCGGGACTCATTAACAGAAGAACAATTACGTCTTGCCGCAGGACACATTTCTGAATCAGATTATTCGAACTGGTTCGCATCATTTCCTGAAACAGTCCAGAACCAACTCCAGGAAGCTTGGGGAGACCCTCCAGGGCAAGTTTACAGGACAGGCAATCAGCTTGCAGTGGCAGGATTGGACCTAGGGAACATCTTCGTAGGACTACAACCTCCCAGAGGGTTTGGAGAACATCCTATTTCGGTTTATCACAGCCCTGATCTAACCCCTACTCATCACTACATTGGTTACTACCGATGGATCAAAGATATTTTCAAAGCCGACGCGATGATCCACGTAGGCAAACATGGCACATTAGAGTGGCTTCCGGGAAAAGGAATAGGATTATCCGAGGAATGTTATCCCGAAGTCGCTCTACAAGATATCCCCCTGTTCTATCCATTCATAGTTAACAATCCAGGGGAAGGCACGCAAGCCAAACGTAGGACTCATGCCACTATTATTGACCATTTAATTCCACCAATGACAACAGCCGACAGCTATGGTGATATCGCAAAACTCGAACAACTTATGGACGAGCATTACCAATGCCAAACGTTAGACCCCGTTAAACTACCAATGTTGGAAAGTCAAATCTGGGAAATTGTGCAGAAAGCGGAACTCCATCGAGACCTCGGTGTAGATACTCAACCTGACGACTTTGGAGAGTTCATGCTTAACATAGACGGTTATCTGTGCGAAATAAAAGACGTACAGATAAAGGATGGTCTCCACATCCTTGGAGAACCTCCGAGTGATGAACATCTGGTAGGATTAATGTCCGCCTTGACCAGATTGGACATGGGGGAGGTCCCCAGTTTACGCAGGTCTATAGCTGAAGCTCTTGGCCTAAACTATGAATCTCTCCTAGACGACCCAAGTCAACCGCTCACGGTGTCGGTCCCTCCAGTCATTACAGATCTCAACCCTGACTTACCTGTCAGAAGCGTAGGAGATTTAATAGAAGGTGTTGAGCAGCTGTGCAAGCTCGCTCTATCTGAGTTGCAAACAGGATCATTCAACCATGACCTTGTAGAAAACGTAACGGAAAGAATAGTAGGATTCAAGGATCCAAATACTATCCATTCATTATCCTATGCATCTGGTTTTATATATCCGGCACTTATGAGAACAACCGACGAGATAGATAATTTGTTGAGAGGTCTGGACGGTCGTTTTGTCCCCGCAGGTCCAAGTGGATCCCCTACGCGTGGGTTGCCCAACGTGCTTCCCACAGGGCGCAATTTTTACTCGGTAGATCCCAAAACATTACCCTCTCCAGCGGCTTGGGAAGTGGGTAAAGCTCTGGGCGACGCCCTCCTGGCCAAATATCTAGATGAAGAGAACCAATACCCGGAAATGGTAGGAATAGTCGTCTGGGGGACTTCAGCCATGCGCACACATGGTGATGACATTGCCCAGATACTGTATTTACTCGGAGTCCGCCCCATCTGGCAGCAAGAAAGCCGACGCATATCCGGTATAGAAGTTATTCCTCTTTCCGAATTGGGCAGACCTAGAATCGATGTTACTGTTAGAATCAGCGGATTCTTCAGGGACGCTTTCCCAAATCTAATTTACACAATAGACCAGGCAATTCAAACTGTGGCAGCGTTGGCCGACGAATCACCTGATGAAAACTATATACGCAAGCATCTTATTGAAGATAATAACGCTCACACTACCGAGCCACATGCAGATTCCGATGCTTCGGGAGACACACCATCGTTATTCCGCATATTCGGTAGCAAACCCGGTACGTATGGAGCAGGAATACTACAGGTGTTGGATGAGCGTAACTGGGAAACAGTCCAAGACCTTGCGGAGGTCTACACCGCATGGGGCGGTTACGCATATACGCAGAAGAACTTCGGTGTTACAGCCCGTAATGAGTTCCGACATCGTTTTAGTCAGATAGTCATTGCAGCCAAAAATCAAGACAATCGTGAACATGATATTTTCGATAGCGACGATTATATGCAATACCACGGTGGAATGATTGCTACAGTAAGGGCTTTAACAGGTCAAAACCCAAGAGAATTTTTCGGTGATAGCTCTGATCCGAATAGATCCAAAGTACGCGATCTGCAGGATGAAGCACGGAGGGTATTCCGAAGCAGAGTAGTAAATCCAAAATGGATTGATTCCATGAAGAGACATGGATACAAAGGAGCATTTGAGCTTTCTGCTACTGTAGACTACATGTTTGGTTATGATGCAACTGCAAACGTTGTCGAAGATTGGATGTACGAGAACGTTACTGAGGAGTATGTACTCAATGAGGACATGAAGGAATTCTTCAAAGACAGTAATCCTTGGGCTTTGCGGGGCATAGTGGAGAGGCTTTTAGAAGCAATCCAGCGTGGCCTATGGGAAAACCCTCCTGAGGACATGCTAGCAGACCTACAAGAACTCTACCTAGAACTAGAGAGTGATATCGAAGCTCGTCAAGAATAAGCGTTCTGACAGGCGCGTTTGATACGTAAAGATCGCATAAGAACTTCTGGATCTAACGGAATTAGTACTCGCGGGTTAATATACAAGGAAGGTAACATTACATATGAGCACCCGTCGAGTTCTATATGGAAACCAGGACGGTCATTATAATCTTAGAGAGGTACTAATTGTCATTCCTAATTGATCAAACTCAGGAACCAACATTTCCATTTAGCGCAATTGTAGGTCAGGATCCTATGAAACGGGCTCTCTTACTGAATACTATAAACCCAAAAATTGGGGGAGTTCTGATACGTGGCAAAAAGGGAACGGCAAAGTCGACCGCTGTTCGATCATTAGCTGCATTACTTCCTCAAATTGAAGTAGTTGCTGGATGCCAATATAGATGCCTCCCCGGAGCGCCACAGGAAGTTTGCGAGACATGCACTACTGTGGATGTACGGCGAGAACTCCGGCAAGTGAGAGTAGTGGACCTTCCCGTAGGGGCTACAGAAGATCGTTTAGTAGGTTCCATAGATATTGAGACTGCTATCAAATCTGGAACGAAAGCTTTTGAACCAGGCCTAATAGCATCAGCTCATCGCGGAATCCTTTACATTGATGAAGTCAATTTACTTAATGACCATCTGGTAGATGTCTTGCTCGATGCCGCAGCCATGGGTCGTAATTACGTTGAACGTGAAGGCATTTCAATAACCCACTCCGCAGATTTTATTCTAATTGGCACAATGAACCCCGAAGAAGGCGATCTAAGACCTCAGTTGATTGACCGATTCGGCTTAGCAGTCGAAGTCACAGGGGAACTAACAGGAGACGAGAGACAGGAAGTAGTTCGACGGCGCATCGCCTATGAAAATGATCCGTTAGCATTCATGGCCGAATGGGATGAACACAATCGTCTACAACGGGAGAAACTAATAAAAAGCCAAGACCTTCTTTCGGAAGTGTCATTATCTCCAGATATGCTTCGTCTTATTACAGATATATGTTCCGAATATCAAGTAGATGGACTTCGCGGAGATATCGTAATGTACAAGACCGCTATCACAATAGCCGCATACGAGGGAAGGACAGAAGTTAATACTGAAGATGTGCGCGAGGCAGCTCAGATGGCCCTTCTCCATCGGCAGCGTAGGCTGCCCTTCCAACAAGCACAAATGGTCACAGATCAATTAGACTCGATTATAGAAGACCACCAAATGCAACGCCGTAACGGAGACGACAGTAATTCTGACTCCGGTTCAGATGAGCAAGGAGACACCTCTGATCCTGATCCAAACAGTGACCAGACACCTGAATCCAACGAAGATTCTCCAACTACCGGAAATACAGAAGGTAAAGAAGATGAGCGCTTTGAAATAGGTGATGCACCTGACATACCTGCCCTGAACGTCAACCTTCCTGATCGTAGACCACGCCAATCATCAGGGCGCCGTGCCAACGCTGTTAGTAACACAACTATCGGTAGATATGTAGGTTCTAGCATACCTTTAGGGAAAACCTCTGATATGTCGCTTGATGCAACACTGCGAGCCGCTGCCCCACATCAGATCAACCGAAGAAAGTCATTCGAGGGCGTCCATCCCGCCATGCAAATAGAATCATGGGATATACGTGAGAAAGTGCGCGAAACACGCACCGGAAGCCTAATATTATTCATAGTGGACGCTAGCGGTTCCATGGGAGCCCAAAGACGTATGGTAGCCGTGAAGGGAGCCATAATGTCGTTATTACTAGATGCATACCAACGCCGTGACAAAGTGGCCCTCATTAGCTTCCGAAAGACATCCGCCGAACTATTGCTACCACCCACCAATAGCGTCGAACTGGCCCAATACTATCTTCAGGAAATGCCGACTGGAGGGCGCACTCCATTGTCGAAGGCATTATATCTGGCGTTAGGTGTATTGGACATAGAAACGATGAAGGATAAAGACATAGTCCCGCTAGTGGTGTTATTGTCTGATGGAAGAGCCAACGTTGATTTGGGATCAGAAGTAAAAGGGCAAGAGGATACGTCAACGGTAACCACCATATTCAAAGATAAGCACATATCGTCTGTAGTAATAGATACTGAAACAGGATTTCTAAAACTACAGATGGCCAAAGCCATCGCTGACCATATGGGAGCGCAATATATCCGACTCGATGAGATCGGAGCTACAGCTATCGCAGATACAGTCAGAAATCATATGCCCGAGGAATCTGCCGCAATACTTGCTAGTGATATTGCATCAGTGCCTAATCTAATTCAAAAAGCCCTTTCGTAAAAGACCGATCTTCATGCTTATTTACATCGGCTTTAACAATTGCTACCCTCGTATCTGATCCAGACTTAAGAGGAGTATCCACAGTGGCCAGAACCTTGCAATACGCAGACATGGACAAGATGTTATCCCTATCTAAACGCCGCGGCTTCATGTTCCAGAGCAGTGAAATTTACGGAGGCCTAGGATCAACATATGATTACGGCCCTCTAGGAGTCGAACTGAAACGAAACGTAAAAGAAGCTTGGTGGACGTCAGTAGTTACAGAACGAGATGATGTAGTTGGGCTAGATTCAGCGATCTTGATGCATCCTAAGATATGGGAAGCGAGTGGACATGTAGAGAACTTTAGCGATCCACTAGTTGAATGTAAGTCCTGTAACAGACGTTATCGGGAAGATCAACTCGAAACTGTAAAATGCCCAGAGTGCGATGGTGAGTTTGGAGATCCCAGAAGGTTTAACTTGATGTTCAGAACGTTCATGGGACCTGTAGAGGACACCAGTCACGAGCTTTTCTTACGACCAGAGACGGCTCAAGGTATATTCGTCAACTTTGCCAATGTCTTAAATTCCAGCCGGAAAAAACTACCGTTTGGAATAGCACAGATTGGCAAAGCCTTCAGAAACGAAATTACTCCAGGAAATTTTACTTTTCGAACGCGTGAATTCGAACAAATGGAAGTCGAATTCTTCGTGAAACCCGGTGATGATGACAAATGGCTTAACGACTGGGTAACGACCCGATTTCAATGGTACATAAAATATGGTATTCGCGAGGAAAACTTAAGGCTAAGACGACACGACGGTGACGAGTTAGCCCATTACGCCAAAGATACATACGATATAGAATACCGGTTCCCATGGGGCTGGGGGGAATTGGAAGGAATTGCCGACCGAACCGATTTTGATCTCGGCAGGCATTCTGGGGCAAGCGGCACAGATCTGACATATTTCGACGAAGAGTCCAAAGAACGCTATATTCCTTACGTAATTGAACCTTCAGGCGGAGTTGATAGAGCCACTTTAGCATTCTGGCTCGATGCATACGATGAAGAACCAGATGGTGAAAGCAGCCGGACCGTCCTCCATCTGCATAGACACTTAGCCCCAATCAGCATAGCTATACTACCTCTCAGCAGAAATGAACGGCTAACCCCAACTGCTCGGAACGTTTATGACCTTATAAGAAGGTCGTTTTCGACGCAATATGACGATGCACAAAGTATTGGCCGCCGATACCGACGACAAGACGAGATAGGCACACCTTACTGCATCACGGTGGACTTTGACACTTTGGAAGACCACTCAGTTACCATAAGAGAACGAGATAGCATGCATCAAGATAGAGTGGACATAACTAATTTGGTTAACATAATGCGTGATAGATTGGACCACGGATGGTAGTCTGGGCACACACAACGCACTCTGCTTTGCCATGTGCGTTAAATGCGTTAAACACGCAAATCTCCGAAGAGCTTTCTTCCTTAAGGGTGGGCGTTTAAACCGCCATCTACATAGACGGGTTGCCCCGTGGTATAGTCACACGACTCAGAGCATAGATACACCAGTAATGGGCCTATATCATCTGGAATACCTTTTCTACGTAGCGGTGTATACCGAACCAAC